>Ga0210395_10002225_pt1 | contig 15125 bp, 13 predicted proteins | sample IncBWH4OmetaG_FD_150861 | JGI IMG/M metagenome (GOLD analysis project Ga0210395, IMG submission 150861) | Forest soil microbial communities from Barre Woods Harvard Forest LTER site, Petersham, Massachusetts, United States - Inc-BW-H-4-O ... | reverse complement strand
CTCGAAAGTGATGATCCGCCAGGTTCTCTCCCCGGTCTCCTGGGACGCGGCCACGAAGTCGCGATTGCGGATGGCCAGGGTCTGGGCCCGCATCACCCGAGCCCCCCACGGCCAGCCGAGCAGGGCAAGCACGATGATGGTCGGTGCCTGCCCCTTATTCGGAAAGTAGCCGAGCACGACGATGAGCAAGGGCAGCGCCGGAATCACCAGGAACACGTTGGTGACCAGCGACAGCAGTTCGTCCCAGAAGCCGCCGAGGAAGGCGGCCGTGACGCCCACGATCACGGCCAGCGCCGTGGCCACCAGGCCGACGATGATCCCGAGCTCCAGGGTGAGGCGGATCCCGACCAGGAGCTGGGACAGCACGTCTTGCCCGCTCTGCGTGGTGCCGAGCAGATGCGTCGCGCTGGGTGCGTTCAGCGATGCGCTCGGCGAGGGATTCTGGTACGAGGGATCGTACGGGGCGACAAGCGGCCCGATGATGGCCGTGAGCACGAAGAGGCCGAACAGGACGACGCCCACCTTGGCCTTGGTCGGCAGCCGGCGCCACCAGCCGGGCTGCGGGGCTTCTTGGGTGACGGCGGTGAGTTCGGTGCTGATGGCCGGTGCGATAGTCATCGCGTGGCCTCCCGGGCTCGGGCGCGGGGATCGACGAACACGATGACGAGGTCGACGATCAGGTTGGCGAGCAGGACCGCGAAGGTGATCACCAGGAAGATCGCCTGCGTCAGCGCGTAGTCGTTCGAGCTGACCGAGTTGATCAGCAGCAGGCCGATCCCCGGATAGGAGAAGACGATCTCCATGACCAGGGCACCGGATACCACGAAGCCGATCGCCAGGCCGAAGCCCTGAAGCTGCGGCAGGATCGCGTTGCGGGCGGCGTAGGTGAGGACGACCCTGCGGTTATGCAGGCCCTTGGCCTGGGCGGCGACCACGTAGTCCTCGCCGGTGGTCGTGATCATGACGTTGCGCATCTGCAGCATCCAGCCGGCTATCGAGGTGAGCACGATGGTGAGGGCCGGGAGCAGTGAGTGGTAGATAGCGCTGCTAATGAACGCCCCATTCCAGCCGGGGATCAGGCCTTGGCTGTAGCCCTGGGCGATCGGGAAGACGTGGACCTTGACCGCGAACAATTCGAGCAGGATCAGCGCGAAGAAGAAGTAGGGAATCGCCTGCAGGAACATGAGCCCGGGCAGGACGCGGTCCAGCCCTCCGCCGTGCCGCCAGCCGGCCGCGATTCCGAGGGCGGTACCCACCAGGAACGCAATCACGGTCGCGGTGCCCACGAGGATGATCGTCCAGGGCAGAGCCTCACCGAGCAGGGTCGAGACCTGGGCCGGATATTCGCTGACGCTGGTGCCGAAGTCCAAGTGGGCCACGTCGCCGAGATAGGCCCAGTACTGATGCCAGAGCGAGCCCGGATTTCCCACGCCGAGCAGCGCCTCGAGCGCGCGGTAGGCCGAGGGCTGCAGGTTGGGGAACTTCGACATAATGCTCTCGACGGCGTTCCCCGGCACCAGGCGCGGGATAAAGAAGTTGATCGTGAGGGCCACCCAGGCCGCGACGACGTAGAAGATCAGCCGGCGGATGATGAATGACATGGCGCCTCCTAAGCTTTCGCCACGGTGAGGGTCGCCCCTCGGGCAGGCCGCCTGCGGGGCGCGGCGTCGGCGCGGTCGGCCCTGAGCGGCGGGACCGGCTGGCGGGCCCCACCAGAACACCCGCAGCTGGACCGGAGCACCAATTCGGTCGGCAGCAGGTCCACGGTCGGGCTCAGGGTCGGGTCGGCGATCCGGTCCAGGAGCCGGGCACAGGCATGTTCGCCGAGCATGCGCATCGGCTGGTGGACGGTGGTCAGCGTCGGATCGTACAGGCTGCCGAGGGCGATGTCGTCGAAACCGACCACGGCCACGTCCTCGGGGACACGCACCCCGCCGGCGGCGAAGGCCCTAAGCACCCCGATCGCCATCTGGTCGTTGGCGCAGACGACCGCGTCGGGTAGTGCCGTGCGGTATCTGGCCAGCAGGTTTTCCCCGGCCAGTTCGCCGCTGCGCACGCTCAAGATCCCCTGCGTAGAGCCGACGAGCTGGCACTGCGGCTGGCCGCGCAGCACGTACTGCAAGGCCTGCCGCCGCTGGCCTGCATCGGGTGAGTTCGGCGGCCCGTCGAGGTGGAACAGGCGCCGCTTGCCGTGGACGGTGATGAGGTGGGTGATGATCGCGGCCGAGCCGGAGAAGTTGTCCGCCGCCACGACGTCGGCCGCCCGCTCGCCCGGGGTCCCGGCGATGATGACCACGGGCACCCGCGCGGCGAGGCGCTCGATCATGCTGGAGGCCACGAACCCCTCACCGATGAGGATCCCGTCGACCTTGCCGGTCAGGGAATCCATCCGGGAGAAGTCGGCCCGGTCGCCCTGCATGAAGGTAATCAGCAGCGACCAGTTGCGGTGCCGGATGCACGCCTCGACCCCGCGCAGCACCTCGTCGTAGTACAGCAGGCCCACGTTCTCGATGTCGATATGGTCGACCTCACGCTCGACGCACACCAGGCCGATCACGTCTTTGCGGCGACGAGACAGGCTTTGGGCGGCGCCATCGGGGACGTAGCCGAGCTCTTCGATGGCCTGCTGGACCCGGGTACGGGTCGATTCCCGGACCCGGTCCTGGCCGTGGACCACCCGGGAGACCGTCGCGGTCGAGACGCCGGCCAGGCGCGCGACATCGTGGAGAGTTACCACTTTTTCCCGATCACCGGCATTGCTGGCATCCCTTGCATAAACGTGATGTAAACGTTTACACCAGAAATCTAAGCGCTTACACTAACCCTCAGCACAGGGCCGGTCAAGGAGCGTTATCTAGATGCGACCAGCGAGCACAGGCGGCTTGAGCCCGGGCCCGCGGCAGGGCAGCGTCAACCGGACCGGTGACCCTTTCAGGCAAAAACGCGGTCCGCGGTCGCACAACAAGGGAGAGGCTGATGATTAGTGCCAACGGCGCCCTGGGGTTCCCTGACGACTTCGTCTGGGGATCGGCGACGGCCGCCTACCAGATCGAAGGGGCGCCGAGCATCGACGGCAAGGGCCCGTCGGTATGGGACACCTTCAGCCATGCGCCGGGCAACGTCCGTGGCGGGGACACCGGCGACGTCGCCTGCGACTCCTACCACCGGTACCGCGAGGACGTAGCGCTGATGGCCTCGCTCGGCCTGAAGGCTTACCGGTTCTCGATCTCCTGGCCGCGGGTCCAGCCCGGCGGCCGCGGCCCGGCCAATTCCAAGGGCCTGGACTACTACCGCGCGCTGCTAGACGAACTCGCCGGGCACGGCATCGCGGCCACGGTCACGCTCTACCACTGGGATCTGCCCCAAGAACTACAGAACGACGGCGGCTGGGCGGTGCGCGACACCGCGGAGCGGTTCGCCGACTATGCCGCGATCTGCGCCGACGCGCTCGGTGACCGGGTGGCCCAGTGGATCACGCTGAACGAGCCGCAGGTGGTGGCCAACAACGGCTACCGCCACGGCCAGCATGCCCCCGGCCTGCGCGACGCTGATGCCGCGGCCGCTGCCACGCATCACCTGCTGCTCGGTCACGGGCTCGCCACCCAGGTGCTGCGGGCCCGAGGCGCGGCCGAGGTCGGCATCACCCTGGACCTGCACCCGGTCCGGGTGCTGGGCGACGGCCGGCTGGATGACGTGGAAAGTGCCCGGCGGATCACCGAGGCGATGGTGAACGGCATCTACCTGGAACCGGTGCTGCAGGGCCGGTACCCGGCGCACGCGCCGGCCGCAATGCTCCCGCCGGCCGCGCTGGTCGCCGAGGGCGATCTGGCCACGATCAGCCAGCGGCTGGACTTCCTGGGCGTCAACTACTACTCGCCGATCTTCCTGCGGGCCGGCGATCCGGCCGACCTGCGGCGGAACGAGGAGCCGGCCCGCAGCGGAGTGCCGGGCGTGGTCGAGTACCGGCCGGGCGAGCTGGAGCGGACCACGATGGGCTGGCTCGTTGACGCCGACGGGCTCTACGACCTCCTGCAGGAGGTGTCCAAGCAGGCGCCCGGGCTGCCGCTGTACATCACCGAGAACGGCCGCGCGGCCGAGGACTACGTGAACCCGCAGGGTGAGGTCGACGACATCGAGCGGGTCAGGTACCTACATACGCACCTGGAGGCGGCCGCGCGCGCGATCAAGGACGGGGTCAGCCTGGCGGGCTACTTTGTCTGGTCGCTGCTGGACAACTTCGAGTGGGCCTGGGGTTACCAGAAGCGGTTCGGGATCATCTACGTCGACTTCGGGACTCAGCACCGCATCCCGAAGTCCAGCGCGCGCTTCTACTCTGACGTCGTGCAGGCCAACGCCGTGCCCCGGTCGGCCGCCCCGGCCTGACCGCGGTAACCCGTGGTCATTAGCCTGGCTGGATGCCGACGGGATATCACCACATCACCTTGAACGTGACCGACCTGGGCCGCGCTCGCGCCTTCTACGAGGGGCTCCTCGGCTTCGGTGTCGACCAGGACTTTCCCGGCGAGAAACTCCGGCTGCGGATGCCGGGCACCAGCACCCGGCTGGTGCTGCGTCCGGTACTCCCGGGTACGCCCGCGGGAGACCAGTTCACCGAATTCCGCGTCGGCCTGGATCACATCGCGATCGGCGGGAGCCGGGAGGAGGTGCACCGGCTGGCCCAGACCCTGCGGGCGGCAGACGTGCCCGCCGACCTGCACCGCGACCGGGCCGGCCAGAACGCGATGGTCACCTTCCGCGATCCGGACAACATCCAGTGGGAGTTCTTCGAGGATTAGGCCGGGACGACATCGAGCTGAGCCAGGTGCTCGGGATCGGCGATCATCTCGATGGCCACGATCTTGGCGCCGCTGATGATGAAGTCGAACACGACGCGGACCTGGCCGCCCGGGGCCCATATCATCCCGGGAATGCCGTCGACGAACGCCAGGCGGGCACCCTTCGCGCGCCCGGAGAAGGTGGCCGCGGCGGCCGCCGCGCCGCGGACCTCGCCAATCCCGCCCATCTGTGTGACGAAGGCGTCGGGCCGCAGCACGATATCCGGGTCGAGCAACGCCAGCAGCGCGTCGAAGTCGCCCCCGCGGGAGGCGGCCAGGAAGGCGCCGACGATCTCGCGCCGCCGGGCGGCCTCGGCTCCGGGCGGAGCGTCGGCCTGCTGGACCCGGCGGCGAGCCCGGCTGGCCAGCTGGCGGGCCGCCGCGGGGGAGCGGTCCACGATCGGAGCGATCTCGTCGAAGGGCATGGCGAACATGTCGTGCAGCACGAACGCGAGCCGTTCGGCCGGGGTCAGCGTGTCCAGCACCACGAGCAGGGCCAAGCCGACCGAGTCGGCCAGCACCGCCTCATGCTCGGGGTCCATCCCACCCGCGACCGCATGGTCGACGCCCGCGTCCATCGGATCCTCGCGGCGCAGCCTGCGGGATTGCAGCATGTTCAGCGACACTCGGGCCACGATCGTGGTCAGCCAGCCGCCCAGGTTCTCCACCTCGCCGGCCCCGGCCCGGCTGAACCGCAGCCAGGCTTCCTGCACGGCGTCGTCCGCCTCGCTCGCCGAGCCGAGCACCCGGTAGGCGACGGCCCGCAGGTGGGGCCGGTTCTCCTCGAACCGCTCGGCCAGCCAGTCGTGTTCGTCCATCGGTCGCATTCCTCCGTCGCAGTCAGTCATATCAACTGACAGTCGACGATCCGCGTATGTGACGAGGTGACCGCGGTGGACGAGGCTCGCCCGCCGCGCGCATTTATTTCGGCCGAACGATCCGTGGTCTCACGGCGCGGTCATCCGGCACGTGGCGCGCCGCGGACGCTCGTCCGTAGGATGAGCTGATGGCCGTCGAGCTGGTGTTTGAGACCCACTCCATTACCGTGGACAACGAGCAGGGGCACGCCACCGGCTGGTGGCCCGGCCGGCTGTCAGATCAGGGCCGGGCGCTGGCCGCGCGGCTGGGTGAGCGCCGGAGGAACGACGGGATCGCCGCCGTGTTCAGCTCCGATTTGGGCCGCGCGGCCGAGACCGCGGCGGTGGCCTTCGGCACGTCCGGGATCCCGGTGCTGCTCGACTGGCGGCTGCGCGAGTGTGACTACGGCAAGCGCAACGGGATGCCGGTGGCCGAGCTGCACGCCAACCGGCGCGACCACCTGGACCGGGCCTATCCGGGCGGCGAAAGCTGGCGCCAGGCCGTCGCGCGCGTCGGGCGCTTCCTCGATGACCTGCCGCTGCGCTGGGACGGGCAGCGGGTGCTGGTCATCGGGCACGTCGCCACCAGGTGGGCGCTGGACCACTTCCTCGCCGGTGTCCCGCTGGAAGACCTCATGGCCGAGGATTTCGCCTGGCAGGAAGGCTGGGAGTACCGCCTCGGATAGCGTCGTGGACATGCACCCAGAATCGGCCCGGCTGACGTTCCGTGAGATGACCCCCGATGACCTGGACGACATGGCCCTCCTGCTCGGCGACCCCGAGGTCATGACCTACTACCCGCGGCCGAAAACCCGGGACGAAGCCGTCCGGTGGATCGAGTGGAACCGCGCCTTGTACCGCACGCACGGATACGGCCTGTGGCTGCTGAGCACGCCCGACGACGGATTCGTCGGCGACTGCGGCCTCACCCCGCAGCTGGTGGATGGCGTGACCGAGCTCGAGGTCGGCTACCACGTGCGGCCCGCGTTGCAGGGCCTCGGCTACGCCACCGAGGCGGCGGCCGCCTCGCGTGACTTCGCCCGCGACGTGCTCGGCGCGACCCGGCTGATCGCGATCATCCACCCGGACAACCGGCCGTCGCAGCGCGTCGCAGAGAAGATCGGGCTGCACCCCGAGAAGCGCGCCGTGGTGCACGGCGGCCGCGACGCCATCATTTACGCGGCGGCCCTCGACCAGCGGTAGAGATACTGGTCCTCATGCGCCAGGAGACAGCGGTCGACGGGTTCCGGCTGGCCTACGAGCGGCTCGGGCCGGGACCCGGCACGCCGGCCGTACTGATGTTGCACGGCTGGCCAGGGGACCGGACCGATTACCGCGCGGTCGCGCCCCCGGTGTCGGCCATGGCCGATGTGGTGGTACCTGACCTGCGGGGGTTCGGGGAGTCCGACAAGCACAAGGCCGACCCGGCCCGGCAGTACAACGCCGTGGCGCAGGCCCGGAGCCTGATCGCGCTGATCGAAGAACTAAGCCTCGTCCGGCCCGTGCTGGTCGGCTACGACATCGGAAGCCGGATCGCCCAGGCTATCGCGCGGGACCGGCCGGATCTGGTCCGCGCGCTGGTCATCGCGCCGCCACTGCCCGGGATCGGCGACCGGATCCTGCAGCCGAAGGCCCAGCAGGAATTCTGGTATCAGGCGTTCCACCAGCTCGAGCTGTGCACCGAGCTGGTCGACGGCCAGCGGGCCGCGGTCCGGTCCTACCTGCGGCACTTCTGGTCGCACTGGTCCGGTCCGGGCTACGAGCCGACCAGCCAGCATCTCGATCATCTGGTATCGGTGTACGGGCGGCCCGGCGCGTTCGCCGCCTCGATCGCCTGGTACCGAGCAGGCGCGGGCTCGGTCGCGGCTTCGCTGGCCGAGCGGGCGCCCGAACCTGATCAGCGGATCGCAACCCCGACGACCGTGCTGTGGCCACAGTACGACCCGCTGTTCCCGCGCGAATGGTCCGACCGGATCGGCGAGTTCTTCGCCGCGGCCACGCTGACCTGGCTCGACGACGTCGGCCACTTCTCACCAGTGGAAGCCCCGGATGCCTACGCCGCGGCCGTCACCGCCGCTCTAACCTGACGTCGGCGGGGGTCGGGGAACCGGGCGCGCTAGGCGGGGAAAGCGGTGCGGGCTTGGCGTCGGACCAGGAGCGGACGATGGTGGTGTCGGATATGAAGCGGACGCCGGAGCCGGGGGCCCAGCGCTGGGCGGCCTCGTGCAGGCAGGCCTCGACGATCCGGGACACCTCCTCGCTGTGCGCGACCGGGCAGTGCACGAGCAGCTCGTCATGCAGGCACAACACGATGCGGGCGTCCAGATGGCCGCACCGGGCCCGGACCGTCACCGCCCACATCTTGAATAGCTCCGCCGCCGCGCCCTGGATCATCGCGTTGCGGGCGTACCGGCCGTAGGCCGCGGCCCGGCTGGCGCTGCGCGGTTCGGACGGGGTCAGCACGATCAGGCGGCCGCCGTAGGTCCGCAGGTCACGCCCGGCCTGCCCGGACCGGTCGGCCGCGTCCAGGTAGGCCATCGCCACCGGGTAGGCGGCGTTGAGCCGGCGCAGGGCCTGCGCCCCGAACCCGGTGGTCTGCCCGTACATCGCGCCGAGCACCGCCACCTTGGCCGTCGGCCGGTCCACGCCGAGCTGCGCGGCGACCGGGGCGTACAGATCGTCGGCGTGCGCCGCCACGGCGAGGGCCTGATCTGCGGACACCGCGGCCAGCACCCGTGGCTCGATCTGACCCAGATCGGCCCGGACGAAGACGTGCCCGTCGGCGGCCACCACCGCCCGGCGCATCGCGGCCGGCATGTTGTGCAGGCCCGCCGAGGCGGTCATCCGGCCCGCCGCGCCGTCGTCCAGCCACGCATACCCGTAGGTGGTCGCGATCCGCTCTGCCTTGCGCCACTCCAGCAGGGCCGCGACCAGCGGATGGGTGTCGCGCAGCTCGCGCAACCGCCACGCCCGCGTGTCCGGCACGTCCACGCCCATCCGGGCCAGCAGCGACTTGACCTGGGCCGGGCTGCGCAGGTCGGCGGTGACCCCGGCCGGTACGTGTCGCAGCACCTCCGCGTCACGCGCGGCCCGCGCGGCGACCGCCTCGGTGTCGCTGCGCGGCCGGGGCCCGATGAAGGAGGCCAGCACCTGCTCGGCGAGCGCGCGGTCCATCGGCAGGCCGTCCGCGGATAGTTCGGCGCACAGCAGCTCGGCGGTGGACTCGGAGCGAGCCGTGGGCAGCGCCATCGCCCGGCCGGGCAGCGCGGCGAGCGCCGCCTCCTGCAGCCCGGCCGCCGTCCGGGCCAGCTCGGCCCACCGGGCCAGGCGGTCGGCGCGGTCCGCCCATCCGCCGCTGACCCACTCGGGCCGCAGGTGCCCGTCCGGTGCCACCGGATCGTCGTCGTCTCCGTCGTCCGGGCCGGACATCTCGAACAGGTCCAGCGGGCCCCCGGCGGGCAGCGTCTGCGTGTCCAGGCCGCGGATCCGGGCCCAGGCCCAGGCGGGATCGGCCCGCCAGCCGCCGAACAGCAGTCGGTGCGCCGCCGCGATGTCCCAGCACGTGGCCAGGCGGACCCCGCCCGCCACCAGGTGCGCCGCTGTCTGGCCCGACCAGACCGCCCACCGCGGCCGCAGTGCCTCATCGGCCTGTGCCACTTCCGCGGCGAGGGCTGCGTCGGTGCCGGTAGTGACGAGCCAGGCGCGTTCGGCGGTCGCCACGCCCAGGCCCAGCACGGGGGAGATGACCAGCCCCACGAGGTCGCCGCGGGCCGCTCCGGCCTGCCGCAACGACGTCACGAGGTCCACGGACCTACCTTGTCACGGACCGCGCGGCCGCGGCGGGCGGCGCGCGTGGCCGGGGGCGGGCACCACGCTCCGTTCGGCAAAAATATCTTGCGCGGTCCTCAGCGCGAGCGCCCGAGTCTAGGCCGCACGAGGGGGGCGCCGAGACCAGTACCGTAGTCGCCTCAGGGGGCGCTTCGAAAGTTTCTCTGCCAGGTTTCGGAATGCGATCGGTCAAGCCCTTCGTTTCCGGCTGGTTAAACGCCATGAAACTAGGGCTTATGCAGGCCCAAGTAGATGACTAGCGCGCCGCGATAGGTTACGATACCGTTATCGAAATTGTTTCGAAAACGGTGGGAAGGTGACGCAGTGCCGTCCAGCAGGGAGCAGGCGCCCGACCGGGCTACTACTGTGCCTACTGTGCCGCGTATCAACCGGGAGGATGCGTCGCGGCGGCGCATCACCTTGGCCACTATCGCGGCCGAGGCGGGAGTCTCGCTACCCACCGTATCCAAGGTGGTCAACCGGCGCCCCGACGTCGCGGCCGCCACCCGCGCCAAGGTGGAGCGGCTGCTGGACGAACACCACTACTTGCGGGCGGGAACCCGCAGGCAGCGCCGGTCCGGCCTGATCGACCTGGTGTTCAACGGGCTGGACAGCCCGTGGGCGGTGGAGATCCTGCGTGGCGTCGAGGACTGGGGCGCGAGCCACGAGACGGGCGTCGCGGTGTCGGCCGTCCGGCACGGCAACGCGCGGCCGGCCAGCTGGACCAGCGCGCTGGCCAGCCACGACACCGACGGGGTGATCCTGGTAACCTCCGAGCTCACCCAGGCGCAGCTGGAGCAGTTGCGCAGCGGCGGTATCCCCCTGGTGGTCGTCGACCCGGTGAATCCGCCGCCGCCCGAGCTGGCCAGCGTGGGCGCCACCAACTGGGCCGGGGGCCTGGCGGCCACCGAGCACCTGCTGAACTTCCGGCATCGCCGGATCGCCGCCATCGCCGGGCCGGAGGACTTCTTGTGCAGCCGGGCCCGGATCGACGGCTATCGGTCAGCGCTCGAGCGGGCCGGCATCGGCTTCGATCCGGCGCTGGTCCGGCACGGTGACTTCTACCACGAGGGCGGGTTCCGGTGCGGCGGGGAGCTGCTGGACCTGGCCGAACGTCCGACCGCGATCTTCGCGGGCAGCGACCAGCAGGCCCTGGGGGTCTACGAGGCGGCCCGGCAGCGCGGCCTGCGGATCCCGCAGGACCTGAGCGTGGTCGGCTTCGACGACCTGCCGGTAGCCCGCTGGGTCTCGCCGCCGCTGACCACGGTGCGCCAGCCGCTGGCCGAGATGGGCCGGGCGGCGGCCCAGATGCTGGGCGAGATCATCGAGGACCGGCCGCTGCGCAGCAGGCGGGTCGAGCTGTCGACCGAGCTGATCATGCGGGAATCCACCGGACCGGTCCCCGGGACCGCCAGGTGAGCCGACTGCGGGTGGGGCTCGGACAAGAAAGAATAACTGCCACGGCGGAGATCTGGCGCGACCCCGCGCGGCCGGCCGAGGAACGGGTCGCGGACCTGCTCGGCCGGATGACGCCGGAGGAGAAGGTCGCCCAGCTGACCAGCATCTGGGTCGGCGACCAGCCCCGAGACGGCAACGTCGCTCCCATGCAGGGTGAGACGAGCGCGGTCCCGCTGCCGCTGGCCGAGCTCATCCGCGACGGCCTGGGGCAGGTCACGCGGGTGTTCGGCACCCGGCCGCTGCCGCCCGCCGCGGCCATGAGCACGCTGCGCGAGCTGCAGGCCCAGATCGCCGGGGCGAGCCGGTTCGGCATTCCCGCGGTCGCGCACGAGGAGTGCCTGACCGGCTTCGCCGCCTGGACGGCCACGGTGTTCCCGACCCCGCTGGCCTGGGGCGCGTCGTTCGATCCCGAGCTGGTGCACGAGATGGCCGGGGCCATCGGGGCCAGCATGCGCGCGGTGGGCATCCATCAGGGCCTGGCGCCCGTCCTGGACGTGGCCCGCGACATGCGGTGGGGGCGGACCGAGGAGACCATCGGCGAGGACCCTTACCTGGTCGGGTCCATCGCCACCGCCTACGTCCGCGGCCTGCAGTCGGCCGGGATCGAGGCCACCTTGAAGCACTTCGTCGGCTACTCCGCGTCCCGCACCGGCCGCAACCTGGCCCCGGTGAGCACGGGGCTACGGGAGTTCGCCGACGTGATGCTGGTGCCGTTCGAGATGGCGCTGCGGCTCGGCGGGGCCCGCTCGGTGATGCCGTCCTACACCGACGTGGACGGCGTCCCGGTCAGCGGGGACCGCGCGCTGCTGACCGGGCTGCTGCGGGACGAGCTCGGCTTCGACGGCGTGGTGGTCTCGGACTACTTCGCGATCTCCTTCCTGCAGACCCAGCACGGCGTGGCCGGGTCGCCCGTACATGCGGCGGCGCTGGCCCTGGCCGCGGGGGTGGACGTGGAGTTGCCCAGTATGCGGTGCTTCGGCCCCGAGCTGGCCGGAGCGGTACGGGACGGCCTGGTCCCAGCCGGGCTGGTGGACCGGGCCGCGGGGCGGGTGCTGCGGCAGAAGTGCGACCTCGGGCTGCTCGATCCCGGCTGGTCGCCCGCTACCGACCCGGGCGATCCGGGATCGCCCGCGGACCTGGACCCGCCCGCGCACCGAGCGCTGGCCCGGCGGCTGGCCGAGGAGTCCGTGGTGCTGCTGGCCAACCCCGGCCCCGATGATGGCCCGGATTTTGGCCCGGATCATGGCCGGGCCCTGCCGTTGCGGCCGGACGCCAGTATCGCGGTGATCGGGCCGCTGGCCGCCGATCCGCTGGCCTTCTTCGGCTGCTACAGCATGGCCCGTCATCTCGGCTTCCGGTATCCCGAGGCCGCGGACGGCGTACACGTGACCACGCTGCTGGACGCGCTGGCGGCCGAACTGCCGGGCGCGACGATCTCGCACGCACGCGGCTGCGACGTCCGCGCGCAGGACCGCTCGGACTTCGCGCACGCCGCCGCGCACGCCCGAGAGGCCGACCTGGTGGTGGCCGTGGTCGGGGATCAGGCCGGCCTGTTCGGCCGGGGCACCTCCGGTGAGGGCTGCGACGTCTCCGAGCTGCGGCTGCCCGGCGTGCAGGAGGACCTGCTGCGGGTCCTGGTCGCCACCGGCAAGCCGGTCGTGCTGGTCCTGGTGACCGGCCGGCCCTACGCGATCGGGCCGTCGGCCGGGCAGCTCGCCGCGGCCGTACAGGCGTTCTTCCCCGGCGAGGAGGGCGGCCGCGCGATCGCCGGGGTCCTGTCCGGCCGGGTCGTGCCCAGCGGCCGGCTGCCGGTGGAGCTGCCCAGGCTGCCGGGCGGCCAGCCGTCCTCGTACCTGCGCCCGCGGCTGGCCGACCGCCATCCGGGTAGTTCGGTCGATCCGGTCCCGCTGTTCGCGTTCGGCCACGGGCTGTCGTACACCACGTTCGAGTACGGCGATCTCGTCATCCGGTCCCCGCAGGCCGCGGCGGGCGACGGCGACCCGGTTCCGGCGGTCGGCACCGACGGCACGGCGGAAATCAGCTGCACGGTGCGGAACACGGGGGACCGGGCCGGGACCGAGGTGGTCCAGCTCTACCTCAGCGACCCGCTGGCCCAGGTGGTCCGGCCGCTCCGCTGGCTGGCGGGCTTCGCCCGGGTTCCGCTCGAGCCCGGCCAAGCCCGCCAGGTCACCTTCCGGCTGCACGCCGACCGCACCGCGTTCTGCGGCCTCGACGGCGCCCGCGTGGTCGAGCCGGGCGAGATTCGGGTCGCGGTCGGCGGAGCCTCCGACCGGCTGGTCCTGCACGGGTCGTTCACGCTGTGCGGCGCCGAACGCCCGGTCGGCCCCGACCGGGTCCTGGACACGCCCGTGGTCATCAGCGAGCCCCCTCAGTAGCGCATGCCCATGGCCGCCCGGACCTGGTCCAGGGTGGCCGCGGCGATGGCTTCGGCGCGCTCGTTGCCCTCCCGCAGGACCTGGCGGACGTAGCCCAGGTCGCGCGCGTACTCCGCGCGGCGGGCCCGGACCGGGGCCAGCAGCTCGTTGACCGCCATCGTGACCGTGTCCTTGAGCGCCGCGGCGCCGCCGGTCCCCAGGTCGGCGACCACGTCCTGCGGGCTGCGCCCGAGGGCCAGCGCGGCCAGCAGCACCAGGTTGGAGACCTCTGGCCGGCGTTCGGGGTCGTAGCTGACGTATCGCTCGGCGTCGGTCTTCGCGCCGCGGATCAGCCGGGCGGTCTCGTCGGCGGTGGCCGCCAGCGCGATGGCGTTGCCGCGGCTCTTGCTCATCTTGGTGCCATCGGTGCCGAGCAGCAGCGGCGCCGCCGACAGCAGCGCGTCGGGTACCGGGAACACCGCCTTGCCGTACCGGGTGTTGAACCGGCGCGCGATGGCCCGCGTGAGTTCCAGGTGGGGCAGCTGGTCCTGCCCCACCGGCACCAGGTTCGCCTTGCAGAACAAGATGTCCGCCGCCTGGTGCACCGGGTAGGTGAGCATCAGGCCGCTGACCGCCGACTGGCGTGAGTGCGCGATCTCGTCCTTGACCGTGGGGTTGCGCTGCAGCTCCGGCACCGAGACCAGGCTCAGGAACGGCAGCAGCAGCTGGTTGAGCGCGGGCACCGCGCTGTGCGCGAACACCACGGTCCGCGCCGGGTCCAGCCCGATGGCCAGGTAGTCGAGCACCAGGCCGGTCACGTAATCATCCAGGTGCTCGGCGTTGTCCCGGTCGGTCAGCACCTGGTAGTCCGCGATCAGCACGAACACCTCGGCGCCGAGGTCCTGCAGGCGGACCCGGTTGCGCAAGGTGCCGAAGTAGTGTCCCAGGTGCAGCTGACCGGTCGGCCGGTCCCCGGTCAGGATCCGGAACCGGGAGGCGTCCCGGTGGATCAGCTCCTCAAGGTCAGCCGAACGCCGCCGCGCGAGCCCCGTACTCATGGTCATCGTCCTCTCCGTGGGGTCCGGACGGACAGGCCTGGCGAGCATGAAAAAAGGCCGTCCATCCGGACGGCCCCAGACATGGGTGAAGGTGGGCCGTCCTAACCGGCCGGCCACCACTGGGCACCCGATACGCATCGCACGTACTTATTCTAACAATTTTTCTTCCGAACGGGCCGTGGTACCCGCCTGAAGTCCGGTGCGTGTCGCCCGCGGGGACCGCGGTGCTGGTCTGGCCGCCTTCGGCGGCGGTGCTGGTCTGGCCGCCTTCGGCGGCGGTGCTGGTCTGGCCGCCTTCGGCGGCGGGCCGATCAGGACGTACGCCGCCGCGGCACACAGCTCGAACCCGGCCGCGACGAGGAGGCAGGCGGTCACCGACCGGCCGGCCAGCGGGCCCGCGAGCGCCGCCCCGGCGGCCAGCCCGCCGATCTTCAGGCTCGCCGCCGTGGTGAAGATCTGGCCGCGCATGTGCTCGGGGGACTCCCGGTGCCGCACCTCGAACAGAGCGGTCAGCTGAGGTCCCTCGCCGGCCCCGCCCAGCGCGACCGCGGCCATCGTGAGCCAGCCGGGCGCAGCCGCGGCCGCGGCCATGCTGACCCCGATCACCAGCGTGCTGGCCAGCACACGGGCGTCCGGCTGACCGCGCGGCGGGCGGCGGTGCTGGTCTGGCCGCCTCTGGCGGCTCTGCTGGTCTGGCCGCCTGTGGCGGCGGTG
>Ga0210395_10002223_pt1 | contig 15135 bp, 11 predicted proteins | sample IncBWH4OmetaG_FD_150861 | JGI IMG/M metagenome (GOLD analysis project Ga0210395, IMG submission 150861) | Forest soil microbial communities from Barre Woods Harvard Forest LTER site, Petersham, Massachusetts, United States - Inc-BW-H-4-O ... | reverse complement strand
GATCTGTTCAGCGAGGTCGGCTACGCGGCCGCAGGACTAGGTGAGATCATCGAGCGTGCGGGCATGACCAAAGGCGCAACAGCGCAGCCTCCCGTTCCTGGAGCAGCCTGTTGGACTCGATGACAATCCAGGCCAGACGCGCAGGCGCCGAAGACGACCTCTGGGAAGGCGTCGATCCCAACGTGGTCACCGAAGCAATCCTCACTACCATGCTGGGCGCGCAACTCCTCTCTAAGACAGCAGACGGCATCGATCACATTCAAGCGACCAACCCGATCCCTGGAACTTTCCTGCCGGCCATCCTGACCGATCGCTGCCCTACTTCCTGAGTTTCTCGCCCGCGAGTCCCTGCGCCACGCACCCGACCACAGGCTCACCTGACCGGGCCCACAAACCGCACTATCGCTCGTCCATCCACAGCCGCTCGGTCAAATTCTCAAATGTCACCGTGTCTCGTGCTCGCTGTTGGCGCGGCGTAAAAAATCGATGGCGCCGCCGTTCTACGCACCGTTGTGGTGTTAGATTACCGCCTCCGCCAATGCATCCCTGTCGGCGAGGAAAGGCATGGGCAGATAACGCGAGGCCAGCAACGACTCCATGGCGTCGCTCGGGATCGGTCGCGAAAACAAGAACCCCTGCGCTCGTTGGCATCCATGCTGCGCCAGAGTCATTGCGGCAGACGAAGTTTCGACACCCTCCGCCACCAGTTGCAGACTGAATGCTTCAGCCAGGCCGATGATCGCGCGGATAATCGCGAGATCGTTGGCATTGGACCCGAGGTCACGCACAAATCCCGCATCGATCTTGAGCGTATCGACTGGAAGTGACTTCAGATGCGATAGGACAGCGTAACCGGTGCCGAAGTCGTCGATAGCGATCTGGACCCCGACCTCCTTCAACTCCGCGAGGGTTCGCCGTGTGCTTTCAATGTCGTGAACGACTGCGCGCTCGGTGATTTCGAGGCACAGCGATCCAGCATCGATGCCGAACTCGTCGATGGTCTCGGCGACAGTCTGGACGAAACCCCGGCTTGCCAGCTGAAGTGGCGACACATTGACGCGCAACGCTGCATCCCGCCCCAGCCCCCGCGAGCGCCACCCGCTGAAGTCGGCGCAGGCGTTTCGTAGCACCCATCGGCCAAGTTCATCGGCGAGGTTGATCGATTCGGCTACGCCGATAAAAGATTCCGGTAGCAGCAGCCCTCGTGTCGGGTGCCGCCAGCGGACGAGCGCCTCAGCGGCCACGATAGCGCCGGTCCGCAGGTCGACCTCGGGAAGGTAGTGCAGCAACAGTGCTTCGCGATCGATGTCGCCTTGCAGATGGAGTTGAATCTCGTTTCGGAACAGTCTTTTGAGTGAAAGGTCATCCGACACGACGACCTGGTTGCCGCCCCCGCGCTTGGCCGCTAGGACGGCTTCATCGGCGCGGCGCAGTAAGTCGGCGCTGTCATCACGCCCCGGCACGCCGGCCGCTACACCGATGCTGACCGTCCGGGTGATGGTGTGGCCGCTGATAGCCACTCGATCGCACACCATCGTCAGAAGCTGATTAGCGAGCGACATTGCTGAGTCGAGCCGCACAGCGTGATCCGGAACGACGACGAACTCGTCTCCGCCGAGCCGGGCGACCATGCTTCGAGTTCCGGCGCACTCACGAAGCCGATCGGCAAACAGCTTGATGAACCAATCGCCGGCGCTATGGCCGAGACAATCGTTGATTGCCTTCAGGCGGTCGAGGTCGATGTACAAAATCGCGACGGGTCCGGGCGATCTTGCGGTGAGCCTGTCGGAAAGGTGGCCGACGAGCGCTCGACGATTGCGCAGACCGGTCAGATCGTCGTGCTCAGCGAGATAGCGAAGCTTGTCTTCGGCGGCGATGCGGGCTTGGAGTTGCGCAAACAGCGAGGCGATCGCCTCAAGCATGCTGATCTCGTCTGGCTCCCACTTCCTGCTGCGGAATTTCCCGAAGCCGAGCAGGCCGGTGGTCATGCCCCCCGCCATCAAAGGCGCCACAGCCACCGAAGGAGATGTGATCAGGCGGGGTTCCTCCGCCCTGGTCAGGTAGCCGTAGTAGGGAAGTTTTGCTCCCATGACCGTCGGTTCGTTGAGGGATTCGCACCGTCCGAAGACGGGGTTGTCGCTGGTGAAATCGGCAACCGCCAGCGGATCGGGGTCTGGACGATACGGTCGCGGCGGCCATTCCGCGACCACCTTTGACACCCTGGCGTGATGGTCGTTGTGGCGTAAGAAGCACACGTCCACGTCAAGCTGGTCTACGAGCTTGGCCACACCTGCTCGCTTACCTGGGCAGCGGTCAATGCGGTCGCTTCCATCAGTTGGGTGGCGACCGAGGTGACGAGATCCAGGCTGCTCGACACGATTTTCCTCCGATCTGGTCCCGGCGCGCGGGGCCCCGACCGTCGCGTCTAGTGATGCAGTTATGGCGTTCGCGCTATCAGCACGTTTTCGAACAACGGCGTTGACATCGTCGCCAGCGAACACGTCATTCGAATCTCGGCTAAGGAACGGCCAGTATATAGAGCGACTAGTGTCGGCGGAGGGAATCGATGTGACCGGTGGATTAACGGCTGGAATGTGCGCTCGAGCTGAAGCGTGATCGACTGCCACGCTGGGCATAGGCTTGGTGCAAGTTCTAAGTCAGGGGGTTCATCGCTGAGATGCGCGGCCGACAAACCAATGAGATGACCTTAAGGTCCGGCGCGGCAGCGGTTCTCGACGCCGCAGACCCGGCTGACCACGCGGTCTTGGAGCGGCTGCGTGCCGATCCCGCCATCGAGTTCATCGACGAAAGCGAGCGACAACTCGAGGAGTTGCGCAAGCTCCTGCCACCACCCGAGCCGGAGGTCGTCGCCGAACCGTGCCGGTGGGCGTACTACCCGTGGCGGCGGACCGTGGTGGCGGTGTTGGGTCCGCGGGCGTTTCGGGCGGTGCGGTTGGACCGCAACCGGAACATGATCACGGCCGAGGAACAAGCCCGGCTCGGCGCGCTGCGCATCGGTGTGGCTGGTTTGAGTGTCGGGCATGTCATCGCCCACACCTTGGTGGCGCAGGGCATGTGCGGCGAGCTCCGGTTGGCGGACTTCGATCTCCTTGATCTGTCCAACCTCAACCGGGTCCCGGCGACGGTGTTCGACCTGGGGATCAACAAGGTCGAGGTGGCGGCCCGTAGGATCGCCGAACTCGACCCATACTTGCAGGTCGGGGTGCTGGCCGCCGGGCTGACCGTCGATACCGTCGACGAGTTTCTCGACGGGCTCGACATCGTGGTTGAGGAATGCGATTCGCTGGATATGAAGGCCCTCGTCCGGGAGGGTGCCCGCGCGCGTCGGATTCCGGTGCTGATGGCGTCCAGCGATCGCGGCCTGCTGGATGTGGAACGTTTCGACTTGGAGCCGCAGCGCCCGATTCTGCACGGCCTGCTTGGCGACTTGGATTTTGCGCGCCTTCCACAAATGAGTAGCCGGGAAAAGATTCCATACTTGCTGCGTTTTCTTGAGGCTGAACAATTGTCGCCGCGCCTGGCGGCGTCGGCGGTTGAAGTCGACCGGCAGCTTTCGACGTGGCCGCAGTTGGCCGGCGATGTGGTGTTGGGAGCGACGGCAGTCGCCGAGGCCGTGCGCAGGATCGGATTGGGTGAAAACCTGCGATCGGGCCGGGTCCGCATTGACGTCGTCGGCCAGCTCAACGAGCTCGACAAGCCAGAGATGGCGGTGGATCGCCCTCTCCCAGAACAGTATTCAGAGCCTTCGCTACCGGGCCCGTCGGGCGTCATCACCGCAGCCGCGATTCGCGCGCCATCTGGCGGCAATGCACAGCCCTGGCATGTCGAGGCCACAACCGATGCCATCACGATTAGCCTTGCATCCCAACATACTTCGACGATGGATGTGGGCTTCCGCGGCAGTGCAGTCGCACTCGGAGCGGCCCTCTTCAACGCGAAAGTCGCTGCCGCCAGCCAGCAGCTACTCGGAGCGGTGAGCCTGCTGGAGCGCGTTAACGGCACGCCGCTGCAGGCGACGTTGGATCTGCGCGCCGGAGCTCATCCCGAGCTGGCCGGGCTGTACCGACCGATGCTCGCGCGGGAAACTAACCGGCGTCTCGGGACGCCCCGGGTGATCCCCGCCGACACGATCGAGCGGCTGGAATCCGTGGCCGGGCGAGAAGGTGCCCGGATACATCTGGTAACAGGCCGTGATGACATGGAAAGGGTCGCAGGGATTTTCGCCGCTGCTGACCGAATCCGTTACCTGACACCGGAACTGCACGCCGATATGGTTTCTGAGCTGCGCTGGCCCGATGATGATTACCCCGACACCGGCATCGACGTGAGCAGCCTCGAGCTCGAACCCGGCGACCTGGCCGTGCTTGACATCCTGCGCCGCCCGGACGTGATGATTCACTTGGCCGAGTGGAATGCCGGGACTGCGTTAGGTGAGGACACTCGCCGCCGCGTGTTGACGAGCTCTGGCATAGCCGTCATTTCGGTGACCGGAAGCGCCTTGGCGGACTACGCCCGCGGCGGCGCCGCCGTCGAAGCGGTGTGGATTGCCGCGCAGCAGTGCGGGCTAGCCGTGCAGCCCATTTCGCCGGTCTTCCTCTATGCCCGCGACGGGGGAGACTTCGCTGCGTTGTCAGCGTCCTTCGCCGACGAGCTCGACGACCTGCAGCAAGAATTCCGGAAACTGGTTGGAATACCCGTCGACGTGTCGCCCGCCTTGGTGTTGCGATTCGCTGTCAGCGACCCGGCTTCGGTGCGGAGCCGCCGCAGTCTCGACCGCGTTCGTTTGCTGGAGCGTTAATACCAGCTACCGTATAGGCATGTCCGGATCTCTGGACGACTTGGTGACTTCGGCGGCCGCCAAGTTGATGGCGGCTACCGCCGGGAGTTCTGCTGCGATCAGTCAAGGGGTGCTCGGTGACTTGGTCAGCAGCTTCGGCGTCGATTTCGGCTTTTTGCGCCACAACGACCACGAGATCCACGCGACAGTGCTTGTCGCCGAATGGCCGCGACGCGAGTACATTCCCGACCCCGATCCGATCGGTGTGATCTATTTCGCCGATGCCGACTGGACCTTCGCGCAGGCCGAGACCTCAAAGAGCCCGGCGTGTTACGCCCCGACCCAGGTAACGAGGACTATCAACGCAATATCGAGGAGGGGAGAGGCGTTCCCGCTGTCTCCCTCGCCTGCGTGCCGCTGCTATCCGGGGACGTCACCACCGGCACCTTGGGTTTCGTCAAGTTCGGAGACCGCGAATGGCTGCCGGAGGAGCTGAATGCACTGCAGGCGATCGCGAGCTTGTTCGCTCAGGTGCAGGCCCGCGTTGTTGCCGAAGAGCGACTGCAGTATCTAGCCGAACACGATGACCTGACCGGGCTGCTGAATCGCAGGGCGGTGATCGCTCACCTCGACGAGCGACTTGCCGACGGCCAGCCGGGTCCGGTCGCGTTGGTGTTCCTCAACCTGGACCGTCTGAAGGCAGTCAATGACCACCTCGGTCACACGGCCGGCGACCGGTTCATCGAGGTCTTCGCCCAGCTGTTACGCGAAGCCGCTGAGTCCTCGGCCATCGCGCGCTTCGGCGGTGACGAGTTTGTCATTGTGCCGACTGTGCCCATGGATGCCGAAGCCGCCGAGGTGTTGGCCAAACGACTGCAGACGCGAGTTCACCAGCAGGTGGCCGTCGACGGCGAGACGATCACCCGCACCGTCAGCATCGGGGTCGCCGCGGGGGTACCCGGCAGCGACAACGCGTCGGACTTACTGCGCCAGGCCGATCAGGCGGTGGTGTCGGCCAAGGCCCTCGGTGGGAATGCCGTTGCAGCCTTCAACCCCGAAATGGCCGAAAAGTACGCGATCCGCAACGACATCGAGCTACACCTGGAAGGGACCATCGACAGCGATAGCGGCGCGTTGGTCCTGCATTACCTGCCGGAATTTGACATGCGCACCGGTCAGATCCTCGCAACCGAGGCGCTGATCCGGTGGCGACACCCCACTCGAGGGCTGCTGATGCCCGATTCGTTCATGGGCGTGGTCGAATCCATCAACTTGGCAGGAAAACTCGGGCGTCTGGTAATGCGCTCAGCCTGTGCGCAATTCAGCTATTGGCGTGCTCGCGGTCTGGGGCGCGACATCGTGATGCGCATCAACGTGTCGCCCGCGCAGCTTGTCACAGATGGCTTTGTCGCCATGGTCGCGGCAACGCTGGACGAGTTCGTTCTCGACGCCCGCTCGGTATGCCTGGAGATCACCGAAAACGTCGTCGTCAAGGATATCGACACCACCCACAAAACGCTGGCCGGGTTGAAGGAGGTCGGCGTGCAGGTGGCAATTGACGACTTTGGCACTGGCTACAGCGCTTTGACATATTTGAAGTCACTGCCTGTCGACACGCTCAAGATCGACAAAGAATTCGTCCGTGACCTCAGGACAGACTCGGCTGATCTGGCGATCTTGCGGCAGGTTGTAGCGTTGGCCGACGCCTTTGGGCTAGACGTCATCGCCGAAGGCGTCGAGACTGCCGCAGCGGCCAGGGCACTGCTTGAGTTGGGTTGCTATCGGGCACAGGGCTTTTTGCTGTCCCGCCCGGTCGATAGGCTCGCGATGGAGAAGCTGCTCGCGCAACGCTTCATACCGATGGATTTTCTGGACTAGCGACAAATCGTCGGTGGCGGAACGACGCTTCCTAAACCACATCCCGCCAGGTGACTGCGAGGTCGCCACGGCGGTGGAATTCCCTGGTCAGTAGTTCGCCGTCGGTGAGAATCTTGGCAACCTGGCCCGGCTCGGCGTGGCGGATGAAGTCGCGCCGGTCCCACCAAATCATCTTGGTTTGGTAGCGATCGTCGGGATAGGGCGCCGCGGGAATCGGCGCCACCACGCCGCCAGACGACCGCCAGCGGTTCAGCACGTGTGTCGCGGCGGTGGCCATCATGAACTGACAGTCGAGGAGAGACGTAATGTGGCAACCGCTGCGGGCCAAAGCGAAGATGAGGGAACGATCCCGCTCCGCATCGTCGATTACCCAGCCCGCCTTCATCTCCAGGACGCCGAACGGAATCCGGTCTGAGATCATGTCGCGGACCGTCTGCTGGCCGGGCTGACCCGCCCATTCGACGACTGCATGCGAGTCATCGGCCGACCGCAGCGGCCCCTTGGCTCGCAACCCGCCCACCATCCGGCCGGCATCGTCGATCATCGCGAAAAACATGATGGTGTCGGCTCCGCTGCGCAGCGCATCGGCGTCGAGGGCACACTCGACACCATGCTTGCGATAGCTGCGCTGCGCGCCGAGTGAAAACTCAGCCCACAAATCGGGGTCCACGGCGGGCTGCGACAAGACACACGTTGCCCCGATGTCCGGGTCCCGCCAGCTAAGTCGCTGGCCCAGATCGAACCGACCGGCAGTCATGGGATCCATCGGAACTACACTGGCTGGTATCCATTTCTGCATGGCTGCAAACTCCAGTTTTCGTTTGCGCCGATTTGAATACGAATCGAATCTGTTTCTTCAAATTCACAAACTTAATTCCTGCGGCGCAAATCTAATTATAAACCCTTTTTGGGTTTCTTTTGAACAACGAACTACCCAAGAGGTTGGCGATGCCCGGACAGTGAACATGCTGGCAGCAAGGGTAAAACAAGCTCTGCGACACCGCATGGTTAAACGGCGATTCACTTAAGTGATAGGGGCCAATATCAAGGCAAGAAATGCCTCTCCGGGCCACGGCAACGCCGTTCGTGGGCGAAAGTAGGCTGAGCAGCCCCCAGCTTTTGCTCAGCGCCGGCTAAGAATTAGCTCAGGTGTGCAGGCGCGGTGCATTAAACAACGTCGTAGTGCTGCGCACATTCGTCTGACGACAGGCCAGCGTATCCAGCAAACCGTGCCGCCACCCTCAGGGTCAGTTTGCCCGGCTGGCAAAGTCAGGCAGCGCCGTCGGCCACCTGACGCGCGAGCTGCTCGATCGTCGGATAGGTGTATGGCAGAAAGGCCGATAGTGGGCGGCCGACGAAATCCTCCAACTCGCCGATCAGCACGACCGCGTCCGCCGAATCGAGGCCGAGGTGATCGAAGCGACGGGTGCGATCGATCTCGTCGGCCGGCGTCTTCGTCCGGTGCGCGACGTATGCGGCCAGCATCGCTTCGATCTCGTCGTAGCTCTTAATCCCGTCCTCCTGCGTATCCATCGCTACCACCGCCCGGGCAGATCGATCCGGCGCATAGTCAAGCGCAACAGTGTGAATGCGCCGAGCTCAAACGAGTGGGCGAACGTGCGCAGGTAACGCTCGCACCAGGCGACGACCTCCTCGCTGGATACCGCGACGGCGTCCACTCGCTGCGCACGCAAGCGGTCCAACCATGCCCGCAGCGTCTTGACGTAGTCGTCCCGATCGTTTCTCACCTTTTCGATCTCGAGCTCCATTTCCGCGGCACGCGCGATGTCCGCGAGCCGTGGCAGCTCCGAGTCGGGGAAGACCTGGTCGACGATGAAGCGATCACGCAGCGGGCGATCACGCGGGATGTCGCCATACGCGATCGTCTGCAGCGAGAGGCGGCCGCCGGGCTTGAGCCAATTGCGGCACGAACGGAAGAATCTGCGGTAGGCCTCGATCTGCTCGTCCGCCGACAAACCCTGGCGCGCAAAATGCTCGAACGCACCCACCGAGATGATGGCATCGAACGGCTCAGGCGGATCGTAGTCACTCCAGTTGCGCACCCAGACCTCGACGTTGTTCGGTACGATCCCCTGCAGGTACTCGGCCTGCGCGTCCGAGAGCGTGAGCCCCACAGCATGTTTCACGCCATACGAGCCCACCAGGTGCATCAGCATGGCGCCCCAACCGCAGCCCACGTCAAGCACGCGCGGCGCGCCCGCTGCGCGCGCCTGATCGACATGGAAGTCGAGCTTGCGCCGTTGCGCGCGCTCGAGATCGTCATCGGGGTCTTCCCACATCGCGCACGAGTAGCTCATCGTCGGATCGAGCCAGATCCGCCAGAACTCGTTGCCGACGTCGTAGTGATGGCGAATCGAGGCCGGTCCGGCGCCTAAGTAGGTATCGCTCATTCAGGATTCCGTCTTGCTAAGCACCGGCTGCTTGAGGTCACTGGCCAGCCCGCACGCCGAGAACACGCGTAGCACCGCGGCGCCGAGATCGATCTGCCACCAGCGCACCCGGGTGGTGTACGCCCGCGGCGCGTCGTGGTGGTTGGCGTGATATCCGCCACCCAAGCCGGGTAGCGCAAGCAACGTGCTGTTGCGCGCCTGCCCCGAGTGCGGCAGCTGCGCGCGGCCACCGAACGCATGGCCGAATGAGTTGACGGCCCAGGTCACTTGGCTCACCAGGAACAGGCGAACCATCCCGCCCCACAAAAACCCCGTGAGCGCGCCGCGCACGCCGCCGGCGGCGAAGCCGATCAGCGTCGGGATCACCAGGCCCAGCACACCCCACCAGAGGTAGCTGCGGTGCAGCGAGACCGTGCGCGGGCTTTGCCACAGGTCCCTCACCTCGCCCGCGGAGATCGTCATCGCGGTGTGTTCGGGGCTAAAGAGCCACCCGACGTGCGCGTGCACCAGCCCGTGCAGGCCGCTGAACGGCCAGTGCGGCGAGTGCGGATCACCCTCGCGGTCGGTGAGCGTGTGGTGGCGGCGATGCATCGCGACCCACCACATGACCGGGCCGAGGAATGCGCTGGATCCGAGCGCGCCGAGGACCCAGATCAATGCCGGCCGTGCGGTGAACGAGCGATGCGTGAAATAACGGTGAAAGCCCAGCTCGACGCCCAATAGCGTCACAGTCGCGCCGACCGCCAACACGATCAGGTCGGTTCGCGAGGGTGCCACTCCGGCGAACCACAACGCCACCGCCGCGATCACGGCCGCCGGCGGAGCGAAAACTGCGAACGCGGCGAGCGCGTAGCCGCGCATCATGTGGGTTGCCCGGTCACGTGCCGATGAACCTCGACGAGTTCGCCCCGCGAGTACAAAGCGCGACATTCGCTGCGCCGGATCTTGCCGCTGGTCGTGCGCGGGATGCCGCCGCGGTTGACGAATACGACCGAGTCGGCCGGCGTCCCGTGTGCGGTAGCAACAGCAGTGACGATCTGGTCGGCCACCTCGCTCCACTCCGCTTCCGCGCCGCGGGCGATCTCGCTGACGATCACGAGCCGCTCGCGCAGGCCGTCATCGTGGCCGAATGCTGCGCTTCCGTTCGGTTGCAGTGGTGTGAGGCGCAGCTGTTCGACGGCGTGCTCGAGGTCTTCGGCGGCATAGTTCACGCCGTTCTTGACGACCACGTCTTTGGCCCGGCCGGTGATGTACAGCTCGCCGTCGACGATGCAACCGAGGTCGCCGGTGCGAAGCCACGTGCCACCGTCGAGCGGGGCGGCAAACGTTTCGCGCGAGGCCTGCTCGTCGCCGAAGTAACCGCCCGCGACGCTCTCACTGCGTATCCAGATCTCGCCCTCAGCGCCGTCCTCGCAGCGAGTACCGAGTGCGCGGTCGACGATCGCGAGCTCAGTCCCGATGCACGCGTGACCGCAGCTGACGCGTGCGAGGCCGTTCGGGTCGCGCCACACGGTTGGCGGCTCATCGCGCCGTCCGCCTGCGACGATCAGCGTCGCCTCGGCGAGCCCGTAGCAAGGGTAGAACGCCTCGCGGCGAAAGCCGACCTTGGCGAATGTCGCCTCGAAGCGGTCGAGGGTTGCCGCGCGCACCGGTTCGGCGCCCACGAACGCGAGCTCCCAGCTCGACAAGTCGAGGCCGGCGAGGCTCTCTTCGCCGTGGCGTTCCACAGCAGCGACGCACATCTCGTAGGCGAAATTCGGGCCGCCACTGCGGGTGGCGCGGTGCTGCGTGATCTCGTGCAGCCAGTGCAGCGGGTGCTTGAGGAACTGCAGCGGCGACATGATCACGCACTCGAATCCGACGTAGACCGGTTGGATCACGTAGCCGATGAGGCCCATGTCGTGCTGGAAAGGTAGCCAACCCAGCGCCACCGTCGACGACGTGTGCCCGAATGCGTCCTCGATCATCGCTTCATTGGCCATCAGGTTCGCATGGCTGACCATCACGCCGCGCGGCGTGCCGCTGGAGCCCGATGAGTACTGCAGGATGGCGAGATCCTCCAGACCTACCGTCGACTCGAGCGCCGGCGCGTCGGGGGGTGCGTCGAGGAGGGCGTCAGGGAGGGGAAGGTCGTCGACCGCGATGCACGGGATTTCGGCGAGCGCGGGAACTAGTTCTCGCGCGGGGAGTATCTGGCGGGTGGTGAGCACGATGTCGGGTCGCGCGTCGGCAACGATCGCGACCAGGCGCGGCAATGTCTGCTCGAGCCGCGACGGGATCGGGATGTGCGCCGGGACCGCGCACACGCCAGCGTAAAAACAGCCGAACAACGCGTCGAGAAACGTGGCGTTGTCGGGCAGCAGCAGCAGCGCGCGCGGCTGCTCCCGCGTGCGCGGGAGGTCCGCCAGAACAGCGGCCACTCCGCGCGCGCCTGCGGCAAGCTGAGCCCAGGTGCGGGTCTCGGCGCCGCCCCCGTCCTGGACGAACGAGAAGGCGCGGCGATCCGACAGCGTGCGGGCCTGGTGCTCCAAACGGTCTGCGATCGTCAGACCACCGTCGCCGAAAGCTACCGCGCGAGTCGGTTGACGGCCTCGCTGGTGATCTTTCCCATCTAGGGCCGTCATGTCGTCCCCCTCAAAAGCCGGGCCCTTAACGGCTGCGTCAAAAACGAGCATACCCAGAAATACTTAAGGAGGTGGCCGCGATTACGTCACAACCCCGTCATCGGAACGTGGATGCGGCGACCCGCGTACAGAGCCAGCTCCGTCGCCAGGACTCGAACCTGAACTCTCAGAACCAAAATCTGATGTGCTGCCGATTACACCACGACGGACCACGCACCAGCGGCGAGTAGCTCCGCTCGCCGTCGGCCGGCCATCGGGCCGCCCGCGCACACTGATGCCTTCGTCAGACTGTAGTGCAACCGATAACCTGGTAGGCGTGGCAGCGCCGGAGAAAGAGGTGCGCGCCCCGCGCGCCAGGATGACCGGCAGCGAGCGGCGGCATCAACTCATCGATATCGCCCGGTCGCTGTTTGCCGAACGCGGCTACGAGGGCACCTCGATCGAGGAGATCGCGCTGCGCGCCAATGTGTCCAAACCGGTCGTCTACGAGCACTTCGGCGGCAAGGAAGGGCTGTACGCGGTCGTCGTCGACCGGGAGATGTCGGCGCTGCTGGATGGCATCACGTCTTCGCTGACCAACAACCGGTCCCGGGTGCGGGTCGAACGGGTGGCGCTGGCACTGCTGACCTACGTCGAGGAACGCACCGACGGCTTTCGCATCATGATCCGCGACTCGCCGGCGGCCATCAGTTCGGGCACCTATTCCAGCCTGCTCAACGACGCCGTCAGCCAGGTCGCCTCGATCCTGGCCGGCGACTTCGCCCGTCGCGGCCTGGACCCGGGCCTGGCGCCGCTGTACGCCCAGGCGTTGGTCGGCTCGGTGTCGATGACCGCGCAGTGGTGGTTCGATACCCGCGAACCCAAGAAGGAAGTCGTGGCCGCCCATCTGGTCAACTTGATGTGGAACGGGTTGACCCATCTGGAAGCCGATCCGCACCTGCAGGACGAATAAGCCCTCAGCCGCGCGGCGATCGCAAGCGCGGCGTAGCCGGGCGCAGCGGGTCGCCGCTTAGCCGCGCGGCGATCGCAAGCGCGGCGTAGCCGGGCGCAGCGGGTCGCCGCTTAGCCGTTGTCGCGTGACAACAGGTCGGCGGTCGTTTCGCGGCGGACCAGTTCGCGGGCCCGGCCGTCCTTGACCGCGACCAGTGGCGGCCGACCGACCATGTTGTAGTTCGATGCCATGCTGTGGTGGTAAGCGCCGGTGCAGGCGACCGCCAACAGGTCGCCCGAGTGCAGGTCCATCGGAAGCTCGACGTCGCGGGCGATCTCGTCGCCTGCCTCGCAGTGTCGTCCCGCCACCGTGACCCGCTGCCGCGGCGCGAGGGAATGCCGATTGGCAAGCGCGACAGTGTATTTCGCCCCGTACAACGACACCCGCGGGTTGTCGCTCATTCCACCGTCGACAGCGACGAAGGTACGCCCGCCGGGCTGTGTCTTGATGCCGCACACCTGGTACAGGGTGACACCGGCCCGGGCGCTGATGGCCCGGCCAGGCTCGATCACGATCGCCGGCCGGGGGAAGTGCTCGGCGGCGCAGGCCGCGTCCAGCGCGTCCTCGATCACCCGGGCCAGCTCGTCGACGCTGAGCTCCGGGTCACCGGCCAGGTACGGAATCCCGTGGCCGCCACCGATATTCAGCTGGGTCAGGATGACGCCGTGCCGCGTACGGACGTCGGCCATGGCGGCGATCATCCGCCGAATCGCCTCGCCGTAGAGCCCGGCATCGGTGACTTGCGAGCCGATATGACAGTGCAGCCCGATCAGGTCGAGGTTGGGGTGCGCCAGCACGCGCGCCACCGCCTCCGCGGCGTGCCCGCCTTCGAGGGTGAACCCGAACTTCTGGTCGCTGATCCCGGTGGTGACGGCGTGGTGGCCGTGGATGTCGATGTCGGGGGTCACCCGGATCAGCACCCGTTGTCGTCCTTCCGCCAAACCCGCGAGGTCGGTGATCTCGCTGCACGAATCCAGCACGATGCGCCCGACCCCGTTGCGCACCGCGGCCCGCAACTCGTCCTGCGACTTCGCGTTGCCGTGCATGATGATGCGGGCTTTTTCCACACCGGCGGCCAGAACAGTGGCCAGTTCACCGGCCGAGCACACGTCGACGCCGAGCCCCTCTTCGCGGGTCCAGCGTGCCACCGCCATGCTCAGCAGCGACTTTCCGGCATAGACGACCTCGGTGTGGGGCAACGCCGCGCGATAACGGCGGGCCCGACCCCGGAAGTCGGCCTCGTCAATCACATAGGTCGGGGTGCGGAACTCGTCCGCGATGTCGGTAAGGGGGACCTCACCGATGCAGAGCCTGCCCTCGTCGTCCGAGTGCGTGGTAAGCGGCCAGATCGCCGGATGGAATCGCGGCGGAGCCGCATAGCCTATGGAAGGCAGGACGTCCGGCAATGTTGTTGTCATGATTTCAGCGTCCGCATGCTGTGGCCGGATGCTGCTGCCCTTACAGATCCTTGACGCTGCCCGGCCCGAAATTGACGACGTTCGGGCCCCATCCGTCGGGCCCTACAATGGCGGCATCATGACCGCACCGGGGCCGGAATGCGTAGTTACCCCGATCGCGGGGCTGGTGGAGTTGGCGTTGCGCGCGCCGACGCTGCAGCGACTCATCGAGCTGGCTGCCGATCGACCCGACGAATTGGCGCTGGTCGGCCCGGCCAGCTCGCGGCTTTTCGTCACCAGCGCGCTGGCCCGCCAGGGGCCGCTGCTGGTGGTCACCGCTACCGGCCGCGAAGCCGATGACCTGTCCGCGGAGCTGCGCGGTGTCTTCGGCGACTCGGTCTCGATATTTCCGTCCTGGGAGACGCTGCCCCACGAGCGGCTCTCACCGGGTGTCGACACCGTCGGCGCTCGACTGATGCTGCTGCGCCGGCTGGCCCACCCTGACGACGCCCGACTGGGCCCGCCATTGCGGGTAGTGGTCACCGCGGTCCGCTCGCTGCTGCAGCCGATGGCCCCGCAGCTGGGCTTACTGGAACCACTCACTTTGACTGTCGGCGAAGACATGGGCGCCACCGCCGCCGACGGGGGTTTTGAAAGCGTCGTGGCCCGGCTGGTCGAACTGGCCTACACCCGGGTGGACATGGTCGGTCGGCGCGGGGAGTTCGCCGTTCGCGGCGGCATCCTGGACATTTTCGCCCCGACCGCCGAGCACCCGGTGCGGGTGGAGTTCTGGGGCGACGAGGTCGCCGAGATGCGGATGTTCTCGGTGGCCGACCAGCGGTCGATCCCCGAGATCAGCGTCGACACCCTGGTCGCGGTCGCATGCCGCGAGCTGTTGCTGACCGACGAGGTGCGGGCACGGGCGGCCGAGCTGGCCGGGCGGCAGCGGCGGCCCGAGCACGACGTCACCGGCGGCGTCGCCGAGATGCTGGCCAAGCTCGCCGAGGGCATCCCGGTCGACGGCATGGAGGCGCTG
>Ga0210395_10002222_pt1 | contig 15142 bp, 15 predicted proteins | sample IncBWH4OmetaG_FD_150861 | JGI IMG/M metagenome (GOLD analysis project Ga0210395, IMG submission 150861) | Forest soil microbial communities from Barre Woods Harvard Forest LTER site, Petersham, Massachusetts, United States - Inc-BW-H-4-O ... | reverse complement strand
CGAGTCCTCTCTGCACGCCGCGGAACTTGATGTCGAAACCCTCCTTCACTGCCTAACCGAATTCCGCAGTGGCTATTCGCTCTGGCCTGAGTATGACGTCCATTCGCTGAAATGGCTTCTGAGTTTCATGGAGCGGATGCCAGTTCGCGGAGATCTCCGGAAGATTGTTTTGCGCGATGACGGCCAGAAGATCCTCGGCTGGTATATCTACTACGTGAAACCGGGCGCGGTGGGTAAAGTGGTGCAAATCGGCGGTGAGCGGCAATTCACCAAGAACATTCTCGATCATCTTTTCTCGGATGCATTGAATCAGGGAGTCGTTGGCCTTCATGGGGTAGTGCATAGCCGCCTGATGGGCGACTTCTCGGAGAAGAACTGCTTCTTCGCCTGCCGCGGCGGCTGGACGGTCGCACATTCCCGCAAGCCCGAACTCCTCGAACTCCTCAATCGCGGTGATGCTTTCCTCTCGCGTCTTGATGGCGAATGGTGTTTGGGTTTTGGCGGGTGATCCCAGGCTTCGCTCGCAAGGCGGCGATGTTACCTGTTACGCTTCAGCTTGTAGTTCGCAAAGCCGTATTTCGCGGCGAGTTCGAAGTACGGGTCGAGGAACTGCGGACAGGTATTACGCTTCGTGTCAGAACACTGCGGGATGCAACTTGGTGTGCTTCTTGAGCACCGAAATGTCACAAGCTCCGTCCATTTTGCCCTGGTCGTCCTACGCGTGGGCAAAGGTGGTCAAGGATCAATATTATCGTGTAGATAATTTACCTATTGACATATTTTCATAAATAGAGGGCGAGAGCAAAAGAAAAGCGGCGGGGGGTGATCTGATTCCATTTTACGAATCCAAGCTTTCTCGCCTTTCCCGCGTCTGTCGACCTACCGGTTTTACTGGACAGCGCATCGGTGGACTGGACGCGCCGCCCAGATCTTACTCTCGCCGCCAAATATCCAAGCCAGGAACTCCGAGCGCCAACGCGCCTAAGGTCGCAGGCTTTGAACTGTGCGCGTTCAGCGATGCACGATCCGGTTGTTCGGCATCTTCAGGCCCTTTGGTTGCGCCTGCGACGATCGGCTTGCCGGGAATGGTTTCGTACGCATACCCAGTCAGCTCAGCCGTGGGCGGCACCGGACGCGAGTGAACAACAAATCGCGCCCAGCCGAAGTGCATCTTGCCCTTGATAGAGAATTCCAGGCCTAGGTAGGCTTGAAACATCCCGCCGGCCCTCCAGTAACAATAGCTGCCGCTGGGCGTACCCCCGAACATGTGCACAGGCGGCGGTACAAATTTATTCGTCATGCGAATTTCGTCCCCTTGATCAAGGCCGCCGCACAAGGACCGCCAACGAGATCAGTCACCCCAACAATCCCGTTGGCTGAGTGCGGGCGAGCCGGGAAGGCCGCCAATCCGACCCTATAAGGTTGTCCTGATACGGGTCTCGACGACAAAAGGAACCTGAAATCACTTATTCCATCGTGGTTAAGATCGAGAGAGAAGTCGCGATTCAGGGGAAGTTGTTTGTGGGCTGGTGTGTAGACGATCTTGGCTTCGGCCGGTCGCACCATTGCCAGCAGCGATACGCCCGCCGCGCTGGCGGAAACCGCGTATGCCAACATCCGTTTTTCCAGGGTCGCGCCGACCCGGGCTGCTTGGCGGGTCTTCTTGGGACTGTTGCCTCCCATTGATAGTCGGTTCATACCAAGCCTCCAGTGTCTACACGGTAGAGTTTCCAAACAAACTTCGAAGGGGGATTCGATTCGGGGACCAGCGCTGACCAACCGCATGCGGCGTTAGGGCAGCAGCCTAGCGCGCGATTCTATCCTCGTCGGCGGCGCCTGTCTAGGATATTGTTGCGGTGTTTCGCAGCCTGTTGACCAACCGAGCATGACCAGTGGATAATGCGGCGTCTGCGCAGGAGGCATTATGTCAGGCGTGCCCAAGCCCCGTAGGACAGCCCGTCTTGCCAAGTCACTCGACAAACAGCTCAACCTGTACACGCTCGCGGCCAAGGCGAATTGTCCGGTTACCTATGCCGCAGCCGTTGGTGTGGCTGGAGCGGCAGTTATGTCATTAGCCCCGATCGCTGAGGCGAAGATCATTTACACGCCCGCGCACGTGCAGATCCGGCCAAACAGCTACTTCCGATTCGATTTCGACTACCTGCCGAAGGGCCTCGACGACGACTTTACGCTCTGGAGAGGCAATGGCTGCACAAGCCAAGGGTGCGGCTCTGGAGTGGGTGCGGGGGGCTACAACGGCGGCCATAGGTCGAACCCGAATGCGCTCGCCGCCACAGCCCTGGGATTCTACGCCGTTGCGCTGCGTCCGGGAGAACGGATGGGTCCCGGCAAGCGGGCGATCGCGTCAGTGGAAATGGCTCATGACGGGCATCCCAACACAACAAACCACAGGATTTTCTGGTACGGACAGTGGGCGAACGGAGGGAGGGGCCTGAAGAACGGCTATCTCGGCCTGAAATTCCTGCTTAATGGCAAGGTGCACTACGGCTGGGCGCGGGTTAGCGTCACGGTCAAGAACAATTGGTTCGCAAGTGAGACTCTCACAGGCTACGCGTTTGAAACGATTCCGAACAAGTCAATCATTATCGGTAAGACGCAGGGGCCAGATGTGATCGTGGAACCTGCCACGCTGGGACACTTGGCTGCGGGGGCTAATGCGCGCTCGCCGTGGCACATAAGAGGAACTGCTCCCGATGGTGAAACAGACGTGAGCCCGAATGCTCATTAGCCAGTGTGGCCCACCCGCCATTCTCGCCTCCCACCCTTTCCGCAAAGAACGCGGAAAGAGTGGGGCACCCCCCTTTGTGTGTGATTTAGAGTTGCGGGGTTGGAACGTTGGGCTGGCCCGGCCGATTTTGCGCCCAAAATTTCACCACACACAAAAGCGGGTGCCCTTGCGCGGGAACCGGGAGATCCCGTGTCAGTCTGCGGGTCGACGGTAACAATCGTTTCTTCGAGTAAAGTGCGCAAACGTTCTTTGCGAATCGCGAACTTCACTCCCTGCCTTCCCGGCATGGACGTCCATCACGAGCCGATGGTAAGCTTTCGGTCTGGTTTTCTCGCATACAGGGCGAACCTGATATTTAAGAGCCCGATTCTGCCGGCTCGACCGGATGAGATCCGATGGCGTCCGTTCCGACAAGTACTCCCGAAGCGGCAGGTGGCGCGCGCGGCGTCGCGCAGGCGGTGGCCGCACCCCTGACTCGCGCCGCAATCTTCCTGGTCGTGATCCTAAACTCGGAGCCCGAAAATCGCGCGACCATTCGGTCATTCTGTGGAGACATCGCCGCGCTTTTGCGCGCCGTGGGCTTTCGCGACCTTGAAGGGGAGCTTTCCTGCGTCGTGGGATTTGGGTCTGACGCATGGGACCGACTTTTTGGGCCGCCGCGGCCGGCGAAGCTGCATCCGTTTCGGGAGATTCGTGCCGGCGCACGTCATGCCGTGTCCACGCCCGGCGACTTGCTGTTTCACATTCGCGCAAAACGCATGGATTTATGCTTCGAGCTTGCGACGCAAATTATGGCACGCATCGGCAGTGCTGTTTCGCCGGTAGACGAGGTGCAAGGATTCCGTTACTTCGACGACCGTGATCTCATCGGCTTTGTCGATGGAACTGAAAATCCGAGGGGAGAAGCGGCGATCGACGCCGTGCTGGTCGGCGAGGAGGACGCCGCGTTCGCCGGCAGCAGTTACGTCATCGTACAGAAATATCTCCACGATCTTGCCGCGTGGAATGCGCTGTCGACGGAAACGCAGGAACGCATTATCGGTCGCACCAAACTGTCTGACATCGAATTGGACGATTCCATGAAGCCAACCTCAGCGCACAACGCACTTACCACCATCGTGGAAGATGGGAAAGAGATCAAAATCCTGCGCGACAACATGCCGTTCGGGCGGGCGGCCATGGGTGAATTTGGCACCTATTTCATTGGCTACAGCCGTTCGCCCAGTACGATTGAGCAAATGCTTGAGAACATGTTCATTGGCCGCCCGCCCGGAAATTACGATCGGCTGCTCGATTTCAGTCGTGCCGTCACTGGAAACTTGTTTTTTGTGCCCACCGCGACGTTCTTGGAAAACGTATCCGAAGACCAGCCTGCGGTTGCGGCGGCTTCCGCGGAACCAGCGGTCGAAGCCTCTCTGCCTACGCGCCCGAACGATGGTTCGCTCGGTATCGGTTCCCTTAAAGGAGAAATCCCGCATGAATAATCTGCATCGAGAGCTTGCCCCCATTTCCGATCCCGCGTGGGCACAGATCGAACAGGAGACCTCGCGCACGCTGAAGCGCCACCTCGCGGGACGGCGCGTGGTCGACCTGCATGGGCCGGCGGGCGCAAGCCTCTCCGCCGTCGGCACCGGACATCTGCTGACGATCTCCGCGCCGAGGGACGGTATCGTCGCCAGACAGCGCGAAGTGAAGGCGCTGGTCGAGCTGCGGGTTCCGTTCGAGCTGGAGCGACAAGCCATCGACGACGTCGAACGTGGCGGGAACGATTCAGACTGGCAGCCGGCGAAGGACGCCGCGCGCAAGCTCGCTTATGCCGAGGACGGTGCCATATTCGAAGGCTATGCCGCCGCTGGAATCGTGGGGATCCGACAGGCGACCAGCAATCCGGCAATGACGCTCCCTGGTGATGTGCGAGAGTACCCGCAAGCCATCGCGCAAGGCTTGAGCCGTTTGCGGCTCGTCGGCGTCAATGGTCCCTACGCGGTGCTGCTTGATGCCGACGTCTACACAGCGCTGGCTGAGACCAGCGATCACGGATACCCGGTGCTGGAACATGTCAAGCGGCTGGTCGACGACAAAATCATCTGGGCACCGGCCATCCGCGGTGCCTTTGTGGTGACCACCCGTGGTGGCGATTTCGACCTGCACATCGGCCAGGACGTATCCATCGGTTATTTGAATCACACTGATGCCACGGTCGGCCTTTACCTGCAGGAGACGTTTTCCTTCCAGATGCTCACGGCTGAGGCAGCCATCGCGCTGGCTCCGCCGGTGAAGGCGTAGAAGAGCTGACGGGCAAGAATGCCGCGACTAAAGCACGCAAGCTCTGCATTGAATGAGAATTACTGAAGCGCTGCGAATTTCAAACAGGTGGGCGAAGGAATCTGGAACACGTCTCCCGTCGGCGTGAGATGGCCGGTCTTTTGATCAATGTGAAAAACAACGATGTTGTCGGAATCCTGGTTGGCGGCTAGGAGCCAGGATCCCGTGGGGTCGATCGCGAAGTTGCGCGGCGTTTTTCCGCCGATGGGATCGTTCTCAACATGCGTCAGCGTACCCGTGGCAGAATCGATGGCAAACACTGCGATGCTGTCATCTCCACGGTTCGAAGCAAATAGAAATTTTCCCGAAGGATGAATTTCGATTTCGGCAGCCGTGCTATTGCCGCTGAAGGTTTTTGGCAGCGTCGATATAGTTTGCAATTCATGCAGCGCGCCGGTGGCGGCGTTGTACGAGTAAGTCACGACTGTCGACTGCAGCTCATTAATCACGTAGAGAAAGCGAGCGTCGGAACTGAACGCTAAATGCCGTGGACCCGCACCGGGAGCTGATTTCACAATTTGCGGGCTGGCTCCCAGGGTTCCCTTCGCGGAGTCGAAGGAATAGACCAGCAACTCATCGAGTCCAAGATCTGCGACCACGGCAAAGCGATTGTCCGGCGAGAGCGCGATCGCGTGGGCGTGCGGTCCCTTCTGCCGCTGCGGATTTACGCTCGAACCTTTGTGCTGCACGAACGATGTGGCTTCCCCCAGCCGGCCATCCTTCAGCACCGGAAACACAGCCACGCTGCCCGCGGTGTAGTTGGACACCAGGGCATACTTGCCCGTCCGGTCAAGGGTGATATGGGCTGGAGATGCGCCTCGCGAAGAAACTTGGTTCAAGAGAGAAAGTTTTCCGGTTTCGGACTGAATAGCGAATGCGCTCACCGCACCTGTGGATTGGTCGTCGTAGTCGGCAATCTCATTGGCTGCATATAAGAATCGTCCGCTGGGATCGATTGCCAGAAACGATGGTTCGGTGGTTTCGGCAGCGAGACTCAGGGAACTCAGCTTGCCCGTGGAGGAATCGAAGCGGTAAACGTAGATTCCTTTGCTGCCATGGTCGGTGTAGGTACCAACGTAGGCAAGATATTGTCCCTGTGCGGGGCCGGCCGCAGGAGCGAACATGGATGACGCAAGCATGACCAATAGTAGAACGGCCAAGCGGAAAATCTGTCGAAGATGTGGCATTCGCATTCTCATGTGATTCTTTCGGATCACTTTCAATGAACCTCAGATAATTCCCAAACTACCGTTTGTCCCCGGCTCCGGGATCGGTTCAATGCGCCCCAGCAAAAAAACATAACCCACAATCCCCAGCAGCAGGATTACTGTTGCGGTCACGAAGGCGGCGGCGAAGGAGTGCGTTTCCGAGACAATATAGCCGGTAACAATGGGCGCAGAAATCGCGGCGATCTGACCACAAAAATTCACCGCGCCTCCGAGTGTGCCGACGCTTTCCCGCGGCGCAATCAGGGATGGAACCGTCCACGCCACCGGTGCCGCCGCAGCCAGTCCTCCCAGAGCAAGGCTGATCCAGACCAGCGCGGCCGCAGAACTGCGAGCGCTGGCCGCGCCGAAGATTGCGAGACCGAAAGCCATTCCAGTGACCAAGACGGTTTGGCGAACCCGGTTTGCATCCCAACCGCGCTGGATCAGAGCGTCCACCAGCCATCCGCCCACCAGAAGATCAGTGAAAGTGGCGAACAGCCAGGGTACGCTGGTGTAGAAAGCAGAGTGGAACAAGTCCATGTGAAGCGAAACGGAAAGATAGCTCGGGAGCCACGTTAGCAGGAGAAAGAAGGTGTAGTTGTACGCGCCCCATCCTAGCGCGAGCCCGTAGACTTTTCGCTGCATCAAAAGATAGCCGAGCGAAGCGCCTTTCGTTGCTTTCGCTTGATCTTCCAGTTGAGCGCCTCCGCGGCGAATGAACTGAAGCTCTTGAGCCGACAGTCCTTTGTCTTCGCTTGGATTGCGGTAGATCAAATAGAACATCACAAAATAAAGAAGGCTGACCAAGCCGGTGACGGCGAAACTCCAGCGCCAACCAAAATACAAGAGCAGCACGCCGATCAACGGGACTCCGATTGCGCTGGAGAGTTTCGCCGCTGCATCCGTAATCGCCGTTGCCAGGCCTCGTTCCTCTCGGGTGAACCAGTATCCCAACGCTTTCGCATTCGCTGGAAACGTCGGCGATTCGCTCACACCCAGAAGGAAGCGAGCTCCAAAAAACCAACCCAGGCCAGGGGAGAGCGCAGTTGCAAAGGAGGAAACGCTCCACAGGAGCGCACTGATTCTTCCAACGCGGCGCACTCCCAAACGGTCCAGCAAGACCCCGGCAGGCATCTGCATCAGGGCGTAAGTCCAACTGAAAGCGCTGGAGAGATAGCCGAAGGCAACCAACGATAAGCCGAAGGAAGCATGAAGCGCGTCGCGGGACACCGACAAGTTAATCCGGTCGAAGAAATTGACTAGAACTCCGAACGCAAGCAGGAACGCGATGCGCCATCGTCTGCGGGGCAAGCCTGAGTTGTCCGAGGCCATTTGTGGCAAGATCGCTCCGGAAGGAAGTTGGCTGGACGCCATGGTTTCAAGTCGCGCACCATGGTCAACAAATTCTCGCGATCTTGCAACAAAAACCTAGGCAAAGAAGAATCGATGGATCAGAAGACAATCACTGGACACCAATTCCAGCCAACAGTCCACCGTCTACGAGATAATCTCCGCCGGTGCAGAACCCGGCCTTATCCGACGCCAGAAATGCCGCCAATTCAGCGACCTCTTCGGGTGTGCCGATACGCTTCAACGGATGAGCCGCGCCAAAACGTGCGAAGGCTTCCTCCGCCGGCAGATCCGGGGCGAAGTGCCCCGCTGAGCGCGCCAGCATCGGCGTGCGGATTGAGCCCGGGCTGATCGAATTAACGCGGATGTTGTCGGCGGCATGGTCAAGCGCCAGGGCGCGCGTCAAGCTGTGAATTGCTCCCTTTGACGTGGCATAGGCGGCCACGCCCCGCTGGCACGCGTATCCCTGAACCGACGCCAGATTAATGATGGATCCGCCTCCCCGTTTTTTCATCTCCGGGATGCCAAGGTGCGCCAGAAGGTAGATGCTGCCAACATTCACCATCATGCAGCGGTTCCAGGTCGCGAGATCGGTTTCTACAACGGTGCCAAAAGGATGAATCGCGGCAGCATTGACGATGATGTCCAAGCCTCCAAACCGGCTGACGGTCGCCGTGATGACCGCGCGCATTCTGTCGACGTTGGTCACATCGCAATGTTCGACCAGCAGGGTTAAGCTGAGTTCCTCCGCCTCGCGAGTCAACTCTTGATTCCCAGCCACGTCAATGCCGCATGCGACTACTTGCGCGCCTCCAGCAGCAAAACGCTTTGCAATCGCGCAACCGATACCGGTGGTACCGGTGACAAGCGCCACTCGTCCTGCAAACTCTCTCATAGGAGTTGGATCCTCAGTTCAAACGTTAACAGCGCTCTTTACTCGGATAATTCAGGAACCGCATACTTCAAGCCCTGCATGACGCCGCGCAGTTCGGCGAGCCCTTTCAATCTGCCCACCAGCGAATAGCCGGGATTTACTTTCTTGCCGATGTCGTCGGCCAGCAGATGTCCGTGGTCAGGCCGCATGGGGATCTCCTGGTCGGGCCGACCCGCGCGCCGTCGGCGCGTCTCTTCTTGCATCATAGCGTGGATCACGCCCACCATATCTGAACTGCCAGCGAGGTGTTCTGCTTCGTGAAAAGATCCGTCAGGCTCTCGTGTCACCTGACGCAGATGCACGAAGTGAATGCGAGCGCCGAACTCGCGAGCCATGGCCAGCAGGTCGTTGTCGGCTCTGGCTCCGAACGAGCCCACGCAAAACGTCAGTCCGCTGGCGACGGTGTCGCAAGCTCCGAAAATGGTCCTCACATCCTCGGCGGTCGAAACCACTCGCGGGAGACCGAACAGCGACCACGGCGGATCGTCCGGGTGGATGGCGAGGCGCACCCCGATCTCCTGTGCCACCGGGACAACTTCTCGCAGGAATGCGATGAGGTTATTTCGCAATTCGGCCACAGTCACACCTTGGTATTCTGCGATCAACCCGCGAATCGTCTCCCGGTTATACGATGCCTCTGCACCCGGGAGTCCGGCGATGATCGTTTGTTCCAACTCATTCTTGCGTGCGTCCGACATCGAATCGAAACGAGTGTGGGCCGCTCGGGTGCGGTCCTCCGAATAATCTGCCTCGGCGCCTTTGCGCGCGAGAATACAGAGGTCGTAAGCCGCGAAATCGACTCCATCAAAACGCAGGGCGTAGCCGGTATTGGGCAGGCGCCATTTCAAGTCTGTCCTCGTCCAATCCACTACCGGCATGAAGTTGTAGCATATGACCTCGATGCCCGCTTTCGATACCGCTGCCAGGGTGTCCTTCCACGCGCCGATGAAATGCGCATAGGGTCCGGAGCAGAGCTTGATCGAGTTGTGGATCGGGATGCTTTCGACCACTGACCAGACGAAGCCTGCAGCCCGAATCTCGTCTCTTCGCTTGAACACCTCGTCCAACGGCCACGCTTCACCACGGTAGAGATGGTGGAGGGCCGAGACGATTCCAGTAGCGCCCACTTGCTTGATGTGATCGAGAGGAACCGGATCACCCGGCCCAAACCACCGCCAAGTCTCCTTCATGTCTTGATGATATATTCACGCCTCGAATCAGGCATTGGCGAAAACCGTCTGGGGTGTTCTCACTTCGCGCGCGCTGTGGACGAACGCAAGGTCCTCGACTTCGCTCGGGATGACAGAGCTACGCAGGTCGAGGAATTTGCCCTAGTCCATCTGACGGTCTTTGTGACCAAAATCCGTACCGAAGTGGGGTTCTGACTTTGTGCCAGTGACTTTAACCGGAATCTCGGTTCCTGCTCCATTCTTGCTGAAGAATGGATCCGCGGGCTTAAGAAGTATTGACTTCCAACCGCCCACCATATGCGAAAGCTTCGCGTCCATGCGAGCCTTGCCGCGGAAGTCGAATTGGTTGCCGTCCAAACTGTAGTCGCCCGTAAGGTTCACCCAAGTTCCTGGTATTTCGAACTGCAATCTGGAAAAGTGAATGACGCCGTCCTCTAGATTAAACACGCCCATCAAATCAGAACGCACGTCGTCCGGAATATTGTCCTGAGCCAGCTTCGGTTTTCCCTGGCTGCGCATGCTGAGTGCATCGACTTTGCTTTGAATTTTGTCGTTCGTAAAATGTGACTGCGTTACGCGGAAGTTGCCCGTGAGTTTCAGCCGGTTGGCAACATCGGGTTCTCCAGGCGGGAGATCAAACGTTGTCTTCAACTGCAGCAAGCCTGTCATGACCGGAGGATCGGTTCGTACGGCTAATTTCAGCAAGTCTTCGATTCTACCCTTGGCAATCGTGACATCCAGCTTGACGCGATGTCCCTTCGGGTTGCTCATTCGCACGACCGATCCGTTTGCCACCAGCCAGGAGTTCAGGATTTTTGCCTTGACCGGCTGCAGGTATGTGTCTCCGCTGGTTCCGTCCACAACCGCATGAAAGTCGGTGTGCAGCGGCACAGGCCGTCCGCTTACGGCAATGCGAAAATCCGGAGTATCCGTTGTGCCGTCGACGACGATGTCGTCGAGACTGCCTGCATACTGACCCGTGGATGACAGGATTCCGCCAATGCCTTTAATCGTGCTCAAATCTGCGTTGGTGAACGAGTAGGTGCCGCGGACCGGAGTGTCGCGAGGGCTGTCCGCCTGCCACGGCCCAAAGGATCCGCTGGAGATAATATTTCCCACCGGCTTTGGGTTCGTCAGGTTGGCATCGAACTGCAGGGGCTGGTTCGGCCCGATGCTGGTCATGTTCAACTTTTCGATGTCAAATTCCAATGGAAGCTTGCCTGGTCTTAGCGTGTTGATGATTAGCTCGGCCTGATCGCAGACGAACTTATCGACAACGATCTGTATTTTTCCTCCTTGGGGTCCCATATTCTTGAGCTCCGCGCGCTGTTCCCGGGGCGGCAAATTCAATATCAAGCCTTTCATGTACACAGTGTTGACATGCATTGGAGAACGCAGGAGATCCATCACGCCAGTCCGAAAGCGGAATTCTGAAACACTGATCAGGGGTTGAATTCCGGGCTCGTGATTATTCGGGTCTTCGGCGCCGAAAAGTGTGAGCCCGCTGCCTGAGACCTGGAGTCCCTCCAGCGCCGAGACATGGAATCCATCAAGCTCAACTTTGGTCTTGAATCGAGCCGACAGCGTTTCTAGGACCCGTGCCCGCAGGATCGGCTCGGCATGAGAGGCCACAATTGCCGCCAGCACAGAGACGATTGCGGCGGAAACCAGAACGATAGTGAGGATCCACCGCCAACGCGAGTACTTGCGAGCCGGATGTTGCCCAGGGTCTGTCATTTGATTCCCGGCTGGAGGCTACACTGCAGGCGTTTTGAAAACAATCAGGCGAATGCTTTAGCAGCCGGCTAGAAATCTTGCAATCGGTTCGCTTGAGGGAGGGGAGTGCAGGTCGCCTCGCCAAGCCGGGCCCGGCAACGACGACCGGGCGTTCTCAGGGAAACGCTCTCACCCCAACACTGCTTTCGGTGCCGGTTTTTATGGTTTCGACCTTGATCGGCTCCGGTTTCTTTCGGTCGAGAGCGGGCCTGGACATGTGAAGGTTGAGTGCTTGTTCCAACTGGGCCATGAGCGTACGCAGGTTTTCGTCGCCAGCATCCAGGACGGCCCGCAGTTCGGCACTGGCTGTCATCGCCTGCTGATAAGCATCGCGAGCCTGTGCCAGGAGATCGACGTGCTGCATGAACGCGGTGGCCGATTTCCGGAAGTCTTCCACCGCTCCTATGTATGTCGCCATGATTCCATCGCCTTTTTCCAACATTCATTCACTCCTTTGGCTATTCTTACTCTTTTGCGGCACCCGGGGCGGGCCAGACCAGCATTATGAACTTGCCCGCTCAGAAGTCAAACTGATTTTCATCGTCACGCATCACAATACTCGATTGTTGATTCGAGAACTCTTAGCTAAACAACCGCCAAACTTACAGCCACAAGCTTCGACGAACTACCCCTCCGAGACGTTCCTTAAGCTCGGGAGTTGCTTGGGCTCTCCTGAATCCCACCACGCTATCGTCTTTTTTGACTGCCTCTTTTGGCGTCGCGGCGGGAGCCTTGTCTTGAGCGGAAGTGCTCTGCAGATGAGCCAGAAGCTTCGGATAGATTTCGTTCCACGTGGGTCGGCCCGCGCTTCCGGAGATCAGGCTGTAAATCTCTTTGAGACCCTCGTCAGAATTCGATCCCACTCCTCCCAGCCCACCAGGATCGGGGGTCGTTTCCGAATAGTCAGGCGATGACAGCATGATGACCCCGCACCGGTTACAGAACTGGCTGCCTTGGGGATTTGGATGTCCACAAGAAAGGCACGTCAGCTTCACCTGATGCGCATTTGCCGTGCCGGAGTCATTCGATTGGATTTTGGGTCCGGGGGTCAAAGTGGAAGGGGAACCGTCGCCCTGAGAAGTGTAATCGACGAGTGTCTCAACTAATCGAGCTAGCAGCTTTAGCGCGTTGACATGCCGGTCGGTGAACCTCTTAGGCTCATTGGAAAGCACTTCCAGAACCCCAGCAACCTTCTGGGCAGAGAAGATAGGCACGGCAAGAATCGAGCGTATACCTAACTGGGCGCAACTCGAACCATCTACCCTCGCGTCATTCTTCGTATCGTCGCAGCGAACGACCTCCGCAGTCCGCACACACATCGCAGTGAACCCCGTATCGGTGTTCAGGCGCGTCCCAACCGGCGGTGCCAGTTCACCGGAACTGGACCGGCATGACATGCCGACTCCATCCGAAAGGACCAGGGCGGATCCACTTGCTCCCGTCGCGTGCAGCGCGCTCCGAGTGATCTCCTCAAGAGTCTTGTCGGAGTCGAGTTCGGGATTCAAACCTCGATGAGTCATAGACTCGTTCGGTCCGAGATTTAACTGTTTGGTAGGCATAGCCTCAGCCGCGTCCATCACGGCAGACGGCATAGTATACCCGGTTGGCTTCGCCCGAAATGACTCGAAAGGGCCATCCCAATGGGACGTTCGGGCTAAAGTTTACTCAGGAAATCCACGATCTCCGGCTGGCTCCATTCCACCGGGCCGATGAATTTGCGGCGCACGATACCATCGCGATCGATGATGTAGGTCTCGGGCCACTTGAAAGTGCCGTAGAGGGAGCTCGTCTTCTGATCCGGGTCGCGCACGGTTACGAAGTCGATTTTGTAGTCTTTCAGAAACTTGCGATAGGCGTCGCCGTCAACGTCAATACTCACTCCAACAACACTTAGACCCTTATCCTTAAAGCGTTGCTGCAACTGCACCAGGGAAGGCATCTCTTCGACACAAGGCGCGCACCATGTCGCCCAGAAGTTTAGGACTACGACCTTTCCGTGAAGGTCTCTGAGCGTGACCGTGCGGTCCGCGTCCTGGACGGTAAAGTCAGGCGCCGCGGTGCCGATGCGAGGTGGCCGGGAGCCGCGATAGCAGCCCGCAAGCAGAACCGTAAGAAAGGCGAGAAGAACAGAGGCGCGTCGCACAGAGCCTATAATATCTGATTCGGCCTATGAGGGCGCGAGATCCAGTATCGGAGGGGCTCGGCGTATCGGTTATCGTGCCGGCGCGGAATGAAGAAGCTTGCCTGGGGGCTTGCTTGCAATCGTTGGCGGGTCAGGCTGGCGTGAGCTTCGAAATCATTGTCGTGGATGACGGATCGACCGATCGCACGGCGGAGATTGTCCGATCTTTTCACGGCGTGCGAGTGGTTAGTCCAGGACCGTTGCCGCCGGGCTGGACTGGCAAGAACAATGCCCTTGTGGCTGGGGCCAAAGTGGCGCGGGGAGAGTGGTTGCTATTTACGGACGCGGATACAGTACATCGGGCCGGATCCCTGGCGCGTAGCATGGCGGAAGTGCGGGAGCGAGGAGTGGCTTTGCTTTCGTATTCTCCTGAACAAGAAGTGCATGGGATATGGGAGAAGTCCGTCATGCCGGTGATCTTCGCTGAACTTGCCTCGACTTATCGTCCGTCGCAAGTGAGCGATCTAGCGTCACCCGCTGCTGCGGCGAATGGGCAGTACATCCTAGTTTCGCGAGAGGCGTACGAAGCGGTAGGCGGGCATACTGCGGTGGCCACGAGCTTGCTCGAGGACGTTGCCCTGGCTCGAGCGGTAAAGGCCTCAGGTCGAAAGATATTCTTCCGCTACGGCGGCGATGCCGTGAGAACGCGCATGTATCGCAGCCTCGCTCAACTGAAGGAAGGCTGGACGAAGAATCTGGTCCTGTTGTTTCGGTCGCCGGCGCTGTTGGCTTTACTGCGGCTGACAGAGTTTGTGTTGATCGTATGCAGCGTCGCCATGGCTGTTGTCGCGGGAGTAACAGGACGAACACGAACGTCGGCCGCGATCGCAATTCTCAGTGTTATTCTGCTCGGTTTTCTTCTCAAGCGAATACGCAAGGCACATTTTTCCTGGGATGCGAACTGCCTGGCGTTGATCGGGCTGCCGGTGTTCTCGTATCTCTTGTTCCGGTCGAGAATCGCTTATCAGAAGGGAAGCGTCTCATGGAAGGGAAGGAACTACACAGCGAATCGTGGATTCGCAATGTCGGATGAAGTGCTGACCGGTCACTCCCACGACAGTTCACGCGAGCCCGGCGCTACTTTAACTCGCACGGTTTCACTCAAGGTCAAACATGGTCTACCTAACTCGCAAAGCTGAATTTTCCGCTTCGCATTACTATCACAATCCGAAGTTTAGCGCGGGAGAGAACCAGCGCATCTTCGGCAAATGCAATAACCCCAATGGGCACGGGCATAATTACACGCTCGAAGTTACGGTGAAAGGGGAAGTGAACCCACGCTCTGGCTTCGTCGTCGACCTTAAGCAGTTGAAGGAAACGATGAGCCGGGAAGTGCTGGAGGCCTTCGACCACCGTTTCCTGAACAAAGAAGTTCCTGAGTTTTTCACGAGTATTCCGACCACGGAGAACCTGGCCATCGTGATCTGG
>Ga0210395_10002220_pt1 | contig 15145 bp, 13 predicted proteins | sample IncBWH4OmetaG_FD_150861 | JGI IMG/M metagenome (GOLD analysis project Ga0210395, IMG submission 150861) | Forest soil microbial communities from Barre Woods Harvard Forest LTER site, Petersham, Massachusetts, United States - Inc-BW-H-4-O ... | reverse complement strand
GAGGGCACCCGGTTTTCGATCGGGGAACCCGACGGCACGATCTCCGGCCGCTGCACCGCGTTCAGCCAGGCGATGACCGCGGGCGGCCTGAAGTGCCCGGTCGAGAAGGACCTGCGCTCCGACATCTGGCTCAAGCTGCTCGGCAACGTGGCGTTCAACCCCGTCAGCGTGCTCACCCGCGCGACGATGGGCGAGATCGCCGCGCACCCGGGCACGCGCGAGCTGGTCCTGGCCATGATGTGCGAGACGGCCGAGATCGCCGCCGCTTTCGGCAACCCGCCCAAGATCTCCATCGAGCGCCGGTTCGAGGGCGCGGCGAAGGTCGGCGACCACAAGACCTCGATGCTGATGGATTACGAGGCGGGCAAGCCCCTGGAAACCGACGCCCTGCTCAGGGCGCCTGTCGAGCTGGCGCGACTGGCCGGCGTGCCGGCTCCCAGCCTCGAGATGGTGACCGCGCTCATCGACCTGCTCACCCATTAATTTTCCGAACGTACGCGGGGTGACTCCAGCCCGAGGACGGACGCCCCGGCGCCCCGCCGGTGCTGCTGTTTGACGGGCGTCGCGAGGGCTCCCGGCCCTGATTATCAGGCGCCGCCCGCGAGGTCGTCGGACCGTCCGGCTTCGAGTCGCGGCCACTGGGCGATGGGGCGCCCGCCCGGCCACTCGGACACGGGCGGCCAATCGGGCGAGCCGGCGCCGGTGCGCGTATTGGAGCACCGCTGCGGCCAGCCGGGTGGCGAGTCTTCCCACGGCTCCTGGCGCCCGTACACGGTGAGGTCCATGAGCGCGTAGCCGTAGTCCATGGCCTCGACGCCGCGACGCTTCGTCCAGTAGGTCTCGAAGACCCGGTCGCCGTCCCGTACGTAGCAGACGAGGTGGAACAAGCCGGTCTGCCGTCCGTCCAGGAGCTCGCCGAGGGAGTCCTGGGCGGAGTACCAGGGCATGTCCCAGCCCATGAAGTCGCGGTAGCGGACGCTTTCGCCGAAGGGCCCCTGGCAGAGGACCGCGTACGTGATGTCGCGGGAATGCAGGTAGGACAGCTCGGTGACCTGAGTGGTGACCCACGTGCAGCCTTCGCACTGCTCGGCCGCAGGGTGGCCGGCCCACCACATGAAGTAGTAGGCGATGAGCTGCCGGCGCCCCTCGAACGCGTCGAGCAGGGTGGCCGTCCCGTGCGGCCCGGTCAGCGCGAGGCCGGCGTCTACCTCGACCATGGGCAGCCGCCGCCGGGCCGCGGCGATCGCGTCGCCTTCCCTGGTGTGCGCCTTCTCCCGGGCCCGCAGCCTGTCCAGTTCGGCCTCGAAGGCGGCCCGGTCGGTCACCCGGGGCAGGCTGGCTGATTCGGCCGTCATGACGGTTTCCTCCTCTTGTTCTCCGCGTGCGCGGCCTCGGCGAGCCGCTTGATCGTGGCCAGGCGCCGGTCCCATTGGGCGGCGAGCTCGGCCATGGCCCGGGCGGCCTGGTCGAGGCGGTCGGCCTCCACCTGGTAGAGGACCTCCCGGCCCTGGTTACGCCGGCTGATCAACCCGGCCCGTTCGAGCACGACCAGGTGCTTGGAGACGGCCTGGCGGGAGAACGGCACCCGTCCGGCCAGCCAGCTGGCGCTTACTTCACCGTTGCTGACCACGAGATCGAGGACCTGGCGGCGAGACGGGTCGCCGATGGCCGCCCACAGCTCGTCATCGGCCTGCGCCGTCATCCCGGCTGGCGCTTCCCGAGCAGCGTGGCGAGGCGGTCCAGGAACTCGACCCAGCCGTCCCTGTGCTCGTCGGCGTACCGCTCTTTCTCCTCATCGGGCCAGGTGAGCAGCTCGTGGCCGCTTTCGACCACCCGAAGGCGCGTCCGCTCGTCGCCCTCCCGCGTCAGCGTGAACTCGACGAGCATCGAGTTGCCGGCCACCGGCTCCTCGCCGCGGGGGTGGTTCCAGCGGAATGAGAAGCGGGTCGGCGGATCAACGATCTCCACGACGACCGGGCCGCCCTGGTCCCCGAACTCCATGTAGCCGTGGGCGCCGGGCTCGACGACGAGGTCCACCCGGTCGGCGAACCACTGGCTCAGCTGATCGGGCTCGGTGATGGTGCGCCACACCACCTCCACCGGCGCCTCGATCAGCACCTCCCGATCGATCACGAGGCCTGGCATCAGCGTCAGCTCCCTTCCCGTATCTGCAACCGACGGTAGCACTTATCCGCACAATCTGCAACCTTAAGTTGCACTTCTCGCGAAAGGCGACCCGGTGTCCCACCGGCTGCCCCCCTGGTGCGCCGATTGCCCCGGAGGCGCATCTCCCCGTGAGACTCGGGTGGCGAGTGGGGCCTGGTTGGCGATGTCCCCTATACCTAGACGCACTTTGTATCCGAAATGGTCGCTTTCCAGGGCGAGTGACCGGTCACATGTGGCCAGAACTCATACAAAGTGGTCCTAGGTATCAGGACCGGCTACACAAAAGCGGCAGGAGCGGAGCTTGTGGCCAGAGTGGCATGGCCGGGCATCCCCGGCGGCTGCCGCCGTGTCGCCGGCCGCGTCCGATCAACCTTCGATAATGCCCGCCGTCGTTGACGCACTGCCGGCGTGACGTTGATCGGCCGCGGGTGGGCTGTAAGGGCGGCAAAGACTGAGCCAGTACGTGACGCAGGTCACTGCCGATCAGCCAATCCCCCGGGGCACCAGGGCCGTATTTACCTTTCGGCACGAACCCTGGTCGGGGGCCCCGCGCTCTCGCCCCGCCGCCGTGGCGGTAGCGCGGGTCGGACAGGAGACATGACAATGAGCGGCGGTGATCGGCGACGACGCCACAGACACCCAGGATTTCCCCGGATCTGCGTCCTGGAGACGCTGACGGATCAATGACGTTACCAGGCAAGGGGATTTTCCGCCGAGCGGGCCCAGCGGGCGCGCGCCGACGGAGGCGTACGCGCTCCGCTGGATCGCCATCGCGGACCGCCAGGCGGGAAACCTGGCGGTGGCCAGGCGCGCCTGGCAGCGGGCACTGCCGATCCTGACCGATCTGGGCGAGGAGCTGCCCGCGTTCGAGTCGTTCGCGGCGGAGGACGCCAGCACTCGCCGGTGAGAGACGCCACGAGCCCGTTCGGATAATTTTCCTGAACGGACCCGTGGTGACTCCCTAAGCCTCCGCTCCAGCCTCAGCCCGTCGCGAGCAGCAGGCCGTGGATCACGGAGCAGGCGCGAACGCGATGTCCGTGATCGCGCCGTCCAGCGTGGACGTGCCGGGGCCGCCGCCGACCGTGGCGACGACCTTGCCGGTAGCCGTGGCGATGATCGAGACGGAGCCGGACAGGCCGTTGCCCACCCACGCCTGCGATCCGTCCGGGCTGACCGTGACCGACATGGGCAGGCGGCCGACGGAGATCGTCCCGGTTACCTTCAAGGTCGCCGCGGAGAGCACGGAAACCGAGTCGGAGTTCATGTCGGCCACGTACAGCGCGGCCCCGTTCGGGGTCACCGCTACCGCCTGCGGCTCGGCCCCGGCGGGGACGTCGCCGGTGATCGCGCCGGTCGCGGCGTTGATCGTCAGCAGCGTGCCGGCGTCGGGGTTCGTGACGTAGAGCGTCGTGCCGTCCGGGCTCACCGCGATGCCCTGCGGGCCGGCCGGGTCAGGGATCACCCGGGTCACCGCGGACGTCGCCGTGTCGATCACGTCGATCCCGGTCTCCGTCGTCACGTAAGCGGTCGTGCCGTCCGGGCTGAACACCACCTGCCGGGGGGCGGTGCCCGTCTTGATGTCCGCGGTGACCGTGTCCGTCGACGGGTCGATGACCGCCACCACGTCCGACCCGCCCGGGCCGGTGTCGCCGCCGGTCACGGTCGCGTACACGACGCTGCCCGACGGCGAGACGGCGACGTCCTGCGGATAGGGGCCGACCTCGATCTGCTTTTGCGCCTTCGTCACCGGGTCCACCGCGAGCACGTAGTACTGGCCAGTTTCCGCGACGTAGATCTCGGCGCCGTTCGGGGCGGCGGCGACGCCTTCCGTGGTGTCGGCGCTGATGGTCCCGACGATGCTGGCCGCGGCCACGTTGACCTCGACGATCTCGTCGCCGCCCGCCGCCGCGAGGTAGGCGTAGTAGTCCGGGTCCGCGCCCGCGGACTGGGAGATGGCCGTGAGGGCGGCCGTCGAGATGGCGTCCTGAGACGTCCGCCCGGGGCTTGCCGCCGGGGCGTGCACGGGGGGCGTCCCGGTGAGCGCGGTGGTCGCCGCGAGCGCGCCGGCGGCCACGGCCGCGGCCGCGGTGCCGGCCACGATGACGGCGCGCCGCCCGCTCCAGCGCCTCGGGGTCCCGTTGTCAGCTGACATGGAAGGATCTCCTTTCCGAGTGGGCCGGCCGGTCACGCGGACGTGCCGCGGGGGCGGGGGCGGGGGCCGTGCTGCTGGGCGGGTGGCGTCTGGCTGGCGCCGGGGAACACCGGGGCCGGCAGGGTGGTGACCTCCTGGACGGCCTGCGCGAGCTGCGCCTTGGTGTCCGGCAGCCGCGGGAAGCGGCCGCCGGCCGGGGAGGCGCCGAACGCCGACGTCAGGTCGCCGAACGTGGCGCGCCGCCACGCCGTGATGTTGGGGATCGGCACGCCGGTCAGCGTCTCGAGGAAGCGCAGCACCGAGGTGTGGTCGAAGGTCTCGCTGGCGATCCAGCCGCCCTGCGTCCACGGCGACACGATGATGCATGGCACCCGGAACCCGGCGCCGATGGGCACGCCGTCGACGTACTCGCCCGCCGTCTGGGCCGGCGCCGTGGGCGGCACCACGTGGTCGAAGATGCCGTCGTTCTCGTCGTAGTTGAGGATGAACACGGTCTTCGCCCACACGTCGGGGTTGGCCGCGACCGCGTCGATCTTGCTGGCCACGAAGTCCGCGCCCGCGGCCGGGGTGTAGTCCGGGTGTTCGGACTGGTAGCTGGTCGGGATGAGCCACGAGACGAACGGCAGCCGGTCATGGATGGCGTCGTGCTCGAACTGGCCGGAAGAGAACGTGCGCAGCCCGCTCTGGTAGAGGGTGGAACCGACCGGCGCGGCCTGGAAGGACTTGAACATCTCGAGCAGGTTGCACTCGTAGTTGTCGACCTCCTGGTACACCTGCCAGGGCACGCCGGCGGTGGTGAGCGCTTCGGGGTAGCTCATCCACTCGTACGGCGTCGGGTCGACGTTGGAGATGATCGGTCCGCCGGCCACGCCCGCGGGGTCGATCCACGCCGACATGTGGTACAGCCGGTTCGGCCAGGTCGGGCCCAGCACCGAGCAGTGGTAGTTGTCGCAGATGGTGAAGTTCTCGGCGAGCGCGAACTGGAACGGGATGTCGTCGCGCTCCAGGTACCCCATCGTGTAGGGGCCGTTGGCGCCGTCCGCCGCGAGGTGCGCCGGTAGCCAGTTGTCCATCTTCCCGCCGTTCCAGGCCGAGTGCTGGACGGTGTACGCGTGGCTCGTCGACGGCTGCGCCTGCGCGCTCGTGGTCTTGGTGTCCAGGTGGAACGGCAGCAGGTAGCCGTCGGGGTTGTCCGGATCGGGCTGGTAGAAGACCGACTTGCCGGTGGACAGCGTGATGGCCTTCGGGTCGGAGAACCCGCGCACGTTGGGCAGCGTCCCGAAGTAGTGGTCGAAGGACCGGTTCTCCTGCATGAGGATCACCACGTGCTTGATGTCGCGGAGGCTGCCGCCGCTGGGCGGCCCGGCGGCCAGCGCGCGGCGGACGTTCGATGGCAGGAATTCAGCGGCGAATGCCGCCGTCGCCGCTGCGCCGAGACCCTGTAGCAAGCGGCGGCGTGATATCTCAGGCACGGGCAAGCTCCGTCCGGGAGGGGGGACAATTACCGCCCCCAGGCTGTGCCTCCCGGATGAGCATGCAATGAGCGATTGTGGAGCATCAAGTGAACTTCTGGGCGCGTTCTTGGGACGAAGTTCAGTTCACGCGGGGGATGCGGCACCCTCAGCCGTGCGGTCTCGCCGCCGCGAGGTAGGTGTCCGAGCCACGCTGGACGACGGTCCCGTCCTGGTTGACGACGGCGACGTGCAGGCGGGCGACGCCGCGGTCCGGGTTGGACCGCGACGGGCGGACCTGCGATACGGTCCAGCGTGCCGTGATCGTGTTGCCCGGGTAGACGGGACCAGCCAGGGTGCGCTCGAACGCCAGGAAGGCGATGACGGCGATGTCGTCGACGACCGGGGTGCGCAGCCCTTGCGAGATCGCGAAGACAAGGGCGCCATGGGCGATCCGGCCCGAGAATGGCGTGTTCTCCCGCACCCATTCGTCGTCGGTGTGCAGCGGGCTGAAGTCTCCGGACAGCCCGGCGAAGGCCGCGATGTCCTCCTTGGTGAGCGTCCGGGGGGCCGACAGGTACTCGCTGCCCTCGCGCAGATCCTCCAGGTACGTGGTCATGAGGTAGTCACGGCGAAGTTCGGCAGCACGCCGGCCTCGCCGGCCGGGGTGAAGACGGCGCGCACGGGCTGGTCGCAGGCGAGGTCGCCGGTCTCGCCGACGATGCGGGCCGTGATCCGCGGACCCTCGTCGAGCTCGATGATCGCCAGCACGTAGGGGCAGTCGGCGGCGAATTCGGCGTTGGGCGTCCGGTGGATGATGGCGTAGGTGTGCAGCCGCCCGCGGCCGCTGGCTTGGGTCCACTCCGGGTCGGGCGCGAAGCAGTGCGCGCAGTGGGCGCGCGGGTAGAACTGGTACCGGCCGCAGCTCCGGCAGCGCTGGATGAGCAGCGTGCCGTCGCGTGCCGCGCTCCAGTAGCGTTCGGAGAACTGGTCGGCCTGCGGCGCGACGCCGGGTGCGTCTGGCATGGTCAGACTCCGAGGATGAGGGTCGCTGACGTGGACAAAGACCCGCCCATGCCGTGGACGAGCGCGGTTCGCGGGCTGTCGAGCCGGACGCCCGGCGAGGCCCCGCGCAGCTGCCTGACCGCCTCGACCACGGCCAGGGCGCCGCGCCGGCCCGGGTGGTTGGAGGACAGCCCGCCGCCGTCGGTGTTGATCGGCAGCCGCCCGCCCGGGGCGAGCTCTCCGGCCGACGCGAACTTGCCGCCCTCGCCCTTGCCGCAGAAGCCGAGGTCCTCAAGCGCCAGCAGCACGGTGATCGTGAAGCTGTCGTAGAGCTGGGCGCAGTCGATCTCGGCCGGCCGCATGCCCGCCGTCTCAAACGCGCGCGCGCCGGAGGCGGCCGCCGCCGTGGCGGTGAACGGCCACATCTGGCTCATCGACACCTGTCCGAGCGCTTCGCCGAAGCCGAGCACGTAGGCCGGCCGGACGTGCATCGACCGCGCGTTCCGGGCCGAGGTCAGCACGAAGGCGCCGCCGGAGTCGGTGACCACGCAGCAGTCCAGCCGGTGCAGCGGGTCGGCGATCACGGGTGACGCCAGCACGTCGCCGGTGGAGATCGGCGCCGAGTACCTCGCGTCCGGGTTGGCCGCCGCGTTGGCCCGGCACTGGACCGCGATGGCGGCGAGGTCTTCCGCCGTGGTGCCGTAGTCGTGCATGTGCCGCCGCGCCGCCAGCGCGTAGGTCGCGACGGTGCTCGGGCCGTACGGCAGCTCCCACTGCCCCGGGCCGTGCGCGTAGGTCAGGTAGTCCGGCGCGGCGTGCGGCCACGAGTACCCGCAGGCGGCATACGTCACCAGGACCACCTCAGCCAGTCCGGCCTGGATGGCGGCGACGGCATGGCCGGCGTGCGAGAGCGGTGCCGCCCCGCCGATGTCCGTTCCGTCGACCCAGCGCGGATGGAGCCCGAGGTACTCGGCGATCTCGGCGACCGCCATCTCGCGTGCGCCCTCGGCCGGAAAGGAGGCCGCTGTGGCGAGCCCGTCGACGTCGCCCAGCTCGAGGCCGGCGTCGGCCAGCGCGCCCCGCGCGCACTCCGCCTGGATCGCGAACGGGTGCACGCCGGGCGCCCGTCGGCGCGGTGACTCGTAGGCGCCGACGATCGCGACCTGCCCGCTCCAGCTGGCCGGCATCGCTAGTCTCGCACCGTGAAGTCCAGCAACCCGCTCAGGCCCCGCTTGGCGGCCTCGTTGGCGATGACGAGGCGCTGGATCTCCGAGGTGCCCTCCCAGATCCGGTCGACCCGTAGCTCGCGCCACAGCCGCTCGACCGGGTTGTCCCGCATGTACCCGCGACCGCCGAAGATCTGGACCGCGCGATCGACCACCCGGTTAGAGGCCTCGGAGGCGGCCAGCTTGGCGGTCGCGGCCTTGGCGTGCAGTGTCTTGCGGTTGCCGCCCTGATCGAACTCCCACGCCACCTGGTGCGTGAAGGCCCGGTTGACGGCTATGTCCGTCACCGAATCGGCGATCATGCCGCGGATGAGCTGGCGGTTGATGAGCGGCTCGCCGCCCTGGAGCCGCTGCGCGGCCCAGGTGGTCGCCAGGGTCAGCGAGCGCTCGGCCGCGCCGATCGTGCGCGCGGCGATCATCAGCCGCTCCTCGGTGAACCAGTCGCGCGTCAGCTCGTACCCCTGGCCGACGCCCGCGAGCACCGCGTCCGGGCCCACCCGGACATCGTTGAAGGCGAATTCTGGATGCTCGTAGACGAAGGTGTGCGTGTAGCGGGGCGTGCGCACCACCTCGACCCCCGGCGCGTCCCGGTCGACGAGGAACAGCGTCGGCGCGTGCTCGGGTTCGACCACCGCGAGGACGAGCAGGAAGTCGGCTACGTCGCCGACGGTGACGAACCACTTGGTGCCGGTGATCCGGTATCCGTCGCCGTCCCGGACGGCCGACGTCCTGACGCCCGACGGGTCCGAGCCCGCCGTTTCCTCGGTGATCGCCACGGCGTCGCGCCGCTGCCCGCGCGCCGCGGGGATGAGGTACCTCTCCCGCTGCGCCGGAGTGCAGGCCAGCAGGGGGTTGGCGGGCCGCCATACTGTGTCCCACAGGGCGTTGGTAAGGCTGCCGAGCACGTCCTGCACGGCGACCTGCTCCAGCACGGTGAGGCCTGCCCCGCCCCACTGCGCCGGCACGTTGATCGCCTGCAGGCCCGCCGCGAGCACGGCCTCGTGGATGGCGCGGTGGGCGTCCGGCCCGAGGCCGTTGTTCAGCTCGCACTCGTCCTCGTACTTCGCGATCACGGCCGTGAGATCCAGTGCTTGCTGGCGCAGCCCCGACAGCCGGGGGGTGTAGGCGAAATCCATGTCGTTGTCACTGCCCTTCTTGCACGAGCGCGGCCTGGCTCGGGACGGCCGCGATGGTCTGGTCGTACTCGTCGGCCTGCGCCGCCCGGTCGGTACGCCCGATCCTCGCCAGCGCGGCCGGCCAGCCGACGCGCAGCGTCGCGTAGGTGATGACCGCGAGCGCGACGCACCCGACGAAGCACCAGGCCACGACCCCGTAAGCGCCCTGCGGGAACGGATGGAAGCTGAACCAGTAGACTCCCGCGATGCCAGCCAGCGCCACCAGCGTCGTCAGCGCGATGCCCGCCCGGAGCGAGCCGGTGCGCGCGGCGTAGACGCCGGCCACGAGGGTGGTGAGGCCATAGGCGAGGACGAGCAGGTAGCCGGACAGGGTGCCCAGGTAGCCGTACGAGTTGTCGGGATTGGTCAGGCCAGCCCCGGCGACGCCCAGGATGAGGTACACCACGCCGAGCGCCGTCACGGCGGCGACCGGCGTCCGCTGCGTCGCGTGCACGGTCGCCAGCCGGCTGGGCAGCACACGGTCCCTGGCCAGGGTGTACACGGTGCGCGACGTGCCCGCCATGATGCCGAGACTCGAACCGAAGAAGCTGACGGCGACACCGAGGTCGATCAGGTACCCGAGCCAGCCGACGTCGTTGCGGCTCGCGAGCGTGTCCAGCGGCGCCGGGCTGCTGGCGAAGGAGATGCCCTTGAACCCGAGCACGATGACGTAGCTGGCGAACACGTAGAGGACGCCCAGGCCCACGACCGACCCGGTCATGGCCAGGCCGATAGCCCGTCTCGGGTTGCGTGCCTCGCGGCCGAGGGTGGCGGCGTTCTCGAAGCCGGCCAGGGCGAAGACCGCGAACCCGCCGGCCTCCAGGATCGACCGGACGTTCATGCCCCCGAAGTGCAGCTGCCGTGAGTCGATGACGCCGCCCGGCGCCTTGATCAGCACGACGCAGAACAAGATGAGGATGACGCCGACGGTGGCGAACTCGATGGCCAGCAGCAGCCGTGCGGAGAGCTTGATCTCCCGGTAGCACAGCCACGCGTTCGCGGCCACGACGAGGATCACGAGGATGCTGACGACGAGAGCCGAATGGCTCGCGGGCATGCCGACCCGGACCAGCCAGGCGTCCAGGTAGATCGCGCTGCCGAGGGCGCAGGCGGGTCCGGCGAGCAGCAGCGCGAGACCGTGCGCCGAGAGGACGGAGAAGCCCCCGGCGCGTCCGCCTGCCCGCGCGGCCAGGCCGTAGAGGCCGCCGGTGGAGGCGAAGCGGCGGGTGAGCCAGCTGATGCCCAGGGCGAAGCTGGAGACGATGACGGCGGTGATCACCCAGGTCAGCCAGCTGAGGTTGCCGGCCGTCTCGCTGATCAGCCCGGTGGACAAGGCGAGGGTTGAGGACGGGGCCAGGATGCCCAGCGCGATGCCGTACACGGCCCACAGCGGAAGGACTCCCCGGCGGAGAGTCCGGTCTTGTTCAGCGGTCGGAGGGGGCTGCTGCGTCCCGCCCATAGCTTCACCTCATATCTAACTGGCCCGTCAGTTATTTATGAACTGTGAGGCGCATCACCACGGTTGTCAAGAGGGTAGGTCCAGATTGTTGCCCCCGCGGTGCCGGGCCGCGCCGGGCGGTCCCGGGCGGCCGGCTAGCGCGATAGCGTACCCACAGGCTGGCCACCGCACGCCCGGGCCAGTAGCGACCGGAGGTGACATGCCACGACCCCACGTGGAGGAGGAACGGCGCCAGCAGATCCTGGAGGCGACCTGGCACGTGATTGCCGTCAGCGGCTTCCGTGGCCTGCGCCTGTCGGATGTGGCGAAGCGTGCGGGGGTAAGTTCCGGGATGATCCACTATTACTTCGATACCAAGGACGACCTGGTCAAGGCGGCGTTCGAGCGATACTACGAGCACTCGACCCAGCGCCGCCAGTGGCTCATGGAGACGGACAAGGGCCCGCTCGATCTGCTCAAGGCAATCGTCGAGTCCTACCTGCCGATCGAGGACGAGACGCTGGAAGGGTGGCACGTCTGGAGCGAGCTGTGGGTCGAGGGGCTGCAGGAGCCTGACCTGCGGGAGCTGAACGAGGACTTCTACGGCCAGTGGCGGCGCCTCGTGGCCGGCATCATCCGCGACGGCCAGAACGCCGGCCTCATCCGCGACGGCAGCGCGATCGAGCTGGCCAACATGCTCATCGCCATGATCGACGGCCTCGCGATCCAGGTGCTGCTGGGCTCGAGGAGCCTGACCGCCGAGCGCATGCGGACCACCTGCCTGGCCTTCATCGACGAGATGCTGGCCAAGCCGGCGCCTCGCACGACCCCCTGATCCGCCGCGGCCGCCCGCCCGGTCGGTGACCTCTTGCCGCGGGCTCCTGTCCGGCGCATAATAACTGACTGACTAGTTATTTATAGCCTCGGCAGGGAGCGACACGACATGACCGCAACGTCCGAGCCAGCTGCGACCTTCGCCGCGGAGAAGCGGCCGCGGTCGCGTACCCCGGTTGAGCGAGCCTGGCTCTCCACCGGACCGGGGGCACTCCCGGTCCGGGAGTCCCTCGGCGGACTGTTCGACCCCGGCTCTGTCGCGATCGTCGGGGCGTCGGAGAACCGGCAGAAATGGGGCTACTGGCTCGCGTGCGGTGCGCTCGCCGGGCGGGACCGCCGTCAGGTTTACCTGGTTAATCATCGGGCCACCACGCTGCTGGGCGCGCGTTCGTGGCGGTCGCTCGCGGATCTCCCGGAGGCACCAGAGCTGGTAGTGGTGGCGACGCCGCCCGGCAGTGTCCGGCGGGAGGTCGAACAGGGCCTGGAAGCGGGCGCCCGGTATTTCGTGGTCATCAGTTCCGGCGTTGGAGAGCCGCCCAGCTCCCGCGACGAGCTCGATCTAGCCGAGCTCGTCCGGTCCCGCGGCGCCCGTCTGCTCGGACCCAACTGCATGGGCGTGGTCGACCACGACGCCGCGCTTCAGTTGTGCTGGGGCGCCGTGCCGGCCGGCCAGGTGGGGCTGGTGTCGCAGAGCGGCAATCTCGCCCTGGAGATCGGCCGGCTGCTTGGCCGCGCCGGGCAGGGCCTGTCCCGGCTGGTGTCGATCGGCAACCAGCGCGACATTGACGTGGCGGAGGCGCTGCTGAGCCTGGTCTGGCACGAACCCACGCGGGCGATCGCGGCGTACGTCGAGGACTTCCGCGACGGCCGTCGGCTGGCCCGGGCGCTCGCGGCGGCGCGGGCCGCCGGGAAGCCCGTTCTCCTGCTCGCGGCGGGCCGCAGCGCCGCGTCCGGTCGTGCGGCCAAGTCGCACACCGGGGCGCTCGTGAGCTCGCAAGACGTCGTGGACGCGGCGGTGGCGCAGGCCGGCGCGCTGCGGCTGGACACGGCGGGACAACTGGTCGACGCCGCGGTGACGCTGCTCGCTCCGGGCATGCGCGGCGGCGGCCGCGTCGCGATCGTGGCCGACGGCGGCGGCCAGGGCGCGCTGGCGGCCGACGCGCTGGCGGCGGCGGGCCTGTCCGTGCCGCCGCTGCGTGACGCCACGGTGTCGCGGCTGCGCCGGCTCCTTCCCGCCGCGGCGGGCGTGACCAACCCGGTCGACCTCGCGGGCGCCGGTGAATCGGACATCGGCAGCTACGCGTCTGTCGTCAGCGCGCTGCTGACCGCACCGGACGCCGACGCGGTCGTGCTGTCGGGCTACTTCGGCGACTACTCGGCCACCTCCCCGCAGCTGGCGGAGGCGGAGTCGGCCGTCGCCGGCGCCCTCGCGGACGCGTCCGCGGCCGCGGGGCGGCCGGTCGTGGTGCACAGCATGGCCACGACAGAAACCCCCGCCCTGCGGCTGCTGCGCCGGCGCGGGATCCCCGTCTTCGAGCGCATCGAGCACGCGGCGGCCGCGATCGCCAGCGCGGCTCGCTGGGCCGCGCTCTCACCAGCGGATATGCCGCCGTTCGCGCTCGCGCCGCCGGCCGGCGACGGCAGCTATCAGCGGACGCGGGAACTGCTGGCCGGATATGGCCTGAGCTTCCCCGCCGCCAGGTTCGCCGCCGACGCCGATGCCGCGGCCGAGGCCGCGGCGGAGATCGGCTACCCGGTCGTGCTCAAGGCGATGGGACTGGCGCACAAGACCGAGGCCGGCGGGGTAGCGCTCAATCTCCGGGACGAGCCAGCGCTGCGGGCGGCGCTGGCCGCCATGCGGCGGCGCACCCGGTCCGGTGCTTACTGCGTCGAGGCCATGGTGCGCCGGCCTGATTCGGTCGAGCTGATCATGGGCGTGCGACAGGACCCGTCGTTCGGGCCGGTCGCCATGGTAGGCATCGGCGGGATCACCGCCGAACTGCTGGCCGACACCGTGGTCGCCCTCGCCCCGCTGACCCGCGATCGGGCGCGCCGGATGCTGGAGTCGCTGCGGCAGGCGGCCCTGCTGACGGGGTGGCGCGGCGCCGAGTCCGTCGACCTTGACGCCGCCGCGGCCGCCCTCGAGGCGATCGCCAGGGCCGGCGCCGAGCACCCGGAATACAGCGAGCTCGAGGTTAACCCCGTGCTGGCGCATCCGGGCGGCGCGACCGCGCTCGACGCACATGGCGTCCTCGCCGCGTCCCCGCTGCCGGGACCGCATTCTGGGCGGCGATGAGGATGCCGGACAACAGGGGACTGGTCGCCATCGTCACCGGCGCGGCCCGCGGCATCGGCGCCGCCGCCGCCTGCCGGCTGGCCAGGGACGGGATGGCGGTCGCCGCGCTGGACCTGGACGCGGAGGCGTGCGGCGCGACCGTGGACGCCATCACCGCGGCCGGCGGTCAGGCGATCGCGGTCGGCGCCGATGTCAGCCAGGCCGGCCAGGTGGCGGCAGCGGTAAGCACGGTCGCCGCTACCCTGGGACCGCCTGCCGTGCTGGTCAACAACGCTGGCGTGATCCGCGACAACCTGCTGTTCAAGATGTCCGAGGCGGACTGGGACGCGGTGCTCGGCGTCCACCTGCGGGGCGCGTTCCTGACGAGCCGGGCCGCGCAGAAGTACATGGTCGACCAGCGGTACGGCCGGATCATCAACCTCTCGTCCAGTTCCGCGGTGGGCAGCCGCGGGCAGGCCAACTACGCCGCCGCCAAGGCCGGGCTGCAGGGCTTCACCAAGACCCTGGCCATCGAGCTTGGCCCGTTCGGCATCACCGTGAACGCGGTGGCCCCCGGGTTCATCGTCACCGACATGACCGCGGCGACCGCTGCCCGGCTGAACATGAGCTTCGACGACTTCCAGGCCAGCGTGGCGGCGCAAACCCCGGTCCGCCGGATCGGCCGCGCGGCGGACGTCGCGCACGCGATCTCGTTCCTGGCCAGCGAGGACGCCGGCTTCGTGTCCGGGCAGGTGCTCTACGTCGCCGGCGGTCCGGTGAGCTGAGGGCTCAGTTCACGCAGGGGATGCCGAACGGGGCGTTCGCTGGGACCGTGAGCGCGCCACCCGTCTCGCCGTCGTTCCCGCCCGCGGTCGACGAGGCCGACGGCGATTCCGTGGCGCTCGCGGACTGGCTGGCCCCGGCTGACGCGCTCGGCGACGCGAGGCCCGAGGGCACCGCCGTCACGTTCGAGCCGAGCAGCACCTCGACGTGACCGGCGGGCAGGGACGACAGCGCCGTCGCCGTGGCGCCGACCTGGGCCGCGATGTTCGCCGCGTTCGCCGCCGTTCCGGCGCCGTAGAACACCTGCGTGGCCGGCTGGACGGGCTCCGACTGCGCCGACGCGTTGTCGACGGCGCCGGCCTGGTAGCCCAGGGCGGTCAGCGCCTGCGAGACGCTGCCGGCCAGCCCGGGGGCGCCGCTGCCGTTGTAGACGTCTACCGTGACCGTCGACGGCGCGGGGGCCGGGGTAGTCGCCTTGGTGCTGCTGGTCTTCGGCGCGGGCTGGCTGACGGGAGCCGGCGGGTAGAAGGCGTTGTGCACGTAGTTCTGGATGTACGGCACGTCGATGGTGTTGACGTCCTGCAGCGAGCCGTTCAGCGGCATGTCGTTCACCTGGCCAGAGATCGGCAGGGTGATGAAC
>Ga0210395_10002218_pt1 | contig 15148 bp, 11 predicted proteins | sample IncBWH4OmetaG_FD_150861 | JGI IMG/M metagenome (GOLD analysis project Ga0210395, IMG submission 150861) | Forest soil microbial communities from Barre Woods Harvard Forest LTER site, Petersham, Massachusetts, United States - Inc-BW-H-4-O ... | reverse complement strand
CGAATTGCGTGAACGAGATGTGGATGGACCCACACCAGACAGGGATTTTTCTTGGCCAGTGCGCGCAATATTGCGCGCACTGGCCAAGAAAAATCCCTGTCTGGTGTGGGTCCATCCACATCTCGTTCACGCGATTCGGAATCAAGTCGGTCTTTCCCGCAAGCTGAGGAACCCAAAAGCTGTGATCGGTGTCGGCCGAGAGCAGTTTTAGGAATGTGGGCGTGGGATGGTCGGGATCGCTAACGGGAATGTGGAGTTCGTTCGCCGTGACGATGCCGAGCCCCGGATACCTAAACTCCCACCAAAACTGATGACCAATGGCGGTAACTTCGAGAGCCGCCACAGGTTTGGGAGCATCCTGGATGGCGTGGATCACTCGGGCGGTAGCCAGAAACAGAACGAATACGATCAAAATCGGAATGACGGTCCAGGCCAGCTCGATTTGGGTGCTTCCATACACTTGGGCGGGCTCACGCTGCGCATCGCCCGCTTTGTTGCGAAACTTCACCACGGCGTAGGTCAATAAAGTGGCGACCACAAGAAAAATTAGCGCAGTGATGGCGAGAACGAAATGTGAGAGATGAACGATGGAATCGGCAGGTGTTGAGCGCGGCTCAAAGATGCTCGGAACAGGATTGTCAACACGCGGAGCGGCCGTGCATAAGCCCGCAGCAAGAAGTATCCCGGCGACGATGACTAGCACACCGATGACACGGCCGATGACGGCTCCCCGTTTCCCCGCGTAATTTTTTGCCATGGCGAGTCTTTGATGCTCTTTCCGCGTCACTTGGCTACTGCGTTTCAATGGAACCCAACCTGCATTCCTGCAATTGCATCTCGCACGCCAATGGAAGCTACCTTCGCGTCTCTCGCTTATCTCCTGTGTGTCGAGGGGTTTGCAGCCCATATCAGCGGCACGAAGACTGAGGTTTCAACGAGGGCTCCGTCAGCAGGTTGACGCACTTGTCAAAACGTTGGCGTCCTGGAGACGTCTTCGTCCGCGTCAGGGGCTGCACGCCTCGAGACGCGGAGGACGCTTGCAAAGCGACAGTTTGTGGTTTGTCGCTGTGGCGTGGTTGTGTGGACTCGGGAATGCAATACCTTTTGCGGCTGCTGCCGGGCCTCGAAACGAGAAAGTGTGTATCCATCAGCGTGCTGAACCAATCTGAAGAACTGGGGTTGTGTGACTTGCCTTGGATAAGCCGAGAAATCCGCATGGCGGACAGATCCGCTACCGGGCTGGCAGCTAGCACTGCATTTCCAAGAGATTCGTCAAAGCGCAAAGAAGATGGAGGAATCCCGTGAAGCGGTCGTGGATGGTCAGAAATAAGCTGCCAGTGCTGCTCATCGCCGCGATTGCCCTGTTATGGAGCCCCATAAACGGCTCGGCGAGACGAGCACGCACACATCCGGAAGACTCCGCGAACTCCACACCGCTGCCTCAACAACTCGGCGCGGCAGGGCAAGCTTCGTTGCGAGCCATCATCCAGGCGGGAAATCTCGAGGACCTTCGTTGGCCTGACTTCAGCGACTACGAAAAACACGTGCAGAAATTTTATGAGTCGTACGGATATTCGCTGCCGTGGGTGAGCGGAATGCAGCCCACACCGCAGGCCCAGCAAGTCATTGCGGTTCTGTTGCAAGCCGACCAAAAGGGATTGTCCGCGGAAGATTACGACGGGCCACGCTGGGGCACCCGGTTGGCGAAATTCAAAACTGGCGTGACTCCGCCATCAGAAGCCGATGCCGCGCGGTTTGACCTCGCGCTGACCGTTTCCGCGATGAGATATATCTCGGACCTGCACATCGGCAAGGTGAATCCGAAACATTTTGATTTTGGTCTCGACATCGAAACAAAGAAGTACGATTTGTCTGAATTCCTCAAAGGCAATGTTGTTGACGCTTCCGATGTCGCCGCCATCCTCGGCCAAGTCGAACCTCCCTACCCCGGTTACCAGCGGACGATCAAAGCCCTGCATAATTACTTGCAGCTCGCGAAGGAATCTGACGGAAAGCCGCTTCCCGTTATTCAAAAAACGATTGCCTCCGGCGACTCCTATGCGGGAGTGCCTCAACTGACCCAATTGCTGCGGCAAGTCGGCGACCTGCTGGTGGATGCGAGCGTACCGGACGAGGGAACGATCTATCAGGGTGCGCTGGTGGATGCAGTCAAGAATTTTCAGCGCCGTCTTGGGCGTGTTCCGGATGGACGAATCACCGCGCAAACGCTGGCCGACCTGAACGTTCCTCTCACCAATCGAATACGCCAGATGCAACTAACGCTCGAGCGCTGGCGGTGGTTGCCCGCTTCCTATCAAAAGTCGCCCATCGTCGCGAACATCCCGGAGTTTCACCTGCGGGCCTACGACGAGAACTTCAAAATCGCTTTGCAGATGAACGTGGTTGTTGGCAAAGCCTACGGCCACAATACGCCGATATTTAGCGACACTTTGGAATACGTCGTGTTTCGGCCCTACTGGAGCGTTCCCTACTCCATCGCCAGAGCCGAATTCCTTCCGCGCCTCGCTCGCGATCCGGACTACTTGGCGGAGAAAGGATTCGAAGTCGTGAACAGCCGCCAGGACGTCGTCACCTCGGGAACAGTGACGAACGAAGTACTCGAGCAACTCCGCGCTGGCAAGCTTTTCATCCGGCAAACGCCGGGTCCCAAGAACTCACTCGGCCTCGCGAAATTTATCTTTCCGAATAACTTCAACATCTACTTTCACGATACACCCGAGCAGATATTTTTTTCGAAGTCCCGGCGGGATTTCAGCCATGGCTGCATTCGTCTCGAGAAGCCCGCCGATCTCGCTGTCTGGGTCTTGCGCAATAATCCGGGCTGGGATATGGATCGCGTCCGCGCCGCAATGAATGGAACTGCAACGCAGCAAGTGAATCTCGCGCACCCGATTTCGGTACTAATCCTTTATGCCACCGTGATCGTGACGGAGGATGGCGTCGTTCACTTTTACGACGACATCTACGGACACGACGCCGCGCTCGAGAAAGTTCTTGATAAGGGGTACCCCTATCCGGGTTAATCGCCGGACATGAGGCCGGCGGGACACTCGAAACACCACTGGCGTACGCGGCCGACGTCCACGTGGATGAAGTCAGAGCGCGGGTAGTAGCCTACGCCGCCGCGAGCCAGGGCGAGAGCCGCCTTCCGCAGCTTGAGAGTGTCGATGCCCGGCATGCGCAGGTCGATGGCTTCCGCTTGAATGTGCAGGCTCTTCTTGGCGACTCCGGTGGTCTGAGCACGAAGAGCTTCGTTCGTCGCAGGAGTGCGGTACCCGCAGACGATGTCGATCTCCGCACCCGGCTTCCCGACCGACGCACTGAGATCGGAGAGAATATCGTACAGCCGCGGATCGAAATGGCGAACGTCGCCTGTGCGATGATCGCGGAGGAAGTAGTCCAACTTGACGAGAGCGTCCGGAACGTACTGGTCACCATGGCGATAAGCAATCTCAATCCGCTCGGCCGTGTGGGTGTTGTAAAGACGCAGGAAATGATCTTGGCTATCCTGAGAAGGCGCCTGCTGAAAGGACACTCGCCCCAATTGGGCATCTGCGTAGCCCGGCGCAACCATCAACAGTATTGCGGTCCCGAAGCAGAAACACCACGAAATCTTTCTAGTTGTATGCATATTTTCTCTTTCAACGTAATTTTAACACAAGCGGGCGCTGCGCCCGATTCGTCCGGGCCTGGCAATATGCGCTAAGGCTCGAATATACGGGGGGCGGTTACTTAACCATGCAAGAAGCGGCGAAAAATCTACTCCTGGTTCTCGTTGCGCTCTTCCCCATCGTGGACCCGCTTGGAGGCAGCCCTTTCTTTCTGGCGCTGACCAGGGACTACGCGCCGGAAGCGCGAAAAGCATTGTCTTGGCGCATTGCCATTAACAGTTTTTTCCTGCTGATTGCGTCCTATTTTGTCGGGACGTACATTCTCGCGTTTTTTGGGATTTCGCTGCCCGTAGTGCAGCTCGGCGGCGGTCTGATCGTCATCGCAACGGGATGGGCGCTGCTGAAGCAGCGAGACGATGAAAAGCACGACATGCACAGAACGGTGCAGCCGCAGGATCCATTCCATCAGGCATTCTATCCTCTGACAATGCCTCTGACAGTAGGCCCTGGATCGATCTCCGTGGCAATCACGCTGGGCGCGAACGCAGCGCGCCATCACGCGTACCATCCTTTGACAATCTTGGCTGCTCTCATTGGAATGGTTTTGATCGCGATCAGTATTCTCTTGTGCTATGCATTCGCCGACCGGTTGGCGCAAATGTTGGGAACGACAGGGATGACGGTGATCACGCAATTGTCGTCGTTTTTCCTGGTTTGCATCGGCGTACAAATAGCCTGGAACGGAATCAAGGAGTTATTGGAGACGGTAACGCTGCATGTTGGCTGACCGCGCGGCTCTTTTCCTCTTTGTGCCCGAGTCAACGCCGAACTTTCGACAACTGGCGAGCACCTGGACAAAACGCATTGCTAAAGTTCAAAGGTGGGCTTCGAGAAAAAGAATCTACCCAAGCACTCCATCCAATGAATCGAATGCTGGCAGCCTTAGCGATAGCCTTTGAAGCACGGCCATCGTGCAAGCGGACGACGATACATGATTGCGGGGAAAGCTCAGTTTAATCGATCTTATTGATGCGCGGATGTGAGGGTGTATGATGCGCGTTATGTCGTCTCTGCGGCGGGAATTCGACTCGGTAGATGTTCAACTCCTTGTTGACTCGATTCCTGCGCTGATTCACACAGGCAGACCTGACGGTCATCTCGACTACTTCAATAAACCTTGGTTGGAATACCTCGGGGTTACTTTGGATAAAGTGGCCGGCTGGAATTGGACCGCTTACGTTCACCACGAAGACGTTGAGGGGATTGTGGCCAAGTGGCGAGCCTGCCTCGCAACAGGGGAAATCTTCGAGTACGAAACTCGCGTCCGCAGAGCGGATGGAGACTACCGCTGGATGTTCCACCGGAAAGTGCCGCTTCGCGATGCAGACGGCAACATCGTCAAGTGGTATGGATCGAGCTTGGATATTGACGAGCGCAAAACGGCGGAAGAACAGCTCCTCCGCAACGCCGAGGAGCTGCAAAGAAGCGAGTTTTATCTTGCCGAAGGGCAGCGCCTTGCCCACATGGGAAGCTGGGCCTTCGATCCCGACGGCTTCTACTATTGGTCTCCCGAACTATTTCGGATGCACGGACTCGATCCGGCCAGCAAACCCCCCAGTGTCCAGGAATACCTGGATCGTGTCCACCCACACGATCGCGAGTCCATGGCAGACCTGATCGAGGGCATCTTGGCGAAAGTTTCGCCCTTCGATGCCACAAAGCGCATCGTGCGTCCCAATGGTGAGGTTCGCTACATTCGCTGCGTCGGTGTTCCTGTTGTCGAAACGCAAAACCTCAAAAAGTACATTGGCAGCGCAATAGACGTTACCGAGCACGAGCTCCTGACCCAAGACTTGCTTACCGACATTGAAGATCGCAAGACGGCAGAGAGAAAGATCCGGGAACAAGAAGCAGAGCTACGTCAGATAGTCGACCTCGTACCACAACAAGCTGCTGTATTTGGACCGGGTGGCGAACGTATTTATGCTAGCCGCGTTATGCTCGATTACTTAGGCCTTAGTCTTGAAGAATGGCTGCAAATACCCGCAGGGACTTTTAGTGCTAGTCGATTCATTCACCCTGATGACCGAGAAAGAGTGGCTCGCGGTTATTCCGATAGTATTCGCTCCGGTGGCTCTGCTTTCGAGCTGGAGATGCGGGTGCGGCGAGCGGATGGAAGTTTTCGTTGGCTCCTGACTCGTTTCAACCCGCTGCACGACGACAAGCGACAGCTCAAGCGTTGGTATGTTGCCTCTACGGATATCGATGAACGCAAGAGAGCCGAGGAGAAACTTCAGCTGGAGAACGTCGCCTTACGCGAAGAAGTCGATAAAGCCTCGATGTTTGAAGAGATCGTTGGAACATCTCCAGCTTTGAATACTGTAATCTCGCGCATCTCCAAAGTCGCACGGAGTGATTCTACTGTCCTCATCACGGGTGAAACAGGAACAGGCAAAGAGCTAGTTGCACGCGCGATACATCGAAGATCTGATCGTGCCCCGCGCGCGTTCGTTAGTGTGAACTGTGCGGCAATCCCCCGTGATCTTATCGCTTCTGAGTTGTTCGGCCATGAGAAGGGCGCCTTCACGGGCGCAACTCATCAGCGCCTGGGTCGGTTTGAACTAGCAAATGGCGGCACGATCTTTCTCGACGAAGTCGGAGAGCTTCCAGTTGAGACTCAGATTGCACTCCTGCGTGTTTTGCAGGAGCATGAGTTTGAGCGTGTCGGGGGTAGTCGTCCTATCAGAGCCGACGTTCGGGTAATCGCGGCCACCAACCGTGACTTGCAGGCCGCTATCAGCGCGGGGTCTTTCCGTAGTGATTTGTTTTATCGGCTGCATGTCTTCCCGATCGAGATACCTTCTCTTCGAGAACGCCGAGCGGACATTCCTCTGCTGGTCGAATACTTTATCGATCGCTATGCGCGAAAAGCTGGCAAGAACATAAAGCGTGTCAACAAGAAGACGCTGGAATTGCTTCAGTCCTATCCTTGGCCCGGAAACATCCGCGAACTGCAGAACGTCATCGAGCGATCCGTCATCGTCTGCGAAACAGAGACTTTCTCCGTGGATGAGAGCTGGCTTCATCGGTCGGCTTTTACAGCGGGACCGAAGAGCGCGCATGACCTCGCCGGAGAGCTCGCCGCTAAAGAGAAAGAAATGATTGAGGCTGCCTTGCGCGAATGCCGCGGACGGGTGTTCGGACCATCAGGCGCGGCTGCCACGCTGGGTATGCCGCGCTCCACTTTGGAGTCAAAGATTCGGTCCTTGAAGATCAACAAGAACCGCTTCAAAACTGCAGATGCCGCTAAACACAACTAGCCGCTTGCCTGGCTATTCTCAAATCCGCCAGAAACACTGTTGTACAGCATTTCGCCAATTGGCGAAATCCCGCCACTAAACCATCCTTTAATTTATTTATTTTCAGCAGCTTCCGATTGGAGCCGGGATTGCCTTGCATTGGCATGTGAAGCTGATCACTTCAGTGAGTGGCAGCGTCGCAGGGCACAGCGGGCCTAAGAGTTTTCAAGTGAGGGCGCATGCTGAAGATCCAGAGAGTAGCTAATGGGGAGGTGGTCTTTACTCTGAGCGGCCGTATGGATCCAGAAAACGCAGTCGAGTTGAAAGCACTTTTTGGATCCGAAGCGAAAGGCCGCCGCATCGTCCTGGATTTAAAAGATCTGACCCTTGTGGGCCGGGATGCTATCAGTTTTCTCGAACGCTGCGAAGCGGACAGCATCAAACTCCGGAATTGCCCAGCATATGTCCGCGAGTGGATCAGAAGAGAGCGACGCGGAAGTTCACGCAACTCGTGACTACCACCATAGAGGCATATGTGCGCTCAACTTTGACGTTAGGGAAAAATACTCCGATGTCGTGATGCTCTCCGGGTCGCGATGCTGCAGCGTAGGGTGCAAGAAGGCGGTTCATCCGAGCAACGAAATTGGAGCACCAGCGCATGTGTCCGTTTCGGAGATTGACGCCGAATGTCGAGTCCAGGGTTCATGAGCACGGAAAACAATTCGCGCCACGAATTGCTGGATGAACTAAACCGTGGCTGGGTTCGAACGAACCTCCTGGTTTGGCTTTCTGCCGCATTGCAGGATCAATCTCATCAGAGTGAGTCGCCATGGCCGCGATAGACAAGGCAACTTCGAAGGAGCCGCCGATGCAAATCGCAAAGCTCAAGCCTTACCTCGTTCCCACTCTTATCTTTCTGATGGCTGCAGGAATTCTGGTGGCCATCATCGGCAACTGGGACGGCTGGGCCAGCGAACGCGCCGAGCAAGAAACCGATGATGCCTACGTGCGGGCCGACCTGACGCCGCTTAGCACAAAAGTCTCAGGCGTCGTCGCGAAAGTCCTTGTGGACGATTATCAGACTGTAAAAGCTGGCGACCTTCTCGTGCAATTGCGGGACGATGATTTTCGCGCACAAGTAGCGCAGGCAGAAGCGGCCGTGGAGGCCGCGAAAGCGGCAATCGAGGACAACCGCCGCCAGAAAGATTTGCAGGACGCCAAGATCGACCGGGCAAGGACCGGAATCGAGCTTGCCAAAGCGCAAATTTCTGCAGCACAAGCAGCGATCGAAGAAACCAAAGCCGACGTGGATCGAACCGTAGCGGAACGCGCCCGGCAGGAAGCGCTGATCGCGACGCAATCGGCCACCCAGCGGCATCTCGAACTCGCCGTTGCCGACGAGCAGCGATTTCGGGCTCTGGTGTTGGCCCGCCAAGCGGATCTCGAACAAGCAAAAGCGAACATGGCCAACAACCAAACCGCTGTTATTGCCGAAACGCGGGCGCGTGCCGTGCTCGATTCGCGCGATGGGCAACTCATCGCCGATCTTCACGGAAAGCAAGCATCCCTCGACGCTGCCAAAACCAATCTGGACTACACGCGCATCTACGCCCCGGAGAATGGGGTTGTCGGCGAACGCAAGGTACGTCCCGGACAAATGGTCAGTCCGGGAACCCAAGTGCTCTCCCTGGTACAGGCCGACGCGTGGGTCCAGGCAAACTTTCGCGAGACCCAGGTCCGGCACATGCGGCCCGGGGCTCCAGCCGAGATTTCCGTCGATGCTTTTCCCGGCGCGCAACTGAAAGGCAAGCTCGTCCAAGTCGCGCCCGCCAGCGGTTCCCAATTCGCGCTGCTGCCGCCGGACAACGCCACCGGCAACTTCACGAAAATCGTGCAACGCGTCCCCGTCAAGATCGTGTTCGACCCAGGGCAGCCCATCGCCAAGCTATTGCGGCCTGGCCTATCGGTAATCGTCAAAGTTCGCACGAGCGGAGCCACGGAATGATTCGGGAGCAAATCCTTTGAGTACTGCGACTCCCCAACTCCCCGCATCCACGCCGAAGCCGTCCGCTCCGGCTTCGACAAACCCGTACATCGGGATCCTCGGCGTGTTTTTAGGCGCGAGCATCGCGACCATGAACAGCCGCCTGCTCAGCGTCGGACTTGCCGATCTCCGCGGCGCCCGCGGCTTCAGTTTCGACGAGGCCTCCTGGCTGCCCACGGCGCTGAACATGGCCATGATGTTTAGCGGTGTCTTCTGCGTGTTCTTGAGCGTAATTCACGGTCCCCGTCGCGTTCTCCTCTTCGCGGCCTCCGTCTTCACGATTGCTTCCCTTCTCCTGCCGTTTTCACCGAACTTCTGGGCCATGCTGGCCTTGCAAGTGGTAGCCGGCCTGGCCTCTGGAACTTTTTATTCACTCACCATGACCTTCGTCCTAACGTCGCTCCCAAAACGTCTCATTATTTTCGGCATCGCCGCCTACGCCGCGGACATCATATTCACGAGCAACATCGCAGCGGCGCTCCAGGGTTGGTATGCCGACCACCTTTCCTGGCGCTGGATTTTTTGGCACGCCGCCCTCGTCACGCCTTTGATGATGCTCTGCGTGTATTTCGGCATTCCTCGCCGCAGCCCCGCAATGCCCGCTCCAAGCTGGCGCGGATTTGCCTATTTCAGCTTGAGTCTCAGCCTGCTTTACGGCGCGCTCGATCAAGGCGAACGGCTCGACTGGCTTCATTCGGGTGTGATCGTGGCCATGTCGGCTGCCGGACTTTTCTTACTCGCAGCCACTTGCGTAAGGCGGATGCTGCAGCCGAATCCTCTGGTAGATCTCTCCTTCGTGAATTCAAGGAACTTGGTCATCCTTGGAATGTCGATTTTCGTCTTTAAATTCGTTCATCTGGGCACCATCATTCTCATCCCTGGATTCCTCGCCAACATCCAAAGATATCGAGCCGTGGAAACCGGTCACGCCCTCGCGTGGATTGCTCTGCCTCAGTTTGCCGTGGTGTGGCTGGTAGCGGCCGCTATTCTCTTCACCAACTCGCGCCTCATCCTTGCGGCGAGTCTCACCGTAGTGGCCCTGGGCTCCTTGGTCTGTGCGCATCTCGACTCGTCCTGGGCCGGCGCAAATTTCGTGACCATAGAGCTCGTACTGGCTATCGGGCTCGCTGGCGCCTACGTCGGACTCGTGAGCAGCATCGTTCTTGTCGGTTTGGAAAAAGGCGCGCTGAATAGCGCCGCCGCTGCGGCTACACTTTCTGGATTTATGCACACCTTTCGCATTTTTGGCGGTCAAGTCGGCGTGTCCATCATGAATCGCTTCCTCACCGTTCGTGAGGAGTTTCATTCCAACATGCTTGGCCTTCACGTGCAGATTGGCAACTGGCTCACGGACGAACATCTGCGCATCGTCAGCCTCGGCATGCTACCCGGTTCCTCAGGTCTGGAAGAAGCGCAAGCGCGCGCAGGCGCACTCCTGGGCCAGCAAGTGCACGCGCAAGCTTATACGCTGGCCGTCGCGGACGGCTTTGTGCTCATCGCCTGGGTAGCAGCCGCTTTTCTGATGCTCATGTTGTTCATGCACCGAGTAAAACCCAGCTACCAAGACTTGAGGAGAATGCCATGACTCGCCGAACATTCCTCCGGATATCGGCAATCGCTTGCGCGCTTCTCCTTTCTGCCACCTCGGCCCTGACCGATGAACTCCGGCATCTGAAACTTACAGAAGCGGTTCGCCTTGCCCTGGAACAGAACCGCGTACTCAAGATCGCGCGCTTCAAAGTCCAGGAGAACGAACACAAGAAAGAGGGCGCACGCTCCGATTATTTTCCGGTCATAACAAATCAATCCAACGCGCTCCATATCAGCGAACTCCAGGATCTCGCAGTCCCCGCTGGGGCTCTGGGAACGGCCGCCGGAGCGCCAATTCCCAATCGCAATACGCTCGTGCAGCAAGGCAAAGACACGCTCTTCTCGAGCGGCACTATGCTTGCCCAGCCTTTGACGCAGTTGCTGCGCATCCATCAAGAGAATCGTATTGCGGCAGCCGAAGTCGCCACTTCGAGGGACGATTTAAAGAACGCCGAGAATGAAATCGCGCTGCAAGTGCACTCCCTCTACTTCGGCATTCTCGTCGCGCAGCTCCAAAAGAAAGCCGCCGAGGAGGAGACTTCCTTCGCCACGGAAGCTCTGCGCGAAAATGAAAACGAGGTGCGCAACGGCAGCGCCCTCCAGGTCGCCGAGATTCAAAGCCGCGCGGAACTCTTGCAGGGACAACAGTCTGTCCTCACTGCCGAACTTCAGATCGAGGACTACACGAGCGAGCTGAACGATCTCCTCGGCCTTCCGCTCGGCACAAAATTGGAGCTTGATCCCGACGTCGCCACAAACGTTGAGACCCTCGCCAAAGACGAGTACGTGAAAATAGCGTGGGAACAGAATCCCGAGATTCGCGCTGCCCAAGAGGCCGCTGCCAAAGCACGCGCCGGCGTGGCCGCGGCAAAGACCGCCTACATTCCCGACGTCACGGCTTTTGCCCGCTACAGTTACCAGGACGGCGTCCCGTTTTTCGTCCGAAATTTCGGCACCGTCGGCATAAATCTGAACTACACCGTCTGGGATTTCGGCAAACGCCAGGCTGCCGTGCGCGAGCATTCGTCGCAGCTTGCAGAGGCGGAGGAGAACCTCCAGCGGCTGAAAGAAGAAGTTGCTGTATCGATTGAACGCAGCTTCAACAAGCTCGAACGGACCAAGAGCATGGTCAATGTCGCGGATCAGGTGGCGAAACTCCGTGAAGAAAGCGAACGCCTCGCGACCAATCAATCCACCCAAGGTGTTGTGCTGATTTCTGATGTGAGGCATGCCGCGGCTGCAACCTACAAAGCCAAAGCCGACCTCTTGCAAGCACGGCTTGGATATTTGCTCGCATGGGCGGAACTTGAGCGTGCCATCGGCCGCGCTCCCGGATTGGGCGCTCCATGAGAACTCTCTTCGGAAGCATCGCTCCATTGGCTCGCGCGGCTGCATTCAGCCGTCCGCGGCTGCACACAACTTTTTTACCGACACCAGATGTGTCGTCCACGAACCGGGTGGGAGGGGTGAAACATGAGTGCAATGTCTAATTCCGTTTTGCGGATGGATGGATACCGAGGAGACCCGACTATGAGCACCGCCCTTGGTCGTCCTGCCGAACCAATTGTGCGCAAATCAGACCGCCCGGGATCCTCTTTCCTCGAGACGATCGTGGGACGCCACGGAGGCTTGCGCTCTATCCTCGCCCAGGTCGAAGCAGTGGCGCCGACGAGCGCCACCGTTTTGATCTCCGGCGAAACGGGAACCGGCAAGGAAGTCATCGCACGCGCGATTCACGAACTCAGCCCGCGCCGGCCTCGGAACTTGGTTAAGGTGAACTGCGCGGCCATGCCGGCGGGCCTTCTCGAAAGCGAGCTTTTCGGCCATGAACGCGGAGCTTTCACGGGCGCCATCAATTCTCACGTCGGTCGCTTTGCCCTCGCCGATCGTGGCACGTTGTTCCTCGATGAAATTGGTGACATGCCCTTGGAACTTCAGCCCAAGCTCCTCCGTGTGCTTCAGGAGCGCGAGTTCGAGCCGGTAGGCAGCACCCGCACGACGCGAGTCGATGTCCGCGTCGTCACCGCCACCAACCGTGATCTGCGGCTGATCGTCCAGGACCGCGAGTTCCGCGAAGACCTCTACTATCGCCTGAATATTTTCCCGATTTTTCTTCCGCCTCTCCGCGAGAGAAAAGAGGACATCCCCGAATTTGTCCGCTTCTTTGTCCGGCACTTCGCGGACTCCATGGGCAAAACCATCGACACTATCCCACTGGAAACCATGCGCTCCCTCATTCGTCATCCGTGGCCGGGGAATATTCGGGAGCTTCAAAACTACATCGCGCGCGGCGTAATCCTTTCCGAGGGCGGCATATTCGAAGCAGCGCCGCCCGAAAAATGCGAATCGGCGCCGGTCGAAATTTCAAATCCAACCCTCGAGGACAAAGTCCGTCAGGAGATTCTCTCGGCATGTCAGCGCGCCAATTGGAAGCTCGGTGGTCCGCGGGGAGCAGCCGCACGTCTCGGTTTGAAGCGCACCACGCTCTTTTACAAAATGAAGCGGCTAGGCATCGTGCCGCCCGCCGACCATTCGCAAGACTGAGTTCCAGCCTTGCCACTAAGAGCCGTTCCCTATCGTGCGGCAGAACGGCGAAATGTCATTTCCGGCTATGTCTTACGGTAGGGGTCGTTGCATCAAAAAAGCGGGGCTTACGTTGCATCCCCGAAAACTGAAGCGAGGAAGTGAAGCTCATGAGAGTAGTAATTGTAGGTGGAGGTTTTGGCGCAGTACAGTTCGCAAAGAATCTTCGCAGGAAGCTGCCCGCTTCCGAGTGTGAAATTCTCCTTTTTAACCGCGAGAACCACATGGTCTTTCATCCCCTCCTCGCGGATGTCGCCGGTGCCTCTATCAACGCGGACGCGGCGATAGCACCCTTGCGACAGATGCTTCCCGGAATCGGCTGCCGCACCGAGCGCGTGCAAAGAATAAACCTCCAATCTTCAGAAATTGAATTTGACGATGGAAGTGGCGCTCTCGAGCGCCTGCACTACGACCACGTATTGATTGCCTGCGGCGCGGAAAGCAATCTCGGAATTATCCCTGGGATGACCGAGCACGCTTTTGCCTTCAAAGTTATGCTCGATGCCATCGAGCTTCGTCAGCAGGTGGTGCGTCAGATGGAACAAGCAGAAGCTTCGAGCGATCCCGATCGCCGCCGCTGGCATCTCAGCTTCATCGTCGTGGGTGCAGGCTTCAGCGGCGTGGAAGTCGCCGGAGAAATCAACGAACTCGTTCGCAGCAGCACCCGCTTTTATCACAACTTTCGAAAAGAAGACATCGTTGTCACTATGGTCCATTCCCAGGATCAAATCCTCCCCGAAGTAGCTCCCAAGCTCCGCGAATTCGCCCGAAAGAAAATGGAAAAAGCCGGCATCACCATGCTGCTGAACACCCGTGCCGTCGCCGCCACGTATGAGGGCATCGAACTCAACAACGGAAAGATGTTGCGAGGCGCCACTATCATTTGCACCATCGGCACGGCAATCTCCCCGCTCGTTCAACAACTTGATGTCCCAAAAGAGCGAGGCCGCATACGCACCACACCAGATATGCGCGTCGAAGGTCAAACAAACGCATGGGCCATCGGTGACTGCGCCTACATCATCAACGCTTTCGATAACAAACCTTCGGCAACCACTGCTCAATTCGCGGAACGCCAAGGTCGCCAGGCGGCCCTCAACCTCGTCCGAGTCCTGAAGGGCGAGGCCACCAAACCCTTCCGTTTCAAAGCCCTTGGCCAGCTCTGTTCCATCGGCGGCTATCAAGCCGTCGCCGAAATGATGGGTGTGCACATCTCCGGTTTCCTCGCCTGGTTTCTGTGGCGAGGCGTCTACCTCTTCAAGCTTCCTACCTGGTCTCGCCGCATCAAAGTCGCGCTCGACTGGTCATGGGACGTAATCTTTCCCCGCGATCTCAGCTTCCTTAATACCGACAGCGCCCAACGTCTCACTCACGCCTACTTTCGCCCCGGCGACTTCATTCACCGCCAAGGCGATCCGGCGCGCGTCTTCAGCGTGATTGAAGAAGGCGAGGTCGAGGTCCTGCAGACAACAGACCAAAGCTCGGAGGCCAAAGTCCTCGCGGTCATGAGCAAAGGTGACTTTTTCGGCGAGGGCGCTCTCTTGGGGAACCGTCCCCATGAAACGAGCATCCGGGCGCGCACGGTTGTGCGTCTCGGGCAAATTGGCAGCGCTCTGTTTACGCAATTGACGCGTTCCTTCGCGCCCCTCCGCGACCTGCTAGCCAAGGCAGTCACTCTCAGGTCAGGTGATTTTTGGCGTCGTTTACCCCTCGGCAAGGCGCTCCTTGAAGGTGAGTCAATCGCCCCTCTGCTCGATCCACTTCCTGCCGAATTCCTCAATAAAGAGACTACGTTCGCGGACGCCATAACCGCCCTCAACACGAGCCCCACGGGCGACCTCCTAATCCTCGACGAAAAGCAGCGTTTGTGGGCCACTCTGGACCGCGACGACCTCTATCACATCATCGCTCGCATCGCTGTCATTCCAACGGAAAACCGGGGAGATGTCACTCAGCTCAAGCTACGTGACGTTCTCGTCGGAAATATACCGTTCATAACT
>Ga0210395_10002212_pt1 | contig 15170 bp, 7 predicted proteins | sample IncBWH4OmetaG_FD_150861 | JGI IMG/M metagenome (GOLD analysis project Ga0210395, IMG submission 150861) | Forest soil microbial communities from Barre Woods Harvard Forest LTER site, Petersham, Massachusetts, United States - Inc-BW-H-4-O ... | reverse complement strand
GACGCGATTTACCGGGAGACTATCCCTCCGAGGCGCAATGGACGATTGAGATTCAACCGTTGCAGGAAACTCTGGTGGGCAATGTTCGATCCATGCTGCTGGTGTTGATGGGCGCAGTCACCCTGGTCGTTTTCATTGTCTCGTTGAACATTGCCAATCTTTTGTTGGCGCGCGCCTCGGGACGACAACAGGAGATGGCGGTACGATCTGCTCTGGGGGCGACCCGAGCCCGGTTAATTCGTCAGATGTTGATCGAGTCTGTGCTTCTTTCTGTGATCGGTGGCGTCGCAGGAGTCATGACCGCGGTTGGCACCATGAATTTCATTCTGCGGTTTGTGCCTTCGAACATACCCCGGCTCAACGAAGTAAGAATAGATTGGGCCGTGCTGGGGTTTGCACTGCTTATTTCGATTCTTACTGGTTTGCTTTTTGGGCTCGCCCCGGCACTTCACTCAACAAGAGTCCCCCTCTCATCGGCAATTCACGAAGGCGGGCGGGGTTCCGGCAACAGCAGCAAGACCGGTCGCTTGCGAGATGTTCTGATCGTTTCTGAATTGGCATTTGCCGTGATGCTGATGGTGGGAGCCGGGTTGCTGCTGCGTACTCTAGGCAATCTGTTGCGGGAAAACCCCGGCTTCAATCCAACCCAGGTCATCACCGCCAAGGTTTGGCTGCCGATTCCGGACAATCCGAACGAAGATCCTTACCGTGGCATAACTCCCAAAGTTACTTTTGCTCGAGAGTTGCTGCGGCGCATGAAAGCCATTCCGGGAGTTGAACTCGCCGCCATCACCTCAGATTTACCGACCACCAATCATAACCTCAATGACCCGCTCGGGAAGTATGCCCTGGCGATTGAAGATCGTCCGGTCGAGTCCTCACAGGATCTGCGCGCCGAGAGAATTCGGATAAGCCCTGATTACTTCAAGGTGATGCAGGCGCCGCTACTGCGTGGTCGCTCTTTCATCGAGGGCGATGAAGACGGCAAACAGCCGGTTGCCATCATTGATGAAACCACAGCGCATAAACATTGGCCAGGCCGCGATCCGCTGGGCCGCCGGGTTCGGTTCGGACAAAATCTCACACAGCCATGGATGACCGTCGTGGGCATTGTGAAGGACATCAAGAGTGATGGTCTCGACATCGATGGCATTCCCCACATCTATGTGTCGACCTATCAAAGTCCCGACAGGCAACTGAGCGTGGTGTTGCGCACGTCTCTGCCCGCAAGGGCCATCGAGTCGCAGATTCGGCACGAAGTCCAGAGCATTGATCCCGGTTTGCCCGTATTCAATGTTACTTCCATGAATGACGTGATCGATCGCTCGCTGGCTTCGCGCCGTTTTTCTGCCCAGCTTGTCGGCGGATTTGCTGGACTGGCCCTGCTTCTGGCATCCATCGGAATTTATGGTTTGCTCGCCTACATGGTCAGCCAAAGATCGCACGAGATCGGCCTTCGCATGGCTTTGGGGGCCGGTCGGGCCGACGTCCTGAAATTGTTCTTGCGAAAGGGTGTCGTGCTTTCAAGCGTCGGAATTATGGCTGGCGTCATCCTTTCTGCCTTCACTTCGTCGATGATGGCCAGTTTGCTTTACGGCGTGCGCCCCCATGATTCGGTTGTGTTTCTGATTGTGCCTCTACTTTTGTTTGCCGTTGCCGTTGTGGCCAGCTACCTCCCAGCCCGGCGAGCAACGAAGGTGGATCCAATGGTTGCCCTTCGCGAGGCATGAAACGCGCCGCGTTTACGGCCCGTCGATGAGGGCCTGATTTCGGCTATGCATCGGATGCTTGAAACTCAATGTCTTTTGGGTTCAAACAGATTGAGGAGAATCACTCGATGAAACACATACCAATCTTCTTGCTGATAGCACTACTCATCTCTACCGCGACCGTCTTGGGACAGTCCACAAACAGCGCCGCCCCCGCGAGCGTGCCGCAGGCGCAACCGTCGCCGCCCCCAACCATCGCTTCAGCAGTGGATAGCGAGATCAGCAACATCGAAAGGCAAATCATCGACGTTGCCGAAGCCATGCCGGAAGATAAATACAACTTCTCACCCGAGAGCTTGAACATTCCAGGCAGCGACTTCAAGGGTGTGCGTACGTTTGCCGTTCAGGTCAAGCATGTCGCCTCGTCCAACTATTTCATATGGTCCCATCTTACCGGCGATAAGCTGCCGGAAGGCTTGAAGGATGGGAACGGTCCGGAGAACTTGAAGACCAAAGCCGATATCATCAAGTTTCTGCAGGATTCTTTTGCCCTGGGTCACAAGGCTGCGGCTACGCTGACTACTGAGAACATGTTGCAGACTGCGGAGGGCAGCAAATCGTCCCGCCTGCACTTGGCTACATTTGGCGTCGCCCACGCATTCGATCATTACGGACAGATGGTGGAGTACTTGCGGATGAACGGAATTGTGCCCCCAGCCAGCCGGGGAAAGTCAGACTGACTGGCAGAAGTGCCGAGCTGCCGAAGGTCAGGCAAATCAAGAGGGTCACTCCAATGAAGCAAATGCGAATCCTTCTTCTGTCCGCAATTATCGTGCCCGCCTTGGTACAGGCTAGAAACAGCGCCGCAGTTGCGAGCGCGCCTCAGGCGCAACCGTCGCAGCAGCAACCGGCTGCCCGTGTGGTCGACCTGAAGGCGTCCGACGGCACCCTCCTGAAGGCAAGCTACTTTGCCGCAGGCAAGCCAGGCCCTGGTGTTTTGCTGTTCCATCAGACCAACCGGACACGTAAGGCATGGGACGATGTGGCCGTGCGACTGACGGTGGCTGGAATCAACACGCTTACCCTCGATATGCGGGGGTTTGGCGAAAGCGGCGGCATTCCTCATGACAGGCTGACACCCAAGGAGAGAGCACAGGTACGCGAGCGCAGGCCCGCCGACATTGATACTGCGTGGCAATACCTGGTTTCGCAGCCAGGCGTCAAGGGAGATGTCATCGGCCTAGGCGGAGCCGGGTTAGATGGCGTCGAGAATTCCATCCAGACGGCGAGCCGGCATTCCGCACAAGTGAAATCGCTGGTATTGATTTCCGGACAAACCGAACTGGCGGGCCGCAAGTTCATGCGGCAGGCATCGCAATTGCCCGGGCTGTTCGTCTGGGCCGACAGCGACGACTACCCTCCCACGGCAGAGGTGATGGAATGGCTTTACGGTATCTCCTCCAACCCCGACAAGAAGTTCATCCACTACGCTGGGCCGGAGGCGCCCTGGCTTGCGTATGAAGACAAGGATGTTCCCGCCACCGGCAGCCACGGAACCGACCTGTTCAAAGTTCATCCGGAACTGCCCGGCACCGTCGTGGATTGGTTCGTGACCACGCTGATCACGCCGGGCCAAGCGCCTGCTAGCAACAGTGGCTCGGCGGGCTCGCTATCGATGTCAATCCTCGATCAAATCGAAACGCCCGGCGGAGCCGCTCAGGTCGAGCACCAACTAATGGAGGTGCGGCGGAAAAATCCCCAGGCGCAGTTGTGGCCGCGAAATCTCGTCAACGTCATGGGCTATGACAATTTGCAGGTGGGCAACACGAAATTAGCGCTCGAGATCCTGAAGCTCAACGTCCTCGCTTATCCCGAGTCAGCCGACGCCAACGACAGCCTAGGCGATGCGTATCTGGCGAACGGAGAGAAAGGTCTGGCACGGCAGTATGCTGAAAAGGCATTGGCCCTGCTGGCTTCTGATACCAAGGAGTCAGAGGTGCGGCGCAATGTGATTCGCGCCAGCGCCCAGCAGAAACTCAATCAGCTAGCTGCGGTGCGTTGACATTTGACAAGGGCCTTGCGTACCGGAGCTATAATGGCTGGCGTTTCGGCGGTAGCGGGACAACAGACGGTGGGATTTTCCGCCTGCGGAGGCCAGTCATGCACTCGATCACGTTTTTCTCCGCGTCACGTTGCAAACCCTTCAGCTTCCTGTTACCCCTTGTGGCATGCGTAGCGCTATCCATGATGCTTCCCGCGCAAGCCCAGACCTTCAGAGTGCTTTATTCTTTCAATGGCCCGCCGGATGCCCAAGCTCCCCACAGCAATCTCTTACTGGATGGCTCGGGCAACATCTATGGCATTACGTTTGGCGGCGGTTCATCCTACGAGGGAACTGCATTTAAGCTCAATTCCTCCGGCAAAGAGACTGTGCTCTACAGCTTTCTTTCAGGATACGGCAACCGTCCGGATTTGGTGATACAAGACGCCGAGGGTACGCTCTACGGCACCACGACCTACGGTGGTTCCTACGGCCAAGGCGCGGTGTTCAAGCTCGACCAAAAAGAAAATGAAACTGTTCTGTATAGCTTCCGTGGCGCCGCCAAGTCCGACGGATTTGATCCCATTGGAGTGGTTCGGGACGAGCAGGGTAATTTATATGGCACCACCGGACTCGGAGGCGAGGCTGGAGGGTGCTACGGCTACGGCTGTGGGATTGTGTTCAAGCTGGATTCAGCGGGCAAGGAAACCGTGTTGTACACCTTCAAAGGCGGTGCGGACGGCGGCTATCCTTCCGGACCCATCGTGCGTGATGCGGCCGGAAATTTGTACGGCGAGACTGCGTATGGAGGCGACCTCAGCTGCTATCCGCCTTACGGCTGTGGAACGGTTTTCAAGCTGGATCCCGCCGGCAAAGAAACCGTATTCCACAGGTTCACTGGGACGGGTGGCGACGGAGAACACCCTTGGGCGGGGTTAGTCGCCGACAACAAGGGCAACCTTTATGGCGCTACTGTTGAGGGAGGAACGGGTCCAAACTGCACGTCCGCCGAGAATGGCTGCGGCACGGTTTTCAAAGTCGATAGAACCGGCAAGGAGACCGTCCTGCACAGCTTCACCGGGAGTGGCGCCGATTTTCCGCCAAACGCATCTTTGGCTCTGGACGAAAAGGGAAACATTTACGGCACTACTCCGAATGGCGGGAGTCAAAATTGCGGCTCCGGCTGTGGCGCGGTATATATGTTGAATCCCGCCGGTAAGGAAACCATTCTGCATGAATTCGTCGGAGGGACGGAGGGAGCAACTCCTCTTGGGGGAGTGACCCTGGATTCTGCGGGGAACATCTACGGCACGACAGCCCTGGGTGGTGATTTGGCCTGTAACAATGGCGCTGGTTGCGGAACAGTGTTTAAGCTCACCCGCTAGGAGCATGGGCAGCTATTTCTTCTTGGCTCTCATCGCCTAGACACGAAGCCAGAAGTAATGAAGGAGATCACATGAGGCAACGCGTCCGACGTACTGAAAGAGTCCGGGACCTCGCCGGATCGTATCAACGCCAGTTGACTTCGTACGCGCTCGCCGCAACGGCTGCGGGCGTAAGCGTCCTGGCGTTGACCGCGCCCTCGGAGGCGGAGATAGTCTACAAGCAAGCTCACCGGGTAATTGGCGACGGCGCCAGTTTTAACCTGGATCTCACCGGCGATAAAACCGTCGACCTGAGCATCGAAAACAAACACCATCTCCACTGCACGACCGATGGCTTTTGCAGCAGCACACAATTTCTCAACGTCAAAATGGCTGGAGCCAATCAGGTTGTTTACAACGTGTATGGCGCGGTAGCCATAAAGCCCGGCGTACAGATCGGGCCCAAGAATGTATGGCGCGGGGGCATTCAAAACATGGCGGTCATGCTGGGTGGCTTTGGGACTTCCGGGGTGGGCGGAAGTTGGATCAATGTTAAGAACCGCTACCTGGGTGTGAAGTTCAACGTCAAGGGTCGGACGCACTTCGGTTGGGCCAGGCTGAGCGTGCAGATCCAGTTGCCGCAAACTATCACCGCGACGCTCACCGGCTACGCCTACGAGACGATCCCCGACAAGCCGATCACAGCTGGACAAACTAAGGGTCCAGACAATACAAACATCGAAGAACCAAATGCGTCTCTAACGACGCCCCCTCCAAGACCCGCCACGCTCGGCACCCTCGCTTTAGGAGCGTCCGGACGCTCAATCTGGAGACGGGAGCAGCTTGTCGGCAGTAGGCAGTAGCGCCAAGAACGTCCGTCTTTGCCCTCGTGCTACGCTATGGCGTCCGCCGGTTCCCGGAGTGTACTTTCCAAATCCTCGTCCATTTCTGGAGCCAGCGTGTGCGTCTTCGCCACCAGCATATAGATTGACGGCACGACGAACAGGGTGAAGAGCGTTCCAATGATCATGCCGCTGACCAGCATGATTCCGATGCTATTGCGCGCTCCCGCTCCAGGACCTTTTGCAAGCACGAGTGGGAAGTGACCGCAGACGGTGGCTGCCGTTGTCATCAAGATCGGGCGTAGCCGCGTGGTCGCTGCTTCAATGATCGCGGCGAGCTTGGCCTTTCCCGTTTCCTGAAGATGGTTCGCGAACTCCACGATCAAGATGCCATTCTTAGCTATCAGGCCGACCAGCGTGATCAGGCCGACCTGGCTATAAATGTTGAGTGTGGTCAGTCCAAGAAATGAGAATAGCAAAGCGCCGGAAAGGGCGAGGGGCACCGAGCCCGCCAGAATGATGAACGGGTCGCGGAAGCTTTCGAACTGAGCTGCCAGAACCAGGTAGATCAGGATGCCCGAAAGCAGGAAGGTTCCTAGGAATTTGCTTCCCTCCACCCGGAGCTGACGGGATTCGCCTGCGTAGTCGACCGTGAATCCTTGCGGCAGGATCTCCTTGGCTTGGTCTTCCAGGAAACGCAGCGCCTTGTCCAACGGCACGTTAGGCGGGATCACTCCTTGAATCGTTACAGCGTTGAGCTGCTGGAATTTGTTCAGTTGCCGCGGCTCGGTAGTGGTCTTCACCGTGGCGAAGGTGGACAGAGGTACGAGTTTATTGTCGGATCCGGTGACGTAGATCTGCTTCAGTTGGTCGGAGGTTAGGCGGTCCGCGCGTTTGATTTGCGGAATCACTTTGTAGCTGCGGCCCTGGATGCTGAAGCGATTGACGTAGTCGCCGCCGAGCATGGTGGCAAGATCCTGACCGGCCTGGGTGAGGTCGACCCCTTGCGAGCGAAGTTTGTCGCGGTCGAAGACGACTTCAGCCTGTGGCTGATCGAATTTCAAGTCGGTGTCGGCGTAAATGAAGAGGCCGCTGGCGAACGCTCTCTGCACGAGTTGGTTGGCAAACTCGCTGAGCTGTCTTGGTTCGGCTGCCGAAACAATCACGAACTCAACCGGGAAATTTCCTCCACCCGGCAGCGGCGGCGGCGTTAGCGGGATTACGCGAATGCCCGCAATCTTCGAGAGTGGCCCGACGGATTCGACCAGCAATTGTTGAGCTGTCTTTTTCCGCTGGCTCCACGGCTTCGTTACCATTCCTCCGAAACCACCGCTCGGAGAAGTGATTTGAAAGATGCTTTCGCTTTCCGGAAACGAGTGATAAACATCGTAGACTTGAGTCGTGAACAGATTAGTCTGATCAATCGTCGAGTTTGCTGAGGATTGAATGACCCCGAAGACGACTCCCTGGTCCTCAGCGGGCGCCAGCTCATGCTGCGAGAACATGTAGAACGGCACGATCAACGCCACGACAATCGCCCAGAGAACAAAGACCACGGGCCGGTACTGCAGCGTGCCAGCTAGCAAGCGCGAATAAGTGCGACGAACCCACTCAAAGCGGCGATTGATGATTCCCGCGAATCCGCGCTCGGTATCTCCGGCTCGCAGCAGCTTCGAGCCCATCATTGGAGACAGGGTCAACGCTACCACACCAGAAACAATCACGGCGCCGGCGAGAGTAAACGCGAACTCGCGGAACAGCGCACCGGTCAGACCGCCTTGGATACCAATCGGGGCATACACTGCGGCGAGCGTGATGGTCATCGCGATGATCGGGCCAACCAGTTCGCGGGCAGCGTCAATGGCCGCCCGGTACGGTGTCCTGCCAAGGTGAAGGTGCCGCTCGACGTTCTCCACCATCACGATTGCGTCGTCCACCACTAAGCCGACCGAGAGCACAATCGCCAGCAAAGTCAAGAGGTTGATGGTGAAGCCAGCTATCAGCATCAGGAAAACAGCGCCAATCAAGGAAATGGGAATGGCGACGACTGGGATGAGAACTGAGCGGAACGATCCCAGAAATAGAAAGATGACGACTACGACGATGAGCAACGTCTCGGTCAGCGTATGCAGTACTTCGTTGATCGCATCCTGAATGTACGCCGTCGAATCGTACGGGACGCCCACTTTCATGCCTGGGGGCAGTTGCGACTGGATTCCCGGCAGCGCTGCGCGGACTTGGCGGATTACCGCGAGAGAATTGGCGGTTGGGAGCACCCAAACCCCCATGAACGTCGCGGTCTCGCCGTTGAACCGAACGTCCTGGTCGTAGTCAACTGCGCCCAGCACGACATCCGCGATCTCGCCCAGCCGGACGACAACACCTTTATCTTCCTTAACCACTAACTGGCGAAACTCTTCCGGCGTGCGCAGATCGGTGTTGGCGATCAGGTTTACCGACACCATCGAACCCTTGGTCTGCCCGAGGGCTGAAAGGTGATTGTTCTTCGACAACGCGTCCCGCACCGCGGAAGCTGAAATGCCGAGTGCCGCCATTTTCTCGGGCTTCAGCCAGATACGCATGGCGAAAGTACGGTCGCCGAGGATGTCGGCGCGCTGTACGCCGCTGATAGCGCTTAACTTTGGCTGCACCACCCGCGTCAGATAATCCGTGATCTGATTCTGATCGAGATTGGCGGACGAAAAGCCGAGGTACATAGCGGCAAATTCTTGGTCCGCCGTCTGCAGGTCGATGACCGGTGCCTGGGATTCCGGCGGCAGGTCGTTGCGGACCTGAGCCAGCTTCGCCTGGATCTGCGTCAGCGCCGCGGTCGTGTCATAGTTGAGCTTCAGATGCACGATAATCGTGCTCAGGCCCTGGGCGCTCGATGACTCCATGTAATCGATTCCGTCCGCGCTGGCGATGACGCGCTCGATCGGAGTCGTGACGAAGCCGCGAACCAGGTCCGCGTTGGCGCCCACGTACACCGTCGTCACCTGAATGATGGCGATGTCGCTGCGCGGATACTGACGCACACTCAACGAGCGTATCGACTGCAGGCCCGCGATGAGGATCACCAGGCTGACGACCATCGCGAGGACCGGCCGCTTGATGAAGAGGTCGGTAAACTTCATTTAACTGTCCTCAGGCTTAGGAGCGGGATTGTTTCCCGGCTGAACTTTGTTATTGACTTGAACGGCGGCTCCGTTGCGCAGCTTGAACACCCCTGAGGTCACTACCTCGTCGCCAGGATTGACGCCCGAGACGATCGCGACCTGATCCCCGTGCGATCCTTCAACCTTGACGAACTGCTGCTGCACGCCGCGGTAGGTCTTGCCGCCTGGATCTTTAAGGTCGGTAATAACGAAAACTGAATCGCCGTAGGGCGCGTAGTTAATCGCAGACGCAGGCAGTGCGATTACGGAACGGGCCGCCCCCAATGGAACCTCCACTTGAACGAACATACCGGGGCGCAGTTTACCTTCAGGATTGGATAGGGTCGCCTGTATCTGAATATTTCGGGTTGCCTCATTCACGACCGAGTCTACAGCCGTGACTCGTCCCGAGAACGCGGCATTCGGTAAATCTTCCTTGGCGACGTGCACCGCGTGACCGACGATCATTTGGGAAAGTGTCTGCTGCGGCACTCCGAAGTTCACATAGATCGGACTCAGGGCCTGGAGAGAAACGATAGCCTGGCCTGCCGACAGATACTGCCCCAGATTGACCTGGCGGATGCCCAGGATTCCGGAAAACGGCGCTCGGATTGTTTTCCGCTCAATGGTCGCCTTGATCTCGGCGACATTTGCCTCGGTTGCCTTTCGTTGGGAGGTGGCCTGGTCATACTCCACGCGGGAAATTACGCCGTCATCCACCAGTTGCTGCGCCCGGTCATAACTCACGCGCGCAAGATCGCGCTGCGCCTCGAGCGATGCCAACTGGGCCCGCTCCTGGCGGGTGTCAAGCTCAACCAGTACGTCTCCGACCTGAACCGACTTGCCAGATTCGAAATCGATCCGCTCAACTTGGCCTGGAAGGTCGGCGCTAACCGTCACGCCATGAACGGCTTCCATCGTGCCAATGACGCTCAATGTTGCTGGCCACTGCTCCCGATGCGCCACAATGCTTGTGACAGCCTCCGGGGGTGGTTGGAATGCAGACGCTTGCACAGCCGACTGAACTTGTTTGAACTTTATGAAGCCCAAGGCGCCGAGGAGGACTGCCGCCGCCCCCAGCATCAGGATCATTCTTTTCGCCATTTATCGCCCCTTTTAAGCCGCCCTAGGAACCGTTCTTGGCGGTATTGCAACTCGGTAATCCCATTGGATTCACGGCCTGAGGGGAAGGATTCGGGCTTAATTTGCTTGCCGCCGTTACCCACAGGACACGGACCATTTGTATTTGGACGCCTATTTGCTTTTTTGGTCTACATAGGCGCTTCTCCATTAATAGGTCGAACGGCGAGGGGCTAAATCGACACCGGGATCGCAGAATATTCACGATTAGAAATTTGGCTGGATACTGCCGGGTTCATGACATCTGCTGCAACTTATTGCGCTCAGGCTATAATTGCCCGGACAGATGGCGCTCACCTCTGGCACAAAACTTGGCCCCTAGTCGGGACACCCCGCGCGGGAATTGCCGGTTTTGGCGGCGCTAACCCGTAACCGCGGTGTACTCGAGCTCACGAGGAGGTCACTCTTCCTGGTCCAAGTAGCTAACCTCTTCATTCGTTGACTAGCGGAATCCACACCGCTAAGATGGAGCGGCCCGGTAGCTGCATTTCTTCTGAATGATCGACCAGACAATCTCGCACTACCGCATCGTCGAAAAACTTGGCGGCGGTGGCATGGGTGTGGTCTACAAGGCCGAAGACACCCGGCTTCACCGTTTTGTGGCCCTGAAGTTCCTGCCTGATGAAGTTGCGCAGGATGCCCAGGCGCTGGCGCGATTTCAGCGTGAGGCGCAAGCGGCTTCCGCCTTAAACCATCCCAACATTTGCACGATTTATGACATCGGCGAGCATGACGGGCATGCCTTCATCGCCATGGAGTTTCTGGACGGGATGACGCTGAAGCATCGCATTGCCGGTCGAGCCATGGATCTGGAAAGCATTCTGCCGCTAGCAATTGAGATGGCGGATGCGCTGGACGCCGCCCATACAGAAGGAATCGTTCACCGGGACATCAAGCCCGCGAACATCTTCGTGACCAAACGCGGGCACGCCAAAATCCTGGACTTCGGGCTAGCCAAAGTAAAGTCCTCGCCTGGGAACGCCGCAGAGGGGATGACAGCAGCGACAGCGGGCCCCGACCTCGAACTCCTGACCAGCCCGGGGACGGCGGTTGGAACGGTGGCATATATGTCGCCGGAGCAGGCCAAGGGAAAAGAACTGGATCCGCGCACCGACCTGTTTTCATTCGGTGCGGTGTTGTATGAGATGGCGACGGGCAGGCTGCCATTCCAGGGAGAGACTTCGGCAATTATTTTCGACGCCATCCTGAACCGGGATCCGGTCTCACCGGTTCGTTTGAATCCGCAACTACCGGCGAAGCTGGAAGACCTGATTAGTAAGCTGCTGGAGAAGGACCGCGAGCTCCGCTATCAGTCCGCTGCGGAAGTCCGCAGTGATCTGAAGAGGCTCAAGCGGGATACGGAATCAGGACGTTCAGTTGCGCCCTCGGGCAGCGAAAGTGCGCAAGCAAGTGCGGCAACGACAGGAGAGGGAAGGGAAGCGACGCCCGCGACAACCACTGGGCCGCCGGGTGGTTCGTCGTCCAGCAGTTCGTCCTTGGCGACCGCGGCGCGGGAGCACAAGACCGGTCTGGGGGTAATTACGGCAGTGGCTTTGCTGTTGTTGGCGGCTGCCGCATTCGGAATCTACTCGCTCTTCTTCTCTAACCGCAGTGTGCCGTTTCAAAGCATCAAGATTTCGAAGGTCAGCGGCACCCATAATGCACGCCTCGGCGCCATGTCGCCCGATGGAAAGTATCTGGCGTACGTCCTCAATGAGGAAGGGAACGAGTCCTTGTGGTTGCGGCACATGGCCACGGAGAGCAACGTACAAATCGTTAAGCCGGAGCACGTTCACTACGAGGCGATGTGTTTTTCTTTGGATGGAAGTTACATCTACTTCACCCACTCGGAATTGGCCAGCGGCCCGGAATCGCAAGACTACGATCTTTACCGCACTCCGGTGCTGGGCGGGAACCCGCAAGTTCTAATTAAAGACATCGATTCCACGCCAAGTTTTTCTCCCGATGGGCAACGTTTCGTATTCTTGCGAGCCAATGATCCAGAGCCGGGGAAGTATTTCGTCCTGATGGCGAACGCGGATGGCGGTGGCGAGAAAACTATCTTCACTGGCTCGATGACCGTTCCGCTGTTTGCGCCGGTTTGGTCTCCGGATGGGACGGTGATTGCCGCCCTCGTGTATCCGCAGTCGGAAGGCGACATTACCTCAGTGGAGACGATCGATCCTGCGAATGGCAATTCGAAGACAGTGTACCGATCGAAAGACATGGTGATCCAAGACCAGGCGTGGTTGCCCCGGCAGAACGGGCTGGCCATGATCTTCTACGGTCCGGACACTTTCTTCCGGCAGAGACAAATTGGCATCATTAGTTATCCGCAACTTCAGTTCCGACAGGTTACGGCGGACACCAACGATTATTCGAGCCTGAGCGTTTCGTCCGACGGCTCAACTATCGCCAGTGTCATGCGGCAGTCGATCCGCGACGTTTACGTGAGCAGTGGTGATAAGCCGGATTACTCGGATGCAAAACAGCTGAGCTCTGGCGAAGTGCTGTGGACAGTCTCATGGAGTAGCGACGGGAAGATCCTGGCCGAGCAGGATTCGACGATGAAGCAGATCGCGCTGGATGGGGTGGGCACATCGCTGCCTGGGGAAAAGGACACGACTTCGCAAAACCCGCATGGTTGTCCTGACGGTCTCGTGGTCTTCACCCGCGGCATCGCCAAGACTGGTACGCGTAATCTCTGGGTCAGTGCAACCGACGGCACTGGACTGCGGCAGTTGACCACGGGAAAGTTTGAAGACCAGGGCGCCTGTTCTCCCGATGGGAAATGGGTTTTCTACATCGGCGGTAATGACCGCACGTACATGAAAGTCCCTGTTAGTGGTGGGAAGCCCGAACCATGGGTAAGCCCGGCAGCGGAGGGGCGCGCTGGCTTCGACGTAACCCGCGACGGCAAGATGGCAGTGCTGGGAACTTACGACTTCAAACTGCGGAGGCCGAATATCGCCTTGTTCTCGCTGCAGCCTGGGCAACTGATAAGAAACTTCGACTATGACCCACGCCACGTCGGAGCCCTGCGCTTCAGTCCTGACGGAAAAGGGTTCGTGTATCCGATCCGCGAAAAGGGCGTGGATAATCTTTACCTGCAGCCTTTGGATGGCGGGACGGGACGGCAACTGACGAATTTCACTTCACTGAAGATCTATTCCTACCAGTGGTCACCCGACGGCAAGAAACTTGCGTTAGTACGTGGGGATTCACCGTCAGATCTGGTGCTTATAAAGGACGCAAAGAGCGACAGCGGTCGCTAAGCTCTCGCGGTCATGCCAGACGCTTGCCTCGGTCGGGCTTACGCAGCTTTGGCTCCCGCGCGTGGGAGTTCATGGTCAGCTTTTTGAGTTCTCGAGTGAGCTGTGACAGTTCGCTTTCGAGAGCGCCGCAGGCGCCCTGTGCGGCGTCAAGGTTACCGTTTTTGCCCATGGTCTCCAGTTGGCCGGCGGTCTCGAATGCTCTCTTAGCAGCGAAGTTGCCGACCGAGCCCTTCAACCCGTGCGCAGCTCTTCGCAATCGCTCCGCGTCTCGCATTTGGATTGCAATTTTGATCTCGGCAAGTTGTTTGGGGCAATCGGCCAAAAAGATCCGCGCCAAATCCCTAAGCAGCTTGCGATTGCCGTCCATGCCAGCAAGGATGGCAGCCTCATCAACGATGCTGCCTTCAGCTGTGCTTCCGGCGTCACTCAGTTTTTTCACCGCCATCGCCTGTGTAACGGCTTCTTCAACGTCTGCAACCCGGATCGGCTTGGAAACATAACCGTCCATGCCGGCCGCAAGGCAACGCTCGCGATCGCCCTTCATGGCATGAGCCGTCATGGCAATGATCGGGATGTGTTCGCCGGTCGATCTTTCCAGTTCCCGGATCGCAGCCGTCGCTTCGAAGCCATCCATCTCGGGCATCTGCACGTCCATGACAATGAGATCAAACCGGCCAGCCCTGGCCGCCGAAAGTGCCTCGCGTCCGTTGCTCACGACTGTCACTTGGTGGCCGAGGATTTCAAGAATCCGGGAAGCCAGCAACTGGTTTACGGCATTGTCCTCCGCCAGCAGCACGTTCAGCCGTGGACGGGTTGACCGCGATCCACTGCGCGGCTTAGGCCCAACGGACGGTTGTTGCTCCCCCGGACTGAGGACACTGACGATCGAATCAAACAGTTCCGATTGTTTCACTGGTTTCGTGAGATACGCGGAAATTCCCAACATCTGACAGCGGGATACGTCCTCGGGTTGACCCGAGGAGGTCAGCATGATGAGCTTGACCCCGCGCCATTGGGGATCCTGTTTAATACGCTCTGCCAATCCGAATCCGTCCATCATCGGCATGTGCGCATCCAGCAGGATGATTTTGAAAGCATGATTCTCCGCGATCGACTTCTCCAATGCAGCCAGTGCCGTAACGCTTCCATCGGTCGCAACCGGGTGCATGTGCCAGTTGGTCAGCACTTCTTCGAGGATTCGCCGGTTGGTCTCATTGTCGTCCACGATCAATACGGGTAGATCAGTCAGCTGCAGTCCGAGAGAATCGGGTTGCAGCACAGCGGGGCTTTGCACCTCAAACGTCGCCGTAAAGTGAAATGTACTGCCCTGACCAGCGTGGCTTTCCACCCAGATTCTGCCGCCCATAAGCTCGACGAGTTGCTGCGAAATCGCCAGCCCCAGCCCCGTTCCTCCGTAGCGGCGGGTGGTGGAACTGTCGGCTTGCGAAAACGCCTCGAAGATCAGCTTCTGTTTTTCTGCCGGAATTCCAATCCCAGTATCAGTGACCGAGAAGTGCAGACGGACCTCACCATCGACGTGGGATTCGGGCTGGACGCGCAGCACGACCTCACCGTAATCCGTGAACTTGATCGCATTTCCCACCAGATTCACCACCACCTGGCGAAGACGCAGGGGGTCTCCTG
>Ga0210395_10002210_pt1 | contig 15176 bp, 10 predicted proteins | sample IncBWH4OmetaG_FD_150861 | JGI IMG/M metagenome (GOLD analysis project Ga0210395, IMG submission 150861) | Forest soil microbial communities from Barre Woods Harvard Forest LTER site, Petersham, Massachusetts, United States - Inc-BW-H-4-O ... | reverse complement strand
GTTATGGCGTACCATCCGTACACGTGCGGAAGATCGGTGCCCTCGCCAAACGACACGAGCTTGCCGCCGCCGTTTTTGAATTTCGGGAATCCCACGCCGATGAGCGAGACCTTCGTCAGCGAAACGGTCGGCTTCGACTGCGTGACCACCTGCTGGTTGTCTTTCGCGCAAGTCGATGCTTCCGCTTTTGGCATCGGCTCGCCCGTGCCGGTGGTCGTTCCGTCGGCGTTTGGAAACGTGGCGAATAGGTCGTCGAAGCTGCGATTCTCTTGAATCACGATGATGACGTGCTGGATCGGCGAGCTGCTCGAAGTGCGGTGATGGACCGCCGGCAGCGCCGCCGTGCCGGGAATGCTCGCGCCGCCGCAGGCGGACAGCGCGACGCTCGCGAGCACGGCCACGCCGATCGGCGCGAGCCGCACTACGTAAGCGCCTCGACTCGCCGTGCGATCGTCCCGACGTCGTAGCCGAAATACTCGGCGACACCGCCGGTTACGCTCGTGATCTCCGCAAGCTCTTGCGCACTAAAGACGGGCTTATAGTAGTCGGGGAATGAGAGTTTCTTACCGTAGGCTTCGCGCGTTTGCGCGAACGGCTCGGCGGCTAGGCCGGCGTGTTCGAGAATGCGGTCGATCGTCGGGAGCGAATCCGAGCAGAGATCCTCGTAGCGCACGATGCAGACGCGCCGCGCCAGCTCCGGGTCCGCCTGCAGCTGGCCGGCGACGAAACCATAAACGTAGGCCCAATAGCGGGCGCGCGACAGCCCCCACTGGCCGGCGTCGAAGAGCCGGCGGATCTCACGCAGCTCGTCGGGGTTGCCGACGTTGGCCATCACTTGATGCGGCCCGAACTCGTGGTGCCCGGTCAGCTCGATGATCTCGATTTGGCGGGGGTCGCTCTTCTCGATCTCCGCCCAGATGCGGTCTTGCTTGATCATCGACGCGATGTGATCGATTGGATTGCGCACGTAGAGGAGGAAGCGCGCGTCGGGAAAGATTCGGCGCAGGTATTGCATGCGAACGACGCACATAATCGCCTTGCTGATGTAGCGGTTCCGTCCGCGTACCAGTGCCAGCTTCTTGAGATGATCGACGTAGAAGCTTTCGAAGGCCGGATTCGACGTCGTGCCGTCGAGCACGCTGTAGTTCGACTCATCGTGAATGTGCGGAAAGAAGTGCTCCCACAGGATCTCCTCGCCCATTTCGGCGCTGTCGCGCGTCACTTCGATGCGGTCGCGATGAATGCGGGGCACGGGTTTGCGCATAGCGTCGACGGGAATGCGTGGAAAGACCTGGTTCCAGACGTACGGCATGTACGGCATCAAGAAATCGGCGTACTTGTGGGTGACGACGTCGGGATGCTCGCTGAGCATCTGCAGCGTGATCGTCGTCCCCGCTCGTGGAAGCCCGCAAATATACACGGGTCGGTCAACGGATCGCCCGGCGAGCCGGCGTTGTAACATCTTCGTCTCGAGATTTCCCAGCGCAACGAAGAGCGGCGCGGCTGCATGGACGCCTTTCACTCCCCAATAGAAAGGGGCCGGCACGGAAAACTTCTGGGGCTTTGCCGTTTGTGTTGTTGCCATTGTGGGGCCTAGACTTTCTCGAAAAGGGCCCCGATGACCGTCAAGCCTGGCCCAAACGCCATACTCAACACCTTCGAGCCCACGGGAATCTCCGGCGATTCTACGATCGCCTGCCAAATGTGCGGCGCCGTCGCCGAGGCCATGTTGCCGTGCTCGTTAAGCACTTTTCTGCTCAGGGCGATCTGCGACTCTTCGATGCCCAGCTTGCTGCGAATTTGATTGAGGATTGCCGGGCCACCCGGATGGATTGCAAATGCCATCGTTGCCTTTTCACGCTCGAAATCGAGGCCGACCTGACCGCAGATCGACGCGATGAAGTCGCCGATCGAGTCGCGAATCATGAACGGCACCTTTTTTGATAACGACATGTCGAACTGCAGCGGTCCCGGCCGCAAGGTCATCTCCGGTAACGAGTCCGGCAGTATGTATTCTTCGATGGCCAGGATTTTCAAGCCGCTTCGTCCGCCGCGGGCAAACTCCGGATAGGCCGAATACTTAATGAAGCCGTCGGCGAAGAGCGTCGACGTAACGAAGTTGTCTGCTTCTTCGCCGAGCAAATCAAAATGCAGCGAAAGAAACTCCGTGTGCACGAGATCCACGCGGCGTTTTGGCTTCGGCAGCGAATCGTAAGACGAGCCAACGAGCCCGACGGCGGTGCGAATCGCCGGAAAGGCGCCGTAGCATCCCATGTGGTACGAGTGCGTGACACCGGTGCGCAGCCATTTCCGGCGCGAAAGAAAAGTTTGCACCGGGCTGGGGGAAATGTAGCCCGAGCAGCTCACGTGGACGATGTCGTCGGGCGCTTGTGCCGTTGCATCGGGGTAGACGCGTTCGAAAACGTCACACGCGACCTCTTCGAAGAGGGTCATGCGTTCGTCGAGGGCTTCGCCCGTCGAAGCCCGTAAATCGCCGTAGCGCGCGACGTTCTCGGTTGGGCTGTCCGGCCGAGGCACGACGAAGCGCGAGGTGAGAACGCTGACTTGGCGGCGCGCGATGTGCTCGCTCGAAGCGCCGTAGCGCGCCATGCGCTCTTCGATCGTGCGCGCCAAACGCTGCCGATCTTCGGGCGAGGTCAGGCCCTTTTGCGCGCATTGCGCGAGCGTCATGAAATGGGCCTGAATCCTTTTGAGTTCGTCCTGTTCGCGCGGTGGCGTCATTTGGACGGTTTGGAAATCCGACAAGACCACCGGTACCGCGCGCAGGCGCATATCGGGTGCGGCGCCGGCGGCGGCCGAGGCTTGGGGATCGGAGACGCTTTCGATCGTACGCATATAAAGCCAAGACTGACCTTCGCTACCGGCGCTATTCTTCCATTGTGTGGAGCGCGCGTGACGCTTCGATTCGTGCGACATGGGTAATCCCAGTTATCTTTACTCGGAGTCGACCGGTTGGTTCGACGGTAGTTGATGCAAGAAAAATGACCTGGAATACTTCGAGCCGATTGGAACGAACTTGCGCGGGTGCTGCGTGAAGTCAAAGAAATCTTTAATGAAGCTCGCGGAGGTCTTATCCGTCGTTCCGAGGCTCGGGAGTTGCCAGTTTTCCTCGACGAACTTTATGATGCTTCCAAACTGGTAAATATTGTGAGAGACGTAGCCGGGTCTCGAATACGGCGAAACGACGATGGCCGGCACGCGGAAGCCGAGGCCGCCGTAGCGATGCGGACCCGGCGGCGGGACGTGATCGTACCATCCGCCCCAGTCGTCCCACACGATCACGATGGCCGTCGTCTTCCAGGCCGGGCTTTGGCCGATCGCGTTGACGACTTGTGCGACCCACGAGGGACCGGTGTCGGAGTTGTCTCCGGGATGATCGGAGTTCTGATAGTCGGGAATCACCCACGCAACCGACGGAAGCGTATCGCGCGAAATGTCGGTGAAGACTCTCGTCTCCGGATTGGCCTCGTTCGTCGTCCATTCCGGCCCGTACCGCACCGCTTTGATGGCATCGAATGCATTCCAAAGATTACCGCCGAAGTTGCCTCCGACCGCGGGCGCGTAGTAGCGCCACGAGATATCCTTTGGGTCGAGCAGATCGCGCAGCGTAGCATACGTTAGGCACGGAAACGGTCCGACGTTGCCGGAGTATTTATTGTCCGCGGTAATGAGCGACGTCCTCGTGCCCGGGTTCGCGTCGCAGCCCCACGGCTGGTCTGCGCCGCCGGTTGGAAAATCGATCAGGTTGGACGTCTCGTTGATGGCGGTATCGCCGCGAATCAGATCCTGGTGCGCGGTGAAACTTCCGCTGCCTTGAGTTTGGAACATGTGATCCGAAAGCACGTATTGCTTGGCCAAATCCCAGTACGGCGCGATCTGATCCGGATGGACGTATTGATAGACGAAGGTGCCCGGCACTCTGCCGATACGCACGAGGTCGAAGTGGTTCATCTTGCCGCGGTTCCAATCGCGCTGCCAGCAGCAGTTGTAGCCGTTGTTGGGCGAGACCTCGCTCTCGAGGTCGCCGGCCCGCAGTAGAATCTTGCCGTTGTGTGTCTTGCCGGACCTGGTGCCGTCCGCGCCCGGAAAGGTCGCGAAGAGATTGTCGAACGTCCTATTTTCTTGAATCAAGATCACGATATGCTTGAAGTAGTTACCCTGTTTGGCGGGGGGCGGAGGCTCGAATGGCCCTCCGCCTGCTGGAGTGGAACCGCCGCCGCACGCCGTCAGCATGGCGCTGAGAAGGCAGCACCACACCATCCGATTTTGATCGCCCATACCTCTCTATCTAATGGTCCGGGTTCGGGAGCCATCCCTTCCCGGGCGAGCGGTCGCTGGGGCTAGCCGGTGTTGCTGCCGGCTACGCGCGACTCAATCGCCCGCGCCGCGGTGCTGCTGCGGCAAGGCGGGGTCGTGGCTTTTCCCACCGAGACCGTTTACGGCCTCGGCGCGCTGGCCTTCGATGCTCGAGCCGTCGCTCGAATCTTCGAGATCAAAGGGCGCCCGTCGTTCGACCCGCTGATCGTGCACGTGGCCGATCGCTCGATGCTTGAGGAGGTCGTCTCGGCCGTTCCGGCGTCCGGCGAAACGCTGATCGAACGCTTCTGGCCCGGTCCGTTGACGCTCGTGCTCGCAAAACGGCCGGCCGTGCCCGGGCTGGTAACAGCCGGCCTTTCGACGGTTGCCGTGCGGATGTCCGACCATCCGGTCGCTCGGGCGCTGCTCGAGGCGGTCGGGTCTCCCCTGGCAGCGCCAAGCGCGAACCCCTTCGGACGCCTGAGCCCAACGCGGGCCGAGCACGTTGCGCGAATGCTTGGCGATCGCGTCGATCTGATTCTCGACGGCGGCGCGACGATGCACGGGATCGAGTCCACGATCGTCGCCCTGGAGCCGCGGCCGGTCCTGCTTCGTCCCGGCGCGATCGCCGTGGAGAAGATCGAAGCCGCAATCGGTCCGCTGGAGCGCGCGACTCGTGCCTCGGCGGTGCGAGCGCCCGGCCAGCTCGCGCAACACTACGCCCCGGCAACGCCGCTGCGGCTGATCGATCCCAAGCTCGTTCCCGAACGCGAACGCCGCCGTGCCGGCGTCATTACGCTGCGGGATGCGTACGAGGGCTACTCGGCCTCGCGAACCCTTTCGCGGCGAGGCGATTTGCGCGAAGCCGCGGCGACGCTTTTCGAGATGCTGCACGCTCTCGACGCCTTAGGCCTCGAGCGGATCGATGCGGCGCCGGTGACGGAGAGCGGACTCGGCCTGGCCATCATGGACCGATTGCGCCGCGCGGCCTCGCGATGAAGCATAGATGAGACAAATTAACGTTCCAAAGCGTTCTGAGATTGGGTAACGAAGAAAGGACGATGATGTTTAAGCGCGAGCTCGTTCGGTATGCCGCCCTGTGTGCGGCGGCTCTCATCTGGTTCGGTGCCGCACCGGCCGGCGAAGTGCTCCCTTATCAGCTGGCTGGAGACGTCTCCGAGAGTTATCGCCTTTTGACGACGACTTACTACGAAAAGGTCGAACCGCGCACGCTCCTCGCCGCCGCAAGCGGAGCTTTGGCGGATGCGGCGCGCAAGGCCGGCACTCCAATCGCCGCACCCGCGCTTCACGTCGAATCCGATCGCGACGCGACGGTCGCCGAACTCGACGATGCGATTGCAGCCGCGGCTCGCGCGGCAAACGCCTCACCGGACGATTTCGCTTACGCTGCCATCAATGCGATGGCTAAGGCCGTTAACGATCGCTACACGCAGTTTTTCACTCCGGCCGAGTTCAAGGCGTTTAACGAGGCGCTCGATCCGGCGCGCATCGGCGGCATCGGCGTGATGATCCAGCCCGACACCGCGACGGGTTTCGTTCGCATCACGTACGTGCTCCCCGGCACGCCCGCCGAGCGCGCCGGCCTTGCCGTTGGCGATCTCGTTACGGCCGTAAATGGCTCGCCGACGAAGGGGCTCACGGTCGACGGGGTCAGTTCGCTGCTGCGAGGCAAAGCCGGCACTGTCGTAGCGGTAACTGTGACGCACTCGAGCGCAACGTCGGTCGTCTCGATCACGCGCGAAGACGTCCAGCCTCCGACCGTCATCTACAAGATGTTGAGTGGCGGCATCGGCTACGTTTGGGTCATGGCCTTCGGACGATCGACGCCCACGGAGTTCGATGCCGCAATCACGCGCCTGAACCAGCAGGGTGCAAAGGCGCTCGTGCTCGATTTGCGCAACGACGGCGGCGGCTACGTCGATTCCGCGCTCGACATCAGCTCGCGTTTCATCGCCAATAAGGCGCTGTTAACCGTCGAGGAGCGTGGCCGGCGCGACACCACAATCCACGCCGACGACGATCCGTCGATTGCGCTTCCGCTCACCGTCCTCGTGAACCAATACACCGCGTCGGCGTCGGAGATTACAGCCGGAGCTCTGCAAGACGACGGCATTGCGATGTTGATCGGCGCCCGCACGTTCGGTAAAGGCGTGATGCAGACGCTGACGCCGCTCCCAGATGGAGCCGCGATCAAGATCACGACCGCCCACTACCTGACGCCGAATCGGCACGACATAAATCTACGCGGCATCGATCCGGACATTGCCGTCGACGAACCTCGCGACGCTCGCTTTGGGGACATTGCCCGCGACGCGCAACTAAGCGCCGCCATCTCGCTCTTGCAGAAAAAGATCGCAACCCAAAACGTAGATCACATCCGTGAAAGGAAGCCTGGATTTGGTCTAGATCGAGGAGCCGAGGGGTGAAGTTTACTACGGTAAATGAGCCCCGAGGCGACGATGAGCTAGGCCAAATCCAGGCTTCCTTTCTCAGTGCTTTCTTTGGCGGCGGATTAAGCGGACAATCGACCCATTGCCTCCAAAGACGACGTCGTCCATCAGGCGGCGCATGAGGAAGATTCCGAAGCCGCGGCCTCGCTGGTCGGGCTCGATGGTGCTTCGAATCTCTGGTGCGCAGAACCCAGCGCCGTTGTCTTGGATCTCGATCAGAAGCTCGATGCCATCGAAGCCGCAATCGACGGTGAAGCCGGCAGACGGCATCCCGCTTCCATGCTCGACGGCGTTGCTCAACGCCTCACCGGCGGCGAGCCGGATATCCGCAACCTCGCAGTCGGAGAAACCGCAGGCGCTCGCGAATTTGGCCACGCTGCTTCGCGCCAGAGCGACGTTCCCGATCTCGCTTGTGTAGTCTGCGCGAAAATGAGTCTTCAATGCTGTTCTCGTTAATACGAATTGCCCTGGCGTGATGCGCAACTAAACCTCCCACAGCAACCCGGCGCTCCGTGAAGTAAAAGAAACCGGTTCGGCCGAAGGGTTACGCGCTAGCAAGCGTGGGCGATTAGCTCAGCTGGGAGAGCGCCTCCCTTACAAGGAGGATGTCGCAGGTTCAAGTCCTGCATCGCCCATTGTCATCCTGAGCAAGGCTCCTGAGCTTGTCGAAGGGGCCGCGTCGAAGGGCCGTCATCGCCCATTGTCATCCTGAGCAAGGCTCCTGAGCTTGTCGAAGGGCCGCGGCGTGGGTAAAGCCGGACATGCTTACGTGCGTCGTCCTGCTCTCCCAACTTGCCGTCACGAACGCGCCGGCCGACGAATACTTCGGCAAACTAAATATGAGCGCGCTGCGCGTCCGCTATGAAACGATGCAGCTCAAGCAGCGATACGAGACGCATCACCTCCTCCCCGAACAGGCGGAGCATCTGCTGCTTCTAACGGAAGATTCGTTCGATCATTGGGCCGCGCGTTACCCAAACGATCCGTGGCTCGCGTCGACGGGGCTTCTTCTCGCAGCGCTCTATGCCGAACTTCCCGGCGACGTTGCACGCGAACACGCCGTGAGGCTCTACGTCTACGTGAAGGTGCACTTTCCGCATTCCCGATACGCAGCCCAGAGCCGCGCCTCCCTGCACCACGGCGTGTCGACGAAGGCCGACCCGCCGTGGGCGAAAGCAGCGCGCGCGGCGATGCCCTCCGCGGCGCCGTCGGCCCTGCCATCACCGCCGGCGCCCTCGCCGTCGGCCCCGCCATCACCGCCGGCCTCGCCGTCGCCATCCCCGTCGCCCCCGAGGTAGTGAGAATGCCCACGGTAAACCCCGCGTACATCGAAATCACGGCAGCGCGTGACGGCGAGGTCGCCGTCATCACCATGAACCACCCCGAAAAACGCAACGCGCTCTCATTAAGTATGATGCGTGAGCTCGAGGGCGCGCTGGCCGCAGCCGGGCAAGACGCCGCCGTTCGCGCCATCGTCCTGCGAGGAGAGGGCCCCGCCTTTAGCGCGGGTCACGACCTGCGCGAACTGCTCGACCGCGACGTCGAGACGTATCGCGTCATCTTCGACGCCTGCGTCGCTTTGATGGCGCGCATCGCGACCGTTCCGCAACCGGTTATCGCGGAGGTCGAAAAGGTCGCGACCGCCGCGGGCTGCCAGCTGGTGGCCGCGTGCGACCTCGCCGTTGCGTCGAGGGAGGCCACGTTCGCCACTCCGGGCGTGCGCATCGGCCTCTTTTGCAGTACGCCGATGGTGCCGCTGTCGCGTGCGATCGGGCGCAAGCGCGCAATGGAGATGCTGCTTACCGGCAAGCCGATCGACGCGCAGACGGCACTCGACTGGGGGTTGATCAATCGCGTCGTTGCGCCGGAGAGCCTCCATGCCGAGACGCTTGCGCTTGCGCGCGAAATCGCGTCGGCTAGCGCGACGGTCGTCGGCATCGGCAAAGCGGCGTTTTATGCGCAGGTCGATCTAGATCAAGCATCCGCGTACGATTACACCAAAGGAGTGATGACCACAAACGCGCTCGAGGCCGATGCACGCGAAGGCATCAGCGCATTTCTGGAAAAGCGCGCGCCGAAATGGTAACGCTTCCCCTGAAGGTAATAATCTGCTACCCTTGAAGGCCGTGCTTCCGCGTCACTCGATTCATGGGCAGCGAGCGTACGCGATGACACAACGAGCGTCGCCCACACCCGGTATGCGTGGCCCGACAAAAAGGGAACCGCGCATACGCGACGGCAGGAGGGCTCGCCTATGGCGAGCCCTTCTGTGATTCGGTGGCAGAAAAACTCCGCTGCTGGTCGAAAGCACTCGCTTCGTGACTCTTTTTACTCCCAGGACGCGCTACGCGGCCGTCGTCTTGCTCGTCGCACTAATCGCCTCGCTGGCCGTCGCGGGATTTCGCCTTCGCACGGAATCGCACGCAAACCGCGTCGAACTCGCCATGGATTTCAGCGATCTCGATGCTCTCGCGCGCTCGTACAACTATAATCCCGCCGCATTCCTGATCGCGCTGCGGCGTGCGGGCCTAACCTCGCTGGCCCTCACCGAAGAGCTCGGCGCGAACGTCGGCTACAACGGAAAGTCTTATGCGACGACCGGGGCGGCGCTCCTCAATCAGTCGCGACTCTCCCCGCTCCGCGATCCCTTGCTGGCCTCCTTGGTCGCCGGCCGGCGCGTCGACGCCGGGGCCATCTATCTCCTGGTATCGGATTCCTCGACGTATCGACGTTATTTGGCCCAGCTTTCGTTGCATTTTAGCCCCAAGAGCGTGCGGGTCTTGCGGGCGACTCGCCCCTGGCTTATCGAGGTCCGGACGCAAATCGACTACTTCGACGCGATCGGCTTAGGCATCCCAACGGACGAAATCGCGCTGGCACACCGGCTCGGGCTACTGGTTGTTCCGCGTTTTCAAAATGACGAGCGTTTTCGCGCGCCGCAGATCGAAGCGCTTTTCGACGATGTGCTTGCCTACGACCCGAAGGTCTCGACGGTTATCTTCTCCGGGTTGAGCAATGCGGTTGCCGGTTATCCCGATCATCTGGAGGATACGGCGGAAGCCTTCAAACGTCACCTCTTCAACTTCGGGTCGATCGAGACGTACGATCCCAGTCAAGTGCAGAAGGGCAACGACACCCTTGCGCGGCTCATTCCCGGCCGGACGGTTCGCGTTCAGGCTATCGCGAAAACCGAACTGGATAAGCTCAAGCTCGACGAGGTTGTCGCGCGATACGTCTTGGGCGTTCGCGAACGCAACGTCCGAGTCGCGTACTTGCGTCCGTGGGCGCACCAAGATGGAGATCTTTCGGTCGAGGCGACCAATGTCGAAATGGTCAAGCAGATCGCGGATCAGCTGCGCGCCGGCGGTTTTCGTCTGGGGCGGGCCACGCCGATTCCTGCGTATCGCGGCAACAATCGGGTTCTGGTAGGGCTGGCGGCGCTAGCCGTCCCGTCGATTTTCGTGCTGCTGCTCGAATTCTTCGGCTTGTACGGGCGTCGAATTGCCGTCATCGCTTACGGCGCGACGATCGCGCTGTACCTCGCGGGAGTACTGACGCATCACGACGCATTCGCGCGCTCCGCCATCGCGCTCGCCGGCGCGCTGCTCTTCGCGACCGCGGCAATCTTGATTTTGATCCCGGCCTGGAATGAAACGCCCGCGAGCGGCGCCGGCACTCAGCTCGTCCGCAGCCTTGGTTGGACCCTCGCGGCGACGGGCGTCGCGCTGCTCGGCGCGCTCGTCGTCGTCGGCGTCATGAGCGCGCCGCTGGCAATGGAGGAGATCGAGCGCTTCCGAGGCGTCCGGCTCGTCCTGGCGCTGCCGCCGCTCATCGCGCTGGCGCTCTACCTGTTCGACCGGCGTTTCGGCTCGGGCGTCGAGCGGCCGCGGGACGTCTTTCTCTCGCCGGTCCTGACCTATCAGCTCTTGGCGGGGATCGCGATCGTTGCCGCCGGCGCGCTGATGCTCGTGCGCAGCGGCAACGACAGCGAAGTCTCGCCTTCGCCCTTCGAGCTCGCGTTTCGCCATCTCCTGACCGCCACGCTGAGCGTCCGTCCTCGCTTCAAGGAGTTCTTGATCGGCGTTCCCGCCATGATGGTACTGCCGGCCTTGCTGCCGCCGCACCGGCGCGCGGTAGGCTGGCTCTTGGCGCTCTGCATCGGGGTCGGGATTGGCGACGTTATCGACACGTTTTCGCACCTGCACACCCCGCTCGAGATTTCGGTCTTGCGAATCCTCAATGGGCTCGTCGCGGGCGCGATCGTCGGGGCGGCGCTGATCTGGATCTATCGACGCAGCCTCTACCGCCGGAGTTTGTCCTGAGGCCTTCTTCCACGCCGGGGACAGGCTCCGTCGAAAGGGCGCGCGTACTGATCTCCGGCTATTACGGCTTTGGCAATTTGGGCGACGAGGCGCTGCTCGAGGTGATCGTCGAGCGTCTGCGCCGTGACTTTCCCGCGGCATCGATCGAAGTGCTATCGGCAACACCTCAGCGTACCGCAGCCGCCTATCGCGTCGACGCGACGGCTCGATGGGATTGGCGCGCCGTTCGCACCGCCATCGGACGGGCCGACGTCGTGCTCTCCGGCGGCGGAGGTCTCTTGCAAAACGAAACGAGCCTGCGCAGCCTGCTCTATTACGCTGCGGTTTTGCGCGAAGCGATTCGCAGCGGACGCAAAGCGATGATCTTCGCTCAATCCATCGGACCGCTCGATTTTTGGGGGCGCTGGGTGGTGCGAGGCTTCTGCAGGGGCCTCGATCGGGCAACCGTGCGCGACGAGCGGTCGCTGCGTTTGCTCAAGGATCTCTTGCCCGGCGCGCCGGTCGAGCGCACCGCGGATCCCGTCTTTTTGTACGACCGGCCTGCAGCGCGTGACGATCTTGCGGCCGACGGCCTCGGGCCGGAGAGCGGCGCCTATGCCGTGATCAGCGTGCGAAAGGCCGCATCGTTCCGGGATGGGATACCCGTCCTCGCGCGGGCCGTCGATCGCCTCGCAGACCGCCACAACGTGCGTGCGGCCTTTTTGCCGTTGGGAGGCGCGCCCGATGCTGCCCTGTCGACCGACGTCATTCGCGCTTGCTCGTCGGCGCCCGTGCTGCTTCCCGAGTGCACGCTCGAAAAGGCAGCCGCGATTTTACAGGGCGCTCGCCTCGCGATCGGTATGCGTCTGCACGCGCTGGTTCTCGCCGCGCGCTTCGCCGTCCCATTTCTCGCCATACCGTACGATCCGAAAGTGACGGCGCTCTGCGAGGATCTCGACTATCCTTTGCAGCCGCTCTGGATTCCAGGCAGACCGCGCCCGAGCGACGGCGCGATCGACGCGCTCGTCGACCGGCTCGTCTCCGAGCGCGATCGTCTCTCGGCTGCGTTGGCGCAGCGCCTCCCGGTTGTCCAGGCGGCCGCAGAGCGAAACTTCGAGGTCCTCGGCGAGCTCTTGGACGACGAGTGATGGATTACCGGAACACGTTGAATCTGCCGAAGACCGCCTTTCCGATGAAGGCGGATCTTTCCAAGCGAGAGCCGCAGCGCGTCGCGTGGTGGAACGAGCAAGGTACGTACGAACGGCGCTTGGAGCGCAACGCGCCGAGCGGTGCGTGGATTTTGCACGACGGGCCGCCGTATGCGAACGGCGAGCTGCACATGGGCCATTTCCTAAACATGGTGCTCAAGGACATGTTCGTGAAGATCGCACTGCTCGACGGGAAGTACGCGAAGTTCGTTCCCGGCTGGGACATGCACGGACTCCCCATCGAGTACGAAACGCTCAAGTATTTGGGAATCAAGGATTTTCACGCCGTCGATCCGCTCGAACTGCGCGCGCAGTGCAAAGAACGCGCTCTCTACTGGCTCGAGCGTCAACGAGAGCAGCGGAGGCGGATGGGTACCTTCGGCTTCCTCGACCATCCGTACCGCACGATCGATCCCTCTTTTGAAGCAACGATCGTAAACGCGCTTGCCGATCTGGCCGAGCGCCAACAAATCTATAAGGGTTTGCGCTCGACGCTCTGGTGCGTCCACGACGAGACGGCGCTGGCGGAGGCCGAGATCGAGTACGAGCAGCGCACGTCACCTTCGATCTACGTTCGCTTCGCCGCGAACGACGAGCAGCGGGAACGGATCCTCGGTGTCATGCTGAGCCCGCCGAAGCATGATGGCGCTGGCAGTGTCGCCCTTCCCTTCGACAGCGCTCAGGGCAGGCTGGCTCAGGGTGACACTGCGATCCCAGTCTCATTCCTCATCTGGACGACGACGCCGTGGACGCTTCCGGCAAACGTGGCCATCGCTTTGCGCGCCGACGCGACCTACGGGCTCTATCGCGTGGACGGCGAGATGCTGATCGTCGCCGAGGCGCTCGCGCAACGCGCGCTGGGCGAGCGATTCGCAGAGGCGACGCTGATTGGCCGCGCACTTGGCGAACGGCTCGACGGACTCGCCGTGCGCCATCCGTTCATGGAGCGCGATTCGACGATCGTGCTCGCGCCGTACGTGGACCTCGAGACCGGGACGGGAGCAGTTCACACTGCGCCCGGGCACGGGGCCGACGATTTCGATACGGGAATGAAATACGGTCTGCCGATTCTCAATCCGGTCGATGCGGCCGGCCGTTTTACGGCCGAGGCCGGGCCCTACGCCGGCATGAACATTTTCGCGGCCAATGCGCGCATCGTCGACGACTTGCGCGCGAGCGGTGCGCTGTGGAGCGCGGCGGAGTACCAGCATTCCTATCCACATTGCTGGCGCTGTCACAATCCCGTGATTTTCCGCGCGACGGCGCAGTGGTTTCTCGCGATGGATCAAAACCTGCTTCGCCAGCGTGCGCTCGACGCGACCGACGCAGTCGAGTACGCGCCGCAATGGGGGCGTGCGCGCCAGCGGCAGATGATCGAAACGCATCCCGAGTGGTGTCTTTCGCGGCAGCGAACGTGGGGAACGCCGATTCCGTCCTTAGTCTGCAAAGAGTGCGCCGAGGCGATCCTCGATCCGCGCGTGGCGCGCATTGCCGCGAAACGTTTTGCCGAGGCCGGCGCAGGTTCGTGGTGGAGCGATCCGGTGCAGACCTATCTTCCCGACGGCTTCGTCTGTCCGCGCTGCGGTGGTTGCGATCTCGAAAAAGAGAAGAACGTCGTCGACATTTGGTTTGAGTCGGGAGTGACCCACCTCGCCGTGCTGGGACGCGATGGGATGCCGTGGCCGAGCGACCTCGTTCTCGAGGGCGGCGATCAGTTCCGAGGCTGGTTTCGCAGCTCGCTCATCACGGCCGTCGCGATCAAAGGCCGCGCGCCGTACCGGCGCGTGATGAAGAACGGCTGGGTGAACGACGAAGAAGGCCGCCCCATGTCGAAATCGCGGGGAACCGGCATCGACGCGAGCGATGCGATGGCCCGCTGGGGCGCCGACGTCTTACGGTTGTGGGCTGCCTCGGTCGAGCCCATCGACGACGTGCGCTTCGGGCCCAACGTCGTCGACCAAGTCGGACGCGTCTACCGAAACCTGCGAAATCGCATGCGCTTCATGCTCTCGAATCTGGAGGACCTTTCCGCCGCGGACGTCGTCGCGCGCGAAGCGATGGAGCCGATCGACCGGCTTGCCTGCAGCGTGACCGACGCGTTCGTCGCCGGCGTTAAAGAGGCGTACGATTCCTGCGAGATACACGATGCCTATCTGCGCATCGTCGAGTTCGAAAGCTCGATGTCGAGCCTCTTTTTCGACGCGCTCAAGGATCCGCTCTACTCGCGCGCTGCCGGCGATCCACGCCGCCGCAGCGCACAGTCGGCGCTGCTCTACATCGCGACGCGATTTTTCACGACGGTCGCGCCCGTGCTTTCGTTTACCGCGGAGGAGGCGTGGCAGCATCTTCCCCAATGGCGCCGAGAGCGGACCGAAAGCGTTTTCGACAGTTCCTTCGATGTAAACCGGTCCCGAAACGCTGCCGCGGAAAGCGACCTCGTGCTCTGGCGCCAACTGCGCGCCCTGCGCGCCCGAGTGGCGGCGTCGGCGGAGCCGCGCGACTTCGAGGCGCAGGTGCGCCTTACGGTGCCCCCCGCGGTCTACAAGCGGCTGCTCGCGCTTGGCGACAACCTGCGTGAGGCGTTGGTCGTCTCCCAGTTGACGCTGAGCTCGGGCGAAGCGGAAGCCTTCGAGTTATTGCCCGCGGACGGAGCCAAGTGCGTGCGGTGTTGGAAGTACCGGGAGCTCGGCGAGGATCCCGATCATCCCGATATTTGCGCGGATTGCACGCGCGTCGTGCGCGCCCTCCCAGTGTCATCCTGACCCTTCGACTCGGCCCCTTCGCCAAGCTCAGGAGCCTTGCTCAGGACTGCGCTTCGCGCAGACGCTGAGGAATTTGGACTCCTAGTGTCATGCTGTCGATGTCATCCTGACCCTTCG
>Ga0210395_10002209_pt1 | contig 15180 bp, 19 predicted proteins | sample IncBWH4OmetaG_FD_150861 | JGI IMG/M metagenome (GOLD analysis project Ga0210395, IMG submission 150861) | Forest soil microbial communities from Barre Woods Harvard Forest LTER site, Petersham, Massachusetts, United States - Inc-BW-H-4-O ... | reverse complement strand
GGCTACGCCATCCAACCGCCCGGTCAGCTGCCGACCTATGTCAACCCGACACCGAACGGCGGCTACACGCAGGAAACGCCCGGTCAGCTGCCGACCTATGCCAACCCGACACCGAACGGCGGCTACGTGATCCAACCGCCCGGCCAGCTGCCGACCTATGTCAATCCGACACCGAACGGCGGCTATACCGTGCAACCACCCGGTCAGCTACCAACCTATATCAACCCCCACTAGAGGGAAGGTAAGAAGAGGAATAGGTATCATGACACGCGCAACGTTAATTAGCGATCTTTGGGAGCCGATACAAAAATACATTGGTGCACTTAACACACGTTCCATGCCTGCCGTGCATCACTACACCAGCGTAAAGGGCGCACTAGGAATTTTGGACAGCGGGCAAATGTGGTTCACCGAACGCGCGCATTTGAATGATCCATCAGAGATTTCGCATGGCATAGACCTAGCAAAGTCAATCCTTTGCGCCAAAGGCCGAAGCTACGATGCGACACGTCTCGACGATAGCACTAAAAGGGTATTTCACGATTTTCGTTTCTTCAGCGCAAGCTTTATCTTTGAGCATGACGATCTTTCACAGTGGCGGAATTACTCGGACGATGGAAACGGAGTGGTGTTGTCCTTCAAGGCCTCTGCATTTAATAATCCACACATCTATATCAGTAAAATCATACCAGATAATCCGACTGTTATTGTCTGTCCTATGTCGTATAACCCGGAGCGCTTGAAACAGTTAATTGAATCTATTATAAAAAAATGGACAGGCGGTGACATCGAAAAATTGTGTGATCATCTATTTATGATCTCCAGCTTGTTCAAGGGCGATTGCTGGAAGTCAGAAAACGAGTATCGTTTTTTCGTTCATCAAAAGCGTGACCAAATATTAAAGCGTGAATGTTTCAAAGTGCGTGAACGGAACAGCAATATAGTAACTTATTTAGAGATTCCTATTCAGAATTGGGAATCAACAACAGATTTCCCCATTTACAGGATATGTCTCGGCCCGGCAGCACCGTGTGGTCTCGATGCTGAACTCAGTGATTTCATTTTCGCAAAAGGTATCTCCATTAGCCAGGACAACATAGTCAGGTCTACGATTCCCTATCGTTCAGTGCGTCAGATATTTTGATTTTCCCATCGGGCCAGCGGCGGAGCAGGTCACCTAATCTCGACCTAAAAAACCCGCAAAACGGGTTCGCTGCGGCGACCTGACCGTGGGGATGCGCGAGCGGCGAGGGGCTGCTACGGCTGGCGGTGGATCGGGTCGACCCAGGGTATTTCCGTCGGGCGCTCGACCGGTTCGATGTCGAGATTGACGACGACCGCCTCGTTGTCGCTGCGCACCACCACGCATTCGAGCGGCGCGTCGGTTGACGCGTTGATCTCCTGGTGCGGGACATAGGGCGGGACAAAGATGAAATCGCCGGGACCGGCCTCGGCGACATAGTCGAGATGCGCGCCCCACCGCATCCGCGCCCGCCCCTTCACGACATAGATCACGGTTTCGAGCGCGCCATGATGATGCGCGCCGGTTTTGGCGTTGGGGTGGATCTTGACCGTCCCGGCCCAGATCTTTTGCGCTCCGACCCGAGCGAGATTGATCGCCGCGGCGCGGTCCATGCCAGGGGTCTGCGCGGTGTTCGGGTCGAGCTGGTCGCCGGGGATGATTTTGACCCCGTGGATTTTCCAGTCGACGGGTTCGTGCTCGTGCCTGTCGCTCATCCGCCTCGCCTTTTTGAGAGCATGCCCCACCTTAGCTGATTTTGGTGCGGGTGCGTTGCAAGGGGGGTTGACGAGAGTGGATTTCGATATATCTTAGTTTCGTTATGTCGAAACACTATCGAGGAATGACCTCATGACTGAAGAACCCGCTGCGGCCGCCGAGCTGAGCGGCTATCACGCTCACGTCTATTACGACACCGCGACGCGCCCGGTCGCCGAGCGGCTCGCCGCTGCGATCGGCAGCAAATTCCCGGTCGAGTTCGGGGGCTTCCGGGATGGGCCGGTCGGGCCGCACCCGATCGCCAACCTGCAGATCATCTTCACCACCGCCGAGTTCGCCAACGTCGTGCCGTGGCTGATGCTGAACCGCGAGGGTCTCGACGTCCTGATCCATCCGCTGACCGACGATTCGGTCGATGATCACAGCAAGTATGCGCTGTGGCTCGGCACCCCGGTGCCGTTGAAGCTCGAAACGTTGCGGCGGACCTATCGGCCGGAGCTGTTGCCCACCGCCTGAAATGGCGCCGGCGCATTGGAGTACGCCCCGGCCGAGCACTGGGGCGATGTTCCGTTGAAAAAGGAATTTATTATGTTCGCAAATCGACATGCCCGCGGCGAACGCCGGCATGCAAGAAATGACTTCGGCTTCGCCAGCGGCCGTTTCGGCGGCCATCACCGCGGCGGCGGGCGCGGCGGGCGGCTCAGCCGGGTCTTCGATCATGGCGATCTGCGCTATGTGCTGCTGCAGCTGATCGCTGAACGGCCGCGCTATGGCTACGAGCTGATCAAGACAATCGAAGAGCAGTTTGGCGGGATGTACAGCCCCAGTCCCGGTGTGGTTTATCCGACGCTGACCCTGCTCGAAGAACTCGGTTATGCGCGCGCGGAAAATGCCGGCAATACCAAAAGGCTCTATTCGGTGACCGAGGAAGGCACAAATTTTCTGACCGCGAACCGGGCCCTGGTCGATGCTATCTTCAAGCGAATGGCAGAGATGAGCCGCGCCATCGGCGGCGGGCCGGCGCCGGAAATCCGGCGCGCCGCGGGCAATTTGGAAATGGCGTTGTCGATCCGGCTCGGCAAAGGTCCGCTCGACGCAAACCAAGTACAGGCGATCACCCAGGCGCTCGACCGCGTCGCAGCAGAGATCGAGCGCATTTGATCGCTACCCGCGAAGTTGCCCGATGAAGCTCGCGGTTCCCGACCTGGTCTCCAACTCCTATTTCCCGGCGGTGGCCGCGGTCGAACTCGGGTTTTTCGCGGCCGAAGGGCTCGACATGTCGCTCGAGCTGGTGTTCCCGGTCGATCGCGCCTACCGCGAAATGCGGGATGGCAATATCGATTTTGTCGGCGGCTCGGCGCATTCGGCGCTGGCGGCCTTCCCCGAATGGGACAGGGCCAAGCTGCTCTGCGCCCAGGCGCAGGGCATGTACTGGTTTTTGGTCATGCGCGCCGATCTCGGCGCCACACGCGGCGATGTCGGCATCGTCAAGGGCAGGACGATCGGGGCCGCACCCTGGGTCGATATGGGCTTGCGGCGGCTGTTGACCGAGGCCGGGATCGAGCCGCTGCGCGACCGGGTCACGATCGCGCCGGTGCCGGGGGCGGCGGCGAACGGCAGTGTCGTCAATTTCGGCCTGACCGCGGCCCAGGCGCTCGAAGACGGCCTTATCGACGGCTTCTGGGCGAACGGCATGGGTGCCGAGATCGCGGTGCGCCGCGGCGTCGGCACCGTGGTGCTCGACGTCCGGCGCGGCAACGGGCCAAAGACATGCTTCAATTACACGATGTCGGCCCTCGCCACGACCGATCGGCTGATCGCGCGCTCGCCCGAGGTCGCGGCTGCGGCGGTGCGAGCCCTGGTAAGGACGCAGGCCGCGCTCAAAGCCGATGTCGCCCGCGCGACCGCGGTCGGGCGCAAATTGTTTCCGCCTGACGCCGCGGCGCTGATCGCCGAATTGATCCGCCGCGACCTCAATTATTACGATCCGTCGATCTCGCCCGAATTCGTCGCCGGCATGAACCAATTCGCCCGCGACCTCGGCATTCTGCACGGCGACCCGCCATACGAAAAAGTCGTCGCCACCCGATTCGCCGCTCTCTGGCGCAGTTGAGCAAACGCCCACGATTCCCCTCTCCGCCCTTCAGGGGGGAGAGGGAGGGGTGGGGGTGAGAGGGTGAGGTGGTGTCGGCGCGCGCTGGAATCCCCCACCTCACCCCGGCCCTCTCCGCCCCTGGGGGCGGAGAGGGAGTGCGTTTTCGGCAGTCGGCGCCCACACCCCGGCAATGGGTCCCGGCGAGCGCCACGGTCATACTTGGCAAATTCCTTCAGCCGATCGCCGGAGCGCGGCGTTCCTTATTCCGGTCCGATTACCTTGTACAAGGCGCGAGCCGGGTCGCGGGACATTCGCCGATCGTGAGCCAGCTCGCTCCAGGATTGCCGGGGCTGCCGGTGTCGATCACTTTGGCCCCATCCATCTCCCAAATATCGACTTCGCCGTTGGCGTTCTGCCACAAGATGTCGGAGAAGCCGTTACCGTAGAAATCGCCGCTGCCGACAACATGCCAGCTCGTTCCGGGGTTACCGATGACGGCGCTCCCGATCACCTTCAGCCCGTCCATCTCCCAGATCGCGACCGCACCGTTGGTGTTCTGCCACAGAATGTCGGAATAGCCGTTACCGTAGAAATCGCCGCTGCCGACAACGTGCCAGCTCGCGCCGGGGTTGCCGACGACGGCGCTCGCGATCACCTTCAGCCCGTTCATCTCCCAGATCGCGACGGCACCATTGGTGTTCTGCCACAGGATGTCGGAGAAGCCGTCGCCGTTGAAATCGCCGCTGCCGATCACGTGCCAGCTCGTGCCGGGGTTGCCGACGACGGCGCTCCCGATCGCTTTCAACCCGTTCATCTCCCAGATCGCGACGGCGCCATTGGTGTTCTGCCACAGGATGTCGGACTTGCCGTCGCCGTTGAAGTCGCCGGTGCCGACCGCGTGCCAGCTCGGCCCAGGATTGCCGGGGCTGGCGCTCGCGACCACCTTCAACCCGCTCATCTCCCAGATCGAGACGGCGCCGTCGGTGTTCTGCCACAGGATGTCAGAGTACAGGCTGCCGTGGAAATCGCCGCTGGCGACCACGTGCCAGCTCGTGCCCGGGTTCGCCCCGACCAGCGCTGTCGCGGTGGGCTTTGTGCCGTCCATCAGCCAGATCGCCGCCTGACCGTCGGTGCTCTGCCACAGGATGTCGGACTTGCCGTCGGCGTTGAAGTCGCTGGTTTGCGGATTTTCGCTCAACGGCACCCCCGCCCCGCTCAGCTCAAATATCGTAGTGTGGCCGGGATTTCCCTCTAACGAGGTCGTGCCGTACAGGTTTCCCGAGGCGTCGAATGATTAGACCGGCTTGAGGGCCTCCTCCATCCGCGCAATCGGTCTGGGAGCAGAAGTCGTACAGGACCGTCTCAGACTAGCTACCGTTCGGATTCGGCGTCAGCCGAAACACCACGCCGTTAACTCGACCGCCTCCATAAGCTGTGCCGTAGAGTGCTCCTGAGGCGTCGAAGATCAGTCCGGCCGACGCGTCAGCTCCGTTACTGCCGGTAAAGCGATAAAGGACAGTCTCGGTCCAGGCGCCGCCCGCGGTCGACGGCGGAGTGAGCTCGAACACTGTGCTTGCGGACGCGCTGCCCTCTCCGCTGCTAGTGCCATAGAGGTTTCCCGATCCATCCATGATCACACCGGCCGGCGGAGCAGCGCCATCACTGCCGCCCTTAAAGGCGTACAAGACGCTCTCGGTCCAGGCCCCACCCGGCTTCGCAGGCGGGGGACAGCTTGATACCGTACCTTGATCGGGGCACGACAACGGCTCGGCGCCGCCATAGAAGGTTGTGCCGTACAGGTTTCCCGCGCCGTCCATGATCAGGCCAGCCAGAGGGACTCTTCCATCCGCGCAGCCGGTTTGCGAGCAGAAGGCGTGCAACATTGTATAGGTCCAGCCGCCGCTGGGTCTGGGCGACAGCTCGAACGCTACACCGGCGTTATTGGCGCCACCGTTCGGGTTTGTACCGTAAAGGTTTCCTGCCGGGTCCATTATCAAACCGGAGAGGGGTCCGGAGAAACCTGAGTTAGCGAGTCCGCCGCCGTCGGTGCAGTTGGCTTGCGAGCAGAAGCTATATAGCGTCCGTTCGCTGTAGGTCGCCGCCGCTCCGCTGCGCGGTATAATCGCGACCATCACACCCGAAACAATCGCGCAAACGTAGGCAAAGAACCAAGAATAGCGTTTAAGGCGGACCATGGTCATTTTTGGCGGCCTCCTCCGTGCGGCATTGTGTCTGCTAACCGCGCCGGTCTCGCCTCTCACAGCGCGCCGCCGATCTCGTCGTCGTGCCGCAGAAAGCGCCAGCGGCCCGCACCTGACGGATAGCATCCTCCTACTCGTCATACCGGCCCACGGGTCCGGCCTGAGGACAGGCGCAGGCCGGTACCCATGGCAGCAATGGGTCCCGGCCTGCGCCGGGAAGACAAAAACGGAATCAGGTGTTTGGTTGCTACCGCTAGCGGCCCGCCCTGTTGGCAGAGTGCCATTGCGCTCGCCTCCCTTTGACCCCGGGCGAGCCGTATGCTCTATTTTCCGGCTGTAAGGCCCGATATTCAATGACACAGAAATGCCATAAAAATGAACGCGGCACAACCGGGGATCTATCGATGCAGCTTGCGGGCGTCTTGGAGCGGATCAAAGCGGCGGTTGGGCCGACGGGATGGGTTGCCGATCCGCACGATTTGGAGCCGTTTCTGGTTGAGGCGCGGCGGCTTTATCGCGGCGCGACACGGCTCGTCGTGCGGCCGGGTACGACGTCCGAGGTCGCGGCGGTCGTGGGCATCTGCGCCGAGGCGGGGTTGGCGATCGTGCCGCAGGGCGGCAACACCGGGCTCGTCGGCGGCGGGGTCCCGCCCGAGGACCGCGACAACATCGTCCTCGCCCTCGGCCGCATGAACCGGATCCGGGCGATCGACCCGGTCAACTTCACGATGACCGTCGAGGCTGGCTGCATCCTCGCCCATTTGCATGAGGCGGCGGCCGAGGCCGACCGGCTGTTTCCGTTGAGCCTGGGTGCCGAGGGCAGCTGCCAGATTGGCGGGAATCTCAACCAATGCCGGCGGCATCGCAGTATTGCGCTACGGCAATACCCGCGAGCTCACTCTAGGCGTCGAGGTCGTGTTGCCCGACGGCCGCGTCTGGGACGGGCTGCGCGGCCTGCGCAAGGACAATACGGGCTACGATCTGAAGCAGCTGTTTATCGGCGGCGAGGGCACCCTCGGCGTCATCACCGCGGCGACGGTCAAATTGTTCCCGAAACTGCGCGAAATCGAGACCGCGTTTGTCGCCCTCGGGCGGATCGAGGATGCGATGGGCCTCTTCGCCCATGCCCGCGCCGCCAGCGCCGACCAATTGACCGCGTTCGAGCTGATCCCGCGCGCCGGGCTCGATTTGGCGCAGGCCCACATTCCCGGCACGATCGACCCGCTCGCCCGGCGTCATCCCTGGTATGTGCTCTTGGAAATGTCGTCGAGCCAGAGCGACAGCGGCATCCGCGGCTTATTGGAGAGATTGCTCGAAACCGCACTCGCCGATGGCCTCGTCGCCGACGGCGCCATTGCCGAAAGCGGCGCGCAGGCCAAGGAGCTATGGCGGATCCGCGAGGCGATCGTCGAGGCGCAGCTTTATGCGGGCTCGATCAAGCACGATGTTGCGGTGCCGGTCAGCCATGTCGCCGAGTTCGTCACCCGCGCCAGCGCCGCGGTCTGCGGAAGGTTGCCGGGCATCCGGCCGATTGCCTTTGGCCATGTCGGCGACGGCAACATCCACTTCAACCTGACCCAGCCCGAGGATATGGACAAGGCGGCCTATCTCGCGCGCTGGCAGGAGTTCAACGACCTGGTCCACGGCGTCGTCCGAGACCTGCACGGGTCGATCAGCGCCGAGCATGGTGTGGGCATCATGAAGCGCGACGAGATCACCCATTATAAGCCGGCGATCGAGATCGAGCTGATGCGCCGCGTCAAACACGCGCTCGACCCGCAAGGCATCATGAACCCCGGCAAGCTCGTCAGGGCTTGAGAGGCGGGAAGGGGGCAATTGCCCGCGCCTTAATCGAGGCGTTTGTCTTCGAGGGATTTCGCCGCCCGCTCGCGTTCGCGCAAAACTTGATTGCGAGCCGGTTTGCTGCGCCCGAAGCGGATGCGGTTTTCGGCGGCACGGCGCTCGGCTTCGGCGCGCTCGCGTTGTTTGCGGTATTTGTTGAGGTTGACCGGCGGATTTTCGGACATCGCGAGCGCCTACAGGGCGTCGGCGACAGCGCGGTGGTAGCGGCGCAGCGCTGCGAGGTGATCTGAAAGGGTGTGGCCGGCGAGGCGCTGGTGGTGGCGGCGGTTGAAGGTTGTCGTCAGGCAGAGATGCGAGGCGCCGGCGGATTTCCAGAAGCGCGCCTCCCGCGCCCAGTCGGCTTCATCGCCGGAGCCCATCGACACCCAAGCCTCGATACCGACCTGCGCCGGGTCGCGGCCGGCGGCCTCGGTCAAATGGCGCAACCGGTCGAGCATTGCGGTCGCCTCCGGGCCGGGCGGATAGGCGTTCGGCATCCAGCCGTCGCCCCATTTGGCGATGCGCTCCAGGGTGCGCTCGTGATGGCCGCCGAACCACACCGGCACCTTGCCCGAGGCCGGGCGCGGGTTGATGCCGGCATCCTCGATCGCGTGCCAGCGGCCCTTGAAGTTGACGTGCGGGGAGGCCCACAATTTCTGCATGACCTCGACCTGCTCCTCCGAGCGGCGGCCGCGATTGTGGAAATTCTCGTTGAGGCCGGTGAACTCGACCTCGTTCCAGCCGACGCCGATGCCGAGCCGGAAGCGGCCGCCCGACAACACGTCGAGACAAGCCGCCTGTTTGGCGACGAGCACAGTCTGGCGCTGCGGCAGGATCAATACACCCGTCGAAAAGCCGAGCTTTTGCGTGCAGCCGGCGAGATAGCCGAACAATACGAACGGGTCGTGGAACAAATCGTTGTTGTCGTTGCGGTCCCAGCCCGGCCGGCTCGCGGCGTTGACGCCGAGCACATGGTCGGGCGCCTCGACGAAGTGGTAACCGACCGCCTCCGCCGCCTGCGCGTATTCCCGGATGACCGCAGGGTCGCCGCCGATATCGCTCCACGGCAACAACGTGCCCAACTCCATTGACCGATCTCCCTAGCCTCTCAGTCGCGTGGCGCCAGATTACACGGCAGGCGCGCGGCCGACCACAGCGGTCATCGGGTCGCTCTGATCCTCGACCCATTCGGCGAGGCGATGGATCGCGATGTCGGCGAAGCCGGCGTGGCGCAGGTAATGCTCGACGAGCTTGGCGTGGCCGTCGTCGTCGAGCGAGCGCCAAACCGCCACCGCCTTGGTCCAAAAGCAGCGGTTCGAAAAACCGATGACAACCGGGGCCTTGGGACGAAGCACGCGCGCAACCTCGCGCAGCAATTCGGCCGGGCGCTCCAGGTACTGGATCGAGACGCAGATCATCGCCGCGTCGATGCTGTCGTCGGCGAGCAGGAGGGTCGGGTCGCGGTTGAAATTCTGCACAAACCACCGGCTGAGGCGCGGGTTGGCCGCCAGCTCCTCGGCATTCATCCCGTGGCCGATGACTTCGCCATAGGCTACCTCCGCCGGCAGGTGGCTGACCCAGCTCGACATCAGGTCGAGCAAGACGCCGCCCGCCGGCAAGACCCCGCGGTAGAATTCGGTCAGGGCGGCGATGGCGCCGTCGTCGATATGGCAGACGAGCCGCGCCGGCTCGTAGAAGATTTCGTCTTCCTCCGGGTCGAGCTTGGCGAAGGCTCCGGGCGGCAGCCCGACGGTGTCGCGATCCATGGGTGTGGCGCTTTACGCGGTGCTTCCGGAGCCGAATTCGACAGATTTCATCGCCCCCCGCTCTTCGGTGGAAATCGGCGCAGAGTGGCATGCGGGCGGATGCGGCGCCAGCCGGAACGAAAGCCGCTCACCCAGCCCTCTCCCCGCCGCCGGGGAGAGGGGGAGTGGGGGCGGCGCCAAAGAAATTGGTCAGCCCATCGGTTTCTCGCAGTTGACCATCCACGGGATGCCGAACTGGTCGACCAGCATGCCGAAGCGGCGCGCCCAAAAGGTCTCCGCGATCGGCATTTGTACCGTGCCGTTTTCCGACAACGCCTTGAAGACGCGTTCGGCTTCGGACGGCTCGTCGACGCCGAGCATTACCGTCATCCCCTTTGTCGGCTCATAGCGGTCGGGCGGGGAGTCGCCGCCCATCAGCACCTTGTCGCCGACGGTCAACCGCGCATGGGCGATCTTGCCGTGGAATTCGGGCGCCGACTGGTCCTTCATCGGCGTCTCGCCATAGGTCATCATCGCGACGATTTTGCCGCCAAGCGCCTTTTCGTAGAACTTGAACGCGGCCTCGCAGCGGCCGTCAAAGCCCAGATACGGGTTCAGCTCCATGTTTCGCTCCTCCTGTGAATTTCGTCTCGTACGCGCCGCAACCGATTCCTCTTACGCGGCGCAACCGGATCGTCTCGTGAACCTAATTCTTTGCGGCGAGTTTGGCACGCATGCGGTCTTCGGCGTCGCGCAGTTCGGGGGTGAGGGCACGATCGAAATCCTCGGCCTCGAAGACCTGGCGGATCTCGATCGCCCCGCCGAGAAACGGGACGCGTTTGGCCCAGTCGATCGCCTCCTCTTTCGATTTGACATCGATGATCCAGAAGCCGGCGATCAACTCGCTCGGATCGGCAAAAGGGCCCTCTACAACGGTCCGCTTTGGCCCGGCGAACAACACGCGGGCGCCTTTCGAGCTCGGATGCAGCCCGTCGGCCGCGAGCATCACGCCGGCCTCGACCATCTTCTCGTTGAATTTCACCATCTCGGCGAACAGCTCCTTGTCGGGCAGCACCCCGGCCTCGCTGTCGCGGTCGGCTCGCACCTGCAGCATGAATCGCATCGCCGCGTCTCTCTCCTATGATTTCGGATCCGCGTTCGCAGCGCGCCGAGAACGGCGTCCGCGTGCCCTCAGTCGTCGACTGATAGGCCAAGGTCCAGAAATCGAGGCAAATGTCCGGGGGGATGGGCGATGTCCAGGCGCGCTGGGTCAACAGGATCCCGACCATGCCCGCCGAGGGATCCGAAAACCAGGCCGTGCCGAGACCGCCGTTCCAGCCGTATTGGCCGACCGGCTCGGCCGGGCTGTCGCGCCGGGTGACGACCGCTACGCCAAAACCCCAACCGTGGTTGGCGAAAAAGCGGGGGGCGAGCTCTGACACGGCCTTTTGCGCCGGGGTCAGATGGTCGGCCGTCATGGTTTCGACCGCGGCCCGCGACAGGATGCGCTCGCCGCCATTCTTCCCGTGGTTCAGCAGCATCCGTGCAAAGGAAAGGTAATCGTCCACCGTCGAGACCAGACCGCCGCCGCCCGATGGGAAGGCGGGCGGACGGCTCCATTGGCCGCCTTCGGGCATGTCGTAGACTTCGCCAGCACCGGTTCGCGGGTTGGTCCAATAGCTGGTCGCGAACCGGTCGAGGCTCGCGGGCGGCACGCTAAACGCGGTATCGCGCATGCCGAGCGGCTCGAACAGGCGCTCGCGCAGAAACCTCTCAAACGGCTGGCCCGAAGCGCGCGCGATCAGCACGCCGAGAACATCCGAGCCGGTATTATACACCCATTTCTCGGCTGGCTGGTGCATCAGCGGCAAAGTGCCAAAACGGCGGACCCACTCGTCGTGCGCCGGCGGCGTCTGCGGCTGGGGCATTCCCTGACCGAGGTCGAGCTCGCTCGATGCCCGCTGGATCGGATAGCTGCCGGGCGGCGCCATCAGGATGCCGAAGCCCATTCGGAACGTCAGCAGGTCGCGCAGGGTGATCGGCCGTCGCGCCGGCTCGGTGTCGTCGAGCGGACCGTCGAGACGCCGCAAAACCCGGCGATCGGCGAGCTCGGGCAACAGCCGGTCGACGGGGTCGTCTAGCCGCAGCCGGCACTCCTCGACCAGAATCATCGCCGCGGCGGCGGTGATTGGTTTCGTCATGGAAGCGATGCGAAAGATCGTGTCGCGGCGCACCGGGTCGCCGCCGCCGGTCGATTTCGCGCCGATCGCCTCGACATGGACCTCGCCGTGCCGGGAAACCAGGGCGACGACACCCGGCACCTTGCCGCGCTCGACATAGCCGCTGATGACGTCGCGCAGGCGGGCGAGGCGCGTCTTTGAGAGTTTCGAGCCCATTTTGCGGTCCCTATTCGCCGCAGCAGGACGCCATCCCCGCCGTGTTCTCGTACTCGTCGTGGCGCTTTACCCAATCCATCAGATTGTGGTGCGGGCCGGTTTCGTTACGCCCTTTCGGCGTCAGGTCGAGCACCATGTAGGTGGTCAGCAATTCCTCGGCGCCGCGGGCAAAGCTGGAGTAGGTGTGGAAGACGTCATCGCCATCTTTAAAAAACACGCTGAGGCCAGCGAGTTCCTCGATCGCAACATCGGTCATTCGATAATTATAATAAGCCTTGCCTTTGGCCAGTTCTTCCGTGGTGAACGACACATGGTAGTCGTAGTTGAAATCATTGTCGTAGGACGACACCCATCTGAAGTTCCAGCCCATGCGCTTTTTGTAGGCTGCGATTTCGGCCAGGGGCGCGCGCGACACCGCGACCCCGCTGACATCGTGATGCTCGAGGTGGGCGCGCGAGCCTTCGACATGGTCGGCGCCGAACGAGCAGCCGACGCAGCCTTCGCCCCATCCCGGCCCGAGCATGAAGTGATCGACGACCAATTGGCTGCGGCCCTCGAACAGGTCGGCTAGGGTCCTTTTGCCCTCCGGCGCGTCAAAGACGTATTGCTTGTCGACCCGGACCCAGGGCAATGCCCGCCGCGCCGCACTCAACCGGTCGCGCTCGCGGGTGAACGCCTTTTCCTGCGCCAGCAATCTCACCCGCTCGGCCAACCACGCCTCGCGGGAGACGATCTTGTGCGGTTCCATGCGGCTCACCCTTTGATCGGCGTTGACAGAACCGTTGATACCAACGTATCTTATGGCATGTCAAGCGGCAAAGAACCTTCCGACGAAATCACGCTCGAAGTCCGCGGCTGTCTCTGCCTGCATCTACAACGCGCGGCCCGCGCCGTGGCCCGGCGTTTTGATCAGGCGTTTCGCCCGCTCGATCTGACCAACGGCCAGTTCTCGCTGTTGACCGCGCTGGATCGGGTGGATCAGCCGAGTATCGGCCGGGTGTCGGCCGTGCTGGCGATGGACCGCACCACGCTGACCGCCAATCTGAAGCCGCTCGAACGCCGCGGGCTGATCGAGGTGACCATGGACCCCGCCGACAAGCGCACCCGCCGCCTGGCCGTAACCTCGGCCGGCCGGGAGTTGCTGGTCGCCGCGGTGCCGATATGGATTGCGACGCATGCGGCGCTCGAACAGGTCATTGGCGACGCCGGGCCTGACCGCCTGCGCGCCGATCTGCTCGCACTCTGCTGACGCGAGGGCCGCGCCGCGGGCGGCGTAGGCTTGCGGCTCGGCTGACGGCGGCCTAAGTTCCCGGCCTTTGGAAGCGTAATCGGAGAGGGCGCAGTGATTAAATTGAAAGGCATCGGACACGTCAATTTGCGGGTCGCCGACGAGCAGGCGTCAAAGCGGTTTTATCGCGACATCCTGGGCTTTGCGATCGCCGAGGAAGACCCCGATCATGGCGGCGTCTTTATGACCTTGGGGGAGAATTTCCATACCCTCGACATCGGCCAGCACCCCTCGCCGGGCGAGGCGCAGCGGCCGCGGCGCGATCAGATCGGGCTTGGCCACATCGCCTTTCAGGTCGGCAGCTATCAGGCGCTGCGCGAGGCCTATGCGCACCTCGTCAAAAGCGGCGTCGCAATCCTGCGCGCGACCAATCACGTCAACCAGCGCAGCTTTTATTTTGCCGACCCCGACGGCAACACGCTCGAAATCTACTACGAGATGCCGCACGCGCTGGAACTCTTCGCCGATGGCCGCGCCGACGACGACGAGGCATTGCCGGTCAGCGGCAAGAACGACCCGCTGCCGGCCTGGCTGCTGGAAGATTGGCCCGCACCGGATCTAAAGGCGAAAATCGAGCGCCTGCGCCACAAGCACAAATAGCCGGGAACGTCGCGAAAACCTGACCGCCTACGCGCTTCACGGCGCCCGTCAGGGCGAGACGCAGCCCATGCTATCGACATAAGTTTTGCCGCACAAAATGTTCAGGCGGTGATCGAGCGGCGAGCCGAGCAACGGCGTCGCCGCGGCAGCGAAATCCGCCGTCACCCTTCCGGCCTGCCAGTCTGTGTAGTTGGCTTGGGTGTCCCACACTTCGAGGGCGACAAAACGATTGGGGCGGTCAAGCTGGCGCAACACGGTAAAGTTCAACAAGTGTTGTCGATTGTACCTGATGCTGTCGGCGCCGTATTTGACCAGGATCTCCTCCCCCCGGTCGGGGTCGCCCTGCTCCAACATGGTCTGCAAAAAATCGACATAAGTGATAACAAAGAGCGCCCCGCTCGACCCGACGATCGCGGGCAAGCCATTGCCGAGCCAAGGCGTACCGAACGACTGCACCAAGCTGTATTGCCGGTCGTCGATCGGGCTGCCAATGCAGCAAATGCCGTCGGGCGGCGGCTGGTCCTGTACGGCGAACCGAAAATCGACGCTGTGGGTTTGTGCGAGATGCTCCTCGAAAGCGTCGAGGCTGCTCCAGGCGTCGACAATAAAGGAATGGTTCGGTGCCTCCAGCCAGTTGACGATCCGGAAACTCTTCAGCCCCGGGTCGGACTCGCTCGCGTCGCGATAAGCGAACAGCGCGGCATAGGCGACCTGTTCGGAATCGAGGGGGGTCGTCAGCGGAAGCACGTCGAAATGGGTGATGTCGAATACCGGTCCGCGTCCGAGGGATCGCCGATCCCCGCCGCCGTCGCCCGCATGCGCCATCGCCACCGCCCAAAGCAGCGACATTATTGCAAGCGCCGAAATTCGCCACAGAGACACCCGCATGGCCGAATTCCCCCCACATCGCTGTTATTGCCGGGCGAACCGCGCGCCCGGCGTTTGTGCCCGCTGCCGCATCAGCAGCGGCTTTGAGCGACCGGACGCTAGCGGATCGGCGCACATAGCGTCAACCTTAACGGAACCGAGAGGCGAGTTTTGGCCTGGAAGCCGCCGTTCGCGGTCCGGCTGCGCAATGGTTCGTCGGCGCCGTTCGCCGGCCGCGGCGCGTTAAGCTTTGTTGCGCCTCGCTTTTCGGCCCCGCTTGCGCTAGTCTGGAACCGGCAGAAGTCGGAGGAAACGCGTATGTTGCAGATGGCCGCACGCATGGGCGTGCTCGGGACCGAGACCGCGTTCGAGGTGCTGGCCCGCGCCAACGCGCTCGCCGCACAAGGT
>Ga0210395_10002206_pt1 | contig 15186 bp, 20 predicted proteins | sample IncBWH4OmetaG_FD_150861 | JGI IMG/M metagenome (GOLD analysis project Ga0210395, IMG submission 150861) | Forest soil microbial communities from Barre Woods Harvard Forest LTER site, Petersham, Massachusetts, United States - Inc-BW-H-4-O ... | reverse complement strand
CGGCTTTCAGCAAGGATATGGAGCCGTTCTTGACAGCACCGAAAATGGCATACAAAAGAGATACTATGCCTTCGATCCTCACCGTCCGTCTCACCAAGGAAGAACAAAGCATCCTCGCCAAGCGTTCAAGGCGCGCAGGGATGAAAAAAGCCACTTTTGTCCGCAAATTGATTCGCGACGAAGAAATCGTCACCGGAGCAGACGCGCTCGCCTGGAGCGAACGGCATTGGGGCGATGAAGCTTTGCGGATCACACCCCGTAAATGAAACGTTGCCTGCTCGATTCCTCCTTCCTCATCGACTATTTGAATGAGATTGCGGGCCGCCAAGCCGGGCCAGCCCACGCATGGTTTCGACGCAACCCCGGCGCCGATCTTTGGGTTTCACCGGTCACGTATGCCGAGGTCTTGGAAGGTGCGCATGATGTCGAAGCCGTGCGGGAGGCCTTGCGCGCCTTTCGCTGGCAAAACATCGGTCGTCAGCACGGCGAGCGGGTGGCCCTGCGTCAGAGCCGCGCAGACCAGCGGATGGGTGAAAATGACGCCTGGCAGGCAGCCGTGGCAGAAAACATGGAGGCGGTACTGGTCGGCCATGACCCCAAGGCGTTTACCCGGCTGGGCGAACGTTACGACGACCACCGCAAGTCTTAGATTTTTGGTTTTCTTCGCATCGGAAAAGAAGCGTAGTTATGTGCTGTGGCTTGGCCGAGTATATGTTTGGTCGTGTCCCTAATGACGCGACAGATCGCCAGGGCCGAACGCCGTTGACGCGAGCAATATTGATGTGGTTGTGTTTGCTCGATGCGCCAGCGCCTCCAACTCTCCGCCTTGCTGCTCGCGTGGTTCATGGCCACGGGCAGCCAGTGGGATTTGGTGCAGGTTCTTGCGTGGGGCCGCATGTTCGCGGGTTACTCGCGCAGCATGTCGGTCGAGTCGGCGCTGCGCCTGACGTTTAAGCCGGACAAGATGTGCAGCGTGTGCAAAATGGTCAAAGCCGCGAAGCAGCAGCAGGAGCAATCACCGGTTGCACCGTCCAAAACGTTGGGAAAAATTTTGCTGGTGTTTGCACCTGTTCCCACGGTGATTATCGCGCCTGTGCCGTCAGGGCAGTGGCCGGTGGGAATGCAAACGATGCGCAGCGCCGAACGGGTCGCGCCGCCGATTCCGCCACCGCGAAGTCTCGCCGCCTAGCAGGCTGTTAGGGTCTCTTTGCCGGCTCGTGTTCGCCGCGTGCGAACGATTGGGCCGTGATCTTCACTCGCCGGCGTGTGCGCCGGCAATCTCTGCGCAGCTGCGCGCCATCGTGCGCGCGAAATTCTAAACTTTTCCCATCATGTCATCTTTTCATTGTTCTTCGATTTTCAACTCGCGCGGTCCCTGGTGGACGGCGCCCGGCCTGCTGGCCGCACCAAAAGCCTTAATCAAAATCAACCTGAAACGCGCGTCTGGGCCTCTTTCGCGCGCCCTTGTCTTGGCCGCGCTGCTGGCCATCGGCCTGGCCCCCAACACGGGCCAGGCCTGCGCCTGCGGGTGCGGCGTTTATGACGTGGGCACAAGCTCGATGTTTCCCCAAGGCTCCGGCGGGACCGCCTTCCTGGAAAACGACTACCAGGACCAGAACCACAACTGGAGCGAGACCTCGCAAGCGCCCGCGGCAAATAATCCGGACCACGACATCCGCACGGACTTCGTCACGGCTGGGCTGCAAGAGATGTTCAACCGCAGTTGGGGAATCCAGGTCGAAGTGCCTTATGTCAGCCGATTCTTCCAGACGACCGGCGGCGCCACTGGCAGTGACATCGTGTCGTTAAAATGGAGCGGCCTTGGCGATATTCGCGTCGAGGGCATTTACACCGGGTTTTCACCGGATTTGTCCTCCGGCGTGACCTTTGGCCTCAAGCTGCCGACCGGCGACTACACGCACAATGATTCCTTTGGCGACGTCGATCGTGACAGTGAGATCGGGACCGGGAGCTCGGACGTTCTCCTCGGCGGCTTCCATCGCGGCACTCTGGCGGAGCACTGGACTTGGTTCGGGCAGGCGGAGGCGGATCTGCCGGTGCTTTCGCGGGATCAATACCGCCCGGGCTGGGAAATCGATTCGGCGGCCGGGGTCTACTATAGCGGCTGGACGTTCGACCGCCTGACGATCACGCCGGTAGGGCAGGTCAAGGCTTCTTCCCGGGCCAGTGACAGGGGTGACAACTCAGCGCATCCCCTGGCCTCCGGCTACCAACGCGTGCTGCTTGTTCCAGGGATTGAGTTCAAGCTACATCCGGTGATGGTGTATGCCGACGTCGAGCGTCCTGTTTACCAGCGCTTCAACGGCAACCAGCTGGCGGCGTCGGCACTCTTCAAGCTGATGGTGAGCTATATGTTTTAGGCATCTATTAACGGGAGCCAGCAAACCAAATGGCTTGAACAATCTATAAACTGTGCTTCGGGTCCGGGCTGGTTTTCGCATGCCCAGGGATCGAATTGGACTTCCGGATATGAACGGAGCATGCAAGAGGGAGTTTGGTTCATCTCTGCAGTATTCACGGCTGGTCAGGGCAGCGAACGGTTGGCATGGCGTCTGGTTCGAAGGCCCAGCGAATGCGTTTCGCTACCTTGTCTCCAATGCCGTTTATTTCAGCGAGGTCGAGGGCTGACGCAGAAGCCACGGCTTGAACTGATCCAAACCGATCCAAAAGGCGGGCCGCCCGTTCAGGTCCAACCGCCGGGAGCCCTTGCAAAATAAATAACTGGCGTGCGCGCCTGCCTTTAGGCCGATAGCCGTGGCGGGAGAGGCTGCCATGAGCCGCCTTGCGAGCCTGCTGCGCCAGAAACACGAGCAAACGCGCGGTCTCTGCCTGGTCTTTCGCCCGCAAAACAGCCAAGCCGTAAAAAACGCTCACCGTGATGAGTGCACCCTGCAGCGCTTCCCGGCTCACACCCTGATCGTCTTGGCCATTCCCTTCGATGACAAGGATGCCTCGCTGCGAAGAGTTGGAGAGTGCCGCTGCTTGCCGGAACAATCTTGCATCAACCACCGAACAGGCAAGATCAGCCATGGTTTTGCGTTCGATGAGAAAACGGTCTTCGACTTGAAAGTCGCCTGCTGTGAGTCTTCGAATTTCCAAAGTCAGATGAGGGAAAGTCCGAAGCTCATCGATGACGCCGCCGGCGTTTTCACGGTCGTCGGCAACGATGCGGCATTTATCCTGATAATCATTCGTCACACCTCATGGTAGCAGTGTTTTTTGCCGTTCCCGATTTAAGCGGCAAAATTTTTTCGCATCGCGAAAAAATGGTGGCAAGACCCGGAATCGAATGGCAGAGGTCGATTTTCCGGTTTTCATGATGTCTTTTGACTGCTGAAACTTGGAAAAGTTACGCGTGTTTTTCAAGCCGCCAAAACGCAGATTTTTTTGCGCCATTCATACGATAGCTATGCGGCGAGAGGAAACGCCGCTGGACGCCACGAGTGAACTTGTAGTGGAATTTCTAGTACGCCTGTCACGTGTAGTCCATCTTTGGCACGATTTGTCAGCGACTGGCGTTCGAGGTCGTGTCTTGGCCGTTACTGACATCTCCTGATTAGAAAATCACTCCCGCAAAGACTCGTCTACCAGCGACCGAGCGAGGTGCTGACGGCGGGTCTTTGAAGCGCCACGCTTGCGTTTTTTGCGCGAGCGAGCAGGAAGTTTGCCCATCATTGAGTCGCCCCAATCGGTGCATTTGTCGGCGCAGACAAGGCTGCTAAAACTGCGGCTGCGTGGCATGGCTTTTCGGGCAGTAAAGGGTCGGTGAGCGCGATCTATTGGTATCCGTCCCAATCGTCGGTATACACCGAGTCGGGACGATGGGTGAGGAGCCATAAAAACGCGTAAACGGAATGGTCGTTTGCAAGCCCGCATGAAAACCGGCGGGAGCCGGCTGAGTAGACCGGAAACCGCCAATCTTGGGGGAAGGTGTCACGCAAGTCCCGTTTCCACCTTTCAAGAGGGGCCAGCAGACCGTAGGGCTCGAATGGTCTATCGTCTCGAATGGCAGCCGAGGCGGCCCAGACCGGCTCAAGAAAGGAAAAATCATTCTTCAAGCAGACATCGAGGCCCGGCAGACGGAGAAGGAAAACCGGCATCCGCAACGTCTCGGTAGGGGGCGGGGTTTGCATGTCGAAGTCCCCTAAGATCGTCACATTTTCGATCTGAAATTGGCTCTGAAGAAAGCGGACGTACTCAACCACGTCCCACCAGCCCTTGCTAAAATTTGCCTCATCACCGGGTTGGTTGTCGCATACCCAGGGATCAAATTGGATTTCAGGATATGAGCGGAGCATAGTGATTTTTTTTTGCCAAACTTGAAGCCAGAACAAGCACGCGTCGAGTCGTTAAGTCGTCTGAAACGACTCTGTCGAAGTTGAGAGGTGTTTCCCACAAAATTGTGGGTGCCGGCGCACGGTGAAAGAGCTTCGTCATCGGCTTCCGTTAAGCGCCACAAGAAAAATGCGGGACACTCATCGCCGCCCCCGCCCCGGGGTAACTAACGGAAAGCAATCGCTGGCGAGGGGGAAAAGGGACCATTCGAATGCCACAGAATCCCATTTTTTGCCCGTCGAATCGCGGTAAAGTAAGGCCGACAACCAAAGGAAATTTTATGAATTCAATCGCAGTTACTCCGCCAAATACCGATGCCACGCCGCACCGTATAGAATTTTTCCGACTGTCAGGGCCCGGCAAACGCGATCCGTTCTTCGGGCTTTCTCGAGGCTGGTATTACAAGGCCGAATCGCTCGGCGAAATTAAGATGATCGCCGTTCGCCGGCGTAACGCCCTTCGCGGCGTGCGCCTCGTCGTTTACGATTCCGTTGCCGACCACATCCGACGGGCCGAAAAATCGACTGAGGCCGCCACGCCGACCGTTAATCGTTCTCGCAACTGATCTCGAAAAAACCAAGCGATTTCGTCGCACACTTGAGGCATTAGTTGATGCAAAATTCCTTGGATTCCTTTTTTGCCGAGCCTTCCGATGCCAATCACGACGCGCGCGAAGCAGCGACGGAAGTCATCCGCCGTCTGCTTATCTGGATGGCTGATGCTCCGACGCTTGAAGATCGTGGCCTGCGCACCTCGGTTGCCCTTTATTGCCTTCGCCCCGATCTGATAAACGGAGCAACGCTCGAAAGCATCGGCGACGCGACAGGCCGGACCCGCCAGGCGGTCTTCAATCTTGCGAGAGATTTTCGTCTTACTTTTGTAGCCTTATGAACAACAGTGCTAAAGCGTCTCCAGTCGATGAAATCAATCAACTCCACGGTGACGCGATCAAATTTTCTGCCCAATCCAGCCGACACCTGCAGGAAGCAATGGCGGCCGCTTGGCGGGCTGGGCTATTGCTACGTGTGGAAAAGAAACGTGTGCGCCGTGCGATGGGCCGGGGCGCTTGGCCGCTGTGGTTGGAGCAAAATTTTAGCGCCTCACCAGCGACGGCACGGCGCTATTTGCATCTCGCCGATTCTGTTTCCGACGAGTCGCTCCTTGGCGAGCTAAGCATTCGACAAATGTATCTGCGAAATCTCGCGCACAATCGATCCGTTTGCCTGCACTGCCTGCCTATCTTCGATTCGCTGGGCGTTTGCTCGTGGCCCTGCAAGAGCGTGACTTCCGAAAGCAAACGTCCGCAAGACGCATCGCTTATACTAAGGATTTGCGCCCGCTTTATTCCAAACTTCGCATGCTTTTTGAACCAATCGATGGCAAGCAACGCTTTTGATCCCACCCTCGCCGGCCCAATTTATCTGTAAAATCCATCATGCAACCGCAACCGTCCCTGTCTCACATCACCAACCAGTTTACCGACATTGTCGGCCTGCGCCTCAGCGGAATTTTCCCGAAGGGCAAAGAACCGTCGATTCGGACGCTTCGCAACTGGACTAATCTTCGTCGAATCCCGCATCACCGGGTTGGACACTTTGTTTATTACGACCTTGCTGAGGTTGAGATGCACATTCGCACAAAATTACGCGTACCGGCGCGCGGCGAGTGAGTTTCGTCGCCAGCTTCCGCTAACCGGCACGAGAAGAACGCGGGGCGCTTGCCGCCGCCCCCGCACCCCCGGCTCGGGGTAACTAAGGGAAAGCAATTTTGGCGTTCTCAACGGGCCACTTCCGGAAAATGAGACGCTTGCCAATGGCAGCCAGGTCGCTATCTTAAACCAGTTACGGCAATTTCTCACAATGACGACGCTTACAGCACATTTTGATGGGCGTGTTCTGGTTCCCGACAAGCCGGTAAAGCTTCCGGTGAACCAGCCTCTTCGCGTCTCGGTTGTTTCGATGTCGGAATCGGAACACAGCGAAGAGGTGGACGAACTCGCCTGGCAGCATGCTGCATCGTCAGCCGTAGGCCCGGATTTCCTAGCTGAGGAGCCAGACATATACTCACAGAACGATGGCCGCCCCTTCGACAGTAAAGGGTAAGGTCGTTCTCGTACCGTTTCCGTTCGACGACCTGTCCAGCACAAAGCTTCGACCGGCGGTTTGTCTCACGGAACCGATAGGGCCTCACCAGCATGTAGTGGTGGCGTTCATCACCAGCCGGCCCGTCGATTCGCTTTTGTTCACCGACGTTCTGCTATCGGCAAAACGCCGCGATTTCGCGGCGTTGGGGCTGCGAGTTGATTCCACGCTTCGACTTCATCGGCTGGTGACGCTGACGACGGCAGTTTTCCAACGCGAACTGGGTCGTCTGTCGTCCGATCTTCAATTGGAAGTTGGCTGGAAAATCGAAGCTTTTTTCAGGTCGCCGTTACGCGAGAGCGGAGCTTCGCATGAGCGCTTGTGGTCTCTCGCAAAAAAATTGCCCAGCGATTTCGAGCCATACGGCGAGCGAAGCCGAGAAAAAGATTACGGCCCTGACTGCTCTTGCGGCTGCGAGCATTACCATCCGTTGGACGGGCTACGCGGTGCTGATTGGGGAGTCTGCACCAATCCCAAGAGCCCGCGGGCGGGGCTGCTCACATTTGAGCACATGGGTTGCAAAGAATTTTACTCCGCGGATGCCGGCGCCAGTTCTTAGCCGATTTCGACAGGTCGTTTGGAACCGCGGGATTGGACACCCGAGACGCCTTCAGCTACGTTTTCGACCACTAATTGAACACCGCAGTTCATCTCATGCCAGACATCCGACGCGCGTGTCGCGCCGCCGGCAGGCTGGGCCGTGATGAATTGATCGGCATCGCCGTTGCCCGCGGATGCCGTCACTACGCGGCTTTTGTGCCGCCGGAGCTGGTCAAGGACCGGCCGGATATACCGCACGAGGTTTTAGGCTGCGCCCTGCTTGCCGGGCCGCAGGACGTGGAAACTTTCCGGAGCATCCGGGTGGGCGCAATGATTCTCAGCGATGCCGGCAATTCTGCGCACGCGATGGCTGATGCGGCCGACGCACTCGGCGTCACATCGCGATTGCTTCATATTGCCCGTGTCGGCGCAGCAGCCGATAACCGGCCTGATTTTTGGCGTGACGTACTGGCGCATTTGCCGGCCACGGATAATGCATCGGAAGCTCAGTTCTTGCCGAATGCATCGCGGTTTTCAATCGAGAGCCGGGTGAATGGCCACGGCCGCGGCATCGATCGGGTCTGGCTTCGCACGAATTACCGGCGGTGAAACGAGTACCAACGCCGTCCCATAATCGGTCAGCATCCAGTACATCATGATATCTACGCCGTTTCTAACTGATGAGAATACCCGTCGGATTGCCCGTCAATTCGGCACACCGGTTTTCGTTTACGATCAAGGGATATTGGAAAGTCAATCGCGTCAGGTGTTGGGATTTTCCAATGCTTTTGGCCTGACGGTTCGGTACGCCATGAAGGCCTGCCCGACCCGCGCCGTGCTCAAGGTGGTGACCAATGCGGGCCTTCAGATCGACGCCAGCAGTGGCCATGAGGTCGAGCGCGCCTTTCTCGCGGGAATTCCTGCCGCCAACATTCAACTCACGGCGCAGCAGTTGCCCGACAACCTGAAGGCGCTGGTGGAAAAGGGAATGTTGTTCAATGCCTGTTCCATTGCTCAAATTGACGCTTTTGGATTGCTGTTTCCCAACCGCGAGTTGTCGATCCGAGTCAATCCCGGCCTGGGTTCGGGGCACAGTAATCGTACCAACGTCGGTGGGCCGTCGGCCGGCTTCGGCATTTGGCATGAACACCTGGACGAGGCGGTTGCGGCGGGCAGCCGATACGGTCTGCGCTTCACGCGTCTGCATACTCACATCGGTTCGGGCAGCGATCCTCGAGTCTGGCAACGTGTCGCCCTGATGGCGCTGGATACCTGCGCGCGTCTTCCAGAGGTCAAGGTTCTGAGCCTGGGTGGCGGGTTCAATGTTGGCAGAATGCCGGGGGAACAGACCACGGACATGCAGGAAATTGGCCTTCTGGTGGCGGAGGCGTTTCGATCATTTGCCAGCCGGCACGGACGGCAATTGCACCTGGAGATCGAGCCGGGCACCTATCTGGTCGCCAGCGCGGGCGCACTGATTGCCCGGGTCATCGATATCGTGGACACGGGGCGGAAAGGCTACCAGTTCATCAAGGTCGATGCCGGGATGACCGAGATCCTCAGGCCTAGCCTCTACGGAGCCCAGCATCCGATCCGGGTGGTGTCGGCGACTTCCGACCCATTGCTTGGCCAGGAACAGTACGTCGTGGTCGGCCACTGCTGCGAAAGCGGCGATGTGCTTACCCCTTCGCCCGGCAACCCCGAGGCCTTGGATCCCCGAACTCTGCCGAAAGCCCGGATTGGCGATCTGCTGGTCGTTGGTGGTGCCGGAGCCTACTGCTCGGCCATGGCCGCCAAGAACTACAACTCCTTTCCCGAGGCTCCCGAAGTCATGATCCTGCCGGACGGCTCGATTGAGTTGATTCGGAAGCGACAGACGCTGGATCAGGTGCTGCAGAATGAGGTAACTCCATCGCGGTTGTAGGTCGAAGGATCCGGTCCGCCAGCCCAAGTCGGCGGCGCGGAAAGAAGGCGTCAGCCGGGCCAACAACGCGGGACCCCAGCGGCAATTTTTGGTATGAACGGTGGATCGGTATTGTTTGTCTGCTTTGCGCCGAGCACGTGTATGAGCGAGGCTTACGCCCGGCGCATCTTCTCCGGCCTGGGAAAAGGGTTGCCCCGCCAGGTGGTGCTGAGTCACGGACTTGGAACGCAGCGGCACACGTCGTTTGTGCGACGAGGCAAAAGCCGGCTCAACGGAGCCTTCCTGCCCTTTTTCGGGTAGTGCCTTGTCCTTTTTAGGGTAGGCGTCCGTCGCATAGTTTAAGTATGCAGTGGACGCTTGGGCGGGTGCTGGAGACCCGCTCGTTGCGGGGCTTTCTTGCGTGGCGACAGGGCCTTGCGCTTTTTCTGAAGATGGTGGCAAGACCCGGAATCGAACCGGGGACACAAGGATTTTCAGTCCTCTGCTCTACCAACTGAGCTATCTTGCCAATAGGTGAGGGGTGAGAGAAAAACGCAGAACAGGTGGCGTCAACGGGATTCTGCAGCGGGCCAAGCCCGCAGCAGAACGTTCAACACTCAACACTCAAGGACAGGCACGGGCCGAAGGAACAGGTATCAAGTAACAAGAGCTTGCGGCGATTCACTTCGCGCTCTTTGCGACCTTGGTGTAAAAATCCGAAAGATTTATTATTCTAGCCGACGAGCGATTTCAAATCGTCGAGCGAAAGTTTGGCCGCGGCGGCATCGCTGGCTTCGAACACATCGGCGAGCAGCGCGCGTTTTTCCTGCTGCAGCGCGAGCACTTTTTCTTCCACGGTGCCGCTGCATACCAGTTTGTAGGTCGTGACTTGGCGGGTCTGGCCGATGCGGTGGGCGCGGTCTGTCGCCTGGGCTTCGACCGCGGGATTCCACCAGGGGTCGAAGTGTACCACGGTGTCGGCCGCGGTGAGGTTGAGTCCGGTGCCGCCGGCCTTGAGCGAGAGCAAAAAGACCGGCACGTCGGGCGAGTTTTGGAAACGGTCCACCTCTGCCTGGCGCGCGCGCGTGGTCATGCTTCCGTCGAGGTAGCAATAGGCGGTTTCCTGCGCGTCGAATTCCGCGCGGAGGAGGGCGAGCAGCGAGGTGAACTGCGAAAAGATCAGCACGCGGTGGCCGTCGTCGAGCGCCTCGGCGAGCAGCTCGCGCAGGGCTTCGAGCTTGGCCGAGTGTTCGGCGGAGGAATCGGGGGCGACGAGGCGCGGGTCGCAGCAGATTTGCCGCAGGCGCAGGAGCTGGGTCAGCAGGGCGAAACGCAGCTTGGCTTCGTTGGCGCCGCCGGCCGCCAGGTCGATCATTTCGCGCTCGGTGCGCTGCTGCATGTCGCGGTAGAGCTTGGCCTGCGCGGCCGTGGGTTCGCACCAGATCGTTTGTTCGAGCTTGGACGGCAGCTCGGGCGCCACGGATTTTTTGGTGCGGCGCAGCAGGTAGGGCGCGGTGCGGGCGCGCAGGCGCGCGTCGTGCCAGGCGCGTTCGTCGGCGCGCAGCCCGGTGGGTAGCCGGTCGAGAAATCCGGGCAGGAGAAATTCAAAAAGCGCGCGCAGGTCGTCGAGAGAGTTTTCCAGCGGCGTGCCGGTGAGCATGAAGCGTCCGCGGGCGCGCAGCGCGCGCAAAGCCTGGGCGTTCTGCGAGCGGCGGTTTTTCACGTGCTGGGCCTCGTCGGCGACGATGCAGGCAAACTCCACCGTTTCAAAAAGGGCGCGATCGCGCGCAAGCGTGCCATAACTCGTGATAACGAGGTCGTGCGCGGAAAAATTCGCGTCGTCGGACCGGCGCCCGCCGTGATGGACGCTGACGCGGAGCTCAGGCGTGAAACGCGCGGCCTCGCGGCGCCAGTTTTCCAACAGCGAGGCGGGACAGACGACGAGGCAAGGGCGGTCCGGGTTTTCCGATTTGCTCGCACTGAGCAGGGCGAGCGCCTGCAGGGTTTTTCCCAGGCCCATTTCGTCGGCGAGAATGCCGCCGAGCTGGTGGCGATGGAGGTGCCATAGCCACGCGGCGCCGAGTCGCTGGTAAGGCCGAAGCTGCTCGGTCAGCTTCGCGGAAATCGGCGCCGGTGGGAGCGAGGCGAGATTGCGCAACGCTTCGCTGCGCTCGCGCCAGGCTGCGGGGGGCTGGAAGTTGGGCGAGATTTGATCGAGGATGTCCTGGGTTTCGGCCACGCGTGCGGCGCTCACGCGCCAAGTCTGGCGCGGCGATGCGGTGGAGCTGGGATCGCCGGCGAGCGCGCGCTGGGCCACCGCGAGCTGGTTCATGCTGGCGGGATCGAGCAGGTAGATTTGTCCGCCGTTTTCGACGTAGCCATAATTGCCGGCGAGGGCGGCGCGCAACTCCGCCTCGCTGGTCTGGCCGGCCTGCAGGCCGAGCGTGAGGGTGAAGCCTTCCGCGGTCTCGGTCACTTCGCTGGCGATGGCGGCGGTCTGCAGGTGCGCGGTGTTTTTTTCAAAGTTGGGCGTGAATTGCGCGTGGAATTCGTTGCGCAGCCGGGCGCCGTGCGCGGCGAGAAAATTGAGCGTCTTGTGCCGGTCGCGCAGCCACCACTTGCGGTTGGACGGCTCGAGCGAGAATCCGTGGCTTTTCACAAGATCGAGCGCCGCAGCATAACACGAATGTTCGCGGGAAGGCAGGGTGATGGCCAAAAAATGTTCGGTGCCATCGACGGTCATCGAGGTCGCGCTGGAGGGCGGGGCGCTTTTGGCCGCCGATGGTTTTGTGGAGGCCGGTGCGTCCGGTTTGGGCGCGGGCTCGGAGAGATGATCGCTGACTCCAACCAGGCGTCCGTCGTCCCAGGTGAAAAACATCCCGGCCCGGTTGGCCACGCCGAAAACCTGTTGTCCATGCAGCAGTGCGATCAATTCGCGCAACTGTGCGCGGCTCAGTTGCAGGAAGAAAGGCGGCCGGCCGCCGCCGCACCAGCGTTGGATCAAGGCCAGCGCGGGCAGCAGCTCCGGCGGTGGCGGCGCGGAGATGTCCAGTTCCGCCTTTACCACGATGGCATTGCGTGCGGCCGCGGCGGCGAGATTGGGCGGAAGCAGGAGACGAAGCATTTTTTAACCACTAATGGGCACTAATTTTCACTAATCCGGCCTCATGCAGTTTTAACCGCGAATGAACGCGAATGGCCGCAAATAAATTATTTTTTCGGATCAAAGTCGGTTTTTTCTTTATTCGCGTCTATTCGCGGTTTCTTTTTCCGAAGCTTCGCGGCTCGACGCGAGGTCAAAAATGCGGGAATAACTTACTGTTCAGGTTCTCGCATTCTAATGAGCCACGAGGTTTTCACCCAATTGGTCGATGCGCATTATGCGCCACTCTACCGTTTTGCGCTCAGCTTGGCCAAAAACCAGGCCGACGCGGGCGACCTCGTGCAGCAAACGTTTTTCATCTGGGCCACCAAAGGCCACTCGCTGCGCGACGAGGGCAAGGCCAAGTCGTGGCTCTTCACGACTCTTTATCGCGAATTCCTGCGCGGGCGCCGGCGCGACGCGCGCCTAACCTCGGTCGAGGATCTGCCGCCCGGCGAATCCGACCTGCCGGCGGAGGAGGTCGATCGCGTGCGCCGAATGGATGGCGCGCTCGTGCTCGAGGCCCTGCAGGAAGTGGACGAGGTTTTTCGCGCGCCGCTCACCCTCTTTTATCTCGAAGAATTATCCTATATCGAAATCGCCGAGTCGCTCGACGTGCCGGTCGGCACGGTTATGTCGCGCCTCTCGCGCGGCAAAGCCCAACTCCGCGCCGCGCTGGCCAAGCACGAGGCGGCGGGCCCGGCGAAGGTGATTTCATTTCCCGATTTCAGACAACAAAAACAACCATGAACAACAACGAGGCCAAATTTCTGCTGTGGGCCTACCGGCCGGGCGGCCGGGACGCGGACGATCCGGCTTTCGCCGGGGCGCTGGCCCAGGCGAGGCAAGATCCGGCGCTGGGCGCGTGGTTCGCGCGCGAACAGGCATTCGACACGGTGGTGGCGGCGCAACTGGGCTCGATCGCACCGCCGCCCGGTTTGCGCGAAGCGATCCTGACCGGCGCCAGCGTGAGCCGCGCCCCGCACGAGGCCCGGCGCTGGCCGGTGTGGCTGGCGCTGGCCGCGAGCGTGGTATTTCTGCTCGGCGCCAGTGCCTTGTGGCGGATGCGATCCGCGAGAGAGATGGATCCGCTGACGGCTTTCGCCATGGCCGATGCGCGTACCGAAACACCTCTTTACCGTGGCGAGGCCACGAACAACCTGCACCGGGCGCTGGAAGATCCGGCCACGCGGCTGGCAAGCCTCTCAATAGATTATCCCACGTTGCGCGCGACCGGCTGCCACACGCTGAGCTTGGCCGGGCACGACGTACTGCAAATCTGCTTTCAGCGCGGGGGGACATGGTTCCATCTCTACATGGTGCAGCGCGCCGACTTTCCGGAAATTGCGGCGCGGGACGAACCGCACATCATGAAACACGATGGCTGGTCGGCGATGGCTTGGGCCGACCCGCAGCACATGTATGTCGTGGCCACCTCGGCCGATCCGGCGGCGTTGCGGGCGTTGTTGTGAGGGTTAACCGCTAATTTGCGCTAATGACCTGGCTTTCACCACAAAGGCACGAAGGGCACTGGGATTTATTCAGGCTTTAATTGGAAATCAGCGAAAACCGGTTAACCACTGATGTACACTGATTGTCACTTATTTCGGAATCGATCCGTGTCCATCCGTGTAATCCGTGGTAAAAACTGCTTTTATTAGCGTCCATTAGCGGTTTCAAATCTGGGTTCTGATACGCAGCGTTGACGGCGGCGGGAAATTGTCGTCGCTGAAGGCGTGCGGCGCATTTCACAGCGAAGCTTTTGTTTCAGCGGCTGGCCCGCGTTGGCGGGCCTGGTCCTGCTCGCCGCTTGTCGCACGGTGCCGCCGCCGCCCATGGCGGAAGGCGGGGTGGTGCGCAGCGGGCAGGTGGCGTACCAAGGCGAGAAAAGTTTTGTCGCGGAATTCGAGCTGCGCCAGGGCAGTGCGGAGGATTTTGACCTGGAGCTATACAAAGGCGTGGGCACGCCGCTGTTCATGGTGCGCGTGGTGCGCGGCGAGGTGTGGGCGGGTGGCGCGATGGCCGGTCGCAGCTGGCACGGCAAAGCGGGCGGATGGATGCCGGGCGCGCTGGCGGGGTGGGTGGGCCTGGCAGATGTATTCGCGCGGCTGCCGGCGACGGACGTTCCGGGCTGGAAAATCGAGGTGAAGCGCAGCGATGCGGGTGAACTGCAGCAGCTCGTGGCGGTGCACGAAAGCTCGGGCGAGACGTTTGATTTTCGTTTTGAATGAAAACAGTTAAGATATTTGCCGCAGGTCGGGCTTTATGCCCGACAGTCGGGGATAAACTCCGACCTGCAATTGCGTGTGACAAGCCAATCGCCAAAATTTCCGTGGCGCGGGGTGATCGTTGCGGTCAAAAAGCTTGGCTATGAGAAAATTTCTCACGGTATTTATTTTAGCAATGCTGGCGGCGGGCGTGCTGCGCGGGGGCGAACTGGGCCCGGCGGACATCGACGGGCTCATCGCCCGGCTGCAGGCGATTAAGCGAAATCACCCGGGCGTGATCGCACGATTCCGCGAGGAGAGGTTTTTGAAAATCCGCACGCAGCCGCTCGTGCTGAAAGGCGAGATCAAGTTAATGGCGCCGGATAAGTTTCGCCGCGAAGTTTTCGGGAAAAACCCGAGTGTGACGGCGTCGGACGGGCGGACGCTGTGGATTTTTTATCCGGCGTTCAACGAGGTGGAGCAGTATGCGCTCGATCGCAGCCACGAGGTGAGCGTGCTGTTCGGGGCATTGAACTCGGGCTTAAATTTCCAGGGGCTGCACGAGTTTTATCGCATCGAGGGCAGCCCGACGGATGGCGGCGGCTATGCACTGACCCTTGAACCACTGCAGCCCGATGTGCGCAGCATCCTGGTGCGGTTGAGCGTGTGGCTCGATGCGGGGTTGCACGTGATAAAAACCGAATACGAGACGCCGCGAGGCGATCGCACGGTCACGACCTACACCGACGTGCGGCTCGAGCCGGTGCCGTCGGAGGTGTTTGAGTTCAATCCGCCGGCGGGCGCGAAGGTCTCGCGCCCGTTGGGTTAACTGTTGCCGCGGCGCGGCGGGCGTCTTTGGGGAGCTGTTTTGGAAATAAAACGCGTGCCGCTATCGGC
>Ga0210395_10002205_pt1 | contig 15186 bp, 23 predicted proteins | sample IncBWH4OmetaG_FD_150861 | JGI IMG/M metagenome (GOLD analysis project Ga0210395, IMG submission 150861) | Forest soil microbial communities from Barre Woods Harvard Forest LTER site, Petersham, Massachusetts, United States - Inc-BW-H-4-O ... | reverse complement strand
TACGGACTGAATATGGAAGAGGTATATATGCTGGGATGTAAGTAGTCGTGATAGTAGCAGCCGATGTGCCTATTAAACCTACAGGATAGATTACTGAAGATTGAGCGCCTTGAACTGACATATACGCCCCCTTAAGTTAGTAATGTCCAAGTAGGAGTCGTGACTCCATTGGACGTTACAAGGGAAGTGAGCATGTAAGCTGCGTTAGTTAGAGTATCGACCCAGATTAGTCCAATGCGCCAGCTTGGTGACCAGATAGTTGTAGGTGCGACTTGGGCGACTATTACGCCGAGTTCTGGCTTAGATCCGAATCCTTGTGTGTATACATTGGCTGCGTTGGGCATGGACATAAAATACTCCTGTATTTAAGCCCATATCTACGTTTACCAAGGATTTTTTTAAAGAGAATAATTCAAGACTTTTTTTCATCCTTCCAAATTGATAGTACTACTACCATAAAGTTGTACATATCGTAATGATTGACAGGATTCATCATGGCCTGTTTGGGAAGGTTTTCGATGTTCTTTACCATAGCTTCTAGCATATCGATCTTGTCTTCTTTCGTCATAGTTGTAGACTCCTCATCCTTTGAGGTAGTAGCTTCTACACTATCTTTGACTTTTACAACAATCTCATTCCCTTGATCGTCAACCCGTAGGAAATTATTCCAATTTTTAGCGGAACATTCTAGCTTATCATTTCCACCGGAAATACTTATTTCGCCACACTTGCATGTGACGTAATCATATACATGGAAACTTTCGATACTCGAATTACATAGTTTACATTTAGCGCGGTTTTTCATATTTTAATATTTCCTCTATGAGTTCTTTCACAGTTGGTTGATTTAAAAACTTATATAATGTCACTAGAGACATTCCGCTTCTCGTCATAGGATGCGAGTGTTTTACTTTACATTTAGCGCGGTTTTTCATCGAACGACCTTCCTATAATATTGTTTCCCCAGATCAGTAAAAACACACCAACCATAACTTTAAAATCAAAATCAAACAAAACTGCTAGACCGACGAGGCCTATAACGATACCAATCCAAAAAAGAGCTTTATCTTTAGGTTCCTTTTTCATATATCTCCCTGAATATGGTTAAATTACTTGCTCCACGTCAAATGGAGTTTATCCTAGATTCGACAAAAAAGATCAACATCGCGCATGGTTCTGTACGATCTGGTAAGACTGTAGCAACTTTATTCAGATTCATGCAAGCGGTAGAAAATTGTCCAGATAGTCAGATATGGATGATAGGACATTCGTCTAGTACTATCTACCATAACGCAGTACGTCTACTCATGGAAGCCAATACTCCCAATAACCCCTTAAGTATCTTCCAACCATTTCTTACTTGGCATCCAGGTAAAGCGGAATTGAAGTTCAGAAATAAGACTATTTCTACTGTAGGAGCTAAAGATGAAGGAGCTATTGGAGCCATTCAAGGTAAGACATTTTCATTAGCCTATTGCGATGAAATTACTCTCTATCCTGAATCTATTATCGACATGATCCATACTCGTCTTTCTAACCCTCATTCTAAACTATTCTGCTCATGCAACCCATCTCACCCCACTCATAAAATCAAGCAATGGATTGATAAAGCAATAGCAGGCGACCCCTTATATTACGAGCTTAAGTTCGTATTAGATGATAACCCTTATGTCGATGAAGAATACAAAAGAATGGTACGAGAAAGCTTATCAGGCCTGTTCTACAAGCGAAATTATCTCGGGATGTGGTGTCTAGCTGAAGGTGCTATATTCGACTTCTTCGATAGAAAGTTACACGTCGTAAAGAAGCCTCCTCGTTGTGCTGAATACTGGGTTGCTGGCATTGACTATGGCGTTACTAATAACTTTGCTTGTGTACTAATAGGTGTGAATACAGGTCATACAACACAACAAGGCGTGATACGTTGGGTAGAAAAGGAGTATGTTTGGGATTCAGGCAAAGAAGGGAGGCAAAAGACAAATGCTGAATATGCGAAAGATATTGAAGAATTTCTGGCTCCTTATTCAATACGCGGTGTGTATATCGATCCTAGTGCGGCTTCTTTTAAGGTCGAATTAAGGAAGAAAGGAATTGCGACTATTGATGCTGATAACGATGTACTTAGTGGTATTACACACATGACATCTGAAATGGCACAAGGAAATTTATTTGTATGCCAAGAGTGTACTAGCCTAATAGAAGAAATTGAACAATATGTCTGGGATAAGAAGAAAGCTGATAAAGGGGAAGATGCTCCACTGAAGCAGAACGATCATTGTTTAGACGCATTACGTTATAGTATAATTAGTCACAAGCCTGCTAAATACCAGCCATATCTACACAACCCCAATAAATACATTAATGACAGATTTCGAAGCAACTTTTAAATTAACTTTTTCTCTTCACAGGAAATTCACTTATCATTTATGATTTCCTCTCATGGCAGAGCATCAAATTCATTTCGGACGAAAATTCTATTTAGATAAAGATTTTGGCTATTGGATTTCAACTGATTACCCTCGAATTCGTGCACATAGATGGGTATGGATGAATCATTATGGTGAGATTCCTGAAGGCCACCATATACACCATATTGATGAAAATAAATCTAATAATGAAATTTCAAACCTTCAATTGCTTTTAGGTTCCGAACATCTAAGTTTGCATATTACTGAAGAAAAAAAAGAAAAATTGCGAGTTTGGGCAGACTCAATAAGGCCTATGACAAAGGAATGGCATGCAAGTAAAGAGGGTAGAGAATGGCATAAGATACATGCTAAAAATCATTCTTTTGGTAAATGGGATCTGTCAAAATATACGTGTAAGCACTGCAATTCTGAATATGAAAGCAGAAAAAAATCCCGCACTTCATTTTGTAGTAATAGTTGTAAAAGTGCATGGAGAAGGAATCAGGGTTTTGATGATGAAGGAAGACGTTGTGAAAGATGCGACAAAATATTCCTAGTAAACAGATATGCCAAAACTCGTTTTTGTAGTAAATACTGTTCTGGGAAATGTCTTAAACCAAGAAAATTAAAAGGAACACAGCTATTCTTGACCCTTTAAAGCCCTTAATGTAAGGTGAAATTTTAAACCTTTACCTAATTAAAGGGGGCTGCGTGTCTTTTTATTTCCCACCCTGGCAGAACGGTCTAGAGCCTAATCAAGGCAATATACGCATGTGGCTCAACAACCTTAAAAGTAAGGTAATGCCACTCGAGCAAAGTCGATGGAATATGGGAAATATCGACTCGCTTTTTTATGCCGGAGAGCAGTCTTTTGTGAATCGGTACTTCGGCGGAGGGAATAACAATACATCCAACAATAGCAACTACTATTTCAACATTTGCCAGCAGCCAGTAAATATGGTGACTGGCTATCAACGCCAGCATCGTAAGAACTTTGGCTACACGGCAACAGAAGGCTCTGATCCACTAACGACAGATCAATATACAAAGATTATCACCACTGAAGCTAATAAGCAGGGAATCCATGAACAATTCTCTCGCGCATGCGAACAAGCTGCAATTACTGGCATGGTATTACTCCAACCATATTTAGACTATACCGGAGAAGACCAAGCCCAGGGAGAGCTAAAAGTTAAACTCTGGGAATACAATAGCTTTTTGTGTGATCCGTATGCCAGATCCTTAACATTTGAAGACAGTCAATTCATTTGGTGTCAGGAATATATATCAAAAGAAGAAGCTGAATCTCGTTTCCCTGATAAGGCAAAAGATATACGACCTAGCATGAGCAATCCTCAGCAATTCGGAGAGTTTTACTTCTTACCTGAAAACTATAACATGGCTCGTAACAATCTCCTCGTGCTTTCATATGTCTGGTACAAATCAAAGCGAAAGAAAAAAAGACTCTATTCTCAAACAAGAAACCAGTTCTTTGACTTCGCGGGTGGCGACGGAAATATGGATATGCTAGTACACGCAATACCAGATCTAGAAGAAGTCACTGTTGAAGTTCCTACATGGAAACTAGCTGTCGTATTGAACGATCAATTGATGTTCGAAGGTGAAAATCCATTAGGATTTGATGGATGCCCATTCATTCCTGTTGTATGGAACTACGAACCTCATATTAATTACTACGATCTACGAGTACGCGGACTTATCCGAACAATGCGATCACCACAATTTCTATTCAATCACAAAGTGATCCAGAACAACGATATTGCTGCTGCTACTATTAACGCAGGATGGAAGCGTAAAGTCGGTGCGGTAGCCAACGAAGATAATCTTAAGAAGTCTGGCCAAGGATGGGACGTAATCATCAATGATGGCTATGAGATGACTGACTGTGAAAAGATCATTCCTTCTGCCGTACCTGAATCAGACCTTGCACTGGCTCAACAGATGGAAGACTTGATGTATAAAACATCTGGTATCAATCTAGAGAATTGGTCAGGACAGGATGATAAGCAAACATCAAGCCTTACAGTTCTACTCAAGCAAGCTGCAAACTTGATGGTATTCCAGAAGTATTTCGATCAATGGGATCTATCGTTAAAGACACTAGGAGATAGGCTTCTACAGATTGTACTCAATAACTGGAGTGCAGAGAAAGTTGCTCAGATTATCAACGAAGAGCCTAGCCCGTATTTCTACTCAAAGGTATTTGCTAAATACAATGTAATCGTAGAAGAGAGTGATTTGACGCCGACTCAAACCAATCTTCAGGCGCAGCAGATGTTAGACATAAACGAGAGATTCGCGAGGGAAATATTCACACCAGACCAGATCATCCCAAAACTGAACATAACTGGGAAAGCAGAGATCATAAAGATTCTTGAGCAACAAAAACAACAGCAAGCTGCTGCTGCTGAACACAGCATGCATTTAGAGCACGCCGTCGAAGAAGCTAAACTCAAAGAACTCTATGCTAAGACTGCTTTGGCAGTGGCAAATGCAAGAGAAAGGCATGGAAGGTCTGAAAGTAACATAGGTCTATTTGAAGAAAGATTAAGCATGATAGGTCGCAACAATGCAATGTCAACCAAAGCCAAAATGGAAGCTCTTGAGAAACTAGTTGAAGTTACTCATAGATATGGTGAACTCGAAGCACATCTCAAGATGAATGATATCGGATCTTTGGATATGCAAGAGCAATCTAAAGAAGACATGGCTAAAGAAGATGCCAAACGCACCTCGATGTCTAATGATTTTGTAGCACAGATGCTGGCCGGAATGCATAGCCAACAAGATCAGGGTCAAGAACTAGCTCAAGGCATGTAATCTATGTTGAACGAATATGAATATGATGATATTCAAAAGAAATAACAATAATTTACCTGGAGGTAATTATGGCAGGCGGACAAAAAATAAACGACTTCGGTGGAATGCCACATACTAGTGACATGGCTATGAAGTCAAAAACTCATACAAAGCACTACACTTCAGCTGAAGGCGCAGGTGCAGAGAATGAGTACGAAGATACGACAGAAGCTATCAAGAAACAGCAAGAGATGGGCGTTTCTAAAGCAAAAGCGCATCCTCTGAAATCTGGTTACAGAAATTAATCATAGGGGCGATTTTATCGCTCTTATGTATAACCCTGTATAAATAGGTATAATTATGAAAGAAAAGCGCATCAGCTCTGAATCTCATTTTGCTGATCCAGATCGTATTAAGAATCAGGAACCCAAAGATCAACCTAAAGATGGAAAGAAATCCCCCTGGGATTTTAGATGTCCTCAATATGATCAAAGATCTAGCAATTTTGTAAATGCTGGAACTCATTATGGAGTAGGACATAAACAACCTGTCGGTCATGAAGGAAACCCTAAAGAGAAATCTCCTGTGCTTCCTATGGGTCGTGTTAATACTATGACCGTTGATGAAGTGCGATGATAGTTAGCATCTTTCAAAACACATTGGTGACGATATGTCCAGAATGTGACGAGGCTTTCCGATTTAAAGAGGGAGACTATCCTTTAGTTAAAACCTGTCCTCATTGCTACAAGAAAATAACCATTAAGAAAATAGAGCCTAATGAAGACCAAGCGCAGTAAACATAGAGAAGCTCATTCATCCAATGCTAAGTTTGGGATGGGGGATTTTTATGGTCGGGCGATTCCTGCGAAGACGGGGAAGATTCGTTCGGTTTATCCTCCTGATGCAAATCCTGTCCAGCCGAAGTCGTTGAAGAAGCCACCGAAGACTCTTGCTTAGGTTCTTCCCAAGCCTGCTCATTTCCATAATATTTATCGTCACTTAGGTCTGGGACATGCTTAAGAACCATCCTCGTTCTTGACCGATACATTCGATTAGGAAGATGAAAGACCTCCTCAGATCCTTCAAGCTTCTCTTCTCTTTTACCCCCTTCTTCCTCCCATTTTTTAGCTTCTTCTAAGGAAAGAGTTTCTCCGACATGCTTCCAGTTTTGATATACATTTTCTAAATTCACCTCAGAAAGTTCGTAGAAAACTTCTTCGATCTTATCCTTTTCTTTAAGCCGGTCAAGCATTCTTTCTCTAGCTAATTTGTATTCATTAGGGTCTTTAGGCATTTCTATTTCTTGAAGGGGGTTATCTCCCGGAGAACTAAAACCTGGATGCAATGGCATTGTTTTGAAGTCTTTTTTCGTCTTAAAATAAGGATATTCACCCTTAGAAGGATTGAATTTTCTATGTTTTAGAGGAACCTCTCCCAGATGAAACTCTATGAACCAGAAGATTTTTTGGAGTTTTTCTTCTAACGCATCGAGTTTTTCTTCAAGTTGATCTATCCTGGAATCTATAACAGAAGTACGGTTATTAATTTCGACTAAAATCTTTTCATGCATCTTAGATTCTTCCATTTTCATCCTTCTTTATAGACCTGCTGATTTCCCTATAAATCCTATCTATCTCTTCATCGGAAAGATCATCTTCCTCTTTCGCCTCTAAACGAGCTTTCTCATGCTCATAATCGTATATACTTATAGCAATAGTCTCATTTTCAACCATATTCCCTTTCTTGAATTGATCCCAATATTCCTTGGGAGGAAGTATCCATATCACCTTGATATTGTCAGTTCCAGGAAACGCCTTGAATAGCATGGAATTAGGCTCACACCTTGGCTTAGTCAAGCGTGGCTGCCATATGATTGTCTTCTCGGGGACATCTGACAATGTGATATATTGACCAGAGGAATAGAGCTTAACTTTCTCATCTAATCCCAGCGTTCGAGCATGGGCAAAAATATAGAAAGCATGATCTCCGAACGGACGCTGATTAATTAAACTTTGGCAGCAATCGGCAATGTTGAAATCCTGCTTCTGGTAAAAAGAGAAACGGTCATGGGCATCATGTCGAGAGATTTTCATAAAGTAACTTCTCCATAAATTGCATTTTTTTTTCATACATATGATCCATCAGAAATCGTTGAGCCCATTGCCAATCTTCAGGAACCTCTCTAAAGGGTTTCGTTACAATGATGCGATATCTTTGATCTCTTTTTTCCATCTGACTTTCTATGAGTTTCATTGTATTTTTGTCGATTATACCATGTTTGAAAAGTTTTGTAGCGCACCTATGCAACTCTAACCTTTCATCGACATGTTCCATCAATATTGCAAATTCTGCCTTAATTTTGATTTTTTCTTCCTCTTCCACAGTTGCCTCAAATATTTTTTTGTGTTAGACGACAATATATCCAAACCGCGTGCCGGCGTAAAGGCAAAAGGATGAATATGTCAGAAGAATCACAAGCCACTCAAACCGAGGTCAAGAATGATACCATTGAAAGCAATCTTTCAAAACAACGTAAAATGTACGAACGACAACTCAACGATGAAAGACTCGCAAGGCAACAAGCTGAAGAAAGAGCTGCTGCCGCTGAAAGAGCTGCTCAAGAAGCATCAAAACGAGGAAACTCCAATGTTGATGACGATGAAGAAGATAATGAGCCTTACGTCGATCGTCGAAAATTATCTAAAGAACTTAACAAGTTTCAAGCGAACATTGAAAAAACAATAGATCAGAAGGCAGAGGCGAAGGCTTATGCCTTGATTGAACAAGAGAGACGGAATTCATATCTTAGAGAGAACTCTGACTTTGAGAAGACAATGAACCCAGAAACCATAGAGAAGTTTGCAGCAAAGCATCCTAGGCTCGCTGAAAATATCTTAAGGATGCCAGAGGGTTTTGAGAGGAACAAACTCGTCTATGAGAACATAAAAGCCCTTAGAATCGATCAGCCTGAAAAGCAGGAGTCGTCTATACAGGAAAAAATTGACTTGAATAAAAGAAGTCCTTACTACCAGCCGTCTAGCGTTGGAGCGCCTCCAAATGCTATGGCAGGGGATTTTAGTGACTCCGGTCAAAAAAATGCTTATGCTAAGATGCAGGATTTAAAGAAAAGAATGCGTCTTTAGTCTTTTAGGGGGAGAAATCCCCCTTTTTTCTATGGTAAAATATCGGAGTTTTGTCTATAATCATTGGGAAAATGAGGTGAAATTATGCCCTGGACAGAAATTGGTATAGGTATAGCTGTCTTAGCTTTGATTTATACATTCTTGAGAAACTTCAAAACAGACATTAAGGAATCTATTAAAGATTTGAGCGCTCGCATGGATAGAACTGACGATAGAATTACCTCCTTAGAAGAGCGCATGTTTTTAATGGCAACTGGCAAAACCTTGGCTGAAGCAATTTTAGAAGAGAGAATTCGTAGAGGTTTAAATAAATGAGAAAAGTTACCCTATTACTATCGACAATTTTATGCCTAACTCTCAATGCAAAGGATAACAAAAAAATGGAACAGGAATCATCAATGAAAATCGTACAAGTGGAAATACTGGTGGACACAGATTCAAAAGTTTTAAAGTCTTTGATAAACCAATTTTTGATAGACAAGAAAATTCAGAGAGAAAACTTGCTCGATATAAAATTCCATGTAAGCGATTACAAAAGAGCGTTGCTTATTTATGAAGTAAATTATCAGGAGAAATAAGGTGGGATTTTTAATTTTTTGGATTGCTATATCAGTTTTTGGATTGATATTTGCTATCTATTCTTGGGCTGCAGAGGGGAAGTCAGCTGATTTTGTCTATGATAATTGAAAAAAAGGATGCCGTATGACAGCAGAAATACTTAATGTTTTAAAAGATTTGAATTTAGCCACTATTCTAACGGTAATCGCAGCAACTTGGTGGTTCAATCGAACTTTAAGATCCGATGTGAAAGAAATCAAAGAGGAAATAAAGTCTATTCACAAAGAATTTAAATTTATCAATATCAGGCTTTCAAGAGTGGAAGGAACTCTGTATGGAGTAGATATTTACAAAGAGAAGGAGAAATAAAATGAATACACTAGAATTTAAGGATCATCTAGATTCTTTGTGCTATGATGACGTTGCGAACAACATGAGAGATGAATTTCAGGCAGAAGGCTATCAAGATTTCATCAATGATTGCATGAATAGGGTTGCTAATCGCTTCCCAAATGCTAAAGATTTCACAGAATCAGACGTGAGAGACTTTATGATCGACCATGATGAGTTCGATGTTTACGAATTTAGAACGTGGTTATAGGAGAAATAATATTATGATTTGGCCATTTGTTTTTTGTGCCTTAGTTTTGGCTAATGGCATCTATTGGAGCATATTCCACCATGGCAAATAAGAAGCCTGATTGGCAGAAAATGAGCGTTTATGTTGCCGCTTTAATTGGATTCATGACTGTTATATTCTATATTATTGATATTAAGGTTGCGGTTGCAAAATTAGAAGTGAAAGTTGAGAAATTGGAGGAGAAATAAGATGTATATTCCACACATTGGATTAATAGCATTGGCAATCTGGCTTTTTTGGTGTTTTAATCCTCCTACCGATAAAGCAGAAGAAGAACATGAATTAGGTGATTATCCTTAATCTAGACCCAGTTCATCATATAATTCTGGATCTTCAGATTTAAGGATCTTTTGTGCAATAACGGTTAGCTTTCTTTGACGTTCTGTGTCCCCCTTAAGGACTGCTTGCACTAATTTCTTATGAACTCCCTGCAATTTTGGGTTAGTAAGTAGTGCTGTTGAAAATCTCTGAACCCCTTCTTTAATTAAAGCATATTTTGCTGCTGTAACCGGACTTACTCCACCTAATACTTTTAATCCCACCCCAAACGCGATATTTCCTGAAGGAATTGGAATCCCCTTCACATTCATATAGGCCTGTTTTTTGTCCAAAACATCCTTGAATTTTTTATATTGCCTATATTTTTTATCGACTTCTCTTAGTTGTTTTCCCACACCGGGATTAGCGCTATCTATGGTCTGTGATATCGCCTCTTTCATGCGAGTTTTAAGGCCTTCCTTGACACCAACTTTTTTCCAATTGATTCCTTGGCCTAAGTTTTGGCGAGTGGCAATCAGTTTTTCTATCGTAGTTCCATTGGATTCAATATCTTTGATTGCTTCAGAGAGAGCCTTTTCAGCTGCAGCAGATTCAGGCCCCTTTACATGCGTAAGATTGATTTCTCCGTTTATTTTTTCTAATTTATCCAATAGGGGCAATGTTTGATTTGATCCCAGATATCCTCCGGCCCTACCAATCTCCCTCAATTCATCATATTTAGAGCCAAGCTTGGTCTTTAATCCTTCAACATCCCTTTGGAATTGTTTCGTCTTTTTTGAGGCCCTTCCCAATATATTGATTCGACCTTCCGATTGTAAAAGAAGAGTTGCCTCTCTAGGGGTCAATCCATTTTGTTGAGCCCAATTTACAATACCGCTTTTTTCAGGATTTCCTTTCGATGCTTTACTTAATGAATCCCATCCAGCTTTAGTCTTAGCAGCAGCTCTTTCAGCAGAAACCGCGGCTCTACCCGTCTTCGTGAACATTCTGGGGATGTCTTTTATGATTTTAGGGTTTTTGAAAGCTCCCGCGACATTTGCTATTGATTCTCCCAAATCTTCTGACTCTAAATCAATTCCAGTAACAGCCTTCACACCCTTATTGATTAAGGTATCGGTATCTAGAGAAGCTGCTCTTTTGCTTTTACGCTCAGCCCACTCTTTGGTACGATCATAGAACATGAGCTCTTTGCGAGTTAATTGCTCTCCGTTAGCGATCTTCTCATCCATTGCCTGAAGTTCTTTTTGGGCCGTGCTTGAAACCCTCTGACGTGATCTATGGGCAGCTGCTGGAACTAATGTTGTAGCAAGATTATAAGAAGCAATGTAGGGGTTTCGATTAAGCGATCCTTTTGCATATTGAGCAGCAAGACGAGCGGGCTTTCTTAAAGGGTTGGTAGATTTTTGTTCCAAGAAATCAAGAGGATCTGATGTTGCTTGTGAAGATCCAGAAGTCGAAGGAGAATCTAAGAAATTCAGAGGATCATCAGGCATTAGAAATCGAACTCCCTCTCTAGTTCTTTTCTCACTCTAGCCCTGTCGCCTTTGAACTTTTTATTTAATTGTTCAGCTTTTGCCCTATGTTCAGGATGTTCTTTGTTGAACTTTGCTCTTCCTTTGCCAATAGATTCAGAACCCATCTCAGCTTCCCCTAAGATTTTTTCCCATTGGTCTATTATTTGAAGATTTTGCTGATCAGTTTTCCAGCCAGAAGGAAGTCTTTCCTTTAAATATTCAAATCTTTGCTTACTTAGCGTTCCTCTTCCGACCATATCAGCGGCAATTTTTTCCAAATTTAAAGCTGCCGTATCAAGAGCAGAGCGTTCTCCAAGACCTTCTGGGCCCATAGTAAATGGATTTAGTCCAGTTTTTCCTCTTCCTATGATTTCTCGCATTTCTCCAAGGGATTTTATTGCGTTTTGCTTGGTTTGGGTATCTTCAGCCTTTTTAGCCATGAACTTTTGAAGGAATGTATTTTTGATTTCAGGAGACAATCCACTGAAATCTTGCCCCGTCAATCGCTGTAAGCCTTGATTCTCCGCCATATTCCCTAACAACCCTGGCAATTGCTGTCCTGCATTCTGCGCGCCCGTCATCAATTGATCGAGGAACTTAGGCTTCTTTGGCATGCTGTCTAAAATTTGTATCATATTATTACCATTGGGTTGGTTGGAAACCAGAGGCTAGTCCAGATCCTAATTGTGAGCCATATTGTGCGCCTGGGAGACCGCCAAAGAGGCCCCCTATTCCAGCTCCAGCAATCGGTGCGGTTGCTCCGAATAATTTACTCCAGAATCCCTGTTCTTTAGGTTGCTTTTTAGTCAAAAAGTTTTGATAGGGTTGTTGGCCGAGTATGTTTGAGCTTAATCTCATCAAATCCATTAAAGCCTGCCTTTGAAGTCCTTGTCTTTGCATTGCTAGTTGTGAGGCAAAATCCTGCGCACCTTGAGTCTGTAAGTTCTGGAATCCTGACCCTTTACGAGCACCCATTCCCAGACCACTAAATCTCGAGGCATTTTGTCCACTAAACTCTTGAAATTGTCGATGAGCATAGTCTTCATGAGGGGCAAAGCCAGAATCTAATCCTTGGGCTTGTTGAGCTAATTGACTGCCTGGAGATACATAGTCAAATTGATTTTGGAACAGTTGTTGTTGCTCTGGAGTGAATTGCTGTAAGCGGCCGGCAGAATAACCTCTTGGGATCTTATTGCCTGCTGCGCCTCTGCTTCCTAGAGATGATGAAATTGACATAGTAACCTCTTTTCTTCACATTATCAGGGGAAAGAGATTTATTGAATAAGAAATAAACCTACCTAAAAATCCGTCAGCGGACTATAATTCCCCTATATGGAATTAAGAGAATATCAAGAAAAGGCTTGTCAGACAACCGTCGATGGATTCAAAAAGACGCACAAACAACTTATTGTGCTACCCACTGGTAGCGGTAAGACATTTGTATTCTGGAATATCATCAAGAGAATGGGACTAAAGACATTAGTTCTAGTTAATACCAGGGAAATACAAAAACATACGATTGAAACCGGCAATAAGAGCTTTTCAGAATTTACTCACAAAGTGAATGTCTGCACTGTCCAATCAGCCATGTATATCAAGAAGCTCAACAAACTTAAAAACGAAAACTATGATCTTATCATTGTGGATGAATGTCACCATTCTTGCGCAGGTGGATATAGAAAGATCTTTGATTACCTAGAAATTAAACATAAATATATCTTAGGCGTTACAGCTACGCCTTTCAGAAAAGATGGACAAAGCGTTTATGAACTCTTTGGGAAACCTAATTTTACCATATCTTTAGATGAACTGATCAGCTTAGGGTTTCTGTGTGATCTGCAAGGCTATCGAATAAAGACTAACTGCTCTTTAACAGGTGTGCGGAAGAATAAAGGCGACTTCCAAAAGAACCAATTAGAATCAGTGATCAACACAAAAAATCGAAATCAGCTCATCGTCAATGAATATATCAAGTTAGCCAATGGAGAAAAGGCGATAGTCTTTTGTGTCTCCGTAAAACATGCACTTGAAATTAAGAATGGGTTTTTACTCAAAGGAATCTCATGCGAAGTTATTCATGGTAAAATGTCTAAAATGGAGCGGGATCTCTTCTTGCTTTATTTCAAGACAGGCAGGATTAAGATCCTAGCCAACTGCCAGATCCTCACAGAAGGCTTCGATGAGCCTTCAATCACAACCTTACTTATGGCACGTCCAACATGCTCTAAAACCCTCTACGTTCAGATGATAGGACGAGGGGCTAGGATATTCCCAGGTAAAGAGCAATGTAAGATCTTAGAGTTTACTGACAACAATTTCAGTATTTTTGATTTGTCCCAATGCTATGACGAACGAAAGCATAAATTGAAGATGAAAGAGGGAGAAACATTTTCTCACTTCGTTAAACGTGTCAAAGATCTTCCAGAAGGTCATGAAGATACCATAGTTGAAAAGATTGATATCGTCCCTAAATTCACCACAACAGATGGAGCTACACCTTGGCAAATTGAGGAATTAACACGTCGAGGGATTAAAATCCCCGATCAAATAACACAAACAGCAGCAAATTACTTATTATCACAGGTATAAAATGGCACATATAACACCAAGAAAAAATAAAAATGGAACTACATCGTGGAGAGCTTCTGTAAGACTTACAGGCTATCCACAAATGCAAAGATCTTTCGAAACTGAATCTCAAGCCAGAGAATGGGCTGAGATAACAGAGAAGGGAATGAAGAACCCATATTTACTGCGACCAACTTTCAATATGGTAGTTAATCGTTATATCAAAGAAATATTGCCGACGAAATCACCGGATACCCAGTATGATCAGGAGCGGCATTTTACATTCTGGAAAAATCACTTTGGATCTATGTTCTTAGATGAGATTACGCCATATAACATTGAAAATACTGCTAACATCCTCTATCAAAAGATAAATAAGGTTACAAAAAAAACCTGTGGCCCAGAAACACGACGTAAATATCTCATGTCGTTGTCCTATCTTTTCAATATAGCAGCTAAAGAATGGAATTGGATTAAATACAATCCTGTTTCCTCGGTAAAAAAGCATAAACCGCCGAAAATGAGAGTCGACAATAAAAAAGAACTCAATGAATCATGTCCAATTCGTCAGTTATTTCTTGATGAAGTCAAACAAGAAATGAGCAAAAGAAATCTTACTCAAGGTGGGCTTGCTCACCTAATGGGTGTAAATAAAAGCACCGTTCAGGCTTTGTTTGATCCTACTGTAAATATTACCGTAAGAATGTTGCTTCGAGTCTGTAAAGTGTTAAATAAACGAATGGAGATCACATTTCATGACGAAGCTTAAATCATCTATTGCCGATGAACCTGAATGGCCTCACGCTTATAAAATAATCGAGATAAACGGAAAAGATTGGCTTTATGGAGAAATGAGCATGGGAGATGGAGACTTTATAACATTTTATGGCAAAGACTTTGATGATTTGGTCAGAGAATTCATTAAAGCTTACAACGACTACGAAGAGTTCGAGAAAATGGATTTTCCTTCAGAATAAAAAAAAACCCCCTTACTTACTGTTCAGGGGGCATGACTCTCATAATGAAAGCCGACGATATCATAGCGGTAATATATCTCATTTGAGTTTTTTTTTGGCAAATGATAAGTTTCTGGCTAAAGGAGATTCACTATGCTTAAAGCAGTCGGTAAACGCGTTATTGTTAAGGAAATCACAGAAGAAAAAGAAGGGACTAAACCTCTTATTCTTCAAGTTAACGCGAAAATGCCCTTTAAAGCCTCTGTAATCGCAGCAGGAACAGAAGTGGATTCTCAGGTC
>Ga0210395_10002204_pt1 | contig 15186 bp, 16 predicted proteins | sample IncBWH4OmetaG_FD_150861 | JGI IMG/M metagenome (GOLD analysis project Ga0210395, IMG submission 150861) | Forest soil microbial communities from Barre Woods Harvard Forest LTER site, Petersham, Massachusetts, United States - Inc-BW-H-4-O ... | reverse complement strand
GCACTTCCCGCATGCTCAAGCTCGAGCCGACGGAGCCGGGCGTGTGGGAAAAGAGCATCGTCGCCGACGAGCTTGGCCTGTGGCGCGCGACCGACGGCAAGCTCAATGCACTGGTCAATATCGGCCCGGCCAATCCGCGCGAATTCGCCGAAGTCACCTCGACACCAGACGTGATGGCGCCGATTGCCACTGCAACCGGCGGCGCGGCGCGCCGGCTCGATGAAGGCCACGGCCTCGATGTGCCGCGCATCGTCGCGGTGCGGTCCGGTGGCACCTTCAGCGGCGACGACTGGATCGGCTTGAAGATGCGCGACGCCAGCGTGGTGCGCGGCATCGGCGTGCTGCCGGTCTTCGCCGGCCTGCTCGGGCTGTTGCTGCTGATCGGAAGCCTCGCCGGCACCTGGGCGCGCGAAGGCCGATAATCAGCCGGCATGCGCCACACCTTGCGGCTTCATCCGGACTCGCTTTGCGCCGCGGCGACACGGATCGAAGTGGACATCGCGCGTCCGCGCCCGGGCAGTTTGATCCTGTCCTATGTCGTAAGCGGCAGGATCAGCGATTTGCGTTTGCCGCCCATCGTCGCTGCCGCGCGTGCCGACGAGCTTTGGCGGCACTCCTGCTTCGAGGCGTTCGTCCGTCCTTCGGCTGGTCCCGGCTACTACGAATTCAACTTTTCACCCTCGACCCAATGGGCGGCCTATCGGTTCGATAGCTATCGCAGCGGAATGCGGGTTGCGGCCGAGATCGGCGCGCCTCGGATCGAGGTGCGATCGACTGCCGAGTCTTATACATTGCAGGCCGCGCCGGAGTTCGTTGGCCTATCGTCTCCCCTTCATCTCGGACTTTCGGCGGTGCTTGAAGAAACAAACGGCGGAAAATCCTATTGGGCGCTGGCGCATCCGCCCGGCAAGCCGGACTTTCATCATGCCGATTGCTTTGCGCTTGAATTGTCCTAAACCGTAACGCCATGAAATTCGGCATCGACCGCCTTATCGCCGAACCCGCGTTACGCGCGCCGCTTGCCGGCAGGCGCGTTGCCTTGCTGGCGCATCCTGCCTCGGTCACGGCGGACCTGACGCATTCGCTCGACGCTCTGGCCGCCTGCGGCAACGTCAAGATCACGGCCGCCTTCGGCCCACAACATGGCCTGCGCGGCGACAAGCAGGACAACATGGTCGAGTCGCAAAACTTCAGCGATCCGGTCCATGGCATTCCGGTGTTCAGCTTGTACGGCGAAGTGCGCAGGCCGACCGACGCGATGCTGGAGACATGCGACGTCATCCTCGTCGATCTGCAGGATCTGGGTTGCCGCATTTACACGTTCATCACGACGCTGCGCTATATGCTCGAAGCGGCGGCGAAACACCGCAAGGCGCTGTGGGTGCTGGATCGGCCCAATCCTGTCGGCCGACCGGTCGAAGGTTTGACGCTGCGCGCCGGCTGGCAAAGCTTTGTCGGCGCCGGACCGTTGCCGATGCGCCACGGCCTCACGCTTGGCGAATTGGGTTCGTGGTTTGTCAAAACACTCAAGCTCGACGTCAACTATCGTGTCATCGAGATGGACGGATGGCAGCCCGACACCGCGCCGGGATTTGGCTGGCCGCTCGGCGAACGCACCTGGATCAACCCCAGTCCCAACGCACCAAATCTGTGGATGGCGCGTGCCTATGCCGGCACGGTGATGGCCGAGGGCACGACGCTCTCGGAAGGGCGCGGCACCACGCGGCCTCTCGAAGTTTTTGGCGCCCCCGATATCGACGCGCGCAAGGTCATAAAGGAAATGCACGCGCTTGGGCCGCACTGGCTGCGCGGCTGCATCTTGCGCGATTGCTGGTTCGAGCCGACGTTTCACAAGCACGTCGGCAAGCTGTGCCACGGCGTGCAGATCCACACCGAAGGTCCTGCTTACGATCACCATGCCTTCAAGCCCTGGCGCATCCAGGCGCTCGCCTTCAAGGCGATCCGCCGTTTGTATCCGGATTATCGGCTATGGCGCGATTTCGCTTACGAATACGAGCACGGCAAGCTCGCCATCGACGTCATCAACGGCGGACCTTTGCTGCGCGAATGGGTGGATGATGCCCGCGCGATGCCGGCAGACTTGGATGCGCTGGCTATTGCGGATGAAGAGGCTTGGTTGAGCGAGCGGCAGGAATTGCTGCGGTACTGACCGTAGCCCGGGTTGAGCCAACGGGTCCGGCCCGAAGTGGCCGGCCCGATGACAGGCTCCGCGAAACCCGGGATGCTGATTCCTGGATTTTGCTTCGCTCAATCCAGGCTACGAAGCTTCCCATTCCGGCCGCACTGGACCGGACACGCCGTCAAACGCGCCATCGACGAGCTCGGCGACCAGAAGCCGCGCCGGATCGACCGGGCCGGGCATGATGGCGCGGCCGGGCGGCACCCGCTTGAAGCCGGATTTGCCGTAATACGGCTCGTCGCCGACCAGGATGACGAGCTTGTGGCCTTTTGCGGCCGCTTCCTTGAGCGCGCGTTCGATCAAGGCCTGGCCGACGCCGCGCTCGCGGAATGCCGGCTCGACCGTGAGCGGGCCGAGCAGCAGCGCCTTGGCGTCGCCGATGCGAACGGGCGACAGCCGCACCGAACCGACCAGAAGCGTGCCGGTGCGCGCCGTGAACGACACGTCGAGCCGATGCGCCGCCTGGTCGCGCAGGCGGTAGGCGGTCTTGGCGTAGCGGCCGGGGCCGAAGGTGCGCTCGTTCAGGCGGTCGATCGCCGGCGCGTCGGCGGCGGTCTCGGGCAGAATGGTGAGCGCCAAATCGTTCATCGCGCCGCGCCTAGCACCTGGATTGTCCGAGGTCCAGCGGCAGCGCAACGGCCTGCGCAAGATGCCGCCCTATCGCCGGCCGGCGGAATGATTAGATTGGGTTTTGCAGCAGCGGAGATCGTCATGGGCCTGCTTGTCGACGGCGTCTGGCAAGAGGATGTTTCGCGCACCACCAACGGCCGCTTTGTCCGGCCCAATACCGCTTACCATAATTACGTTACACCCGACGGCAGTCCGGGCCCGAGCGGCAAAGGCGGATTCCCCGCCGAAGCCGGCCGCTATCATCTCTATATCTCGCTGGCCTGCCCGTGGGCGCATCGCACGCTGATCTTCCGTTCGCTCAAGCAGCTCGACAACGTCATCTCTGTTTCGCTCGCCGAGCCGCTCTATGGCAAGACCGGCTGGGAATTCGGCGGCGGGAGCGGCGGCACGCCCGACAGCGTCAACGGCAAGAAGACGCTCGCCGAAGTCTATCTCCTCGCCGATCCGCATTATACCGGGCGCGTGTCGGTGCCGGTGCTGTGGGACAAGAAGCAGCGCACCATCGTCAACAATGAATCGTCCGAAATCATCCGCATGCTCAATTCGGCGTTCGAAGCGTTCACCAATGCGCACACCGACTATTACCCGGCCGAACTGCGCGGCGAGATCGACCGCATCAACGATCTCGTTTATCCGACCGTCAACAACGGCGTCTATCGCGCCGGCTTTGCCACCAGCCAGGACGCCTACGAAGAAGCGGCGCGCGGGATTTTTGCCACCTTCGATCAGGTGGAAGAGCGGCTATCGCGCCAGCGCTATCTCGCCGGCAAGCAAATCACCGAAGCGGACTGGCGGCTGTTCACCACGCTGGTGCGTTTCGACACGGTCTATTACAGCCATTTCAAATGCAATCTGCAGCGCGTCGCCGATTATCCCAACCTGTCGAACTATCTGCGCGATCTCTATCAGGTGCCGGGCATTGCCGACACCGTCGATCTCGGCCAGATCAAGAAGCACTATTACGGCAGCCAGCGCCAAGTTAATCCGACCGGCATCGTGCCGATCGGCCCGTTACTCGACTTTGCCGCGCCGCACGACCGCGCGCGGTTCGGATAAAGGGGCGCGCCGCCTCGCGTTTGAAGCGGCGCGCCGTGTTGCCTCAGTTCAGTTTTTACTGGCAGACGTCGACCAACTGCCATTGCATGCCATACGGCGTCGGAACCAGCTGCTGCTGCCAGCAGCCGTTGTCGTAGTAGTTGTTGTCGTAGCCGTAGTAGTCCGACCCGCCGAAGGCATAGAGGCCGCCAAATCCGACGCCTCCTCTGAAGCCTCGACGGTGGTCGCGGTCAAAACCTCGGGCCGCGAAATTACCGCCTGAGCCGGCGAAATTGCCTGGAGCAGTCCGGGCGAAATTAGCCGAGCCGCCGGGCCGGCCCATATTGGCGCCGCCAAAATTGCCGCGCGGCGCCGCAAATCCACCACCGCCGTGCGCCATTGCCGCACCACCTCCGCCGCCGACATGGCCGCCGCCGCCACCGCCGCCGTGCGGAGCCGCGAAGGCGGCAGTTGCCATCGTGGCCGCGCCTAAAGCCGCAGCGGCCGCAATCGCGATCATCGTTTTGCGCATGATTTTACACTCCCTGTCCAAGACAGATGCTCGTCATAGCCAACAACGTGCATGGCGCGGGATGGTTTCAGCGCGTCGCGCAGACCAAATGCCGCGGACCGCGCGACTACCAAAGCTCCGCCGGCATGCGCCCGCTCACCACCTCGGCGATGCGTTCACGCGTCGCGCGTGTCGTTTCCGCCGGGAGTGCGTCGGGCGCGAAAAAGCCGTGGGCGATGATCTCGTGATTCGGCTGTGGCGGCGCGTCCTGGCGAAACGAGCGCACGACGTAGAGCGCGACGTGATCGCGCCGCGAGATGCGGCGATTGAAATAGATGCCGAACAGCGTCGGCGTCTCCGTTAATTCGATATTGCCCTCTTCGTGCAGTTCGCGCGCCAGCGCCGCGGCGGCGGTTTCCCCGATTTCGACGCCACCGCCCGGCAAATGCCAGCCGGGCACATAGCTGTGCACGATCAGAAACACCCTGCCGCTGCCGTCGAGGACGACGGCGCGCACGCCGAGCGTCACCCCACGCGAAAAGCGCCAATAGAAATGCAGCACCCGCCGGGTGACCGGCTCGAGCAGACGGCGGATAGCGTCGAAATTCATGGCCAAATCCGCCCTGGGCAGAAGATTAGAAGCATTCTAATATGAATGATTGCCGGCCGCGGCCGCCACGCCGACCGAAAGCATGAGGTGTAGCCCGTGAAACGCTTTGCCGAACTGAGCGAGCAGGAAGTGCTGGCGCTCGCCATCTCGAACGAAGACGAAGACAGCCGCATCTACCGCTCCTTCGCCGACGCGCTGCGCCAATCCTATCCCGACACGGCGGAAATGTACGACAAGATGGCGCAAGAGGAGATCGGCCATCACGACATGCTGCTCGATCTCTACCGCAAGAAATTCGGCGATTTTCTGCCGCTGATCCGCCGCCAGAACGTCAAAGGCTTCGTCGAGCGCCGCCCGATCTGGCTCAATCGCCCGCTGGCGATCGACGACACGCGCAAATTCGCCGAGGAGATGGAGCTCGAGACGGCGCGGTTCTACCGCCGCGCCGCGGAAACGGCGAAAGACGGCGCCACACGCGAGCTCTTGACCAAGCTCGCCGCCGCCGAGGACCAGCACGAAGAGCTGGCGCAGGAGCTCGGCAACAGGATTTCGCCGAAGGTGCGCGCCAGCGAGGACGAAACCGCCAAGCGCCTGTTCATGCTGCAATACATCCAGCCCGGCTTGGCCGGCCTGATGGACGGCTCCGTCTCCACCTTGGCGCCGCTGTTCGCCGCGGCGTTCGCCACCCACAATACCTGGTCGACGTTCCTGGTCGGGCTCGCCGCCGCGATCGGCGCCGGCATCTCGATGGCGTTTGCCGAGGCGCTGTCCGACGACGGCTCGCTCACCGGCCGCGGCGCGCCGGTGGTGCGCGGCGCCGTGACCGGCTCGATGACGGCGATCGGCGGGCTCGGCCATGCGCTGCCTTATCTCATTCCCAATTTCTTTGTCGCCACTTCGCTCGCCTTCGTCGTCGTCGCCATCGAGCTCGCGGTAATCTCCTGGATCCGCATGCGCTATATGGACACCCCGTTCCTGCAAGCCGCCTTCCAGGTCGTGGTCGGCGGCGTGCTGGTGTTTGCCGCCGGCATCCTGATCGGCAGCTCGTGACGCGCGGCTGCACGCTTTCTCAAGATTTCGCGTAGCATGATGGGGCCATGTTCACGCTCGCCCATCTGTCCGATTGGCATCTTGCGTCGCGGCCGGCGCCGTCCGAGCTCATCGGCAAGCGCGGACTGGGCTATATCAATTGGCATCGCGCCCGCAAGAAAATCCATCGCCCTGACGTCCTCGACGCCACCATCCGCGATCTGAAAGCTGCCGCGCCCGACCACATCGCCGTCACCGGCGATCTGGTCAATCTGTCGCTCAAGGACGAGTACAATCGCGCCCGCGGCTGGCTGCAAACGCTTGGCTCGCCGCACGACGTCACCTTGGTTCCCGGCAATCACGACATCTACGTCCGCAGCGTCCAGCAAGCGCCCGCTGCATACTGGGCGGACTATATGCGCGGCGACGACGGCCTCGACCGCCTTCCGTTCGTGCGCCGGCGCGGCAATGTCGCCTTGATCGGACTGTCGACGGCGCTGCCGACGGCGCCGTTCCTGGCGACCGGCCGGCTCGGCAAACGGCAGCTGGCGCGGTTATTGGAAATCCTCGATCAGACACGCGGCTCGTTCCGCATCGTGCTCATCCATCATCCACCGCTGACTCAACGCTATCTGCGGCGCCTTGTCGACGCCGCGGACCTGCGCGGCGTGCTCGCCGATCAAGGCGCCGAGCTTTTGCTGCACGGCCACGACCACCGCCGCGCGGTGGTCTGGCTCGACGGGCCGCAGAAAAAAATTCCCGCGGTCGGCGTGCCGTCGGCGTCGGCGCGCGGCAAGCACGGCGATGAAAACGCCGCCGGCTACAATTTATTCCGCATCGACGGCACGTTGGCGAAATGGAGCTGCGAAATGATCGCGTGCGAGCGCGATGCCGACGGCACCATGCGCGAGGTCGAACGACAGGCGCTCATTTAAGACTTCGTTGCAAAGATCAAGGCAACCGCGATCAGCGTCACGATCCCAATCAGGAAACCGAGCACCAGCGTGCCGAATGTGCGCCAACGGCGGCGGCGTAGCGCCCGGCCGGCTTCGCCACGTGTCACCCGCGTGATGAATTCCGGATCCTCGTCGAGCGCGCGCTGGCGTTCCACCAGGCGGCGCGCGACGTAAGAGGTCACCGCCTGGACCATGTCCGGGATATCGTGCGACTCCGCGAGGACGCGGCGGCCGACGCGGGTATCATGCAGGAGGCGGTAGGCCCGCTTGTCGCGCCCCATGGCGATATGGGCGACCGAATCGATCCACAGCCGCGGCGTGTCGCCACGGCTCACGCCACGATCGAACAGCTCGACCTCGGGCGGAATTTCGGCAAACAGCGGATCGAGCGCCTCGTTCAAAAGCTCAAGGCGGGCGACCTCGGCATCGCGCAAATCGACCACGACGCTGGTGCGCTCGGCCGCCTCGACGCGCGCCTGATGCATCGCCTGCGTCAGCGGCGAAGGCGGTGCGGCGGCGATTGCCGGCGCATCGGATTTGCGCTTTCTACCCCACATCAAAAATCCGTCCGTTCCCTTGAGCGGATCATACACCAGCGGTCGGGCTGTTGGTAGGATGGGTGGAGCTAACTCTTGTCATGCCCCGCGCAGGCGGGGCACCCAGTAAACGCTGAGCGCACGCTTTAATCCGATAGACCGGTGCTTACTGGATCATCCGCTTTCGCGGATGATGACAGATCGCTACACACACCGCCCACCATCGACCTCAACAATATTGCCCGTCAAAAACTCCGCATCCTTCGACGCCAGGAACAGCGCGGCGTTGGCGATATCCTGCACCAGCGCCAAGCGGCCGAGCGGAACGCTGGCGACGAATTTTTCGCGCTGGCCCGGTTTTGGACCCAAGAAACTCGGCAACAACGGCGTCTCGGTGGCGACCGGCGCGATGGCGCAGACGCGGATCTTGTCTTCGGCCAGTTCGCCGGCGAGCCCCTTGGTGATGGTGTGCACGGCGCCTTTGGTGCCGGCATAGGCCGACGTGCCGGGCCGCGGCCGGATCGCCGCCGTCGAGCCGATATTGATGATGACGCCGCCGCCTGATTTGCGGAACACCGGCACCACCGCCTGGCAGCCGAGAAACACGCCTTTGACGTTCACCGCAAAAGTCCGGTCGAACTCCTCCTCGCCGATCTCCATCATCGGCTTGTTGATGTGGGTCGTGCCGGCGTTGTTGACCAGGATGTCGAGGCCGCCGAACGCCGACAGCGTCTCGGCCACGGCGGCGGCGAAATCGGTTTTTTTGGTCACGTCGCAGCGCATGGCGATGGCGTTGTTGCCGATGGCGCGGGCGGCAGCCTTCGCCGCATCCACATTGATATCGGCGAGCGCCACGCGCGCGCCCTCGCGTGCATAAGTCTCCGCGATGCATTTGCCGATGCCGGATCCGGCGCCGGTCACCAAAGCGGTTTTGCCTTCCAGGCGCATGTTCAACTCCCTTTCGGCACGACGCCGTATTTTTTCGCCCAGCCGAGCCCATCTTCGGTGCGCGTGCGCGGCTTGTATTCGCAGCCGATCCAGCCCGCATAGCCGGAGCGGTCGATCGCTTCGAACACGGCGGGATAATTGATCTCGCCCTCGTCCGGCTCGCCACGCGTCGGCACCGCTGCGACCTGCACGTGGCCGATGACGGGGAAGAATTTATCGAAGCGCTTGAGCAGATCGCCGGAGACGATCTGCACGTGATAGAAATCGAACTGGATGCGCACATTCGGCGCGCCGACTTTCGCGACAACATCGGCGGCGTGTTCGACGCGGCTGAGGAAATAGCCCGGCCGGTCGCGCGGATTGATCGGCTCGATCAACAGCGTGATGTTAGCCTTGGCGGCGTCGGCCGCGGCGCGCTCGAGGTTTTTGATGAAAACGATTTCCGCCGCCGGCCGCTGCTCCGGCGGCACGATGCCGGTCATGCAATGGATGGCGCTGCCGCCGATGGCGACCACATAATCGAGCGCGCGCTTGAACGCCGCGTCCCAATCGCGCTCGCGCCCCGGCAGCGCGGCGAGACCGAATTCCGGGCATTGCGGCGTGTTGACGCCGAGTTGAGTCAAGTTGTGCCGCTTCAGCTCCGCCGTCACCGCCGACGGCGCGATGTCATAAGGAAATTGCAGCTCGACCGCTGAGAAACCCGCAGCGGCGGCAGCGCCGAAGCGCTCGATCAGCGGGCGCTCGGTGAACAGATGGCCGAGATTGGCGGCAAAGCGGGGCATGGCGTTTCCTGGTTGTTGGCCAAAGCGTAAACCGAATTACGCCAAGTGTAATCCCACCTTCCCCTGGAGGGGGAAGGTCCACAGGCGGCCTTTGGCCGCCGTAATTTACGTAAAGAACGCCGATGCAAAGCATCGGCTGTGGCGAAGCGCGGCGGGTTGGGGTGAAAGCGCGCGCAAGCGCGCTGCGACTCCCTGCATCGCCCAGCACCCCACCCCGCGCACCTGCGGTGCGCGACCCTCCCCCTGCAGGGGAGGGTGAAGAAAATGCGATCCTGTCCTCGCAACGCGATCCGCGTCGGAGTTACGTGTCGGGCGAGCTGCGAATTGAGAGAAGTTCTCTTCCCTGTCCACCACTTGCCACTTGCTTTTGTCTTCCCTCAAAAAGAAGGGGAGGCGGAACGCCGGCAAACGCTGATCCGTACCCGCTTGCGTATGGGGAGCGAAAGCCGCCGTCTCGGGTTCGCATTCGTTCTACGCTGTAATGCGCCTCCTCCTATTGACCGGCCTGCCCACTTGAACATGGGCAGTTACCCACTATCTTGCCCACCATGAGGGTGGGCCAATTTGTGGTTGACCCTCCCCTCGCCTCTTGGTTCGCTTGAGGCCGGCCAGCCGCGCATCACAACAAGGCCCAAAGCAAGCATTGGCGCGGCGCTCGACGGGAAACGTCAGGGACGCGTGCCATGAACGCACAACAGCTGCTTACGGAAATCTCCGATTATTGCCGCCGCACCGGCTTGGCCGAATCCACCTTCGGCCGCCGCGCGGTCAACGACGGCAAGCTTGCGGCGCGGCTGCGCAACGGCGGCCGCATCACCACCGACACGCTCGATCGCATTCACGGTTTTATGCAATCGAACCCGGCTCAAGAACACGGCGCGGCGGCGCGCCCGGCAATCATCGAGCGCGCCCACGCGCCGCGCCCGGCGGCGGCGACCGTGCCCGCCGCGCCGCTGCACCCCGACGACCCGCAGCGCAATTTCCGCTTCTTCGACAACCGGCAAAAATATCTGCTGTTCGTCAACACCTGCAGCGAGAAGTGGGAGGTGGCGCACCGCGTTTCCGAGGAGTTGGTGCACATCCATCCGCGGCCGCCGGCGGTGCGCGTGTTCGACGCCGGCGTCGGCGACGGCTCGGTGCTGGTGCGGGTGATGCGCGCCATGCACGACCGCTTCCCGCACATGCCGTTCTACACCGTCGGCAAGGAGATCAGCCTCGAGGACGTGCGGCTGACGTTACAGAAAATGTCGGATCGCTTCTTCGAGCATCCGGCGTCGGTGCTGGTGCTGACCAATCTCGCTTATGCCGATGCGCCGTGGCTGGCGGTGAAATCGCTCAACGCGGCGTCGAGCCTCGTTTGGCACGAGCTGCCGCTGCAGGGCAATTCGGCGCACCGCTTCGAGCAGCAAATCATCGATCTGGAGCCGTTCCTGGCGCAGAACTGGAAAGCCGGCGTCAGCGCCCGCACCGGCAATCCGGTCTACGAGCGGCCGATTGTGCTGGTGATCTATCGCGAGGACCACCGCTTCCTGCTCGACCCGATCATCCCGAAACCGGGCGGCACCGTCGCCAATTACGATCTGGTCATCGCCTCGCAGCCTTATCGCGCCCGCGCCTCGCTCGACTTCAAGGCCAAGCGCGTGATCGGGCCGCTGGCCAAGGCGCTCGGCCCCGGCGGCCGGCTGATCGGCATCCACTCGCACGGCCACGATCCGGGCATGGAAATCATCCGCCGGGTCTGGCCGGACGACAATCCGTTCGTCCATGACCGGCATCAGATCTTGAAAGCCGTGAAGCACGAGCTCGGAGCCGCCGGCCGCGATCTCAACTTCAACGCCTATGCGGATAACCGCTCGCTGTTCCGCTACGAGATGCACACGCTGCCGTCGGAAATCTCCGAATCGATCGGCACCTCGACGCTGTTCGCGGCCTGGAACGCGGCGATCTATGTGGCGCAGGTGGAAGATGATCGTCTCGGCGAGGTGGTCGCCGACGGCCGCTATATCGACGCCACCCGCGCGGTGTTGCGCGAGCGCGGGGGCTTATGGTTCTACGACGAATCCTACGTGATCTCGCGCCGGCGCGCGTAGTTACTTCTCCCCCGCCTGCGGGGGAGAAGCCGAGCGAAGCGACGGCAGAGGGGGTAAGTATCGCCGCTTGCGCAAGCGTCGCGGCCGCAGGCCCCCTCCCTACCCTCCCCCGCAAGCGGGGGAGGAAAAAATAGAAGCGGTGAGCGCATGCCTGCCCTCGCACCGGTACCGGCCGCAAATCTCAGCCCCGCGGTGGCGCGCATCGCGGGCTTCATGCAGAACTTTTCCGTCGAGGCGACGCGGCCGTCGGACGCCGACATCGCGGCGCTCGCCGTGCTGCCGCGCGGCACCCGCGTCTATATCAGCGCCGTGCCGCACCGGGCGGCGGAAGAATCCGTCAGCGCCGCGATCCGGCTGCGCGCGGCAGGCCTCGAGCCGGTGCCGCACGTCGCGGTGCGCAATTTCGCCAGCGTCGACGCGCTCGATGACGTCCTGGCGCGGCTGACCGGCGAGGCCGAGGTGCGGCGCATTCTGGTCATCGCCGGCGACCGCGGCGAACACGGGCCGTTCCGAAGCGCTGCGGATGCCATCGATTCCGGCCTGTTCCGCCGCCGCGGCATCCGCGCGCTGAGCATCGCCGGCTATCCCGAAGGCCATCCCAAGATCGGCAACGATGCGCTGCTCAAGGCGCTTGCGGAAAAGATCGCGGCGGCCGAGGCGACCGGGCTTGCGGTCGAGATCGTCACCCAGTTCTGCTTCGATGCGCGGGCGATACTTGATTACGTGGCGCGGCTGCGCGCTTTCGGCTTCGAGCAGCCGCTGCGCATCGGGCTCGTCGGCCCGACCAGCCTCACCGCGCTGTTGCGTTACGCCAGCCGCTGCGGCGTGCGCGCCTCGGCGCAGGCGCTGGCCCACCGCTCCGGGCTGTTACGGCAGATGTTCGCACTGACCGTGCCCGACGACCTGGTGCGGGCGCTGGCGGAGGCCGCGCCGTCGCGCGTCAGCGCTCATTTCTTCTCGTTCGGCGGCTTGCCGGCCACCGCACGCTGGGCGCAGGCCGTCGCCGACGGCCGCATTGCGCTCCAGGGCGCCGGTGGATTCACAGTCGCGCCGCCGCCGCCATAAGGCTCGTTTCCCGGGCGCAGCGCAGCACGAAGTGGTGCGCTGCAGACCCGGGATCGCCGCACTCTGAGCCTGCGAAGGTCCCGGATCAGCGGTGCATCACTTCGTGCTGCACCGCGTCCGGGAAACGTTGTAGTATCGCCCCATAACAGTGGAGGCGAGGATGCCGGTCGAGAACATTCGCGGCGTGAATATCGTTTATGAGATCGTGGGCGACCGTGGCCCCTGGGTGGTACTGATCACGGGCGGCCGCCGCGCCCACGACGAGTTCGTGCCGCTGGCGAAAAAGATCGCGGCCGGCGGCTTTCGCGTGCTGCTGCACGACCGGCGCAATACCGGCGCCTCCGATATCCGCATCGACGGCACCGAGGCCGAAGAAGAAATCTGGACCGACGATCTGCACGAGCTGCTGTCGCGCAAGGGCGCGCTGCCGGTATTTGTCGGCGGCTCGTCGTCGGGCGCGCGCACCTCGATCCTGTTCGCGCTGCGCCATCCGCAAGCCGTACGCGGCTTGCTCCTGTTCCGCGTCACCGGCGGCGCCTTTGCCGCGGGACGTTTGCCGGAACAATATTACGGCCAATATATCCGCGCCGCGCAACAGGGCGGCATGGCCGCGGTCTGCGACACCGAGCAATATCGCGAGCGCATCGCCGCCAATCCGAAGAACCGCGATGTGCTCATGGCCATGGACCCGAAGCGCTACATCGCGGTGATGGAGCATTGGCACGAGCTGTTCCTGGCCGGCGCAAATTTCACCATCATGGGCGTGACCGACGATCAGTTGCGCTCGATCAAGGCGCCGACCGTCGTCATCCCCGGCAACGACAACACCCATAATTCGGCCAGCGGCCGCGCCGCGCAAAAGCTCATCCCCGGCAGCAAGCTGCATCAATTGCCGATCGAGGATAAGGACGTGCCGCTGATCTCATTCGAGGAATGGGCGCCGTACGAGGCGGAGATCGCCAAGACCTTCGTCGACTTCATGCGCGGCGTCGCCGGGTCGATGGCGGCCTGAACAAAAAGGTGCCGCAGTGCTGTTCGTGGTCCACGCGCTCGACAAGAAGGATTTTTTGCCGACGCGGGCCAAGCATTACCGCGACCACCGCATCCATCTCGATAAATCCGGCGATCACGGCGTCGACGTCGTGACCGCCGGCACGCTCCTTGCCGACGACGGCGAAACGCCGGTCGGCAGCATTTTTGTCATCGACGCTGCGGATCGCGCCGCAGTGGATGCGTTCACCCGCAGCGATCCCTATCACCTCAACGGCGTATGGGAGCGCGTCGACATCCACCGCTACAACAAGAAGCGCGGCACCGCGATTGCGAGCAGGAGATAGAATTTCTTTGCATCATTGAAAGCCGTTTGCGCGGAAAATAAGGGGGACGACGCCATGCTTATCGCGGCAAAAATACTGCTGACGCTCACGATACTCGGCTACGCTTTGGTCACGATCAAAGCCGACTTCAACAAGACCCATGCGACCAATCCGAAATGGACGCCGCATGCGCGCTTCCATGTGGTCTGGCAAATCCTGTCTTATGCCGGGGTCGGGCTGGTCGCGCTTTATCTGGTGTGGATCGACGGGCCGCGGCCGCTGGAGCGCCTCTATCTTGCGGCGGCCTTGAGCGCCGCCATCTACGGCGGCTTCTTCCTCAGCGTCTTCAGCCGCCCGCTGTTCGGCGGCTCGCTTTACGACGACAACGGCTACCTGCCGTTCAAGCCGCCGCTCGGCCCGTCTAGCTGGCGCTGGGACGCCAACGTCACCGCGTTCACGATTCTCTCCGCGATCATGCTCGTCGGTGTCGTCGCTGTGCTGGCGGCTTAGATAAGAAGCGGCACGCTTCTTCATCCGCCGCCCCCCCGACAGCGGGGGAGGGAGACCACTGGAGCTCGCGTAGCGAGCGAACCGTGGTGGAGGGGGCGCCGGACGCGTCGCTTGCTTCGTCGCTTGAGGCTTGCCTCACCACCCGCGCCCCCTCCACCACCCTGCGCTCGCTTCGCGAGCTTGGGCGGTCCCCCTCCCCCGCTCCGCTTCGCTACGCGGTGGCGGAAAGGCGCGGCTTCTCGCGAATTCCCATGCGCTCCAGCCGCCCGATCACCTCGTCGCAAAAGTACGGCAGCTCATTGGCGTAGTTGACCAGCGAAATGCCGATGCCGGTCAGGCCGGCCTTGCTGAGATCGGCCAGCGCGGCTGCGACATAATCGGGATCGCCGACGATCGGCAGGCCGCCCATGCCTTGCGCGTACTGGCTGCGCTTGGTCAGATATTCCTGCATCGGCACGGTCTGCGGCGAGATGTTCTTCAGCGCCAGAATGCCGTCGACCGCCGACCAGTCGGCGTGCTCGACGATGCAGTGGTGGAAATATTCCTCGGCTTCCTTCTTGGTCGGCCGGCAGGTGACGACGCCGACGGTGTAGCAGCCGATCTCGCGGTCTTGCGCGCGTGCCGCGTCCTGCGCGGCGCGCACCTTGCCTTGCGTCTCCGCAAGCGAGGTGCGCGAGGCCTGCAGGAAGAAGGCGTCGCAGTTCTTGATGGCAAAGGCCTGGCCGGTCGGCGAGGCGCCGGCATTCATGATCAGCGGCCGCACGCCGCCGTACGGTTTCGGCTTGCCGCGCACGCCCTTCATGTCGAGATGCTTGCCCTTGAAGTCGAAATTCTCCTTGTCGGACCAGATCATCTTGATGACGTCGATCCATTCCTGGGCGTAATCGTAGCGGTCACCGTGCTGGCCGGCGTCGACGCCGAACATGTCGAACTCGCCTTCGTTCCAGCCGACCACGATGTTGAGCCCG
>Ga0210395_10002201_pt1 | contig 15206 bp, 15 predicted proteins | sample IncBWH4OmetaG_FD_150861 | JGI IMG/M metagenome (GOLD analysis project Ga0210395, IMG submission 150861) | Forest soil microbial communities from Barre Woods Harvard Forest LTER site, Petersham, Massachusetts, United States - Inc-BW-H-4-O ... | reverse complement strand
TCGTCCTGCGGGAGGAAGCCGCCGCGCCGGAAGTTCTCGCCGGTGAACGCGTCCCACGAGGTGACCACGTTCCACGCGGCCCGCCCGCCGGACAGGTGATCCAGGCTCGCGAACTGCCGCGCCACCTCGTACGGCTCGTTGAACGTGGAGTTGATCGTGCCGGCCAGGCCGAGCCGGTCGGTCACCGCGGCGAGCGCGGCGAGCACGGTGAAGGTGTCCGGGCGCCCGACCACGTCGAGGTCGTAGATCACGCCGTTCTGCTCGCGCAGCCGCAGCCCCTCGGCGAGGAACAGGAAGTCGAACTTGGCCCGCTCCGCGGTCCGTGCCAGGTGGGCGAACGAGCTGAACTCGATGTGGCTGCCCGACCGCGGGTCGCTCCACACGGTGGTGTTGTTCACGCCGGGAAAGTGCGCGGCCAGGTGGATCTGCTTCAGCGGCTTGGTCATCGCCGGGTCCCTCCCCAGGTCACGAACGGCTCCCTTCCTCGTGCCGGCGGTCACGCGGTGGCGTAGCGATTGACCGGCCGGGCGAGTCCGAGCCGCCCGCGCAGCGTCCCGGGCTCATACGAGTTCCGGAACGCGGCGCGCCGCTGCAGTTCGGGCACCAGGCCGCGGGTGATCGTGTGCAGGTCCTGCGGGATGGCACCCGGGCGCAGCCGGAACCCGGACAGCCCGGCGGCCTGCCACGCCTGCAGCAGGTCGGCCAGGCCTGCAGCCGTTCCGGTGAAGATCGTGGCGTCGCTGGCATACGGGTATCCGGCGAGGTCGTCGAGGCGGGCCTTGCGATCTGCCCCGGTCTCGCCGCCGGGCTCGTCGAGGAACACCACGAGGTCCCCGAACACGTGCACGGTGTCCCCGGCGCGGCCCGCCGCCTGCTGGGCGTCGCGGATCTCGGCCACGATCGCCGCCGCGTGCCCGGCGTCGCGCGGCGTGACAAAGCCGATGTCCGCCGACCGGGCGATCAGCCGGTACGGCACGCTGGCGTGCCCGAGCGCGCTGACCACCGGCTGGCCCTGCGGTGGCCGCGGGGTGATCGAAGGACCCTTGACGCTGAAATGCACGCCGGTGAAGTCGATGTAGTGCAGCTTGCCGCGGTCGATGAACCGGCCGGTCGCCACGTCGCGGATCTCGGCGTCGTCCTCCCAGCTGTCCCACAGCCGCCTGACCACCTCCACGTAGTCGGCGGCCTCGTCGAACAGCTCCGCCACCAGGTCCTGGACCTGCGGGCTGGACCGGTCGGTGAGGTCGAGCGCCGGGAACGTGCGGCGCCCGAAGTGCGCCGCCTCGTGCGGACGCGCCGTGACCTGCACCCGCAGGCCAGCCCGCCCGGTGCTGACGTAGTCCAGCGTGGCGATGGCCTTGGAGATGTGGAACGGCTCGGTATGCGTCACCACCGCCGTCGGAATCAGCCCGATGTGGCTGGTCAGCGGCGCGACCCTGGCCGCGATCAGCACCGCGTCGAGGCGCCCGCGCACCTGGTCGGTGCGCCAGTCCTGCTCGAAATGGCGGGCGGACTGCAGGCCGAGCCCGTCCTCGATGGTCACGAAGTCGAGCAGGCCGCGTTCGGCTTCCTGGGTCAGGTCCGCCCAGTAGCCGGCCTGGAACAGCTCGTCTGGGCGTGCCCGCGGCTCACGCCACGCGGCCGGATGCCAGCCAGCGCCTTCGAACGCGACGGCCAGGTGTACTGCTGGGGATGCTGCGGACATGATCTCCAAACGCTCGTAACGCTTTGAGCAGCATTTTAGGCAATCTCGATAGATATTGTCGAGTTAACTTTTGGTTACCGTGGCAGCCCGCCTGGATACCATCGCCGACGTGGCGGACATCGGGCGGCTGGCCGAGCACTTCGCGGCGGGTGACGCAATCTTCGTCTCGTCGCCGCTGTACCGGTCCCTGTGCCGGACGGTCGCCGGGGACCAGTCTGTCCTTGATCTCCTCACGCAGCGGCGGCCCGGCCAGCAGCCGTCGTTCCTGCTGTTCGGCGCGGTCCACTACCTGCTGCTCAGCGGGGCAGCACACCCGCTCGGCCGCTACTATCGATCGCTGCACGGCGCAGCCGCCGCCGATCCTTCGGGCGCCGGGCCCGCGCTGCTGGACTTCTGCCGCGCGTACCGCGACGAGCTGGCCGAGCTGATCCGCACCCGGCTCGTGCAGACCAACGTCGTGAAGCGTTCGGCCGGGCTGCGGGTCGCGATGTGGGCCGTCGGGCGGCGCTGCGCGCAGCCGGTGCACCTGGTCGAGGTCGGTGCGAGCGCCGGCATCCATTTGCACGTCGACCGGTATCGCTATGTCGTCGGCGGCCGCACGTTCGGCCGCCGGGATGCCGCGGTCACGATCGAGACGCGGTGGCGGGGCCCGGGCCAGCCACCGGACCTCGACGACGTGCCGGAGATCGCAAGCCGGACCGGCGTAGACCTGTATCCGGTCCCGGCCGCCGATCCTGCCGAGCGGCTCTGGCTCCGGGCGCTGGTCTGGCCGGAAAACCAGCACGCGGCTGACCTGCTGATGGCGGCGCTGCAGAGCGTCGCCGCGGATCCGCCGGCGATCGTGGCCGGCGACGCGATCGACGTGTGCCCGGAACTGGGCCGGAGCCTTCCGAGGGGCGAGCCGCGCCTGGTGTTTCACGCGGCGACGCGGATGCACGTGCCGAAGGACAGGCGCGCGGCGTTCGATGCAGCGATCGATTCGATGGCCGACGGCGGGCCGTTGTTTCACGCCTGGATGGAGCCGCAGTTCGCGCGGCACCACGGGCTGCCCGGCGATGCGGGCGAAATGCTGGCCATGCACGGCCCGGGCGACCTGTCCGCCGTGCCGGTAGCGCGCGTCGACGGCCACCTCGAATGGGAGGAGGCCTGCTAGCGGGCGAGGGCACCCATCGGATCCCAGGCGGGCAGCACGATCGGCGTCGTGTCCAGCGCGGCACGCAGCTCTTCCGGCAGCGCGTCACGCCGCGCCGCGATCTCGAACACGTACTCGTCGAACCACGAGTCGTTCATCGTGTAGAAACCGTCCTTGCCCTTGTCCGAGCCCCAGCTGTTCTCAACGCGCCACTTGCGGGTCGCGCCGTCGAGGACGTCGACGCCGGTGAACAGCATGGCGTGGGTCATCAGGGTCTCGTGGTAGATGAGACGGTCGGACTTGTCGAGGGTGAAGGCCGTGTCGTACACCGAGGGCAGGTCATACAGGTCGACGTCCCATATGCCGTACTCGTTGCTCATCATCTTGCCGACGTCACAGCCGAACCACACCGGCTCGCCCTGCTGCAGCGTCCGCGCCGCGATGTCCTTCATCACCTGCATGCCGACGTTCAGGTAGGTGACCGGCGGCGCCCCGAGCACGTTGCCGAGGTACTCAACCGTGAAGGTCTGGCCGACCGGGCTCGTCGGCCGCGGGTCGTGAACCAGGCAGACGTAGTCGTTGATCGGCAGGGTGACGTACTTGGCCGCGAACTCCTGCGGCGTGAGCACGCCGTCGCGGTGGAACTCCTTGTCCTTGTCGGTCCACTGCCAGTCGATCTGCTCCGGCGGGGTGCCGAGGTGGATGCAGAGCACCCGGTAGACGACATCCAGGATGTCGGACTTCACGGCCCGGGCCGCGTCAGGGCCCTGCGCGGACGCCTCGCGCAGCGACTTGGCTCCCTGCCGCAGCAGGTTGCGCAGGACCGAGTTCATCCGGCCGGTCGAGGACGAGCTTTGCGTCTCCGGCATGAAGGCCTTGGGCACCAGGCCGTGCTTGTTGACGAGGGCCACGAACATGTTCCACTGACCGCCGTCGCCGGCCACCTCGCTTAGCAGGTACGCGACGGTACGGTCGTCGATGTCGCGGTCGGCGGTCTCGATGATGGCTTCGAGGAAGTAGTTGGCCCGCTCGATCTTGTCCCAGAACATGGCGTAGTTCTGCGAGAACTCGAAGTCCTTGAGGCCCATCTTCTTCATGGCGCCGACGCGAAGCAGGTTGAGCCCGGCGAACAGCCAGCACCGCCCGCTGCGCTCCTGGTTGGTGACCTTCCAGTCGTCGAGCAGCGTCGACAGCGAGTGGTCCGTGCTGTTGAGGATCTCCCGGTTGATCGCCACGTCGTCGACGGAGACCCTGGTGACCGCGTTCTGCGCCAGCCGGTACGCCGGGTTGGCTGCGAAATCTTTGCGGAGCAGCTCCAGGTCCTGTGCGCTCAACGTCCCGTCATTGCTCCGCATGGTCCCTCCTAAGCATCGTTGCTCCTCCTTTCAAGTTATCAGCGCACCCAGGCCGCACCATATGGGCGCACTCCAGGAAAACCGGCTGGCCGGGCGCAGCCGCCCGGTTCGCCGCTGCGCTTCTGCGCAGTTCGGAGGGGGAAGGGCCGTTGCCGCTGCGCCGTGTTGGTCGTTGCCGGGTGCGCCGCGTTGCCCGTTGCCGGTTCTGCCGCGTTGCCGAGTTATGCCGCAAAAACCTGCGCAGCCTGGTGAGATGTGTGTATCCGAAACCGCCGATTGCCTGATGGTGCGCTTGTGAGCCGAGACACTCAACCGGCCTTGCCGTACTCCGGTATGTCGGGCCAGATCGCCCATTACCGGCTGAACGGCTACATCGGCCGGGGCGCCATGGCCGTCGTTTACCTTGCCCAGGATCAGCGCACGGGCGGCAACGTGGCGCTCAAGGTCGTGGCGCCCGAGCTGGCCGGCGACGCCGCTTTCCGTTCCCGGTTCCTGAATGAATCGCGCATGGCTGCCGCGATCGGCCACCCGCACATCATCCCGATCTACGACGCCGACGAGGCCGCCGGGAACCTCTATGTCGCGATGGGCTACGTGCAGGGCGGCGACGCCAGGTCGCTGCTCAACCGGCACGGCCCGCTGCCCGTGGACTGGGCGTGGACGATCACCTCGGGCGTCTCGTCGGCGCTGGACGCAGCGCACGCGCACGGCCTGATCCATGGGGACGTCCGGCCGGCCAACATGCTCCTCGACACCAGCGGCCAGAGCAACGGAGTCGCGCAGCCGGCGGCCGAGGGCGGGCAGCCGGCGGCCGGCGGCCCCGGGCACGTTTACCTGTCGGATTTCGGGATGAGCCGGAGCTCGCCGTCAAGCGAGATCATCGCGGCAGGCCAGATCGAGCCGCTGGACTACGCGGCACCGGAGCAGATAGAGAGGCACGAGCTCGACGGCCGAGCAGACCTCTACTCGCTGGCCTGCGCCGGCTTCGAGCTGCTGTGCGGCACGCCGCCGTTCGGGCAGGACCAGGGCCTGACGCTGATGTACGCGCAGCTGTACGCGCCTGCGCCGTCGGCCGCCGACCGGCGCCCCGACCTGCCCTCGGCGGTCGACGCCGTGCTGGCCACCGCGCTGGCGAAGAACCCGGCGGACCGCTTCCCGACCTGCGGCCAGTTCGCCGAAGCGCTGCGCGCCGCGCTCGGGAGCAGCGACTACGGGAGTTCCGGCCTGCCAGCCCCGGCGGCCGGTCCTCCGCCGGCTGGCCTTGCCCCGGATGACCTTGCCCCAGTTGGCACTGCCTCATTTGGCAATGTCCCGGCTGGCAATGCCCCGCCTGGGCCGCCACCAGCTGGCCCGCCGCCAGCTGACACCGCCGTGCCGGTAGCGGACAGCTGGTTCGGACCGGCCGCGGATGAGCTGGCTGGATACGGCCAGGAGGGACCCGCTGCGCCGGACGCCGGGCAGGCCCCCCATTCGCCCGACGACACGCTGGCCGGCGCGCCCACGATGGCGGGACCATCCACGATGCCCGGAGCGCCCACGATGCCCGGAGCACCCGCGATGGCTGAGGAAGCGCCGTTCTACGGACAGCCCGCGAGCCCGGAGGGCCCCTCGCAGTACGGACCGCCCGCTACGGCAGAAGGATCCCAGGGCTACGGACCACCCACGATGGGCGGGCCACCCACCATGGCGGAGAGTCCCACGCAGTACGGGCCGCCCGCTACGGCACAAGGACCCCAGCCCTACGGGCCACCCTCCATGGGCGGGCCACCCACCATGGCGGAAGGCCCGCCGCAGTACGGGGGCGGCTGGCAGCAGCATCCCCTCGGGCCGCCTCCGGGCGCACCGCCCCGGCAGGGATCCGACTTCCTCAGCAGGCTGCGCGGCGCCTACCCGCAGCAGGGGCGGCTGCCGACCGGCAAGAAGCTGGTCTTCGTCGTGGCCGCGGTGGCCGTTGTCATCGTGGGGATCATCGCCGGTGTCACTCTTTCTGGCGGATCGTCGCCGAGCACGCCGGCGGCTTCGTCGTCGCAAGCCGCCTCCCCGACCCCCTCGACGTCAGGGGCCACCCTGGCGTCCCGGCAGGCGGGCGCCGTCGCCAGCCTGCTGACTTCCAGCGCGGCAACCCGGCGGTCGCTGGAAGGCGCGGTCGCCGACGTCCGCAACTGCTCCAGCCTGGGCAGCGCGACGAGCCAGATCCAGACCGTCGCCAGCCAGCGCAACGCCGAGTACCGGCGCGCGAAGGCGCTGGCCATGGGCGGGGTGGCCAACGGGGCCGCGGTGAAGGCGGACCTGCTCGCGGCGCTGCGCGCTTCGCTCGATGCCGACCGGGACTACCTCACCTGGGCCCGCCGGGAGCTGCATTCAGGATGCAGGCCGGCCAGCCGGTCCCCCGCCTATAACAACGCGGTCATGGCTGATGGGCAGGCGGGCTCGGCCAAGGCAACGTTCGTCCAGGCGTGGAACCCGGTCGCGGCCAAGTACGGCGACCCGCAGGAATCCCCCAGCGACATCTGACGGCCGGCCTCACCCCGGGCCGTAGACCGCGCCTGCTACGCGGGAACCAGGAACGCCCGCAGGGCCGCGATCATCATCGCGGGGTCTTCGGCCCCGCCCAGCTCGCGCGCGGAGTGCATGGCGAGCGCCGGGTTGCCTACGTCAACGGTGGGCATCGCCAGGCCGGCGGCCACGTAGGGCCCGATCGTCGACCCGCTGCGCACGCCGCTGCGCATGACGAGGTACTGCACCGGCACCCCGGCCTGCTCCGCGGCCAGCAGGAACGTGGCGTGCGTTTTCGCGTCGGTGGCGTACAGCACGTTCGCGTTCATCTTCAGCATCGGGCCGCCGTTGAGCGCGACCTCGTGCTGCGGCTCGTGCTTGTCCGGGTAGTTCGGGTGCGCCGCGTGCCCCATATCCGCGGAGACGTGCACCGATCCCGCGACCGCACGAAGGAACTCGTCGCGGGTCCCGCCCCTGGCGAGCACCGAGCGCTCCAGCTGGGTGCCCAGCCAGGCGCCGCGCGCACCGGTCGCCGACACGCTGCCGATCTCCTCGTTGTCGAACAGGACCAGCGCGCTGACGTGCCCGCTGGCCGGCTCGCCGGCGATCGCGGCCAGCGCCGACACGCAGGCGTGCGTGCACTCCAGGTCGTCCAGCCGCGCGGAGCTGACGAACTCCTCGCTCGCCCCGGCCAGCCTGCCCCCGGTCAGGTCGTACGTCATCAGGTCATGGCTCAGCACGTCCTCGGCCGGGATGCCAAGCTCGGCCGCGATGAGTGCCCTGAACGCTCCGCTTTCCGGCGGGCCGAGCGACCAGATGGGCGCCATGTGCAGCTGCGGATCCAGCTTCAGGCCCGATCCGGCTTTCATGTCCTGGTCGAGGTGGATGGCCAGCTGCGGCACCCGCAGCAGCGGCCGGTCGACGCGCAGCAGCCGGGTTTGCGGGCCGCCGGGGGTGCGCACGACCACCCGGCCGGCCAGCCCGAGATCGCGGTCGAGCCAGGAATTGAGCAGCGGGCCGCCGTAGATCTCGACGCCGATCTGGCGGATGCCGGCCGCGCCGGTATCCGGGCGCGGCTTGACCCGCAGCGTCGGGCTGTCGGTGTGCGCGCCGAGCAGCCGGAACGGCGTGTGCGGCGCCGCCCCCTCGGGGACCACCCAGGCGAACAGCGACCCGCCATCTAGCGTCGCGTAACGGCCCGTTTCCGATGGCCACTCCTGGCCCAGCCCCACCTCGGTGAAGCCGGCCGCGGTCAGCCGCGACAGTGCCTCAGCGGCGGCGTGGTACGGCGACGGCGAGGCGTCAATGAAGTCGATCAGATCCAGGGCGGTGTCACGGGCGCTGCTCACCGGTCCATCATGTCGCACGGCTCAGAACCACACCGCTGCGGGTGAACGGCGCCTCGCCGGGCTAGCTGGCCAAGAGAAGCCGCGGTAGCCCGGTCACGTCGCTGCGCGGAGGGCGGATCGCGACGGCGGGCAGCTCGCTGACTGCCTGGTCCAGGGTCGTGAAGTTCGGGATCACGTGATCCACGCCCGTGAGACTGAACAGCCGCAGCAACGTCGCCGCCCGGACGACCAGCCGGAGCTCACCGCCCTCAGCGGCGGCCCGCCGGTGTGCGAGCACGAGAACCTGCAGACCCGAAGTGTCGCAGAACGACGTCTCGGTCAGGTCGACCACGATCGTGGCGTGCCCCTGCGCGGCGGCTGCCAGCAGCGCCGCGCGCAGCTGGCCAGCGTTGGTGATGTCGATCTCGGCAGGGCCCCTGACCACCGGCAGACCCGAAATCGTCGCTACGGGGAATCCCGCTGGCGCTGACATCTTTGGCACCTTCCAGCCGTCGGTCAGAACGCCAGGGCGGGCCGGATCCGCTTCTGATCAGGGGGGACGGAGCGAACCCGGCCTTAGCCCTGGCTGAAACCGCTGTTACCCGCCTCAGAGGCGAGTAAACGGTGCCTACATCTCGCCCGTCGCCGCATCGATGTACCGATGGTCCGCAAAGTACGAGCCCTTTGGTACATCGACGCCCTGCGATTGACAGGTCAGGCGGGCTCGAGGACGAATACCGGGATCCGGCGCGTGGTCCGCTGCTGGTACTCCGCGTACGGCGGGTAGGCCGCGACCGCCCGCTCCCACCACTCGGCGCGCTCGTCGCCGGTGACTTCCCTCGCGGTCATGTCCCACCGGTTGGGGCCGTCCTGAAGCTCGACCCGCGGGTTGTCCCTCAGGTTGTAGTACCACTGCGGATGCTCCGGGGCACCGCCACGGGACGCCACGGCGGCGTAACTGCCGTCGTGCTCCACCCGCATCACCGGCGTCTTGCGTACCTTGCCGCTGCTCGCCCCGCGGTTGGTGATGATCACGACGGGAAGGCCGGTGTCGCGCAGCGTCGTCCCCTGCGTGCCACCAGAACTCTCATAGGCCTCGACCTGGTCGCGTACCCAGGCCTGCGTGCTCGGCTCGTAGTCACCATCGACAGGCATGGACCTAAGTCAAGCATCCCGGAGGGTGGCTCCGCCCCCCGCACACCCGCGAAACCCCGGTTACCCGCGCGCTGTGGGCCCGAGTGCCTGGATTGCGGCGGCCACCTGTGCTTCGAGAGAGGCGCCGGCGGTGCGGCGGTTGTCGATGGTCAAGTGCGGGGCGGCCGGCTCGGCGCCGAGCCGCATGCTGGCCGTGAACGCGGCGAAGTCCGCGAGCTTTTCCGTGTCCCGGCCGGATCCCCGGGCCTCCAGGCGGTAGCGGAGCGTTGCCGCGTCCGAGCGGACCCAGACCAGCTGCACGACCCCGCCGCCGAGGTCGGCGACCCAGGCCCGCCACCGGCCGGCGTCGTGGATCTGCTCGGTGAACGGGGCAGACAGCAGCACCGGGCAGCCGTACCCGCGGATCTCGCGCGCGGTCGCGGTCATCCCGCCGTACTCGTGCGCCTTGATGTGCTCGTCGTACCACGGGCCCTCGCGCTCCCCCGCCGGGCGCCCGGCGGCGAGCAAGGTCGCGGCCACGAACGAGCCGTACATGGTGTCCTTGTCGAGCAGCGCGGGTGTCGGGACCAGCGCGGCGAGCAGCAGGCCGGCCACCGTGCTCTTGCCCGATCCCGGCGGGCCTGCCACCACCAAGGCGGGCGCGGGCGGCCGCCCGGTCACGCGTTCGCTGCCATCGCGGTGCGCAGCAGCGGGCCGAGCCGGTCGAGATCCCCGAGCGAGCTCAGGTGCAGCTCGATCCAGTCGCGGCGGCCGGGGTCACGGCGGACCGCGGGGTCGTCACCGAAGTCCGCGCTGACCCGCGACCACCCGTCCCGCGTGATCCGCAGGTCGATCACCCCGGGCGCCTCCAGGTGAGCGATCTCGCGGTGCCCGGCGACCAGCGCCGGCTTGTCGCCGTACCGGGAATCCCGCTCCTGCACCGCTCCGGCCGTGAGCATCAGCAGGACGAACGCGTCCCACAGCAAGTCACCCTGGCCTTCATGCATGCTCGCGATGGTAACCAGCCGAGCCGGCGGGCCGGGGTCCACCTCGCCCGCGGCTCGGTAACAGCCGGCGGATGGTCGCCAGCCAGGCTTCCACGGCCGCGGTGCCGAACCCGGATTCCGGGTTGACCTCGAACTTCTCCGGGACGATGTCGGTGACATTCCAGCCGTCGCTGAACGCGGCGCGCAGCTCATCCTGGCGGACCCGGCGCGGGCCGCAGGTGCCGGGCTGGTGCTCGCTGAAGCAGACCAGGTACAGGCTTCCGCCGGGCTCGACCACCGAGGCCAGGCTGGCCACGTACCTGGCGCGGTCCTCGTCATCGAAGATGTGGAAGACCCCGCTGTCGATGACCGTGTCGAAGGCCAGGCCGAACTGCCAGAGATTCAGCGCGTCGGCGACCTCGAACCGTGCGGCGATGCCGCGCTCGGCCGCCTTGTCCCGGGCCTGCTGGATAGCGCGCGGCGAGATGTCGATCCCCAGCGCGTTCGCGCCCTTGGACGCCGCCAGCAGGGTTTGCTCCCCCGTTCCGCAGCCCGCGTCGAGCAGCCGCCCGCTCAGCAGGCCCGTGTCCGCCAGCCGGACGAACACCGGCTGCGGCCGGCCGATGTCCCACGGCGGAGACGTGCTCCTCGCGTACGAGCCGTCCCAGGTCTCCGACGGCGTGGTCATGGCATCTCCTTGCAGGGACCGGACTACGATCGCTGCCTGTCGCGTTGCGCACCATGGTGCCAGTGCCGTCGCCGCGCGGAGGGAGCAGGGCCGATGAAGCCGATGCCAGAGGACTGGACCAAGGCGGTCGCCGTGGTCGCGCACCCGGACGATCTCGAGTACGGGGTGGCCGCGGCCGTCGCCCGGTGGACCGGGCAGGGCAAGGAGGTCGCCTACCTGCTCGCCACCAAGGGCGAGGCAGGTATCGCAGGCCAGCGGCCGGAACGGGTCGCGCCGTTGCGGATGGAGGAAGAGAGGCGCAGCGCCGCCGTGGTGGGCGTGACCGAGGTCGTGTTCCTTGACCATCCCGATGGGCTGGTCGAGTACGGGGTGCCGCTGCGGCGCGATCTCGCCGCCGCGTTCCGCAAGCTGCAGCCCGAGGTGGTCATCACCACAAGCTTCGACCTCACCTGGGGCGAGGACGGCCCGGTCAACCACGCCGACCATCGCGCGGTCGGGCTCGCGGTGCTCGACGCCTGCCGGGACGCGGCCAACGAGTGGGTGTTCCCGGACGCCGGGCCCAGGTGGGGCGGCATCCGGGACGCGTACGTGGCGTCTACCGGCAACCCGACCCACTTCGCGGACGTCACCGGCACGATCGAGGCGGGCGTCGCCTCGCTGCGCGAGCACCAGGCCTACCTGGACGGCCTCGGAGGCAACTTCGACCCCGACGAGTTCCTGCGGAACATGGCCGGATACATCGGCCTGGGCGCCGGCTGCGAGTACGCGGTCGGCTTCCGCCGCTACCCGATGTGAGCGTGCGGCTCGCCTACCCTGGCGATGGCCTGACGGACGGGGTTGCGCACCTTCGCCGCTGGAGCGAGGCCGACCTCGGCTGCGTGCGGGAAGCCGCCGCCGACCCGCGCATCCCGGAATGGACCACCGTGCCCGCCGCCTTCACCGAAGCCGAGGGCCTGGCCTTCATCCGCCGCCAATGGAGCCGCCTCGACAGCGGCGAGGGAATATCGCTCGCGCTGTCGGATGCCGCAACCGACGAGGCCATGGGCCTGATTGTGCTCTTGCTGCAGCCGAGCCGGCCGGGCGTGGCCGAGACCGGCTACTGGGTCATCCCAAGGGCCAGGGGCCGGGGGCTCGCCACCCGTGCGATCCGGCTTACGTCGACCTGGGCGCTGGCCGACGCGGGCCTGGCCCGGGTCCAGGCCCTGGTCGAACCGGACAACGAGGCGTCCGCGCGAGCGCTGCTGGCCGCCGGATTCCGCGCGGAGGGCACGCTGCGGTCGTTCCTGCTCAGCGGCGACGGCCGCCGGGCCGACGCCATGGTGTTCTCCCGCATCGCGGCCGATCTGTAGCGCTGCCCGGCGGCCGGCGGCCTTACCGCGCGTGGGCGTGCTCACGCCGGTACGCACCGAGCGCGTGCTCAGCGTCCTCGGCGGCGAGATCGGCGTTGATCACCGCCCCGGCGGTCAGGCCAGCCGCGGCAGCGGAGATGACCTGCGCATTAATGGCAGCGAGGTTGCCGGCCACCCACACCCCGGGCACGCTCGTCGCGCCGGACAGGTCCGCCCCGATCTGGGTTCCGATCACCTGCCCGCCCATAGTCACCTCGGCTGGGAACAGGCCAAGCGGGGCGAGCAGTTCGGCCCGGGCGGTCATCCTCGGTGCGACGATGAGCGCGTCCAGGGACACGCGGGTGCCGTCGGCGAGCCGGACCCCGGTCAGGCCACCGTCGCCGGCCTCGACCTGCGTGACCGTGCCCTCGATGATCGGGATGCCGAGCGCGCCGAGCTGCTCGCGCTGTTCGCCGGATAGCTCGGGCCCGGTATGGGCGAGCACGGTCACGTGCCGGCTGAGCTGGCGGAACAGCAGTGCCTGGTGCATGGTGCCCGGGCCGGTGGCCAGGATGCCAATCCGCTGGCCGCGAACTTCCCAGCCGTGGCAGTACGGGCAGTGCAGGACGTCGATGCCCCACCGCTCGGCCAGGCCAGGCACCTGCGGAAGCTCGTCACGCACGCCGGTCGCCACCAGCAGCCGCCGCGCGGCCACCGCCCGGCCGCCGATCTGGACCGCGAAGCGCTCGCCGGACCGGCTCAGCGCGGTGACCCTGCCGGTCTCCACTCGGCCGCCGTACCTGGCGACCTCCTCGCGACCGGCTGCGTAGATCTCGGCCGGCGGCGTGCCGTCGCGGGTGAGGAAGTTGTGCACGTGCGAAGCCGGTGCGTTGCGCGGGTCGCCCGCATCGATCACCAGCACCGACCGGCGCGACCGGGCCAGCGCAACCGCGCCGGCCAGCCCGGCCGCGCCCCCGCCGACCACCACCACGTCATAGCTCTCGTCCATGCACCCACAATCGGCCCCGGGCCGAGCACTTGGCAAATTCCTTTGCCGAAACAGCAATAGATGTGCATCGCTGGCCATGGCGGTCCTCTGCGAGCTGGGCGGCGGGCTCGTCATCGGGCGATGACCGGTGGCTAACGGCCGGCCGGAGGGCCGGGCCGGGCCGTTCAGTCGGCCTTCTGGCCGCGGTAGATGCCGTCGAGCAACTCGCGTGCGTAGGCGTCGGCGTCGGGCATCCCGAGCTCGCGGGCGACAGAGATCTCGGCCTGGATGTCGTACGTAACCCGCGCGAAACTGACCGAGAACGATGCCGGGTCGGGGCTGTTGGCGACGCCTTCGATGATCACGTAAGGGGCGGAGGGCGCGTCGAGGTGGTTACCGGTGCTGCCGACGTCGAACAGCGTCAGCCCGCGGCTGGCCTTGAGGTAGGCAGTGTGGATGTCGCCGTAGCCGACGACGTCCGGCGTCGCGCCGGGCCCGGGGGCGTGACCGGCACGGAACGGGGTGGCGTGGCCAGCCCGGAACGCGCCGGTGAAAGTTCCGGGCAGCGCCGCGAGCCAGGCGAGGTCGCCGGCCGACAGCTCGTCACGGGTCCACTGGCCGGAGGGCGAGTCATGCGACGCCTGGCGGGCGATGGAGGTATCCCAGTTGCCCCGGACGGTCGCCTCGCACGCCGCACGGACCAGCCGCACCGCTTCCGAGCCGCGCGGCCCCTTGCCGATGACGTCGCCGAGATTGACGATGCGGGTGATCCCCCGCGCCTGTATATCGGCCAGCACCGCCTGCAGCGCGGTGACGTTGCCGTGCACGTCGGAGATGATGGCAACCCGGTCGAGCATGCCTCAAGTGTGGGGCAGGGCATAGGGTCGGCCACATGGTGACTGCAGGACGCAAGGTGCTTCTTCTCGCCGCCGACGACTTTGAGGACATGGAGCTGCTGTACCCGCTCTACCGGCTGATCGAAGAGGATGTCGCGGTCACCGTGGCAGGCCTGGACGACCATCCGGTGACCGGCAAGAAGGGGCACGGCCCGGTGCCGGTCGACACCACCGCGGACCAGGTCGCGGAAGCCGACTTCGACGCCCTGGTCATCCCCGGCGGGTATGCGCCGGACAAGCTGCGGCGCTCCGAGGCCGTGCTGGGCCTTGTGCGGGACTTCGACGCCGCGGGCAAACCCGTGGCGTTCATCTGCCACGCGGGCTGGGTGCCGATCTCGGCGAAGATCCTCAAGGGCCGCCGGGCGACGAGCGTGGGCGCGATCCGGGACGACATGGTGAATGCCGGGGTGGACTGGGTCGACGAGGCCACCGTGGTCGACGGCAACCTCATCTCCGCGCGGACCCCGGCCGACCTCGGCCCGTGGATGAAGGCGCTGCTCGCCGCGCTGGGCTGAACGGGCGCCCGCGCGTCGCCCCCCAGGGCTGAGCGGGCACCGGACCCCGTCGCCTGGCCATGGCTGGCATGCGGAATTGCTATTTGCGCTCCGCCAGCCGGCCTTCCTAACGTCAGCGAAGAGCGCGCCCCGTCCGTCATGAACGCAGCGCGCTAGTGGCGTTTCGAGGACGAGATGAGGGCCAACATGGGTCTTGGCGGGCTGGAGCGGGTTGCAGGCCCGGTGTTCCGGCGCGGCGAACCGGGCTACGAGCAGGCTCGCGAGGACGCGGTGTGGAACGCCCGCAAGCCCGCCAGGTATCCCGATCTCATCGTGATCGCGGTCACCCAGGATGACGTCGCGGCGGCGGTCAGGCACGCCCGCGCCGAGGGCCTCCAGGTAGCGCTGCGGTCCGGCGGGCACAGCTGGTGCGGCGGGCACCTGCACGACGGCGGCCTGCTGCTCGACCTGTCCCGGCTGCGCGAGATCACCGTGGACCCAGCCGCTCACAGAGTGACCGTGCAGGCCGGGGTGGTCGGCGCCGACGTGCACGAGGCGCTGGTACCGCACGGGCTGTTCTTCCCGGTCGGCCACGGCCCGGACGTCGGCCTCGCCGGGTTCCTGGTGGGCGGGGGCTACGGCTGGAACTCCCGCCAGCTCGGCCCGGCGTGCCTGT
>Ga0210395_10002200_pt1 | contig 15211 bp, 15 predicted proteins | sample IncBWH4OmetaG_FD_150861 | JGI IMG/M metagenome (GOLD analysis project Ga0210395, IMG submission 150861) | Forest soil microbial communities from Barre Woods Harvard Forest LTER site, Petersham, Massachusetts, United States - Inc-BW-H-4-O ... | reverse complement strand
AAAAAAGCAGCTCGCCGTTAGTGATAGGCAGGGTGCCAAGATATTCGACCACACCAAACAGCAATAGCGCGGCAGCGGTCGCACCGGCCGTCCAGCGCCACATGATCTCCGCCAGCGTCAGCGACGGCCGCCGGAATGTCGCTCGGAATCCTTCAACAGTAGGCGAGATGGCCATTCCGATCAGCATAACTCATTCAGGTGTGGTTGATTCCCGATGGTGTTGTCATCTGAGCGCAGCATCAGTTTTACGAAGTGCGCAGTCGAAGGATCCATCGACTGCACGGCTGCTACGCGTTCATGAAGCAGCCCCTTGGCTCAGGGTGACCGGACGTACCAGGAGACTGAAGCTTGGCTTTACTTGATCACGATGTTGAGCAGCTTCCCGGGGACGTAGATCTTCTTCACGATCTGCTTGCCCGCTATGGCAGCCTGCACTTTCTCATCGGCGAGTGCGCGAGCGACCACCGTTTCTTCTGTGGCATCCGCCGACACAACCACGCGGCCGCGCAACTTGCCATTGACCTGCACGGGAATTTCGAGTTCTTCTTCCTTCGCTAACTCGGCGTCAAACTTCGGCCACGGCGCCTTGAGCAGATTGCCTTTTTCGCCGAGCATCTCCCAGAGTTCGTGCGCGAGATAAGGTGCGAACGGCGCGAGCAACAAAACTAGATCGCGCTGGACGTCCAGCAAGAACGGCGCCGGAACCTCATTCCGCGCAATCGCATCTTCCGCGCCATACAACACGTTCACCAACTCCATGATCGCGGAGACGCAGGTATTAAAGTGCCAGCGTCCCTGGTATTCGTCGCTGACACGTTTGATGGTCTGGTGCAACTTGCGCTGAATGCAGCGCGCCACCGGCGGTAGAGACGTTGCTGGCAACATTTCTGCGTGCGCTGTGCCAGACGATGGCGACGAAGATGGCGTATTCCTCACCACGAACCGGTAGACTCGCCCCAAAAACCGCTGAATGCCTTCGACGCCCGAATCCTGCCAATCGAGATCACGGTCCGGCGGCGCGGCGAACAAACTGTTCAGGCGCGCCGCGTCAGCGCCGTAGCGCGCGACCATCTCATCGGGCGAAACCACGTTGCCCAGATTCTTCGACATCTTCCGCCCGTCTTTGATCACCATGCCCTGCGTGAACAAACGCTCGACCGGTTCGTCGTTGGTGATCATGCCGAGGTCGCGCATGAACCGCGTCCAGAAGCGCGAATAGATCAAGTGCAGAATCGCGTGCTCGACGCCGCCAATGTACTGGTCGATGCCTCGATCGCCAAACCAATACTGCGCAATCTTCCCGTCGAACGGAGCGCGGTCGTTATGCGCGTCAGTATAGCGATAGAAATACCAGGACGAATCGACGAACGTGTCCATGGTATCGGTCTCGCGCCGCGCCGGGCCGCCGCACTTCGGGCACGTCGTGTTGACGAACTCTGGAACGTTCCCGAGCGGCGATCCGCCAGCAAGCGTAACCTCGACATTCTCCGGCAAGATCACCGGCAAATCTTTTTCCGGCACGGCGACGATTCCATCCTTCTCGCAATAGAGCATCGGGATGGGCGTGCCCCAGTAGCGCTGCCGCGAAATGCCCCAGTCTTTGAGGCGATATGTGACCGTGGCTTTGCCGAACTTGTTCTCTTCGGCGTACGCCGACATCACTTTGATCGCTTCTTCGCAAGCCATGCCGCTGTAGCGGCCGGAGTTGATCAACATGCCTTCGTGCGCCACGAACGGGAGATGCGGTTCGGCGATAGTTTCTTCCGGATCGTTCGTAACCGGCAACACGACGAGGCGGATCTCGAGGTTGTACTTCTTCGCAAATTCGTAATCGCGCTCGTCGTGCGCGGGCACGCCCATGATCGCGCCGGTGCCGTAGTCCATCAAAATATAATTCGCAACCCACACCGGAAGCCGCTCGCTGTTGAAGGGATTAATGGCGTAGCGCCCAGTGAAGACACCATGCTTTTCGATCTCGCCAATATCTCCAGTTTCTCTAGCCGTGCGTTGCTCGGCAATGAGTTGATCGACCTTCGCGCGCAAGCCAGGATCGGCCGCCGCCAAATCTTTCACGATCGGATGCTCGGGCGCAAGCTGCACCGAAGTCGCGCCGAAAATCGTATCCACACGCGTAGTGAAGACCGGGATAGTCGAACCCGCCGGCCCGAACCCGGAATGGTTTTCCCCGTAATCGAGTTTAAAATCGACCAGCGTCCCTTCGCTGCGCCCGATCCAATTGCGCTGCATGGTGCGGACTTTTTCCGGCCAGCCTTCGAGCTTGTCCAAACCTTCGAGCAACTCCTCGGCATACTTCGTCGTGCGTACGAACCACTGCTCCAACTCGCGTTGCTCGACCAACGTATCTTCGTGCCGCCAGCAACAGCCGTTTGGAAGCACTTGCTCGTTCGCCAGCACCGTCGCGCACTTCGGACACCAGTTCACTTTGCTCTTTTTCCGATACGCCAGCCCGCGCTCGAACAGCTTGAGAAAGAACCACTGGTTCCAGCGGTAATACTCCGGAAGGCAAGTTGTAACTTCGCGCGACCAGTCATACGCAAAGCCGAGGCGCTTCATCTGTGCCTTCATGCTGGCGATGTTGCGCAGGGTCCACTCACGCGGAGGCGTGTTGTTCGAAATGGCCGCGTTTTCCGCGGGCAAGCCGAACGAATCCCAGCCCATGGGATGCAGCACGTTGTAACCGTTCATCCACATGTAGCGTGCGAGCGCGTCGCCAATGGCGTAGTTGCGCACGTGTCCCATATGCAGCGCCCCTGAGGGATAGGGCAACATCTCGAGCACGTAGTATTTTTTCTTGGCCGAGTTCGCCTCAGCGGCGTAGAGCGCAGGGTCCTGTTGCCAGCGCTGGGACCACTTGATTTCTACGCGCTGCGCATCATAGCGCTCGTCGTTGGGACGAGCGGGGACGCCGGATTCAGATCCGTTGATCACACCGTCAATTGTCTTTTCGCCAATCGCCATACCGAGCAGCTACCAGTGAGTAGTCCCTTATTTTACACGTCACACCCTAAAACCCGGAGTCCGCAACCCTATAGCGACCGCATTCCCGGCTTTCATCCAACTGTGTTCACTAGAGTTCCGACGGGCGGAATGGTAATGCGGATCTCATCGCCGGGCTTCAAGGTGAAGCCGTCCGGAGGTACAACGCCTGTACCGGTGAGAAGAAAGCATCCGTGCGGAAAGCTGTTGTTGCGATAGAGATACTCGACAAGTTCCTCCGGCTTCCGCTTCATCTCTTTGAGCGTAGTCGAGCCGGAAAATGCCAACGCACCCGCGCGGCGAATCTCCAGCCCGATTTCCGTGGCGGCCGGCAACGGCTCATCCTGAATCAGAAGACACGGTCCGAGCGCGCAACTGCGGTCGTAAACTTTAGCCTGCGGAAGATACAGCGGGTTTTCGCCCTCGATGTCCCGCGAACTCATGTCATTGCCAATGGTGTAGCCCGCAATCTTGCCCTGAGGCGTAACGAGCAAAGTTAACTCCGGCTCCGGAACCGACCAGGAAGCATCGTCGCGAATCGCAACTTTCGCGTCCGGCCCGACGACTCGATGCGCCGACGCCTTGAAGAACAACTCCGGCCGCGCCGCTTGATAAACGCGGTCGTAAAAGTCTCCGCCGCCCGCGCCTTTCGATTCCTCCATGCGCGCATTACGGCTGCGATAGTAGGTAACTCCCGCCGCCCAAACCTCCTGGCTGCCTATGGGGGGAAGTACATCGTGCGGCGCCACGCCATCTGCCGGCTTCATGTTACGAATCACGCCATCAAGATAGTCGTGCAGATTTTCCCGCCCTAACAATTCGTCCCAGGAAGAGACATTTAACAAGTAGAGGCAGCCAGCACGCTCGGCTACAACGCTGTGTCGGCAACGGTATAGTTTCATGCAGAAGAGTATCGGACTGTAGAGACGTTGCATGCAACGTCTCCTCGAACCGCTCTGTTCTCAGGCAAATCCATCGCATCGATGCGGCAGGTCGCCACCGGATGGGCGAAGTTGCTGCATCTCAAATCCAAATATTTTTACAAACACCCGCGATCAGGAAACCCCCGAAGGCCTCGAATGTCCCCTCCGGCAAACCCTCCGTCAAGTGGCGAAGGCACAACACTCCATACTCGCAGCCTGACTCAAAGTATTGCAGATAGGCCATGAACCGCCGCTTCCCTCTCCACTCCACCATTCCGGCGAATCCCAGCACGAGTTCGGTGACCGGCTTTTCGCTGGCCGCGATCCGCTCTTTGATCAGAGCATCATTTTGTGCAGTGTCGTTGGTTAGCGGTTCCCAGCTACGGGCGTGGCCGTTAACCGAGAGCCGCATCAGCCACTGTTCTTTTTTGAGCTGCTTGTATTGGAGCAGTTCATTGAGGCGCGACTCCGCAGACTTGGCCAGACTTCCGATCTTCTTTTGTAGATCATGTTGTAGATCATGCTTCGACAGATCATGCTTCGAGAGGTCAGGCTTCGGCGCTTCAGGATCGGGCATAGGCGTCGACCAAACTATCCAGCTTTTCGCCGTCGGTGGTCAAACCCCGAAGCTTTGTCATTCCGACCGGAGCAGCGAGCGCAGTGGAGGAACCTGCTTTCCCCGCCGACGTGGCGAAACCTGCTTAGCCGCCTGCTCTATTTGCGGTGCAGGCGCGGGCAACGGTAGACTTGATGCGGAGCGTGGCTTCTCCTGCGGCCGCGGCAATAAGTCGAGCTGCGCTCGACGGATGGGCGAGTCGCCCGTCCCCACACAGGCGCTCTACACAAGCATTTCCCAGGGTGAACTTATGCTAGTCGTCATGAAGGCGCAGGCCACCGAAGAACAGGTCCGCGCCGTTTGTCAGAAAATCGAGAAGCTCGGCTATCGCGCGCATTCCATGCCGGGCGCAACCCGCACCGCCATCGGCATCACCGGCAACAAGGGCGAAGTCGAACAGGGCACGCTGGAAGAAATGCCGGGCGTCCAGGAAGTCATCCAGGTTTCGAAGCCCTACAAACTGGTCAGCCGCGACGTCAAGGAAGACAACACGGTCATCACTTTCTCCGGCACGGCAGCCACCATCGGCGGGCCGGGCCTCGCGATCGTCGCCGGACCGTGCGCCATCGAGAATCACGACCAGGCCTTTGCCGTCGCCGAGCGCGTGCATCGCGCCGGAGCCCAGTTCTTCCGCGGCGGCGCCTACAAGCCGCGCACGTCGCCCTACTCTTTTCAGGGACTCGGCGAGGAAGGCCTGCGCATCATGGCCGAAATTCGCCAGCAGTTTGGCATGAAGATCATCACCGAGGCCATCGACAACGAGTCGCTCGACCTGGTCGACGAATACGCCGACGTCATCCAGATCGGCGCCCGCAACATGCAAAATTTTTCTTTGCTGAAGCGTGCAGGAAGATCCCGCAAGCCCGTTCTACTGAAGCGCGGCATGTCGGCCACGCTGGAAGAATTTCTCATGGCGGCGGAATACATCCTGAGCGAAGGCAACTATAACGTCGCGCTCTGCGAACGCGGCGTGCGCACATTTGCTGATCACACCCGCAATACGCTAGACCTGAGCGTGGTCCCTGCAGTGCAGCGGCTCAGCCATCTGCCGATTCTGGTCGACCCCAGTCATGGCACGGGTAAACGCAATAAAGTGACCCCGCTTTCGCGCGCCGCGGTCGCCGTCGGCGCCGACGGATTAATGGTCGAAGTGCACAACCAGCCCGATCAGGCCATGTCCGACGGCCCGCAGTCCCTGTTCCCCGATCAATTCGACACCTTGATGGAGCAGGTCCGCCAAATCGCAGCGGTCGTGGGAAGAACCGTGCCCTCGATCGGGGTGGGGGAGCCGGTCGCAGTCAGCAAGTAGGACCCGGCTATAACCTAATCTCTGGAGGGAAGAGTGATCCAGCGTTGGGCTCTGATTTGCGGGACACCTGCAGTCCTGATCGTCGGCGGAATTCTCTCGGCGCAGGACTCGAGGTCGTTCCCCACTCCGGCCAGCCCGGGCCAGGCCATTCGGGATGCCGCCAGGGCGGCATCTCATGACCCGACTGAAGATCGCCCGAAGGGCGGCGCCGTCGAGGTTCTGAATGGCATGCCGGACGTGGATTTCCGCGCCTACTTGCAAAAGGTTTCGACAGCTATACGCAGCAGTTTGTATTTCTTGGTCCCGCAGAAAGCGCATGACAGGAAGGGCAACCTTACCATTGAGTTCGCGGTGTTGCCCGACGGCAGGATCGGCACAATGAAGTTGGTTTCTTCCTCCGACGACGACCTTCTAGATCGAGCAGCTTGGAAAGCGATTCGGGCCGCGGCACCATTTCCGGCGTTGCCGAAGGAGTTCACCCGGCCGAATCTAAAGCTGCGTTACCGTTTTTTCTACAACGAAGTACCTTAACTTCGGGCCGGCGCCAAAGCGACTTTGCCCGAAGACGACACGAGGCAGAACACTCCAATCGATTCCGTGAGGGACGCATGACCAATCTGGGTTTCAGCTTGACCTGGGCGATGCCGCTCGCGCTTGCACTCGCCTTCATACCCGGCGCGAGATTGGAACGATCCCAGGATGCGCCGCAGAGTCCCTCCGAAGTTGTTTATGCGGGACTGGGCCCAGGCATGACCAACCCCAAGCCTATATATCAGCCAAACCCGGAATACACCGACCGGCCGCGCCGAAAAAAAATTCAAGGGAACGTTTTGCTTTCCTTGATCGTGACCGCCGACGGCACCGTACGCGACCCCCAGGTCACGCGGAGCCTGGACAAAGATCTCGACAAGAAGGCGCTGGAATGCGTCAGCAAATGGAAATTCGAACCGGCAACCAAAGACGGCCAGCCGGTGGCCATGCATATAGCCGTTGAGGTCAACTTCCGCCTGTATTGATGGTCAGCCTACTCGCGCCAAAGCGCAAAACCCTTGCACGCAGCCGCCCGGGCATCCCAAAGTTGAGTCCCGACCATCCTTACTCCTTACCAGACCTTTCCAAGGAGTTGGAATCGTGACGAAGATCGTCATTGCGCTTGTGATGATCTGCGGCCTCGCGGTCCCGCCGCTGGCGGGCCAGCGCACCTCACCGGCCGATATTCCGTCCTGCGCCCAATCACTGGACGAGGCCTCCCACTACCCAGACAACATGGTCCGTCCCAAATACCCGAAGAACGCCCTTCGCAACCAGATTGAAAGCAAAGTTGAACTGCGGGCAGTGATCGCACCTGACGGAAAAACGAAAGACATTGCTGTCCTGAGTGGCGACTCCGAGTTCTCACAGAGCGCGATGTTGGCGATTCGCAAGTGGCGCTTTCATCCCGAACTGAGAAAGGGGCAGCCGGTTGAGACGACTTACAAAATCCATGTCCGATTCAACCCAATATTGCGGGAAGCAAACAGCGATGTAAAACTCGAATCGCCTCCACCGGAGCCGCAGGCAATATCCGCGTTCGCGATGCCGCATCGGAAGGATCTGGAGTCGGAGGTCCACCGCGCGTCAGAACCAGGAATCGTTGCCCCCAAGCAACTCTATTCGCCCGAGCCGGAGCTCACAGAGAGAGCACGCAAAGCAGGCGAGGGAGGCAATGTCACGATCTCCCTGATCGTCGGAGTTGACGGCAAGCCGCACGATCTGAAGATCGAATGCGGCTCCGCTCCTGATCTGGCCGAAAAAGCACTCGAATCAATCTCTACTTGGAAATTCGAGCCGGGGACCAAAGATGGAGAACCAGTAATGGTAGAAATCGCCGTCGAGGTCCAGTTCCACATGTACAGCGGTCGTTAACGAGGGCCTGCTCTGGTAATCTTCTCCTTCCGCCCCGGCGGATCGCATCTTGCGAAAACTCCTCTTCATCGCAGTTCTGATTCCAATCGTCGGCGGCCTCGGTTGGTGGTATTTCCGGGAGCAGGCGCTGCCCGACTATGGGCCGCTCTACCGCGAGTACGCCTACGTCACCAATGGCAAGAGCAACACGGTCAGCGTGATTGACTTGCGCACGTTTGCGTTGGCCAAGACCATCGCCGTCGGCAGCGAGCCCACCGGTGTCGCCGCCAACAGCAAGAAGAACGAGATTTACGTGGTTAACACCGGGTCGAACAACGTCAGCGTCATCGATGCCGAGACCAACACGGTCGCGGCCACGATCGGCGTACACGGACGTCCTTACTTCATCGACGTGGCCGAGGACGGCAAGCGCGCCTACGTGGCCAACTCAGGCTCGTCGAACGTCAGCGTGATCGATCTCGAGAAGCGCATGGTGATCGGCAATCTGCGCGTGGGGGCCGCGCCAGGCCTCGCGCGGGTTTCGCCCGACGGCTCGACCGTCGTGGTCAGTAATCGCGGCGACAACACCGTGACCGTGATCGATGCGAAGCTGTTGCGCGTGCGTGCGACGTTTCCCGTCTGCCAGCAGCCGGAAGACATCGCGATCCTGCCCGACTCCAGCAAAGCCTTCGTGGCTTGTTCGGGATCGTCGCAGGTGGCCTCGATTCAGTTGAAAGGCGAAGCTCGCAGCGAAGGTCAAAGTGAAGTTCAAAGTGAAGCTCAACCCACGACCCGCAAAGAAGACCGCCTGCTGGCTTTGCTCGATGTTGGCCGCACTCCGGTCAGCCTCACCGTCAAGCCCGATGGCGGCGAGATGATCGTATGCAATTTTGATTCCGACAGCATCTCCATCATCGAAACCGGCAACGACGAAGTCGGCAGCAGCCTTGAAATCGGAGAGCATCCCTCGCGCGGCGCTGTCACGCTCGACAACTCGCGGCTCTACGTCACTAACTTCGGCTCCAACAGCGTCGCCGTTTATGACATTGATATAGGCCGCCGTATCGCCACCCTGACCGTCGGAAGCCGTCCCGACAGCCTCGCGCTCACGCCCGATCAAAATTATCTTCTGGTCCTCGACACGCAGTCCGGGGATGTGACCGTCATCCAGAAACGCCGAGCGCGCAAGCTCGAACCAACAGAGTATTCGCTGCTGACGCTGATCCCCGTGGGCATGCAGCCCAACGCGATCGTGGTGAAAGCCTTCATGGCCAGCAAGAAGAAGAAACCGTAGCAGATTATCGCCGCCGGTCTTTAAGCACTTGTCATTTCGAAAGGACCTGTGATTCCGAGCGCAGCGAGGAACCTGCTGTTGGCCGCCCCCTGCAAACAGCCTCCTCGTCGCTTCGCTTCTCCGAATGACAAAAAACGAAGGAAGGGTTAAACCGTGGCCGGCTTCGCGCAAAGCTTGTCAAACGCCGCCTTCAAATCAGCCGCAATCGCCGGAGCTTCGCGCGATTCAATGTCGCGCCGCGGCATGAGGTAAACAAGCTGCCCATCGCGCAGAATCCCAATCGACGGCGAAGATGGTGGCTGCCCCGTGAAATAACCGCGCGCTCGTTCGGTAGCTTCTTTTTCCTGCCCGGCAAATACAGAGTAGGCGTGGTCGGGCCGAATGGAATTCTGCATGGCCATACGCACCGCCGGACGCATGCGCCCCGCAGCGCATCCGCAAATCGAGTTGACGACGACCATCGTCGTGCCGGCGCGGTTCTTCAATGCCTGGTCGACTTCTTCGGGTGTACGTAGTTCTTCAATTCCGAGACGCGTCAGTTCCTCGCGCATCGGAATAACCATAATTTCCGGATACATCGGCATGTCAGTGATTCCTCTCGTTGGACTCCAATTTCATTGTACCTTGTAGACCGGTCTGCCCACCGAGACGTTGCAAGCAACGTCGCTATCGCGCCTGTATATTCAAAGCAAGCGCCCATGCAGCTGCAAGAAAATATTCCCCTCGCTCCTCTCACCACCTTCGGCCTGGGAGGCCCCGCTCGCTTCTTCGTCGAAGCCGCATCAGCCGCCGACGTTCGCGAAGCCGTCGCCTTCGCGTCGTCCAAGGCCTTGCCTCTTTTTGTTCTCGGCGGCGGCAGCAATCTGGTCGTATCCGATTCCGGCTGGCCCGGTCTGGTTTTGAAAGTCGCCATCGCCGGCATAGAGCGCCGGCCAGCCGAGGAAGACGGCAAAGCAGTCTTCGACGCCGGCGCCGGCGAATCCTGGGACCGCTTCGTCTCGCAGGCCGTCGTGGCGCGCTGCGCAGGCGTGGAGTGCTTGAGCGGCATTCCCGGCAGCGTCGGCGGCACTCCGGTGCAAAACGTCGGCGCCTACGGACAGGAAGTTTCCCAAACCATCGCTTCGGTCGAAGTTTTCGACCGCAAAGACTCTCAGATCCGTGAGCTGTGCCGCGAGGCCTGCGGCTTCAGTTACCGTTCCAGCATTTTCAACACCAGCGAGCGCGGACGCTTCATCATTCTGCGCGTCGCGTACGCGCTCACGCCCGGCGGCGAGCCTCACCTCGAATACGCCGACCTGCAACGCCACTTCGAAGGCCGCGAAACGCGCCCCAATCTCGCCGAGACGCGCGAGGCCGTACGCCACATCCGCGCCCGCAAAGGAATGCTCATTGTTGCCAACAATGTCCCGGGCGATCCCGATTGCCAGAGCGCCGGCTCGTTTTTCAAGAATCCTGTGCTCACCGAACAGCAACATGAAGACCTCGACAAGCGTGCCGCAGCCAAGGGATTCACCGTGCCCAGTTATCCCGCACTCGAGCGGAACCGCAAGGTTTCTGCGGCATGGCTGGTCGAGAAATCCGGATTCGCCCGCGGCTATGGCTTCGGCCACGTTGGCATCTCGAGCAAACATGCGCTCGCCATCGTCAATCGCGGCGGAGCCACCGCCGCCGAGGTTCTGGCCTTGAAAGATCAAATCCAGCAGCGCGTCGAAGAAATCTGGGGCGTCCGCCTGGAACCCGAACCGGTAATGGTCGGCTTCTAGCCTCATGTGGGGCGGACACTCCTGTCCGCCGCCTTTGACTTTGAAGCTTGACTCAACGACCGCAAGAAAAACAACCCCAAGATCAAGATCAACCCCCAAAGCGGCGGACAAGAGTGTCCGCCCCACACCACCCCCGCGCAAGTCGTCGCTCGCCGACCGTTCTCCCTCCAGAAATTCCTGAACAAAGCGGCTGCAGGCCGGTCTTTATGAATGAGGGCAGACGAGTGCTGGCAGGAGAAGCCATCCTGAGCGGAGCGGCGACGATCGAGCGCGATAATAACGATCGCAGCAAAAACGACCGCACCGAGCACGAGTGCAGTCGTGTTGAAAGCCGGGACCCCGCGCTGGAAGCGCTGGTTCGAGAGCATTCACGGCTGGTCTACCGCATCGCCTACGCCGTGCTGCGCGGCCATCACGACGCTGAAGACGCCACCCAGGAAACGTTCATGCGAGTACTGCGGTACAACTCGAAACTCGCCGCCATCGAAGATCCGAAAACGTGGCTGGCGCGGATCGCTTGGCGCGTCGCCGTCGACCGCAGCCGCCAGCGCGGACGCATCCGCGAGATTCCTCTCGAGAATACAGAGCAGCCGCTGGCAGAGGTTGCTTCGTCCGACGCCCCGGCGGATCAGACTGTGCACGGCGCTCAAGTCAGCGCAGCTTTGGAAAAGATGATCGCGGCGCTTCCCGAAAAACTGCGCGCTCCACTGATTTTGTCGACCGTCGAAGAAATGTCGCCCCGGGAAGTCGCCGCAACGCTCGGCATCAACGAAGCCGCAGTCCGTTCGCGAGTCTTCCGGGCGCGCCAGATTCTGCGCGACAAGCTGGCGGCCACATCGGCACGCAGCAGAGGTTAACTATGGAAGACAGAAAACAGGACGAACTAGACCACACGCTCGACGCCGCATTGGCCAAATTCGCGGCGGTCGAACCGCGAGCAGGACTCGAAGAACGGATCCTGGCCAACCTGCGAGCCGAGCGCTCACGAGTTCTCGATCGCGCCTGGTGGCGCTGGAGCGCGGCCGGAGCACTGGCGGTAGTTATCGTCGTCGCAGTCGCGCTGGCGTGGCGATCGGGCAAGCCGTCGCATGGAGTCATTGCGAATCATTCTTCAACCATGCCACACGCCGCAAAGCATCCCACAACACCCATCGTAGCCAACGGCCGTGAGAACCAGGTTCGTGGAAATCACGCGCGCCCCCAACAGCGCGTCGCAAGGCGAAGAACGGCCGTGCATCGCCCTCAATCCATAGTCGCATCGGCCAATCCCAAGCTCGACCGGTTTCCGTCGCCGCAGCCGCTGAGTGAGCAGGAGAAAATCCTGGCCCGCTACGTGGAAAAGTATCCGGAGGAGGCGGTATTGCTGGCACGGGCGCGGACGGAGGCGGTGCGGCAGGATCAGCTCGAAGAGATGAAAGCCTTCCCTTCTGGCAGTAGGGCCACGAATTCAGAAGAAGGAAACAGCGACTCGACGGAGAGATAAAAACTCAAGGAGAGCAACCATGCGTAAGACAATGGCGGTTTGGACAGTTGTGATTCTGGGGTTCATGATTTGTTGGGGAGCGGCGGGGCAGGCGCAGGAAGCGGAGCAAGTCAAACCCACGGGAGAAGGGAAGGCTGTGGCTGCTCCCGAGAAGCCGGTGCACGCCTACCGGCTCGACTTTTCCGTGAGGGAACTGGAAGAGGGCAAGACGATCAATACACGGCAGTACTCGCTCAACCTGAACGCGGACGATTCCAATGAGATCAAGATCGGCACTCGCGTCCCTGTCGAGTCAGGGCAGGGCCAGTATCAGTACATAGACGTGGGCACAAGTATCTGGTGCAGAATAGGAGAGCGATCCGAGGGCATCCCCTTGTCGGTAAGAGCCGAGATCAGCAACTTCGCGGTTCCCGACCATGAGACAGGCCACCCAGTGATTCGGCAGCTCAAGATTGATGCCAGCACTTTGGCCTTGCTGGGCAAGCCGATGATCATAGGCAGCGTGGACGATCCCAACTCGAAGCGGCAATTTCAGCTGGAAGTGACTGTCACGAAACTGAAGTAGCTCCTGTGTGGGGCGGACACTCCTGTCCGCCGCTTTTGATCTTGGTCTTGAACTTGATCTTGAACTTGATCTTGATCTTGACCTTGCAGTCGCAGGAGGAGAGTTCGAAATCGAAATCAACGTCAAAGGCGGCGGACAGGAGTGTCCGCCCCACACAAAAGAAGTGGCGCCGCCCCGGTTCGTGACCGAGCTTTTCAGCTATACCCTCATAAGAGAGAAGATCTAGCGAACCGGCACGGGCGGCGCCTCACTTTGATCTATCGGCAAATTTTGCCGCCTCTTCAAAGATTTCCACAAACATTTTTCGCGTCAGCTTTCCCGTTTGCGTGTTCTGGTTCGATGGATGGTATGACGCCAGTAGCTCCTTACCGTCCGGCATCCGATAACTGGCGCCGTGTTTGAAGGCATACGCCTTCTTGCTCCCAAGCAGTCTTCGGCGTTTCAGGTAATTCAAATAGGCATCGAACCCAATCTTCCCCAGAGCCACTACCACTTTCAGCTTCTCTAATCCCGCCAACTCGCGATCGAGAAAGTGCGAACACTCAGCAAGTTCCTGCGGCAGCGGCTTGTTGTCGGGCGGAGCGCAGCGCACCGCCGCCGTTATGTAAAGATCCTTTAACTCCATGCCATCGTTACGGTCCGTGGATGTGGGCTGGCTGGCGAATCCCGTCTCGTACAGCACGGGATACATGAACTTTCCGGAAGCATCGCCGGTAAACGGCCGCCCAGTGCGGTTCGAGCCGTGTGCGCCGGGAGCCAGTCCCATAATGAGCACACGCGCCTGCGGATCGCCGAACCCCGGCACTGGCTTGCCCCAGTAATCCCAGCTCAGATAGGCGCGGCGCTTGACCCGCGCAATTTCCTCGCGATACGCCACCAGCCGCGGGCAGCGCCTGCAGGCCACGACTTCGCGGTTGAGCACGGTAAGCCAGTTGTCAGCCATGAAAAGAATTCTGAGATTCTTGCGTGAAAGCTCGCGAAGGTTGCTGCTAGCGCGGAAAGACCGCGACATTCCACGAACAGAATATTTCGCCGTCACACTTCAGATAATCACAGCGGGCAATTTCGCCCTTCCAACCTTGATGCAGAAGCTTCGAGCGCAGGTCCCCCACCGAAGCCGTCTCTTCAATCTCCACATAGCCGAGGAAGCAGAATCGTTTACAAATCGGGCACGTGATGCCAAATTTCCTCGTCGCTAACTCGGCCATGTTTCCCTTCCCGACCGGCTGCACTCGGCAGCCCTCGGACCCCGCAGAGGTTCGCTATGATCGTCAGGCAATCTTTGGCGGCAGCGGCGCCGGCCCATTGCAGGAATCTAATTCGCGTCGGAAATTATAATGCCGATTGGCGTTTGACGCTGCTCTCCTTCTGTCTTTACACTCAAGATTAACGGCATGTGAACGGGATTGGTCCTGCGCTCAGGGACCTTTAAATATGGCCGCAATTCCGCAACACGAACCGGTGCCGGCAAGCTGAAAGGGAAAACGTGAGTCCCACTGAAACAGTCGGCCCCAAGGGCGACGTCAATAACGACGCGAAGCAGGACGGCCTGAAGCGCGAAATCTCCGTCGAGATTCCCGCCGACGAAGTCACTCGCGAAATGGATGTCATCATCCAGAAATATCAGAAGGTCGCGCGCCTGCCGGGCTTCCGCGCCGGCCATGTCCCCGCCTCCATCATCAAGCAGCGCTTCAAAGAAGACCTGAAGAGCGATGTGGTCGAAGCCCTGGTCCCGCGCTACTTCCGCAAAGAAGCCGACAAGCTTGGGATGTATCCCGTCTCGCAGCCCCGCGTCACCGACCTGCACATTCATGAGGGCGAACCGCTGCGCTTCAAAGCCAGCTTCGAAGTGCTGCCCGAAATCGTCGTCGAAGGTTACAAAGAACTGCGCGCCGACCACCCTGAAATCGTCGTAAAAGATGAAGAAGTCGAAGACGCGCTCAACAACGTGCGCGAGCAGCACGCCACGTTTACGTCGATCGAAGGACGTCCGCTGGCCGATGGCGATTTCGCGCAGGCCTCAATGGACGGCAAACCGAAAGTGGAAGACGGAACCTCCCAGCCCGTCCACATGGACGAACTCCTCATTGAGATCGGCGGCAAGAACACGGTCCCTGAGTTCACTGAAAACCTGCGCGGAGCCAACGCCGGAGACGAGCGCGAGTTCGAAGTAACTTACGCCGCCGACGTCACCGACAAGCGCCTCGCGGGCAAGACCTTCGTCTACACGGTAAAGATTCAGGCCATCAAACAGAAAAATCTTCCTGAACTGAACGATGACTTCGCTAAGGAACTCGGCGAGTTCACGAGCCTGGACCAGGTCCGCAAGCAGGTTCGCGAAAATATGGAGGCCGAGCGCAAGCACGAAGCCGAACGC
>Ga0210395_10002199_pt1 | contig 15212 bp, 10 predicted proteins | sample IncBWH4OmetaG_FD_150861 | JGI IMG/M metagenome (GOLD analysis project Ga0210395, IMG submission 150861) | Forest soil microbial communities from Barre Woods Harvard Forest LTER site, Petersham, Massachusetts, United States - Inc-BW-H-4-O ... | reverse complement strand
CTGCGGTGTCGGTTATTACACAGCCATCATCGCGGAAGTCGTTGGCCCAAGCGGCAGCGTCGTCGCACTGGAACTCCAGTCCGATCTCGCCGCGCGCGCCAAAGAAAATCTCGCGAGCTACGCGAACGTAACCGTCCACCAGGGAGATGGAGCGGCATTCGACCCCGGCCCCTGCGACGCCATGTTCGTAAATTGCGGCGTCACGCATCCGCAAACGATTTGGCTTGAGCGCCTGCGCCATCGCGGACGCCTCGTCGTCCCTTTCACCATGGCTGTGAATCCCCGAGTAGGCCAGGGCGTGATGACCAAAATCGTGCGCGAACAGAGCGGCTACTCCGCCGACATGGTCACGCCCACCGGCATATTTTCCGGCGGCAGCCTTCGTGACCCCGCGCTCGAACCGTTGATGAAGAAAGCTCTCACAACGGGCGGCCTGCTCAAGTTGAAGTCCGTCCGTCGCGACGCGCACGAGCCCACCAACACTTGCGTCCTCCACGCCGCCGAAGTCTGCCTCAGCACCGCGCTCCTCTCCTCCTCCGCCGTCTCCTGAACACGTGCACCTGTCTAGAGACGATGAGAACGGAATCGCTACGATTCAACGACCCTGTTGAGCGGGATCCCGCCGTCGATGCGTGGATGAAAGGGCATGAATTCACCGCGCACCTAAACGCGGGGTTCTTTTAGGGCGCAGCGCTACAGGATGCGGCCCGCTTGTTGCAAGGTACCGGCAAGTTCGTCCGTCATGTGAAGCTGAGACCGGGAACAAACACAAACGCCGTAGCGGTAAGCAGGCGACGCGGCGTACTCGGATATGGAGGCGCGCGTCGAACAGCTTGTCCTGCGGGCGTCGAAAAATGCGCATTCCGAAGTTGTAGATCGATTGAATCTCCAAGTAGTCCCGAGCTTGGCGAACAATTGGAGACCCGAAAAGTCGTCGAGCGCGCTCAAAGGAATCCAGCAAGCGGGATTTGCAGGTGAGCGAACAAGAAGCCTACGTTACGCTCGAACGGCAAAGCCGGCAACGCCGCAAATCGATGAAAGAAATCGCGGAAGCCATTGTTCTTAGCGACGACGTCAAACCTACCCCGGGTGAGCCCGGACCTAGTTAGTTAAGCCCGCTGCGCCGTCCGACGCAGCCCGCTGGAGAACCGGAAAACCATCCTTTGCGCTGGATGAAGGCAGGCACAGCGCACTGGGGATGGGCAACCGGGCGACGTTAACCCGCGGCAGCTTGGGATTTAGCCGGGTCGATTTCGATGCGGCCCTTGAAATGGGCTCCATCTTCGATGCTGATGCGCGCGGTGGAAATGTCGCCGATGACTGAGCCGTCGGTCTTGACGTCGACGCGGTCGCGGGCGTAGAGGTTGCCGATGACTTTGCCAAACACGATCACTTCGCCGGCATGAATTTCGGAATTAAGCACGGCCGTGGGGCCGACGGTGAGTTGATGGCCATCGAGCGAAATGGGGCCGTCCACCTTGCCGTCAATCTGCAAATCTTCCGTGCCGGTGAGCTGACCCTTGATATGCAGGCCAGCACCCAGGCGAGCGGAACTGCGAGTGCCCGTAGAGGTGGCCGGCCTCGGGGTTGAGGGTGTGCCGCCAGCGACGACGGATGCTGGAGATGGCGAGCCCGATACCGGCGGAGCGGCGGCGGCCTCAGGTTGCGTTTGCTGCTTGTTCCACATGGTTCCTCCCTTAATCGGTTCAGAAGACTAGATTGGCCCCGGCTGGGAGGGAGCAATGTGAAGTACTTTAGACGGGCACAGGGAAACGAAGCAATGCAAAATTGCGGCGGCTGACGCCCTCAAGAACCTGTCCACGGGGACGGGCGAGACGGAAGGAAGTTTATGCAAGGTTGACAATGCGATTCAGGGAGCCGACCAGGTATTTCCAGGCCAGGTAGTAGGCAATCAGGCCGAGCGGGGCGGCGATCGGAAAGATGTGGGTGGCAAAGCCGCGAATTGAAAAATTCAGGATGCTTGCGAGAAGCATGCCCAGGGGCGCGAGCAAAAATGGTAACAGAGCGCCGTGGAGGCCGATGGGGATTTGCAGCCGAGTGCGCCACGCAACGAAGAGGACATTCCAGAGGCCCCAGACGTTGGGCACGACAGCCATTGGGAAAACGATGATGCGCTCGACGGGAACGGGGAAGTTGTAGACGTAGCGGCCGATGGCAAAGACCGTGGCGCCGAACAGGAGAAAAATCGTGGGGACCACCACACCCGCCATGTACGCTCGCAGATAAGGATGCTGATTCATAAAGCCTCCAGTTTCACAGGTGATACAACAGGGCCGGGATGGAACCAGGAAAGAAAATGAGAACCGCGCTCAAGATGGCGGCGAGCACCCAGTCGAACCAGGGAACACTGTGGACAGGGAGCGGCTGCTCGTCGAGTTTAGAGAGCATTTGCGGCCAGAGATCGCGGCGGAGTTCCCCGTCCGGAACGGGAGCGACGGCCTGCTTGAGGAGTTCTTTCATGTTTTTGATCTCTTCGTTGCTCATTTCGTGGCGACCTCGGCTCGAAGGGAATTGAGTTTTTTTCGCAAGATTCGAACGGCGCGGAAGACTCTGACTTTTACGAGCGATTCGGAGATTCCCGCGGCTTGGGCGATATCCCGGTAGCTTTCTTCTTCCACCAGAGCCAGGCTAGCTACCAGCCGGTATTTTGCGGGAAGCTCACGGAACGCTCTGTTGATGCTGTCGCGAGCTTCTCGGCTGACGGCGCCATCCGGGCACGGCGCAGAAGGGAGATTCTCGGGAAGCGTAGTTTCCGGCCGGGTGTGCCGCAGATGGTCGAGCGCCGCGTTGGTGGCGATTCTGCGAGCCCAGGCGCGGAAATTGCCGTCCAGCTTGAATTGGGCTCGGTGTTTGTAGATGCGCCAGAACGTTTCCACGGTCAGATCCTCAGCGATGCCGGTGTCGCGGACGATACGGACGGTCCAGGCATAGACTTCCTTCTGGTGCTGCCGGAACAGCACCTCAAAGGCCTCGAGGTCACCCGCCGCGAACCGTTCCAGCAGTTCCATTAGGACTCTCTATACCTACTTACTGGTTAGGGCGGTCCCAGGTTACAAATAGTTTCCCGTTTTGTCGTAACGCCGAACAAGGCGCTGGCTACACCTTGAACGCAGCTTCTCTCGAAGCTCGCGGTTCGCATCTTCAAGATAGAAACAAGAGGTTCAAGTAGATGTCCTAGAAAGGGCCGGATTGCAAACGCGCAACTTACAGAAAAATCAAATCAAGAAAACGGCAAAAACCGCACACTGGCGGTTTGCTAGGCCATTTCTGGGCCAAAAGACAGGGGACCGTATGCTTGTAGTTTTAAGCAGCCTTCGGAGGCGGATCAGGTTCCGATTACGCGTCTAATCGTCCACTGACACCGGTCGAGCGACGCCGGGCGCATTCTTCGTGGTGCTCCCACTTGCCGAAGAGGGCGCCGATCCCTCCTACGGTTAGTCCGAGAAGGGGTCCAATCCAAAGATGGTTCAAGGCGCCGCCGAGTGCGTCCCAGTAGAGGAAGTCTGACAATTCGGCCTCCGTCGGTGCACGATGCGCGGCCCGCAGAAACTCGTGTATGTTCGACGGATCCTTCATCAGGGCGTCATGAAACAGGATTACCACGCTCATAAGCGTCACGAACACGATGGCCCCACTGAGTGGTCCGCTCCAGACACCAACTCGAAGCGCCACTGCAATGCAGCCGGTCCGATACGCCGCGACGAGTCCGCCCATCGCGGCAAAGGCCACAGCACCCAGTGCGAACCAACCAGCCATCGCATAGATGCGCGGATGTACGTCGCGGAGATTCCCGAAAACCGAAGTGCCGCCTAGATTTCCCAAAAGAATCTCGCCCATCCACATCCCGCCAATCAAAAGTCCAAAGAGTATGCTCAGCTTTTTTTCCACGGCGGCGATTCAAGATAACACATGTTCCTCGTCGTTCGTTTCCGTCTGTTAGAACCTTAGAACAAGATCCAACTCCATCCAATTGGAGTCAACTGGTAATGCGCGAATCGTTCAAGCGGGCACCGATAGCAACACAACGAGGGACAAGAATCCCACAACGAAATGAATTCTTTAGTTGCTAGTTGACTCACGACACCCGCACCAAAAACAGAGCGCCCGAGTTATTAGGCCCGGGCGCATCGTGTTACAGATAGCGATATATCAATAACTGTCTGTCAATAGATGTCGTACTGCTCCCAGTGAAGGGTGGCGTCGGATTGGATGATGATGTGTTTGTGTGAGGTTTGTTCGAGTTCGTCCATTAGCATGGACTCGCGGGTCTTTAGCGCTTTTGCGATTTCCGGATGGACGCGAAGGGTCAGATTGGGGCCTTCGTGTTCGGCGGTGGCCATTTTACGGGCTTCGGCCTGGATCTCGTAGCAGAGCGTGGGGATGGATTTGACCATTCCGGAGCCGGTGCAATAGGGGCATGGTTGGCACAGGACGCGTTCGAGAGCTTGCTTGGTGCGTTTGCGCGTGATGCAGACCAGGCCAAACTCGTTGAAGGAGAGGGCCTTCGACGGGGCTTTATCTTGTTCCAGGGCCATTTGCAGGGCGCTCAGAACTTTTTCGCGGTTGCGGCGTTCTTCCATGTCGATGAAGTCGACGACGATGATGCCGCCTAGATCGCGAAGGCGGATTTGGCGGACGATTTCCTTTACGGCTTCGAGGTTGGTTTTGACGATGGTGTCCTCGAGGCGCGTAGAGCCTTTGCCGACGAACTTGCCGGTGTTGACGTCGATGGCGACCAAGGCTTCGGTGTGGTTGATGACGATGTAGCCGCCGGATTTTAGCCAGACTTTGGCGCGCAAGGCCTTGTCAAGTTCGTGCTGGATGCCGAATTCTTCGAAGATCGGCGTTTCCTTGGTGTACAGCTTGACCTTGTTGACGAGCTTGGGTTGGAAACGGCTGACGAATTCGACGATCTTGCCGTACTCCTCTTCGTTGTCGATCCAAATACCGGTGAAATCGTCGCTGACGTAGTCGCGGAGAATGCGCTCGACTAGATTGAGGTCGCGATGGAGTAATGCGGGAGACTTGCGCTGCTCGCTGCGCTCCTTGATTTCGTTCCAGCTCTTGCCGAGGAATTCGATGTCCGTGCGGATTTCGTCGTCGGTCGCGCCGCCGGCGGCGGTCCGAACGATGAAGCCGCCAGGATAGCTGTTGCCGGCTTCGCTGACGAGGCGACGCAAGCGCGAACGGTTTTCGGCGGAGATGATTTTGCGCGAGACGCCGGTGTGATGCACCGTGGGCATATAGACCAGGAAGCGGCCCGGCAGAGCGACGTGGCTGGTGATGCGCGCGCCCTTTTTGCCGAGAGGTTCTTTGGCGATCTGGACGACGACGTCCTGACCGGCCTTCAGCATTTCGGAGATTAGCTGCGGGCGGCGCGGCGGGCCGGAGTGGCTGCGGTGACCGCGATCGTGCCTAGGACCACCGGGGCCGCTGGGACGGCGCTCGAATCGCGGGCCGGAAGGGCGTCCGCGGTCTGGACCACGGTCTGGGCCGCGATCGGGACGGCCGCCACGGCTGTCCGGGCGGCCACTGCGGCCGCGATCGCGTCCACCACGCTGTGGGCGCTGGAAACGGGCGCGAGGATTGCCGCCGATGCGGGCGGAATCACGAGGAAAGTCTTCGCGAGGAGCGGAGGCGCCGCCGATACGGGGGGCGCGAGTCTCACCGGGAAGCAGAATGACATCGTCTTCGATCCCAGCAGGCTCTCGGGCGATGTCGCCGGCATGCGCTTCGATCACTTCCCCTGCGGCATGTTCGTGTTCGACCTGTTCATGTGCGGCGTGTTCGGGCACGGCATGCTCGGGATCACCGAGGGCGGCAGCGTGTTCGGCGCTTTCGTGCGCGGCGTTGGCTGCGAATTCGGCGCGATTGGCGGCGCGATGCTCTTCGACTTCTTCCGTTTCATCCTCGGAGAGCTCGGTTTCCGCGGCGGCCTGATCATCCGCAGCGTCGAGGTGGGCTTCTTCTTGGCGCTCCTCTTCTTCGGCTTCTTCGTCCTCCGCGAGTTCGGTTTCTCCGGCGGCGTGAATTTCCTCGGGTTCGTCGTCGAATTCGGCGCCGCCGACGAGGGCATCGGCTTTGGCGTGAGCGGAAGTCTCTTCGTGTTTTGCTTCGGCCAGCTCCAGAGAGAGCGAGGCTGTCTGCTGTTCGCTTAACTCGATTTCGTTGCGCGCGCGGACGGATTCTGAATCCGATGTTGCGGGCAACTCGAGCGGAGAAGCTTCATGCCGCGCCGGATTCGCGCCATGAGCAGAAAGCGAAGAATCTTCGGCAACGCCGATATTTTCATCCGCGGAGACGGGGGCAGCTTCCGATTCCGAGCCCGTGTCGGCAAGAAGCCAGCGGGGAAGTCCGCCAGAGAAACGGCGGGGAACGTTGCCACCAGTCGGGCCGCCAACAGGTCCTGTCGCAGGAACAGGAGAGCTCAGGTTTCCGGAGGGGCGAGAAACGGTTTCTTCGCTTTCCGGTTGTGGCTCGCGAGATTCCACCTCAACAACTGGAGGAACGGGCGCGGCCACGGGCTTGCCGCGATACTTGGCGAGAGATTCGCCAGGCAGAACGATGGGTTCTTCCGTGGCTTCGGTGGACGCGGGGGAACTGGCAGGATGCTGAACATCCGGCGGGCGATGATCGAACCCGCGCTGCGCGGGGCCACGTGGTTCGAAACCCCGCGGCTGGCCGGTGCGATTTTCAGGGCCGCGCTGATCGCGGCCACGGTTATCGTAGCCACGCGAATCGTTGCCGCGAGACTCACCGCCTTGCGGCGAAGCGTACTTGGAGGGCGGCAGGTTGCGGCCGCCGACGGGTGGGCCTTGCGGGCGTCCACCACGGTGACGTCCGCCACGGCGGCCCCAGCGCCCGCCACGGCCACGATCACCGCCGCGATCTCCACCGCGATCGCCACCACCGCCGGAGCGTGGCGGATAGTTCTGAGTGGGATTGTAGTGCGGCGAGAAATTCTGCGGGGCAGAGGCGTTCGAATCCGGCTGGCGCTCCTCGGGATGGCCGGCGTGAGATTCCTCATGCACTTCTTCGCCGTGCGCGCCATGAATCTCGCCGTCTGTGGCATGGTCTTCCACGACGCCGGGTTGCTCGCTGTGAGACAGGGAATCGTGGTCAGACGATTCATCCTGCGAGGCCTCGTGGTGAAATGATTCGTGAGCGGCGTCTTCGCCGTGGGCTGGGTGCCCGTGATCTTCTTCTTCTTGCTCCTCGGAGGAGGCGGCGTGCGCTAGCGTCTCACCAGGCAGCGCTTCGACGGCGTTGGAGGGCGAATAGGCCGGTGAGAACGCAGGGGCGGCGGCTGGCTGATCGGCATGGGGATGCCCGTGATCGTAATCCTCGAGGTTTTCGAAAACGTCGCTGACATAAAGGAAGGCATCGCCATCAAGACCGATATCGACGAACGCGGACTGCATGCCGGGGAGGACGCGGGTGACTCTGCCTTTGTAGATGCTGCCAACGAGGGCGAACTCTTTTTCACGCTCGATGTAAATTTCGACTAACTGACCTTCTTCAAGAATCGCGACCCGCCGTTCGTGGGAGGCCGCGGAGATAACCAATTCTTTTGACATGAAAACTCCTGACTGTGAGTGACCCCGGCTGAGCCGGGGGTCACTTTTCTGTGCGGCCGCAAAGGGCCGACAGGACGCATCGCCGCGAGCTTTTGCCCGTCGGGGGTCCAGTAAATCGGGGCCGGCCCGGTTTGCACCAGGACACACGCTGGCCACACGAATATCGAAATGGCTTTACGTTCGAAGCCGGAGGGAAAGTTCCTCTTGCTTACGAGGCTGGCCCGTTGCCGGAGAGCTTCCGGGCCAACGGCGGACGATGCTGTCCTCACTCTAAGATCCTTGTTCCTAGGGTCCCGAGTATCGGGGCCACCATTACCAATCCGGCGGGATTTGCCTGAGCAAACACCTCGCGCGGGACTGGCGGCGGGTTCAGTTAACGAAGCGGCGAAGCCGAACATTCATAACCAGACCAATCGCCAGGAAAACAAACAACGTAGCGGAACCCCCGTAACTCATGAGAGGAAGCGGGATACCGGTCACGGGCATAGCGCCGATGACCATCGCCACGTTTACTAAGACATGAAAACCAAGCGCTGCTGCGACGCCCATTACAAGAAACATTCCGGCGCGGTCTTTTGCGCGCTGAGCATTCTGTACTAAGCGTAACAGAAGAGCCATGTACAGCCCAAGGGCAAGAAGCACGCCTTTGAAGCCCTGCTCTTCAGCCCAGGCCGACATGATGAAATCGGAATATCGGACGGGGATGTAGCCCAGTTGATTCTGCGTGCCGTTGCCAAACCCTTTGCCCCAGAAGCCGCCCGAGCCGACGGCAATCTTTGATTGAAGAACTTGATAGCCGGAGCCTTTGGCGTCCTCTTCGGGGTGCATGAAAGATGTAACTCTTTCCCTCTGATACGGCTTCATGACGCGCCATGCAACCGGGAGCATCAAGAGCCCGATGAGCGCAATCGCCGCGGCATGTTTCCATTGCAACCCCGCGAGAAATGCGCCTACCACCAGCAACGGTACCAGAACAAGCGCAGTGCCCAGATCGGGTTGCTTGAGAATCAGAGCTAGCGGCAACCCCACGAGGAGCCCTGCCTTGATCAAATCCTGCAGGGAAAGCTCATCGGTGCGCACCTCCGCAAAGAAGCGCGCTATGACGATGATTATAATCAATTTGACCAATTCCGACACCTGAAGAAATTCCCCGAGGACGGGAATCCAACGTTTGGCGCCGAAGCGCGTGTGGCCGAAGGCCAGGACGGCGATAAGAGCGGCGATGCCGATGAGATAGAGGATGGGGGCCTGATCGAGGATGAGATGATAGTCGAGGCGGGAGAGCGCGAACATCAGCACAAAGCCTACCACCAGCCAACGGAGCTGCTTGTTCTGCATGCCGGCGAGGGAGCTGCCGTGTGTGGCCGAGTAGATCTCGATAACGCCGAGCGCGCAGATGGTGGCCAGGATGGCAAGCAGCCACCAGTCGTAATCGCGAGTTCCGGGTGCGTCGTTCATAAAAAAAGAAGTTTGCAGTCGACAGCCGAGAGCCAACAGCCAAAAACCGCATGTCTCGCCTACTGCTCGATGCGCCTCTCTGCCGACTAACGTTTCACTCCAAGGTGTTTCAAACAGCTAAAACTCAACGCTCCGGCTCGGCGCTTGCGGCGTGCGCAGGCGCTGCCGCCGAAGCGGAAGCGGACTTCACAACTGGCTGCGGATGGATCGTCATAGCGGCGGCCGCGCCAGGAACCAAATCATACCGTTTGTCGTCGGCGGTGAGTTGGCCTTGGGTCTTCCTTGCTTTCTTATCGTAATAGGCTTTGATGATGTCGCGCGCGACAGGTCCGGAGGCCTCCCCTCCGTGCTGGCCGCTTTCCTGGACCAGGACGGAAACCACGATCTCCGGATTGCGGCGCGGCGCATAGCCGACAAACCACGCGTTGTCTTCAAACTTCTTCTCTTTTCCGACGCGATCGCGGGTCCCATAGCCGATGACCTGGGCGGTGCCGGATTTTCCACTAAACTCAATCCCCGCGAGTCTCAATTGACCACCCGTGCCACCTGGTTCGTTGACGACGCCGTACATGGCGTCGGTGATCTTTTGAACCGTCGGCTCTGATATGGGAAACCGCTCCTCACCAATATTCTGGGCATCTTTCAACATGTGCGGCTGCTTGAAAACGCCACCGGTGGCGATTCCGCCAATCAAACGGGCCAGCTGGAGCGGCGTGGTCGTGACGGCGCCTTGGCCGGTGGCCACAGAGATAACCTCGCCCGCATACCATTTGCGATGAAGGACTCTCTCGACCCATTCCTGCGAAGGCATCAGCCCAGGCTCCTCGGAAGGAAGATCGATGCCGGTCCTGTGGCCGATGCCGAGTTTGCTGCCGTAATAGGAAAGTCTGTCGATTCCCAAACGCATCCCCACATTGTAGAAAAAGACGTCGCACGATTTCAGAATTGCATCATGCAGACTCAGTACGCCGTGGGACTTCGGTCCCTTCTTCGCGTAGTAAACCCAGCAATGGTACTGGCGCCCGAAGAATGTGCCGTAGCCGGGACAAAACGTCGTGAAACCTTCCTCGGGAACATGGTCCTCGAGCATAGCGGTCGCAGTCACAATCTTGAAAACGGAACCAGGAGCAAGTTGCGCCTGGATGGCGCGGTTCAAGAGAGGATGAAGAGGGTCGTCGTTGAGACTCTTCCATTCGTCGGCCGAAATGCGGACAGCGAAATCATTTGGATCGGGCGTGGGGCGGCTGACCATGGCGAGGACTTCCCCTGTGCGCGGATCGAGAACGACCACGGCACCGGGCCGTAAGCCGAGGGACTGCTCGGCGACTTGCTGCAGATCGTAGTCGATGGTGAGCTGAATCTGCTTGCCGGGAATCGGTTCCTGTTCGGTAAGGTGCCCAAGATCTTTGACTTCCTTTCCAACACTGTTGACGACCACGCGGCGCATGCCGTCAGTGCCCGTCAGGATGTCGTTGTACTGGCGTTCGAGACCGGTTTTTCCGGCGAGGTCGCCAGGCCGGAAACGGCCATTACTGGCTTCGATTTGCTGCTCACTGACTTCGCCGACGTACCCGCTGGCGTGGGACATGAAGCCGCCCGGTAGGTAGCGGCGCCGCTGGACCATGAGCATTTCGAGGATAGGGATGTCGGAGCGGTGCGATTCGATGAAGGCCACGTCTGCATTGGTGGCTTCCGGCTTGATAACGATGGGTTGGAACTTCGGAAGGTTTTTGGTGCTTTCGAGCTGGTCCGTCAGATCACTGATCGGGATGCCCAGGCCATCGGCGATGGCCGGGAGATTCTTGTCGATGAGAGCGGGATCGTCGCGGAGAAGAAGGATGCTGAAAGACGGATAGTTGTCCACCAGGACGCGGCCGTCGCGGTCCAGCATACGGCCGCGCGGAGCGATGATGGGAATGGAACGAACGCGATTGCGCTCGGCCATTTGACCGTACTTGTCGGAGTCGACGACCTGGAGTTTCCAGAAGCCGAGGAGCAACAAGCCGACCATGCCCACGATGACGTAGGAGGCGATGGCCAGTCTGGCCTGTGGCAGACGATTGTCGTTGCGAAACCAGTACGACACGAAAACCCCGCGCGCGAGCCTTTATTTTACGGCCGCTAGGCGGCCGCCATTTCTCATCAGGGCTGTTCGTCGCCCGTCCCGCGAGTGGCCGGGACATGCTCGCGTCACGAAAAAATCTGCAGCAAATGTTCGTCGAAAATCTTCTTCGAAAGAAATAATTCGAAAAATTCCCTAGGAGTTCCCGAATCACCGCCGGACTTATGCTTCGTTAAAGCACCAAAGTCATTCTAAACGTAGCACTCGGAGAAGGGGGCCGCAAGCCGTCCGGAGGTACAGTTGCTTGGGCAATACCTTGTGGAAAACCCGCGAGTGGGCAGGAGCGTAAGCAGAGCTGGGCATGCTACTGCAAAATCAACCTTCTCATTCGTGTCGCAGCGCCACCATAGGATCGACTGCCGAAGCTTGGTGCGCAGGGAAACAGGCGGCGGCCATGGCCACTAGAAGCAGGAAGGCTGTGACGGCGGACAAGATGACGGGATTCGTCGGCTTTAGACCGAAGAGCATGCTGGTCAGGAGATGGTTGGCGGCGAGCGCGCACGGGATTCCAACGGCAACTCCAAGGCCAGCTAGGAGCAGAGCTTCGCCGAGGACCATTCGCAGAATGCCGGAGCTAGCCGCGCCAAGTGCCATGCGGATGCCGATTTCCTGCCTGCGGCGGGCGACGTTATAAGCGAGCATGCCATAGAGACCGATCGAGGCGAGCGCCAGAGCCAGCAGTCCGAAGATGCCCGCAAGACGCGCCAGGAGACGCTCCTGGTTGAAATTGCGGGTGACTTGTTCGCCGAAAGTCATCATGTCTACCACCGGCATATTCGGGTCGATGCTGGCGAGTGTTTCGCGAATCAGCGGCTGAAGATTTTGCGGGCGTCCGGAGACGCGGAGCTCAATGTCGTGAATCCAGTTCGAGCGGATCTCCGCGGATTGGTCGGCCTGGTCCCGGAACTTCTCAGTTTGGAGAAGGGGCCGGAAGAAGGTGGGCCAGGCTACATCGCGCGCGTCCTCGTACTTGGCGTCGGCCACCACTCCGACGACTTCGTAGTCGGCGGCGTGCGCTGCGTCTCCCAGACCAAAATGTTTTCCGAGAGGATTGGCGTTGGGAAAATACTTTCGCGCGAAAGTCTCGTTGATCACGGCCACGTGCCGCGAGCCCGGCGTATCACCTTCGTCGAGGAAACGGCCGCGAGTCAGGCGCGTACCGATGGTTTCAAAATAACCGGCGCTCACGCGCAACCAGGAAGCGCCGTCGAAATCTCCGGGGTTGGCCGGTGCGGGTCGGCCTTCGATGCTAACTCCGCTGGACCAGTTATTGTCGGACATGGGGCTATAGAGAGAGAGGCTGACGCTTTCAACTCTGGGAAGTTGACCGAGCCGTTCTCTCAGCGCGCGGTAGAGGCCGTCGAGGCGGTCGGCGGTGTAGCCAGCGAGCCCGGGATCAACCTTGACGATGAGCCTGCCGTCGGTCTCGAATCCGAATTGCTGGTTCTCAAGATTACGCAAGCTCTCGGTGAGCAAGCCCGCTCCGGCCAGAAGCACGAGCGAGAGCGCGGCTTGCAGCACGATTAAGGATTTTTGTGGAACGGGGGAACCTTCGGGAATGCTGCGCTGCGAGCCGCGCAGGGCTTCACCCGCATCAGCCCGCGAATTGATCCATGCGGGCGCAGCGGCGAAGATGACGCTGGTTAACACGGAGAGCAGCGCGGCAAAAGCGAGCACCGGGAGCGAAGGCGCCGCGTCAATGGGCACATAGTGCGCGCCGCGAAATGCGAGCGAGAGGATAACTTGCGTTCCCACATAGGCCACGGCAAGGCCCGCCGCGCCTCCGAGCAGTCCCAGCATCAATCCTTCGGTCAGAGCTTGCCGGATCAGACGCCATCGTGGTGCGCCCAGCGCGACGCGCATCGCGGTTTGCGCTCGTTCGGCCGTGCCTTTGGCGAGCAGCAGATTCGCAACATTTGCGCACGCAATCAGAAGCACGAGTCCGGACGCGGCCGCGAGTACGCGCAAGCCATCGGCGTAATTGGTGAGCAGGCGCGCTACCCCGCCGCCAGCCGGGCTGAGAGTGACGTGTTGCTTGGCAATTTCAACGCGAAAGGTCTCGGGGATTTGTCCTCGACTGGCGAGCCACTGCTGTACCTCCAGCGTTACGCGCGCTTCGACTTGCGTCGGTTTTGCTTCGGGCTTTATGCGCCCGACGATGTAGAGCCAATGCAGTTCCGGGTGCGTGAGCAGGGAGCCGTCCGGCCGCAAGAGAGGTTCATCGGCCAGCGGGACCCAAAAGTCCGGCGGGTCCCTGCGCAGCGTTTCACCAAAGAACTCCGGAGCCGCGACGCCAACGACGGTTGCGGGATGTCCGTTGACCAGAAAACTGCCGCCGATTACAGAGGGATCGAGCGAGTAGTGTTCCCGCCAGGTGCGATAGCTCATGACTGCGGCGGGCGGAGCGTTCGGCTGGTCGTCAGACGCCCCTAGGAGCCGCCCTCGATAAGCGCGGAGACCGAATGTCGAAAAATAGTTCCCAGAGACGAATTCTCCGACATACGGTTCAGCTTGTCCGGCTGCGCCTATGCGGCGTACGCTCAAGAAATTCAAGCCGCCGCCGAATGCGGCCATTTCGGTGAATTCGGGAGTGTTTGCCTGCAACTGCCGATAGAGCGAATATGAGAAAATTCCGAAATTCCCCTGCAGACCATCGAGGACGCAACAGTTGGTGGCTTTTCCGAGGCGGTACAGTTCGCTGGGACTCGTGACCGGCAAGCTCTTGAGCATCACCGTGTGGATCAAGGAAAAGATGGCGGTGCTCGCCCCGATGCCGAGCGCCAGCGTCAGCACCGCGACGAAGGTGAAACCTGGACTCTTGCGCAGCTTGCGGGCGCCGAAGCGGATGTCTTGAAGCAGGCCTTCCACCGATACGGGTGTCCACATTTCCCGGCTCCTCTCCTTCACGCTGGTGGGGTTTCCGAACTGGCGCCGCGCGGCGTAACGGGCTGCTTCGGGAGCCATCCCGGCGCGGCGGTTTTTTTCCTCGCGCATGGCCAGGTGAAACGCGACTTCGTCATGGAGATCGCGATCCAGCTGCGGCCGCTTCCCGATGGTTTTGACGCGCTGCCAGGTTTTGTTCCGCCACCCTTGCACGTCTTCTCGCTCCAGAATTCCATCGACAACTAGCTTCGAATTTCTCCTAACGGAAACTTACTCATAGCGCCAAGCCACGAGGGCGTCGACGCGCATGGCCCGCCGCGCCGGGACATAACAAGCCAGGAGCGGGAGTAGCGGCCCAGAAAACATAGTCTCCTCCCGCGCGATCTAAGCCGTTTGGAGTATTCGCGCGACCGCCCCCGACATGCGGCGCCAAAACTCGGTCTCTTCGGCCAACTGTTTTCGTCCAGCCACGGTCAAGGAATAAAACTTGGCGCGGCGATTGTTCTCCGATGCGCCCCATTCGCTGGAGAGCAGGCCGCGCAGCTCGAGTCGATGCAGCGCGGGGTACAGCGCGCCCTCCTCGACCCTCAGGATGTCTTCCGAAGTCTCGTGAATCCACTCGGCGACGCCGTAACCGTGCATGGCGCCGCGAGCCAAGGCTTTTAGAATCAGCAGGTCCAACGTTCCCTGGAGCAGATCTCCGGGGTTTTCACGCTTTGGTTTCATGGAAGGACCTTTCCCCTATCCATAAGACGTTTAGGGGAGAAAATTGTTTCATGGGATCTCGGCCAAAAAAGCTTGGTTGAGCTGGTCATTTTCAGGCCCGTTGTCAGTGGGTGCGGCGCTTGAAGCGGTTCGACAATGGGTCTATCAGCCAACGCTCCTTGAAGGAAAGCCAGTGGAAGTGGATACGACGATTGATGTCATATTTCAGCTCTCCGCTCGGAATCAAGAAAGAAGAGATTCAGCGCGGACAGGGAAACGAGACTAACTTCCGGTTAGAGACTTATCGACACCGCACAGGCCCAGACGCTTGCTCACCGGACGGGGCACGCGTTATCGTAATCTGACTGTTCTCATGCAAAGCGAAGCCTCCTTGCCTCTGCGTTTGGCCCTTGTCGGGATGTCCGGTGCAGGAAAATCCTTTTGGA
>Ga0210395_10002198_pt1 | contig 15219 bp, 12 predicted proteins | sample IncBWH4OmetaG_FD_150861 | JGI IMG/M metagenome (GOLD analysis project Ga0210395, IMG submission 150861) | Forest soil microbial communities from Barre Woods Harvard Forest LTER site, Petersham, Massachusetts, United States - Inc-BW-H-4-O ... | reverse complement strand
GCCCCACGGGGAGTTGAAGCTGAACGACCTCGGCTCGAGCTCGTCGAAGGACAGGTCGTCGTACAGGCAGGCCAGGTGCTCGGAGTACATCCGCTCCCGGTGCGGGTCGGTATCGGGCAGGTCGACGAAGTCGAGGATGACGACGCCGCCGGCCAGCCCCAGCGCGGTCTCGACGGAGTCGGTCAGCCGCCTTCTCGCGGTGTCCTTCACCGCGAGGCGGTCGATGATCACCTCGATGTCGTGCTTCTCGTACTTCTTCAGCGCGGGCAGCGGGCTGCTGTCCCCGGTCACCTCGTCGAGGCGGATCTCCGTGCCGTCGACCCGGGCCCGCGAGTATCCCTTGGTCTGGAGCTCCTTGAGCATCTCGGTGTACTCGCCTTTGCGGCCCCGCACGACCGGGGCGAGGACCTGAAACCGCGTGCCCTCCTCGAGCTCCAGCACCCGGTCCACGATCTGCTGCGGTGTCTGCCGCGCGATCGGGCGACCGCAGATCGGGCAGTGCGGGTGGCCGACGCGGGCGAACAGCAGCCGCAGGTAGTCGTAGACCTCGGTCACGGTGCCGACGGTGGATCGCGGGTTGCGGCTGGCGGACTTCTGGTCGATGGAGACCGCCGGGGAGAGCCCGTCGATGAAGTCCACGTCGGGCTTGTCCATCTGGCCGAGGAACTGCCTGGCATACGCGGAGAGGCTCTCCACGTACCGCCGCTGGCCTTCGGCGAAGATCGTGTCGAACGCCAGGGACGACTTGCCCGAGCCGGACAGCCCGGTGAAAACGATCATGGCGTCGCGCGGGAGGTCGATCGAGACATCCTTGAGGTTGTGCTCGCGTGCCCCGCGAACGACAAGCCGGTCAGCCACTGCGCGCTCTTCTCCGTCGTCTTTTATCTACTGATCGGTGCTGCCGGATCCTCAGACAGACCCGTCGCCTCGTCATGCTAACGAGGGGGTCTGACATTTCGGCCTGGACGGGCTCACAGGCTTGCGAGCACCACGGTCAGCGCCACCATCAGCGTTCGTTATTAGCACCGGGGCCACCGCCGTTATGCCCGGTTCCGCGAACGCGGCCCCCCTTTGGGCCCGTCGTACCGCCAGCCTACGACACGGCGGGTCGACGGGGGCCGATTCAGGGGGTGGTGCTCACCCGGGTCTCGCTGTTGTTGACCGTACCGTTCGCGATCCAGGTAAGCGTGGTCGCCGTGCAGCTGTAGGTGAACGTGGCGACCGACGCCGCGTTCTGGTTGAAGGTCCCGGTCGTGGTGTTGCCCTGGTAGACGAACGTGGGAGCGCTCCCGGAGGTCCACCCCGAGTCGGTCACCGTCGCCTGGTGGGTGCGCGGCGTCGCACGGATCGTCGAGACCCGCGTGCCGGTGTAGCTCACCTGCAAGGTGTTGCCGTTGTACGTGCCAAGGAACGGCTGGGAGTAGCTGCCGTACGTGTTGTCGTCGAGCCCCGACGGGTAGATGTGGTCGAGGTTTCCCGCACCGCCGCTCAGGAAGACCGTGGTGCTGTCCCAGGTCGTCGAGTCCTCGTACGCGCCGTCCCGCCAGGTACCCACCAGACAGGAGTCGCCGACCGGCGGCGGGGCGGGAGGCAGGGTCTTCGCGTGCGTCGAGCCGCCGCTGCTAGCCGCCAGGTAGCCGCCGACGGCGGCCGCGACGAGGACGACAGGCACGCCGACCAGCAGGAGCGTCCGCAGGCCACCGCGCGGCGCACCGCCGCGCTGGATTTCTCCGCCGTTGCCGCGCCGGGTCATCGTCTCCGTGTCGTCGTGCGGGACCGCGCGCACGTTCCGCAGCAGTGTGACCGCCTCGGCCGCGGCGGGCCGCCGCGCCGGGTTCTTGTCCAGGAAACGCCTGATCACCGGGGCCAGCGGCCCAGCGTGCGCCGACGGCTTGGGCTCGTCGCGGAGGATCGCCGTCACCACCGCGGCCAGCGTCGGCGCCTCGAACGGCGGCTTGCCCTCAACGGTGGCGAACAGGGTGGCGCCGAGCGACCAGATGTCGGCAGCGGGGCCGACCGGGGTGCCTTCAAGCTGCTCCGGCGCCATGTAATTCGCCGTCCCGACGACCATCCCCGTGCTCGTGAGCTGGTTCGTCTCCTCGGTCATCCGGGCGATCCCGAAGTCCGTGACGATGACCCGGTCCCCGGACAGCAGCACGTTGTCCGGCTTCAGGTCCCGGTGCACGACCCCGGCCGCGTGCGCCTGGGCGAGGGCGTCCGCGATCTTCGCGCCGATCTCGGCCGCGCGCTGCCAGGGCAGCGGCCCGTTCGCCACCTCCGCCCCGAGCGACCGGCCCGGGATGTACTCCATGACGATCCACGGCGTTCCGTCGTGCTCGACCACATCGTGGATCGTGATCACGCTCGGATGGTTGAGCCTGGCCGCCGCCCGCGCCTCCCGCGTGGTCCGGGCTACCCGGATTTCGCGTTCCCGCTGTTCGAGCTCTGGCGGCAGCAGGACTTCCTTGATGGCCACGTCACGGTCGAGGAGCTGGTCGTGCGCGCGCCATACCCGCCCCATGCCGCCACGGCCGACCGGCTCGGTGAGCCGGTAACGCCCTCCCACCAGGGCACCCGACTGTGCAGTCATGGGAGGATGATATGGAGTGGCGTACCCGGTGTATATGACAATGCCCGATTCGCAACGCCAGTTCAGGGCGTCGTTGTCATACGGGTGCCCGTTGCCGGTGCCGAACGCCGCAGCGCGCGACCGCGGAAAGCGCTCTATCATCGGGCCGGTGAGGCGCAATCCGTCGACCGTTGTGGTGCTGGCCGGACACCCGCAGGACACCGTCCTTTCCGCCGTCGCGAAGTCCCTGAACGTCGTGCTCGTCCGGCCGGACGCTGCCGCTTCGGCCGGCCAGGACGGCGGCAGCGCTACCGGCGGCAGCGCTACCGGCGGCGGCATCGAGGCGGGCGTCTGGGCGCTGCGGCGGGCGGCCGGGATCTCCGCCCCCTACGTCCTCGTGGCCGCCGACCCGCTAGCGGCGGTCGCCGCCGAGTGGCGGGCGATGTGGGAGATCACCGCGCAGCCAGGTGGCTCGACGGAGTTCGAGCTCCGCGCCGCCGAGGCCCTCGCCGCCTGGCGGGCGAACCAGTTCGAGTTGCCCGACTACTACCTCGTGCTCGCCGAAGAGGCGGCCTCCGCACCCGCCGGCTCGCCGCCCGCCGGCGCCACGGCCGCCGGCGCGACTGCCCAGCGCGCTGGCTCCCTCGGTACCGGCGTCCCCGTTACCCGAACCGCGGGACCCGGCTCCGAACTCGGGCCGCGTCCCGACTTCTACCTGGGCCCGCTGCGCTCGGTCCGACCGCACCGCGTCGCGGTGGCCGCCCCCGACCCGGCCCATTCAGGCGAGCCCGCCGCCCAGGCAGCAGCTCTGCTGGGCGAGCTCGGCTCACTGCGACACGGTCCCTGGTGGCCGTCACTCGACGAAATTGTCCGAACGGCCCGCGGTTTCTACCCAGGCTCGCTCGGTGAGTCCCCGCAGGCGGGGCAGGCCACCCTGCTGAGCTAGCCGCGGCCTCTGGAAGGAGCCCTCATGAGGTGGTCGCTGACGTTCGACTGCGCCGATCCGGCCGCGCTCGCCGGCTTCTGGCGCCTCGCGCTGGGATACGTGGACGGACCACCGCCGGAGGGCTTTACGAGCTGGCCGGAATACCTCGCTGCGGTGGGCGTCCCCGCGCAGGAGCGGGACGACGGCGCCTTCATCACCGACCCCGAGGGGATCGGCCCGCCGATCTCCTTTCTCAAGGTGCCGGAGCCCAAGCCCGCCAAGAACCGCGTCCACCTGGACGTGCAGGCGGGCGGCGGCCGCGGTGAGTCCTGGGCAGTCCGCTGGCCGCGCGTGACGGCCGCGGTGGAACGGCTGACGGCAGCCGGCGCGATGGTCATCGCCGAGGTCGCGCACGACGGCACGCCGGACCACGTCGTGCTGGCCGATCCGGAGGGAAACGAGTTCTGCGTGCTCTGAGCGACGCGGCCGCACCCGCCGGTTATAGATTCTTGCTGTGACCTATACCGGAGACGTGCGTGTCGGCGGACCGTCGGACACGCGGGAGATCGCCGCTGGCGGCGACAACAGTGTGACCGTGACCAAGATTGCTGTCGGGCCGTTTGAGAACAACTCCTACCTGCTGGTCGACGGCACCGGGCAGGGGCTGCTGATCGACGCCGCCGCCGAGCCCGAGCGGCTGCTCGAAATGATCGGCGACACGCCGGTGGCCAAGATCGTCACCACCCACCAGCACCCGGACCACTGGCAGGCGCTCGCCGCGGTACAGGCGGCGACCGGGGCGGTAACCGTGGCGCACCCGGCGGACGCGCCAGGCATCCCGGTGCCCACGGACGAACTGGTCGAGGACGGCGGCACGATCACGTTCGGCGACACGGTCCTGACGGCCACGCACCTGGTCGGGCACACACCGGGGTCGATCGCGCTCACCCTGAACGGCGACGGCCCCGAGCCGCACCTGTTCACCGGCGACTGCCTGTTCCCCGGCGGCGTCGGCAACACCCAGAAGGACGCGGCACGGTTCGCTTCCCTCTACGAGGGAGTCGTGTCCAAGATCTTCGACAGGCTGCCCGACGCCACCTGGATCTACCCCGGCCACGGCACGGACACCACCCTCGGCGCGGAACGCCCCCACCTCGAAGAGTGGCGTGAGCGGGGCTGGTGAGCGCTAGCGCTTCTTGCTGTTATCCCTGAGTGGATCGACTTAGGGCGGGAAGCGTTACATTTTCCGTCCGGTTTATCCTGGTTCTGATGTAACGTTGCCGCCCCATGTGCCTCGGCTCGGCCGGTCGCGGGCGGGCGGGCGCGGGCGGGCGCTTCTTGCTGTTATCTCTCTAGGAGGGTGTCGCGGTGGGTGAGCGCGAGCGTTAGGAGGGCTTCGGCGGCCGCCTGGAACGGGGCGGCGGACAGGAGGTCCCGGACCGGGCGTTCGGCGAAGGGGCGGGGACTGATCACCCGGCCTTCGGCGTTGTCGGCCACCGTGGCGGCGAAGAGCTCGTCGTACAGCCGCGCGTCGATGACCACGACCGCGAGCAGGTCCGTGGCGAACGTGAGCGGGTCCGTGCCGAGGCCGACGCACCACGCGCGGACCGACCCGTCGGCCAGGCCGTCCGTCATGGCCTTGGCAAGCGGCCATGCGGAGTAGTCGATCGGCCCCGGCTCCGCAGCGCCCGGGACCACCGCGCCATCCGAGATGGGGGCGGGGCCGCCGATGGGGGTGCGGTGCGCGTCGTGGTCTTCGTCGGCGCCCAGCAGTTCCTCGGCGTACTCGCGGAGCAGGCCGCGCCACAGGTCGAAGTCATTGGTCTCGTTCCCGGGCGTTTCGGCGGACGGCTGGAAGATGCCGACCGGGATCACCTGGTACATCCCGCCGGCGTGGCCGACCAGGGACGGGTCGCGGTAGTGCACCGGGAACGTCGCGGTGCCCGCGGCCCGGTCGTACCGAAGCGTCAGCGCGCTCGTCGCCAGGGCTACGGGACGCCTGCCCAGGGTGGCCGCGGTGGACGGGTCGCCGATCGCCTCCCGGAAGGCGCACCCGGTGGCCAGGCCGAGCCGCCAGGCGGCGTACTCGTGCCCGGCCGGGCCGCCCACGTCCACCCCGTCGAAGAACCGGCCGCGGCCGAAGCCCAGGCACGGACCGGACGGATCGGCGAGATCCGCGGACACCAGCCGGTAGGTCGGCCGGTTCTCGAAAACCGCCGGGGCGGCGAGCGCGCCGATGACCTCGGAGAACCGCCGGTACCGCTGCCCGTCCGCGCGGTCCGGGAGCACGTACGGGGCGAGCGAGGCGAGATCGGGAACGGCGGGCGGCGGCGCGTCCGGCCGGAATTCGAGCCGGATCGCCTGCAGCGGTACCGGCGCGGGCGGCCGCCACGCGGGTCCGGCCAGCAGCGGGGTGCCGGACACCCGGGCCGCCGCTGGGTACTCGCCGGCCGCGCGGAGCGCCAGTTCGTGACGGTTGGCGGTCAGGTAGGCGTTGACCCGGAGCCACCGTGCTTCCGATGGCGTCCGGCGAGGCGGTGCCTTCTGCTCCGTGTCTCCCATCACGGAGCTAGCGAGCGCACGTAGCGGACTTCCTCGACGCCGCCGAGGGCGGCGAGGATGTTCGTGGCGCCGTCGGGGGCGAAGCCCGCCTTGCCGTAGAACCGGCGGGCGCGCGCGTTGCCGGTCAGGACCCAGAGCACCACGCGCCGGTAGCCGCCGGCCCGCAGGCCGGCCAGCGCCGTGTCCATCAACGCGCGGCCCGCGCCGGTCGACCACGCGGTGGGTGCCAAGTAGATCGCGTACACCTCGGCCGTCTCCCCCGCCAGCCCCGCCGGGGTGAGCGGGCCCGCCGGGGGGAACGGGCTGGCCGGGGCCTGCGGCCTGGACCGCCGCTTGATCAGTCTGGAATCCCCGTGCCTTGGATCACGGGGCGTTGGATCACGGGGCCAAGAATCACCGTGCCTTGGATCACCGGGCGCCGAATCACGGGGCGTTGAATCACGGGGCGTTGAATCACGGAGCCTTGGATCATGGGGCCTCCCATCAGGGAGCCCCGGATCATCGTCGTTCGCGGCGCCGCCAACCGCCTCGGCCGACCCCGGTGCTGCGGGCGCGGGTGGCGGGGTGGAAGAATAAACGGTTCGTTCAGGACCAAAGGAGGCGAAACCGACAACAACCCGCGCGCCGTCGGCGGCGGCACCCGGGGAGACCTGGGCTGGCCGACCATCCGGTGGCGCGAGCGCGACGATCGTCTGACGGTACGGTGGCGGGGTCCACGGCTGGACGGGCGGATTCGCGCGGTCGATGAGCTCACGGGAGATGAGTCCGTCGTAGGCGGCGAACCAGCTCGCACGGCGCACCTCGGCGATCGCCGCCGCGTCGGCGGCGGTGGCGGGGCGGATCTCGACAGATGCGATCTCGTCCGGCATGGGTCCAGGGTAGGCGGTTGACCAGGCATACTTAAACGGTTAAGTCTCCGTGGCTAGGGGCTAAAAACGTCAGCTGTTAGGGTTCAGAAGCACTGCGAGTGGTGGGAGGAGACGAGCGCATGAGCACGGACGAGAGGCTCACGTTCCCCGAAGGGTTCTTGTGGGGCGCGGCCACGGCCGCTTATCAGATCGAGGGCGCGCCCGACGCCGACGGCAAGGGGCCGTCGATCTGGGACACCTTCAGTCACCTCCCCGGCAAGGTGTTTCACGGGGACACCGGGGATGTCGCCTGCGACAGCTACAACCGCTACCCCGAGGACATCGAGCTGCTTAAGCGGCTGGGGGTCGGGGCTTACCGGTTCAGCCTGTCCTGGCCGCGGATCTCGGCCGACGGCCGGGGCGTGCCGAACATCAAGGGGATCGACTACTACAAGCGAGTCGTCGACGCACTGCTCGAGGCTGGCATCGAGCCCGTCGTCACGCTGTACCACTGGGACCTGCCGCAGCCGCTGCAGGACCGCGGCGGGTGGGCGTCGCGGGAGATCACGGGGGCATTCGGGGAATTCGCGGCGATCGCGGGCGAGGCGCTCGGCGACCGGGTGACCAAATGGATCACGCTGAACGAGCCATGGGTCGTCTCGAACGCCGGCTACCGGGACGGGCGGCACGCGCCGGGCATCACGGACGCCGCGCAGGCCGTCGCGGCCAACCATCACCTGCTGCTGGCGCACGGCCACGCGGTCCGGGCGCTGCGCGCGACCACCCGGGAGACCCCGAGCGTGGGCATCACGCTCAACCTCGCCGTGGTGCGGCCGGTCAGGCCGGAGGCCGCCGACGTGGCCGCCGAGCACGAGGCGCGGCACAACGGGGTGTACCTGGAGCCGCTGTTCGCCGGCCAGTACCCGGCGCGGCTCGGCGCCGACTACTCCCCCGCGAAGGCGGACGGCCTCATCCGCGACGGTGACTTCGACGTGATCCGCACGCCGCTCGACTTCCTCGGCGTTAACTTCTACGCGCCGTCCTATGTCGACCTGGTCCGGCCGGACGGCGAGCTGCGCCGCGGCGAGACTTTGGCCGGGCCGGGCGTGGTCACCGTGAAGCCGGAGGGACTGCCCATCACGGCGATGGACTGGCTGGTCGAGCCCGGTGCCTTGCACGAGCTGCTGACCCGGGTTGTCGCCCCGGTCACCGGCTCGCTGCCGGTCTACATCACGGAGAACGGGTCGTCCTGGTACGACTACGTCACGAGCGACGGGCGGATCGAGGACTTCGAGCGGGTCGCCTACCTGCGCGCTCACCTCGCCGCGGTGCACACCGCGATCGCGGACGGGGTGCCGGTCCGCGGGTATTTCGCCTGGTCGCTGCTGGACAACTTCGAGTGGGCGCTCGGGTACGCGAAGCGGTTCGGCCTCGCGTTCGTGGACTTCGGCACGCAGCAGCGGATCCTGAAGCGCAGCGGGGAGTTCTACGCGTCGGTGACGGCCGCCAACGCACTGCCGCCCGACTGAGCCGGCGGAGCCGGCCGACGGAGCGGCGGAGCCGGCCGACGGAGCCGACTGAGCCGGCGGGCGGCTAAGCGGCGGACAGCGCGAGGAAGAAGTCGACACGGTCCGCTAGCGCGGACAGGTCACGGCCGGTCAGCGCCTCGATCCGGCCGATCCGGTAGCGGACCGTGTTGACATGCACGTACAACCGCGCCGCGCTCGCGGACCAGGAGCCGTCACAGGCCAGGAACTCCCGCAGCGTGGGCAGCAGCTCGGCGTTGTGCAGCGCGTCGTATTCGGCGAGCGGGCCGAGCAGCCTGCTGGTGAAGGAGCGCAGCACCGGTTCCGGCACGCTGGCCAGCAGGTGCTCGTGCGAGCCGGCGGACCCGGCTGCCGCTCGCGCTCCCGCGGCCTCGTACAGTTCCCGCATCCGCACGCGCGTACCTCCTCGTCCAGGGGCTGAGCATGCCCAACGTAGCCCGCGCGTGTTTAGCGGAAGCTACAAGGAGGTTCGCCCCAGGTTACGCAGGACGGGCTACCTGACGGTGGCGGAGGAGGAGTCCTCTTCTGCCTCTGCGGTCGCGGGTGCGGTGGCCTCCGCGGTGGCGGGTGCGCCCGTCTGCCCCGGCGGGACGGCGCCTGCCGCGGCGGGCGTGCCCGGCGGCGGATCCGTCGGTTCTTGCCCCTCCGGTGGCTCCTGCCCCTCCGGCGGCGCCAGCCCCTCCGGCGGCGCCAGCCCCTCCGGCGGCGCCAGCCCCTCCGGCGGTGCTTGCCCCTCCGCCGGGTCCGGCGGTGCCGTTATCGCCGCCCTCGGCGGCGGGCCGGTAAGCCGCCAGGCCTCGCGGACGATGACCTGGAACGCGCCGGCCATCGGGATGGCGAGCAGGGCCGCGACGAAACCGCCGAACAGCCCGCCCACCAGCGATCCGATCGACGCGCCGACCAGCACAGAAAGCAGCACGAGCAGCGGCGAGATGCGCACCGTCCGGGACATGATGATCGGGTTGAGAATATGGTTCTCGACCTGGGTGTAAACGAGAAAGGCGACCAGCGTCACGATGCCGGGGGTCAGCGAGGGGGCGGTGGACGCGAAGGCGAACAGGACGGTCGGGATGCCGGCCAGCGCCCCGCCGATCATCGGTAGGAAGTCGACGAGCGCGACCCACAGCGCCCAGAGTTGCGGGAACGGCACGCCGGTCGTCGCGAGCGTGGTGTACACGACGAGCCCGCAGATCACGGAGGTCAGGAAGTTCCCGAGCATGTACCCGACGACGCCGCGGTTTACCTCGGACGCGACCTTCTCGATCTCGAACCGCTGGGCCGGGGAGAACATGGCAAGGACGCCGCGCCGCAGCCTCGGCCCCTCGAGGAGCAGCAGCAGCACGAGGATGAAGATTGTGAGCAGCTCGATGATCAGCGACAGCGCGCCCTTGCCGAAGGCGAGCGCCGGCTTGGACAGGTCCTGCCCCCAGCTCACCAGCTTCGGCGAGTTCTGCGCCACCCACTGCTGCACGTGGTAGCGCCGCACCAGGTGGCCGAGCCAGCCCTTGCCAGTCTCGGCGGAGGAGACGTACGACGGCAGCTTGTTGGCCAGGTTGGTGATCCCGGTCACCAACGGTGAGCCGAACATATACGCCAGACCCGCGAAACCGGCGAGCGCGAGCAGCGTGACCAGGGTGACCGCCACCCCGCGACTGCGCACCACGCGCCTCTCGAGCACGACCACCAGAGGGTTCAGGATCAGCGCCAGGAATCCGGCGACGAGGATCAGCAGGACCACGTCCCGGAGGCGGTAAATTAGCGAGCCCGCGAGGTAGAAGAACGCGACCACCACGATGGTGACGACGATCGTCCGCAGCGGGATCTTCCTGGTGTCGGCCGCCCGCCACAGCCGGGCGAGCCGGTATCCCGCCTGCCCCTGGTCTTGCTCGCTCACCTGGTGTTTCCCGCTCCCTTCACGGGCGCCTTCCGCCCGTTCACGCTTACAGCATGTCAGGTCTCGCGCGGCTTACGTGCAATCGCGCCGCAAACACAGATTGGCCCACTGTACGGCACCTGCTACCCGCGGCCACCCACCTCTACCCGGCCCCAATCGCCGCGAGGATGACGAACATGATGGCGACCGTGATGAACACCCCGTGCGCCGCGATGGCGACGACCGGCATGCCTCCCGGCCGCCGCCGGGCCGACGGAAGCGGGCCGGCGGGCGCCTGCCGCAGGGCGGTTCCGGCGCGCGCGTCGGCGGCGGCCAGTACACCGTTGCCGGAGAGCACAGTGTTGTCAGAGAGCAACATATGGCCGGAGAGCGCGGCGGCACTGTCGGCACCATGCGTCCGCACCTGTGGGCTTGGCAGCCCGAGCAGGAGCACGGTCATGCCGAGCCCGGCGATCGGCCCGACCAGGCAGACGCATGCCCAGGCGAGCGGGGCCGACCCGGTGATCATGAAGATCGCCCAGAGCACCAGTCCGAACAGCCCGAGGCCGACGTGGGCGACGGTCACGGCCGGCGGCGCCGCCGACGCGCTGCCGTGCAGCATCCGGCGCAGGCCACGGCGCCCGCCGAGCCCGCCGCCGGCGAGCCACCAGCGGAGCACGATCCAGCCGCCGCTCGCGGCCGCGGCCAGCCAGGCGAACAGGCCGCCGAACTGCGCGACGGTCTCGCTGAAGCCGATCCGCGACCCGGCACCGGCCGTCGTGCCGGCTGACCCGGCGGCCGATCCGGCGGGAGACCCCTCCGGCCCGACCGGCGCCGGGCCGAGCAGCGCGCTCACCCAGGGCGCGGCTTGCCCGGCCCGCCTGCGCACGGCCGATTTGGTACCGCTGCCGGACGCCATCCTGATGGCCGTGCTCGCCGCGAAGCTCACCTGGCCCGGGCTCAGCCTCCGGCAGTCGGCCGGGACGCCGGTGACCCGCACCCGCGCCCGGATCGCCGAGTACGCGTACGCGGTACACGCCGCGATACTCCCGCCGCTGGGATCTTCCAGCGCCGTGGCCCCGGTACCGGCGACGCGCACCACCGCCGTCGTACTGGCGGAAGCGGCGCCCCCGGCCAGGAAGCCGCCGACCGAGACCGCGGTCAGCGCGCCCAGGATCCCCCCGGCGAAAAGGGTCATTGCTCGCATAACCGCCACGCTAAACGGTAGCTCGGGCGGAAGCGCGGACCTGGGCAGGAGTGCACGCGTTATTTGTCCCCGTTTTCGGTCGCTATCACGACCCAAACCGGGGACGAAGCCGGCGGTCGGCCCGGGCGCGTCAGCCCGGGCGCGTCAGCCCGGGCGCGTCGGCCCGGGCGCGTCAGCAGGCTCGTGTCAGCAAGACAGCAGGCCCTGCGCCTGCTTGGCGGTGAGTACCCGCCGCGCCGCGGCGTCCACCGTCGCGCGGAACGAGGCGCTGGACGACGCCTGCGCGAGTACCGCCGCCGCCATCTGCTCGGCGGGCGCCAGCGTCTGCGACGTGATCATGTCGCCGCCCGCGTTGAGGAAGTCGATCGCGCGGGTTCCCGCCGGGATTGACAGCACCGCCGCCGCCTCGCCCAGGTCGTCGGAGACGATGACGCCGCCGAACCCGAGCTGGTTCCGCAGCAGCCGCATCACCACCGGCGAGAACACCGCCAGCCGGTTCGGGTCGATCTGCGTGTACGTCGCGAGCGCCACCATCACGAACGGCACCCCGGCTTGGATGGCGTCGCGGAACGAGCCCAGGTACGGGTCGTTCGGCGTCGTGACGTTATCCACGACGTTGGCCACGTCGTCGGTGTTGCCGGTCACCCGGCCCAGCCCGGGGAAGTGCTTGGCGACCGTGGCCACCCCGGCCGAGGCCATCCCCGCGATGAACGCCGCGCCGTGCTGGCCGTTAGTCGTGGGGTCGAAGCCGTACTCCCGGTCAAGCGCCCCGATGGGCGCGTTCTGCGCTTGCGTCCCGTACGGCACCACGTCCATCACCGGCGCGAGGTCGAGGTTCACCCCGGCGGCGCGCAGATCGCTGCCCCAGTCCGCGGCCGACGCACGCAGCGCGCTGGTCGTCCACGACCCCTGCGTGAGCTCGGACGGCATCACCGCGAACCCGGGCCCGGTCAGCTGCTGGATCTCGCCGCCCTCCTGATTGGCCGCGACGAAGAAGCGGACACCACCGGTCTCCGGCGTGAGCGCCTGCATCGCCGCGGTCTGCTGTGCGAGCGCCGAGGTGCCGGACGCCGACGCGTTGAGCAGGAACGACCCGAAGTGATAGGTGTTCTCGCCCGCCGTTATCTCCGGTCCGACGATGTCGCCGTCCACGCCGACGAGGAAAAGCTGCCCGACCAGCTGCGGGAGCGTCAGCTTCTCGTAGACCTGGTTGACGCATGCTTGCGCGGGTGAGGAGAGCGTCGGCGGGTCGCTCGGCGACGCCGAGTCCGCCACGCTGGCGGGCGCCGTGGCGCCGCTGGTACCGCTGGTACCGGTCGCGGGCACAGCGGCCGGGGACGACGGATTGCACCCGGCGAGGACCGCGCAGACGGCGACGGCGGCGCAGGTTGCCGCCGCTCGCGCGCGCCATCTCCTGCGGTCCGTCACGCCACGACTGTAGTCCAGTTCACCGGGTGTCCGGCCGCCATTAGCGTGGCATAAAGCACATTTGCCCGAACGGTCCCGTGGCTTCGCGCGCGCCCGCCGGCTTCCTGTCCCAATCTTCGCCCCAGCCGCAACGCCATGTGACGTACGTCTCATAACATGACCTACGTCAAAAACCGGGCAGGCGCCACTAGCGTCTATATGGCCGCAGGGCTACGTTCCGGTTATGCGCTTCGCCGTCTTCGACCACAACGACCGCACTGGCCGCCCGACCGCGGACCAGCTCGCCGAACGGCTTGAGCTCGTCGCCGCCTACGAGCGGTTCGGCTACTACGCCTACCAGATGGCCGAACACCACGGCACCCCGCTCGGCATCGCCACCCCGCATCTGATGCTGGCCGCCGCGTCGCAGCGCACCGACACGATCCGGCTCGGCACGCTGATCTCCATCCTGCCGATCGTCCCCCCGATGCGGATGGTCGAAGAGGCCGCCACGCTCGATCAGCTGACCGGCGGCCGCCTGGTGCTCGGCGTCGGCCGGGGCGTCTCGCCGATCGAGATCGGCTTTCACGGGGTGCCGGCCGAGGAAGCGCAGCCGAGGTTCGACGAAGCCTTCGAGATCCTGCGGCAGGGCCTGTCGTCGGACGTGGTGGACTTCCGCGGCAAGTACTACACGATCGATTCCGCCCCCGTGGTGACCAGGCCGGTACAGCAGCCGCTGATCCCCTGGTACGCGACGCGGACACCGGACAAGGCCCGCTGGTGCGCCCGCCTGGGCATGCCGATGCTCGCGCTTGTCCCGTCGCCTGCCGTCCGCAAGCTGACGGACGCGTACCGGGCGGAGTGGGCGTCGCTCGGCCGCGCCGAGGCGGACCTGCCGCCGCTCGGCGTCAGCAGGCAGATCGTGATAGCCGACACGAGCGAGCGGGCGATGGAGATCGCCACCCGCGCGATCGTCCCGTTCGGCGCCAACCTCACCTACCTGTGGAACAAGTACGGCGTCCTGCTGCCGCCGCACGTCGGCAACGAAACGTTCGAGTCCGCGGCGATGACCCACCGCTACGCCGGCGACCCCGAGGGGGCACGGGCCTGGGTGGCGTACCACGCCGAGACCGCCGGCATCAGCTACTTCTCCCTGGAGTTCGCCTTCGGCGACATGACGTTCGCGGAGACCCTCCGTTCCGCGGAACTGTTCGGCACCGAGGTCATGCCCGCGTTCACGTAACCGCCGCCCGGCCTGGACTGCGACCGCATACCCCGCAACCGCGAGGGCGGGGTCGGCGTCTAAGGGGCATGCGCGGGCGAATGCTGATCGTCGTGGCCATCACCGCCCTGGCCGGCGCGGCCGGGTGCGGGACGAGCGCGGCGCCGGGACCTGAACCTGGCACGGCGACGGCCATACCGGCCGCACCGGCCGCCGCGTCGCCCACCGCCGGGGCTCCCTCGGCGAAGCCCGGGGAGACGGCGACGAGTTCGGCACCTGCTCAGCCGAGCCCGTCCTGCGGGAGCCCGGCGGCTGCCAGCCTCGGGATCGGCAACCTGACCGCGACTCAGTTCGTGTCCTCGTCGCAGGGCTGGGTAGTCGGTCAGAACGTGATCCTCGCCACCACCGACGGCGGAGCGCACTGGACGACGCAGCTTTCCGGACCGCTGAACCTGGCCTCGGTGGACTTCGTCAACGGCCAGGACGGCTGGGCGGTCGGGACCGCGAGCCTGCTCGCCACGACCGACGGCGGCGCGGTCTGGACGCCGCTCACCGAGCCGTGTCCGGTCATCCGCTCGGTGCACTTCATCTCCCCGGCCGACGGCTACGCGGTGGCTGACGGCGACAACGCCACTGCCGCCAACCCGGGGGCGGGCGGTGAGGTCCTGGCGACCTTCGACGGCGGGCACACCTGGCACCCCCTGCCGGCACCGCCCGGTGTGCAGAGCGTCTGCTTCAGCGACACCCAGCACGGCTGGCTCGGCGCGAACGGTCAGCTGTACCGCAGCAGCGACGGCGGCAACCGGTGGACCCTGCTGACCAGCTCGGCCGGGTCGCTCGGCACCGGCCAGGGTGCCTGGATGAACGTGGAATGCGCCGGTGACGGCTCGGCGTGGGCGCTGCGCACCGGCCCCGGGGCCGCGATGAGCCAGCAGCCGCACGTCGGCTACCACGCGGACCAGTCCGGCGCGACGGCGCTCTTCGCCGAGCAGTACTTCCAGACCCCGGGCGCCAGTCCGACGGCGCAGGCGCCCGGGTCGTATGCGGGGCCGTTCTCCG
>Ga0210395_10002196_pt1 | contig 15226 bp, 11 predicted proteins | sample IncBWH4OmetaG_FD_150861 | JGI IMG/M metagenome (GOLD analysis project Ga0210395, IMG submission 150861) | Forest soil microbial communities from Barre Woods Harvard Forest LTER site, Petersham, Massachusetts, United States - Inc-BW-H-4-O ... | reverse complement strand
TCTTCCGGGCAGTTTGCGAAGGCATTGGAGTCAAATGACGGCGAAAGTCGCTCGTTCTCCGCCGCACGAGGGGGGCTTTCAGCGGGAACCGAAGAGGAATTGCGCGCCACCGCGCGTGCGAAATTGGCGGCGGTCTTGAGCGAGATTGTCGCCAAGGAGAAATCTCCGTTTCTCCAAGGGATCTTCGATTATGAAGCGCCGGTGATGTATCGCGGCCGGGTCGCCTTGCTGGGAGACGCCGCCTTCGTGGTTCGACCGCACACCGCAATGGGGGTGGCGAAAGCCGCTGCCGACGCGATGGCGTTGCGCACCGCGCTCGTCGAGGAGGCTTCCATCGACGATGCACTCCGTCGCTATAGCGCGAAGCGTATGATCGTCGGCTCGCAGATCGCGCGGTTTGGGCAGCGACTTGGCGAGCGCTTACAAATGCGCCCACCGGAACGAACGGGTTTTTCGCCGTAGCCTATCGATTGACGGTTTCTTTGCACTTTGAAGTTTTGAATGCATTATTTTACCATGAACAATAAAAATAAAAGAACTCTGACCGACAAACTGGAGACTCCGCTCGCCACGCCGACCGATCTCACGGCGGGAGCGGTGAAAGACATTGCAGGAGCGATGAACGCGATTCTGGCCGACGTCTTCGCGCTCTACGTGAAGACGAAGAACTTCCACTGGCACATCAGCGGCCCGCATTTCCGCGACTACCATTTACTGCTGGATGAGCAAGCCGAGCAAATCTTTGCGATGACCGACCCCATCGCCGAGCGGGTTCGCAAACTCGGAGGGACGACGGTGCGATCCATCGGCCAGATCGCCCGGATGCAACGCATCCTCGACAACGATTCCGATTATGTTGAGCCGCTGGACATGCTGGCCGAACTACAGGAAGACAATAAGTCTTTCACCACCCGTTTGAGGGCGGCGCATGTGGTTTGCGAAGAACACGGGGATATCGCAACGACCAGCCTGATCGAAGTCTGGATCGACGAGACGGAGCGCCGCACTTGGTTCCTTTTCGAAGCAAGCCGGACTGGAACTACGAGGCACTGACGCCAGAATCGTCCACACAAAGCAAACACCTCGTCGGATTCGCGCCAGCAAGTGCACCACCCTTTCGGTTGCCGCTATGGCATTGCGCTCATTTGCGCAAAAGCGATGATACCTCCTCCGACTTGAAAGCTGACACACAAAATACGTTGCAATAGATTGACCCTCCATGGACGCCGAAATCCAACCCGTGCCTAATGGGCCGCTGCATGTCCAGCGAATTAAAGCGCTTAAAAATGATCGTGGCGAAACCATCGACTCGGCAGCGTCGCTTTATCTCTGCCGTTGTGGTGCGTCGAAGAACAAGCCCTATTGCGATGGTTCGCACACTGCGGCCGGCTTTTCCGATAAGCGTCTGCGACCGGCTCCGTCCGCCCCTCGCGAATTTGTAGGCCGCGAACTCACAATCATCGATGACACGAGCCTTTGCGCTCACGCCGGCGAGTGCGTCGACGGAGCACCGCACACGTTTTTCACCAAGGGAGCAAAAGGCCGCGAATCCCATCCGGACGCGTCGTCGGCCGAACAAATCATCGCCACCATCCGGCGATGCCCGTCCGGCTCGCTGCTCTATAAACTGCGGGGTAAACTTGTGGACCAGTACTCAACCGAGCCATCCATCCAAGTGGAAAAGGATGGGCCCTTGCAAGTTCAGCAAACCAAACTGGCGGGAGACGCTCGTCCGGCTACCGAGGATCATTACACCTTGTGCCGCTGCGGCGCATCGAAGAACAAGCCCTTCTGCGACGGCATGCACAAGTCGATTGGGTTTTCTGACGGCCCAGCCAGCGTTTAATGAACGCCGAGCTTAGAACTCACGGTGCCGGCCAAAAAAGTAAGGCGGCAGCCAAGAGACCATTGAATCCGGCGTACAATTTCACGCCGCGGTTTGCCCGCGATGAGTGGAAGCTGACAGCGATGGGGTCGTTTGGGTCGGGCTCCTTTCGCAATGGATTGCGCTACAACGTGCAGCATTTATTGCCGGCATTGTGACTAATTTTGCCTACACTGCCGTCATCGCGACTAATTTCGCTTCAATTTTTTCGCTGTTTTTTGTGTCACAAATCAGTCCATATTTCATCTAATTATTTTCTTTCAGTGAGTTATCAGATTCCCAATCGGTGACTAAAATTGGCTCCCTCGAAAGTAAGATATGTGTGAGTTCGCGTTCGGTCTCAGAAAGCACTTGCAACGACATATGGTTTTAAATACGCCGAGTATCCCTCAATTGAGTGATGTCTTTTTTTCACCTTCCGTTTACGCGAGTCTCCCCTTTCGCAGCCTACCTCCCTTGGCTCTGGACTCTAAACCCAAACCCAGTGTCATTCCATGGCTGCTACCAACCTGCTTGCGTCCCGTCGTTTTCTAAACTGCAGCTTTCTTTCACTCGCTTCCTTCACTGCGGCAATTGGCGCAGTTAGCGCCACCCGGTTCAAGGCTGTCGCGACCCAGTTGGCATTGACCAATGCGATTATGTTCGACGAGGGAAACCACCGGGTTCCGGCGGTGAACGTAAACTGCGCTTTGCGCTGGCGTGAACGCGGCTCGGTTCAAGTTTCGTGAATTTAACTTTCTTAAAAACCCTTATCCCAAAATGAACTCATCCCTCGCTTGTCGCCCCAGCCGTCCCGTTTTTTTCAAAAAATGGATGACGTTGCTTTCCTGGTTCGTCCTCGGCGCCTCATTGCTGTCGCTGCCTGTAAAAGCAACGCTGCCCTCGCGCGTATTTGCCCCGTACATCCAGATGAATTCGCAGAGCCTGACCTCGATATCGCAGGCCTCCGGCATCAAATACTTCACCCTAGCCTTCATTGTCTCGGATCCCAATAGCAGCCAGCAACCAACGTGGGAGGCGGGATCAACCGTCGCTTCGGACACGTCCATCGCGCCAAGCATTGCCGCCCTTCGTGCCGCTGGCGGAGATGTCATCATCTCCTTCGGTGGCGCGGGAAGCACCGAATTGGCCGTTGCAATCACCAACGTGTCCACTCTCCAGTCGGTGTATCAAGGGATCATCAACAAGTACAATGTCACGGCGCTCGATTTCGACATTGAAGGCAGCGAACTTAGCAACACTTCAGCCAATGACCGCCGCAACCAGGCGCTGGCCAATTTGCAGGCGGCCAATCCCGGCCTGTTTATCTCCTATACGCTGGCCGTGAACCCCACGGGCCTTCCCACAGGGCCGGGTTCTGAGTTCGCCCTGCTGCAAAACGCCCAATCGCACGGTGTCAATGTCGCCTGCGTCAACATCATGGCCATGGACTACGGCTCGTCCACCACTCCAAGCATGGGACAAGACGCCATTGATGCGACTAATGCCACGATCTCCCAACTCAACTCCATTGGGATGACCGCCAGCGTCGGCATCACGCCTTTGATCGGCAAACAAGACACCGCGCCCGAGGTATTCACTCTGAGCGATGCCCAAACGACCGAAAATTACGCGGTGGGCCAAAGCCGGGTTAACCGCGTTACTTTTTGGGAAGTGGCGATAGACCAGTGCGGTAGTAGTTGCAGCGGCGTTTCGCAATCCCCCTGGCAATACTCCCATATTTTCGAACCGTTTAGCGGAGGCTCCACCACCATGGTGGCCACGCCGGTCTTCAGTCCCGGCGCGGGTAGCTATGGCACCGCGCAAAATGTGACTATCAGCGACTCGACCAGCGGAGCATCGATCCGTTATACGACCGACGGCAGCACGCCGACCTCGACCACCGGCACGATCTACTCGGGTCCGGTGAACATCAGCAGCACGGCAACCTTGAATGCGGTTGGTTACGAAAGCGGCGATACCACCAGCGCGGTTGCTTCAGCCACCTACACGATCAGTACGATCACTGAAGGACCCTTCGGCGGAAGTCCTGCCGCGATTCCTGGTACGGTCGAGGCCGAAAACTATGACACCGGCGGCCAGGGGATTGCCTACAATGTCACTTCGATCAATGGGACAGACAATAGCTACCGTTCCGATGGCGTTGACCTGGAAACGACGACGGACACCGGAGGCGGCCTTGACCTCGGGTGGACTACCGGCGGTCAGTGGTTTAAATATACTGTCAATGTGGCCACAGCAGGGACTTACACGGTCAGCTTCCGCGTGGCAGCTCTGAGCGCGGTGACGAATGCCTTCCATTTGGCGAATTCATCGGGTGAGAACCTGAGCGGTTTCATCAGCCTTCCCGCCACGGGTGGATGGGAAAATTGGACGACGGTGACAGCCAACGTCACCCTGCCGGCGGGCCAGCAAGTCCTTACCCTGAACGAAGACAACGCCGGCTGGAACATCAACTACACAAACTTCACCCAGCCACCGCCGCCGCCGCCGCCGCCACCACCGCCACCGCCACCGCCACCGCCGCCAACTGGCGGTTGTGTCACGGCGACAGCTGGCGGCAGTTGGCAGAACAATGCGATGTCGTCCCAGACGGACACGTTCACGGCCACCTTCGACGCTACGCCCTCGGCTTCTCCGACCAATTCTGTCGTCGCACTCTCCAGCGGCGCACAGACGGCCTACGCCAACTTCGCCTGCCTGGCGCGCTTCAACCCAACGGGTGATATCGATGCGCGCAATGGCTCAGCCTATGCGGCAGCTTCACCGATCACGTATTCGGCCGGCGTGTCGTATCACTTCCAACTGGTGGTTAATGTCGCCGCGAAGACCTATTCGATCTACGTGACCCCGGCGGGCGGTTCCCAACAAACCGTTGGCCTTAATTACGCCTTCCGTGTTTCCGCCACCAACTTGAGTAATTGGGGTGTTTTCGTCGATGCAACCGGCAAAGGCACGGTCACCGTTTGCAACTTCTCCACCAGTGGAGGCAGTGGCACACCGCTACCGCCGCCTCCTCCTCCGCCAGGGCCGCCAGACTTTGGCCCAAATGTCCTGATCTTCGATCCGTCGATGTCGGCATCATCTATTCAGAATCAGATTAACAATGTATATAGCCAACAACAGTCGAGTACGTCGGGTCAATTCGACTCTGCCCGATACGCGCTTGTTTTTAAGCCTGGTTCCTACAGTAACACGGTTAACGTTGGCTACTACACCCAGGTTTTGGGCTTGGGCCAATCGCCCGACGACGTCACCATCTCGGGCGGGGTCACGTCTAACGCTGCTTTGTCCAATAATAATGCGACCTGTAATTTCTGGGAAGGAGCGGAAAACCTGGCGGTGATTCCATCCGGAGGCACCGATCAATGGGCGGTCTCCCAGGCCTGCCCCATGCGTCGTGTACACATCAGGGGGAGTCTCGTCCTGGCTCAGAATGGCGGCTGGGCCAGCGGTGGCTTCCTCTCTGATTCCCAAATTGACAACCAAATCAATTCCGAAAGCCAGCAGCAATGGATCTCCAGGAATTGCCAATGGGGAAATTGGGCCGGCGGTAGCTGGAACATGGTGTTTGTGGGCGATAACAACGCGCCTGCGCCAACATTCCCTTCCTATACGGTCGTGAATACAACGCCGGTCGTTCGCGAGAAACCATTCCTCACCATCGACAGCAGCGGGAACTACAGCGTTTTTGTTCCTGCACTCAGGACAAATTCCCAGGGAACCACCTGGTCCAATGGATCGGAGTCCGGCCAGTCGATCCCCATTAGTCAGTTCTATATTGCAAAGGCCGGGACTGACACGGCGGCAACGATCAATGCGGCCCTCAGCCAAGGACTGAACCTGCTGCTGACTCCTGGTATTTATTCCCTCAACGATACCATTCGCGTGACGAGAGCGAACACGGTGGTTCTCGGACTTGGATTCTCAACCCTGTTGCCCCAGAACGGCGTGACTGCGATGTCGGTTGCCGATGTCGATGGCGTGATTATCGCCGGCATTCTGTTTGATGCCGGCCCAACCAGTTCGCCTGTCCTGCTACAAGTTGGCCCAACTGGCAGCAGTGCCAGCCACTCGGCCAACCCGACGTCACTGCACGATCTATTCTTCCGCATCGGTGGTGCGGCTTCGGGCAAAGCGGCGGTAAGCTTGCAGATCAACAGTAACAACGTGATCGGCGACGATTTCTGGATCTGGCGGGCCGACCACGGCAGCGGGGTGGGCTGGAACAGCAACACCGCCAGCAATGGCTTGGTGGTGAATGGAGCCAACGTGACCATCTACGGCCTGGCGGCTGAGCATTTTCAGCAATACCAGACGTTGTGGAACGGCAACGGCGGAAGCGTTTACTTCTATCAGAGCGAAGCGCCATATGACCCGCCGAACCAGTCGAGCTGGATGGCCGCGGGCGAAAACGGCTACTCTTCCTACAAGGTGGCGGACACGGTTACCAGCCACCAGGCTTACGGCGTGGGAGTGTATTGCTTCTTCAACGCCAACTCCTCGGTGAAGCTAAACAATGCCATCGAAGTGCCAACCTCCGGGTTAAACGGTGCGATGATCCACGATATGACCACGGTTTCATTGGGCGGCGTGGGTGAGATCACCCATGTCATCGATGGATTCGGAGGCGCGGCGAATTCATCCAATAACGTAGTCCACTTGGTAAAGTAATAAACCGTCGGGGCTGACCGCCTGGATGAGCAATCACAGGCGGTTAGTCCAATTGCTCGGGGAAATTAAACCCGAACCTTTTCTGCCGGGCCTGGCCGTTCGGGATTTTTGGATGAATGGAGCAGTCGGTGCACGGTTTCGAGGAGAGCCTCGGGCGCGAACGGCTTGAGGAGACAGGCGTGGGTAAGCTTCTTCGCTTCTTCGAGAGGAGTGTCGCCTTCTTCGTCGTTGGAAAATCCGCTGATGACGATCAGCCGGAGATCGGGGCAAAGCTGGGTGGCGATGCGGGCCAGCGCGGCGCCGCCCAAGTAAGGTATGTCCACGTCGGTGATGACGAGCGCGATCTCGGCGTGGTGCGTGGTTAAAAGGCCGATCGCCTCGACGCCGTCGCCGGCGCCCAGGACGCGATAGTTGTGCTTGGTGAGAATGGCGGTGACGGTTTCGCGGATCGCGTCGTTGTCGTCGACGATGAGAATGAGTTCGCTTGTGCCGATGGGTGCGGCGGCCGCCGGTGCGAGGCTGGTGATCGCCGGGGTTTCGTCGGTGGCCGGCAGGAATACCCGGAAGGTGGTGCCGTGGTTTGGTTCCGTGTCAACGGTGACAAAGCCGCGGTGGCTGGCCACGATCCCGCGAACGGTGGAAAGGCCAAGCCCCGTGCCTTTCTCCACGCCCTTGGTCGTGAAGAATGGATCCCAGATGTGCGCGAGCACATTAGGCGGGATGCCGGTGCCGGTATCGGAGACTTCGATGGACAGCCACGCACCATGCCGTGCTCCGGGCAACGCGCGGGCCTGTTCCCGGTCGAGCCGAAGGTTGGCTGCGGCGATGCGCAGCGTGCCGCCCTGCGGCATGGCGTCGCGGGCATTGACGCAGAGATTAAGGAGCACTTGGTGAATCCGGAGGGGGTTGCCTTGCACGAGCCAGAGGTTGGCGGCGATGTCGTCCTGGAGCATAATCGATTTTGGAAACGTCTCCTCGATGATGTTGACGATATCCTGGATGAGATGGCTCACCTGCGTGGGCCGGAGATCGCCGGAGGTGCTGTGCGCAAACCCGAGGATTTGTTTGACGAGGCCGGCGCCGCGCGCGGCGTTTTGCTCGAGCGTGTCGAGGATTCTCAAATCGCGCGGGTTGGTCACGCCCATGCGCAGCATCGGCGCGGCCAGCATGATGGGGGCGAGCACATTGTTGAGGTCGTGGGCGAGGCCCGCGGCGAGCATGCCGATGCTGTCGAGCCGCTGGGAATGAAGGAACTTTTCCTCGAGCAGTTTCTTTTCCGTGATGTCGTTGGCGAGGACCAGCCGCGTGTTGCGGCCGCCAAACACCAGCGGGCTGGAAATAGTCTCCACTTGGATGATCGTCCCATCCTTGCGCCGGTGGCGCCATTCGCTGGTTTTGTTAAGGTTGGCCCCGGTTTCACTGACGCACTTCAGCAATGCGGGAATATCTTCCGTTAGGTAGATATCCTTGATGGTCATCGCGAGGAATTCCTCGCGCGAGTAGCCGTAGTGTTGCACGAACGATTCGTTGACCGCCAGAAACCGCAGGGTCTCGGGATCGAAGAGCAAAATGGGGAGCGGATTGCGTTCGAAGAGCAGCCGGTAGCGCTCCTCGCTCTCGTGCAGCGCGGCCTCGGCGCGCTTGCGCTCGTTGATGACGTCGAAAACGGCGACGAAGTGTCCCTGCATCGGGCTGTAAACCGAGATGGAAAACCACATGTCGAGGCCCTTGACGAAACGCTCAAATCGTTCGGGTACCGCGGTCGATGCCACGCGGCCGTAAGTTTCCAGCAATTCCGGATCGTTTTCGCGAATGCCGGGAATCACCGCGGCCGCGTTTTTCCCCTCGACATCCTTGAGCCCGGTCAAAGTTTCAAAAGCGTGGTTGACGCGGAGGTAAGTGAAGTCGACCGCCCGGCCTTCCATATAAATCATCCGGCAATACGCATAACCGTTGAGCATATTGTCGAAGAGGGAACGGTAGTGAATTTCGCTTTGTCGCAACGCCTCTTCCGCGCGCTTGAGTTCGGTGATGTCTTTCACCGTTCCCTCGTAGTGCGGCGTGCCCGGCTCATTCTGGACAACCTGGATATCGACCGAGACCCAAATCAGGTTGCCGTCGCGCCGCCGCCATTGGATTTCATGGCCCGCGACGGCCGCGTTTTCCTGCAACAGGCGCTGCAGCTCGGTGCGCTTCGCCTCATCGACGTAAAAGCTTTGCACCTTCGGCGCGGCGCGCATGAGTTCATCGACTGATTCATAGCCAAGAATTCGCGCCATCGCCGGATTCGCGGTGACGATCCGGCCGTCGTAAGTTGTCTGGAGAATGCCCTCGCGGGCGTTTTCAAAAATGGCGCGATATTTGGCCTCGGCCTGCTCAAGCGCATGGGCGGTACCAGCCTCACCGGCGCTGGACTTGGGGTATGGTATATTCGACCTAGCTCCATTCTCGCGCATTTTAATGGGTATCTTTACGAAACCAAGAGCGACGGCGATGCGAAAGATCCAATTCCGCATAGAGACAAATCCTCATGCCAATCGACCTTTATTTGCGAAGGAATGAAGCTAACTCTGCGCGAACTAACCCTATGCACGCGAAAACCGAGGCAAAGAAATCGCGATATTTAATCAGTAATCCCGGAACCGACGCGCGTTAACTAACGACGGCTTGTCCTGAGCCTCCGTGGCTCAGGACCAGCAATTTTCACTGCGGAGTTGCGCCATTATATCTGCAGTAAAGCAGGTCGTGCTGCGCGGTAGCGTCGTCAACCACCTGGGTATATTGGTGGTTTATCATGATAGTGTTGACGATGTTGGTATGCAGGCCGATGCGCACGTAAATGGTCTGGCCGGAACTGAGCGTGAAGCTGGTGGGCGGGCTGCTTTCGCCGGAAAGTTCGACTTTGTAGTCACCGGCGGGCTGGTCGACATAGAAAAACACCTGCACCTTGGAAAGGCCGATTTGCTCGCCGTTGAGCAAAACCGCCGGCGTTTTGGCAGGATTCAAAAGGGCGTCGCGATAAACAAGAATGCGACCGGCACCAGCCGCGAGCGGCGGGAAGGAGTCTTTGACTGCATTGTAGCGTGGCCCCCCGGTGGTGGTACAGCCGGCGAAAATCAACGCGAGGACAACCGTGGTCAGGAACGGGAGCAGTTTTTTCATAATTGGATTCATTCAGGCAATCATTTCGGCTGGGAAAGGAAAAGCATGAAAACACCTTGAACCTTAAACCTTGAACCTTGAACCTCTGGCGTGAGCGCAAGTGATATCGCCAAGATCAACCGCGAGTTCTACGACACCCTCTGGTCGCAGACTTACGTCGAACGGCCGGAGCGCTTCAACACCTGGCCGCTGATTTCCGGAATGCTGCCTTCGGCCCCGATGCGGCTGGAAATTGGGCCGGGACTGCGTCCCCGGCTGCCGATTGCCGGCACGCATTTCATCGACATCAGCGCGCCGGTGGTTGCGAAGCTGAATGCGCGCGGCGGCGTTGCCGCTTCCGGCGAAATCACCGCGCTGCCTTTTGGCGATGGGGAATTTGACCTCGTGGGGGCCTTTGATGTCATCGAACACATCGAGGACGACCGGCGGGTTTTCGCCGAATTGAGCCGTGTGCTCAAGACCGGCGGCGTCCTGGTTTTTGCGGTGCCCTTGCATGCCCGCTTTTGGACGGAGTTTGATGACTGTGTCGGCCACGCGCGGCGCTACGAACCGGCGGATTTGCTGGCGTTGCTGGCGGGCCATCAATTGGCGATCGAAAAGAGCGCGAGGTTTGGCATGCAGCCGAACAATCCACGGTTGTTGAAATATGGCGTGAAGTGGCTCACGCAACACCACGCGGCGGCGATGCGCTGGTATAACTGGGTGTTCATGCCGCTCGGCATGCTTTTTCAGAAACGATTGAAATTTGTGCCGGGCTTGGTCGACCCGGCTGGCGTGGCCGAGATCGTGCTGGTGTGCCGACGGTTGCCGAGATAGGAATTTTCATGCGCTGGCTGGCTGTTGTCCTTGGGCTTTTTTCTTTCGGCGTGATCCTCGCCGTCCATAATATTTCCGACGGCGACCTTTGGAACAAACTCGCGATCGGCGCGCACGTTTGGAAATACGGGACGGTGCCGGTGCGCGACACGTTCGCCTTCACGCCCGTGCTGCCGGCCTACATCGAGCATGAATGGGGCGCGGGCACGATTTTTTTTGGCGTGCTCAAGTTTTTTGGCCCGGAAGGATTGATGGCGCTCAAAATCCTGTTTGCCTTCGGCGCGCTTTGGGCGGCGATGGCGGCGGCCAAAACGATGGGGTGTGCCTGGGAGACTTTGCTGGTGCTGGCGATTCCGGCGGCGGCGTGCGTGCTGCCCGCCTTTATTCCCGTCGTGCGCTGCCAGGTTTTCACTTATGGTTTTTTTGCCCTCACGTTGTTCGGCCTTGAGCAAATCCGGGCGGGGAAACGATGGCCGGTGTTTGTCCTGCCTGCGGTGATGCTGGTGTGGGCCAACGTTCACGCGGGATTTATGGCCGGGCTGGGGGCGATGGCCGTCTATACCGCCTTCGCGCTCTGCGGCCGCCGGCAGGTGAAGCCCATGCTGGTGGCCGCATTCGCCAGCGGCGCGGCCACGCTGGTCAATATTTATGGGCTCAAGTTCTGGACGTATTTGATTCCGGCGCTGCTCAACAAGCGCCCGCATATCGCCGAATGGCGACCGCTGCCGCTTTTTGCCAGCGACAGATGGGATGTGTTTATCGCGTTCCGCATCCTTTTTTGGCTGGTGGTTTTCCTGCTGCCGATCGGCTGGCGGCGAACGGAGAAAAAAAGCTGGCCGGGCCTCGCCATGCTGGCGATCACGGCGGTGCTGGCCTGGCACAGCCGGCGGCACACCGCTTTTTTTGGCGTGACCGCGCTGGCGTTTGCCGGCCCGTTTTTGCACACGGTGCTGGCCGGTCTTGCCGCGTGGTTGCCGCCACGCTGGCGGGCCACTTTTCATCCGGCGCTGGCTACGACCATCCTTTACGGCGCCATCGCCCTTTATGTGGCGGCGAACTTTCTGCCCGACCTCTCATTTCAGGTGTGGGCACCGGTGGGTCACGACCCCGTGCGCGAGGTCGATATCCTTTCCCTCGCCCAGGCTGAGGGCAACCTAGCCATGCCGTTCGAGTGGGGCGGCTATTGCTCGTGGCGGCTCTATCCCCGCATTAAAATTTCCATGGACGGCCGTTATGAAACCACCTTTCCCGAGTCCACTTTTGATTTGAATTTCAATTTCTTTTATAAAAACGGCCCCGATTGGGACCGGCTCATTCGCGATTACCAGGTGGATTATATCATCCTCGAGCTGGCGCGGGCGCGACTGCGTCCGGAGGATTTGTTGGGCCGTGGCTATGTTTTGATCTGGCCACAGAAAATCGACCAAAACACTGGGTCCGCGCTCATGGCCCTGCCAAAGCATGCCGACCAGCTCCGTCGCACGGCCACCACGCTTCCTGACACGACGATCGATCCGCTCGACGCGAGCATCCCGGACAACTGGTGGCCTCGTTGATACGACGGATCGATTTTAACCGCAAAGGCACGGAGAACACGGAGATCGATCAAAAGAAGACAGGCTTTCTTCCTTTGAGTTCTTCGTGCCTTCGTGGTTAATCAGCTCTTGGCCTTGGTCACTCCTCTTCGTCTTCGTGCAGCTCGTCCCGATTGTTCGGCAGTTTTTGGGGAAGAAAGTAGAAGTAGACCATCAACCACCAACTCCATGACAAGCGGTAGAGCAGCATGGGAAGGATGATGGCTCCGACCGCAGTCGTCACAATTGTCGGCAGCGGGCTGAGCCAGCCGAAGATGTAGAGGAACAAGACTGGAAGGACAAAGCCGAACGCCGTCACCCCGTAGTTGATAACGAATGGCCCGAGGAAAAAGCCGTCGCCGCGGTCGAATTTCAGCCCGCAGTTTTCACACCGCTCATTGATTTTAAAATGCATGTCCGGCTGGAACAGCGTGTGACTGCCGCAATTGGGGCAGCGGTTGGCCAGTCCCCGGAAAATGATCTGGCTGCGGGTAACCTGCATGACGGGGATCATTTTCCCCAGCGGTAAGCCAATCCCGCAAGGTAAATTTCCCCCCGCTGGTTGGCTGCGCTTGCGATTGGGGTCAGAATTCGCAGGCTGTTAGGAAGAAACGGGCGGAGTTCTGCTAGCATGCTTTTGTACCCCGTCCATTGACTCGTTCCCCATGAATTCACCCACCCGAAAGCTTCGCTGGGGCGTGCTCGGATATGCACGCATCGCCCGGGAGACGCTGATCCCTGCGATCCTGCGTTCGGCCAATTCCGAGTTTTATGCGCTCGCGTCGCGCGATGAGGCCAAGCTGACCGAGGGCCGCGCGCGGTTCCCCGGCCTGGCCAAAACGTACCGCGGCTACGAGGAGTTGTTGCGCGACCCGGCGGTCGAGGCGGTTTACATCCCGCTGCCGAACGCGCAGCATTGCGAGTGGACGATCAAGGCGGCGGAACACGGCAAGCATGTGCTTTGCGAAAAACCGCTCGCGCTCACGGCTGCCGAGGTGCGCGAAATGATCGCCGCTTGCGCCGCCCACGGTGTCACGCTGATGGAAGCGGTGATGTATCGTTACACCACTCGCACCCGGCAGGTGATCGAGGTGCTCCGGAGCGGTGCGCTCGGTGAAATCAAATTTATCCAGGCGAGTTTCCGCTTCCTGCTCACGAACCCGGCCTCGATCAAACTTCGGCCGGAGCTGGGCGGCGGCGCAATCTACGATGTCGGATGTTATCCGGTGAACTTTGCCGGCCTTGTGGCGGACACGAGCGCGGGCGGCACGGCGGTCGCGCGCCCGGTCTCGGTTTCGGCGGAATGCGTGCGCACGGCCGGCGTCGACGAGGTTTGTTCGGCGCTGTTGAAATATCCCTCCGGCCTGATCGCCGCGCTGCACTGCGGATTCAATGCACACAAGCGCGTGGTGGCGGAAATCACCGGCACCCAGGGTGTGCTCGAGGTGCCCGACACGTTTTTCGACAATGCCGGCGCGCTCGTGCTCACGCAGGGCGACGTGCGCCGCGAAATCCCCGTGCCGGCGAGCGACCGCTACCGCCTTGAGGTCGAGGACTTCGCCGATGCCGTGCTCCAGTGCCGGGCGCCGTCGCTCGGCCTCGCGGAAAGCCTGCGCAATGCCGGGGTCATCGACCAGTTGTTCGCGGCGATGGCGGCGAAGTAGCCGGGGCAGGCGAGGGGTCAGCGCGAAACGTTCGGGGCCGCGCGTGGCCGCTAGAAGTGTGAAATGTTCACATATTGCAATTGACAGCCTAAATCTGATGCGTGAATGCTTCGAGATATTATATGGAACTTCCCCCAAGCGTTTCCCGCGTGCTGGCAGGCTTGTTCCTGATTGCCGCCCCGGTCCTTTTAAATCCCACGGTTCGCGCCGCGACAGAAACGACCGACGTGGACAAATCTGAACCAGCGGCGTCCACCCAGGATAATGCCGTCGAAAACTCCGTCGTAAAAATTTTTTCCACCGTGCGCCGTCCCGATCTCTTCAAGCCGTGGGACAAGGCCGCTCCGACTGAAATCACTGGCAGCGGGGTTGTCATCGAAGGCAAGCGCATCCTGACCAATGCCCATGTCGTCCTTTACGCGAGCCAGATCCAGGTGCAGGCCAACCAGGCGGGAGACAAGATTTCCGCCACCGTCGAGGCCGTTGCGCCGGGGATCGACCTTGCCGTGCTCAAGCTGGACGACGAATCGTTTTTCGACTCGCACCCGGCGTTGCCGCGGGCCAGTGCCGTGCCCCAAATCAAGGACTCGGTGCTCGTCTATGGCTTTCCCGAGGGCGGCACCAACCTTTCAATCACCAAAGGCATTGTTTCCCGGATCGACTTTACCTCGTATAATTTTCCTGTTTCCGGCCTGCGTGTGCAAATCGACGCCGCCATCAACCCCGGCAATAGTGGTGGGCCGGCTCTCGTGGGTGACAAGATGATCGGGCTCGCCTTCAGCCATCTCACCAACGCTGAAAACATCGGCTATATCATCCCTTGTGAAGAGATTGACCTTTTTCTCAAGGATATCGCCGATGGCCATTACGCGGGGAAACCCGCCATGTTCGACGAGGTTCAGACGCTCGAAAACCCGGCGCTGCGCTCATTGCTCAAGCTCGATAAGTCGGTCAAAGGTATCATCGTGGACGAGCCATTCAGCACCGATTCCGACTATCCGCTAAAGAAATGGGACGTCATCACCAAGATTGGCGACACGCCGGTGGACGATCAAGGCATGATCAAACTGAATGGTGACGTGAGGGTGAGTTTTAAATATTTGGTTCAGAAACTCGCGAAGGATGGCAAGGTTCACCTGACCGTGGTGCGTGCGGGGAAAGAAATTGCGGTGGAGCTCCCGGTATCGCCCGACTATCCCATGCTCATTCCCAACCTGCACGGTGATTATCCCGCGTTTTTCCTATACGGGCCAGTGGTGTTTTCGGTCGCGACTCAACAGTTCATCAGCGATTTGACCGCGGTCGACAATGGTGAATGGAGCAATCTGGCCAGCATTAGGAGCTTCCCTCTGATGACACGTCGCGGCGACAAACCTGCTTTCGACGGCGAAAGGCTTGTGATCATCCCCTCGTCCCTCTTTCCGCATAAATTATCGAAGGGTTATGCCAAT
>Ga0210395_10002195_pt1 | contig 15227 bp, 14 predicted proteins | sample IncBWH4OmetaG_FD_150861 | JGI IMG/M metagenome (GOLD analysis project Ga0210395, IMG submission 150861) | Forest soil microbial communities from Barre Woods Harvard Forest LTER site, Petersham, Massachusetts, United States - Inc-BW-H-4-O ... | reverse complement strand
CTGCCGCGAAGCCGAACACCTCGCTTATGTGCTCGACAACATCGAGGACCTGGTGGTGAAAGAAGTGCACGGCTCCGGCGGCTACGGCATGTTGATCGGGCCGAAGGAAGACAAAGCCACCATCGCGGCGTTCCGCGCCAAGCTGAAATCGGATCCGAAGAATTTCATCGCCCAGCCGACGCTGTCGCTGTCGACCTGCCCGACCTGCGTCGAGGAAGGCATTGCACCGCGCCACGTCGATCTGCGGCCGTTCGTGCTCAACGGCCGCGACCGCATCCGCATCGTGCCGGGCGGCTTGACGCGCGTGGCGCTCAAGAAAGGCTCGCTCGTGGTCAATTCCAGCCAAGGCGGCGGCACCAAGGACACGTGGGTACTGGACGAATAAGAGTTTGGGTACTGGACGAATAAAAAATGCTGTCGCGCACCGCCGATAATCTTTACTGGCTCGCCCGCTATGTCGAGCGCGCGGAATATCTGGCGCGCATCCTCGACACCACGCTGCGGCTGACCGCGCTGCCGCTCGCCTATGTCGGCTCATCCAACGAATGGGAATCCGCCGTCGCCACCGCCGGCTGCGCCAAACCTTTCTTCGCCGCCTACTCGGAAGCCAACGAGGAGACGGTGACGGAATTCCTCGCCTTCTCCACCGACAATCCGTCCTCGATCCGCAATTGCATCGAAACCGCGCGCCTCAACGCGCGCTCGGTGCGTACTGCACTCACCATCGAAATGTGGGACTCGATCAACAGCGCCTGGCTCGAGTTGCGCAAATGGGGCAACGGTCCGCCGTCGCGCGAAGAATTCGCCCGCTTCCTGCGCTGGGTCATGGGCTCGTCGCTGAGCTTTGACGGCTCCGCCTACCGCACCATGCTGCGCAACGACGCCTACTGGTTCTCGCGGCTCGGCGTCTATCTCGAGCGCGCCGACAACACCGCGCGCATCCTCGACGTGAAATATCACCTGTTGCTGCCGGCACAGGAACAGGTCGGCGGCCCGCTCGATTATTTCCAGTGGGCGTCGATCCTGCGCTCGGTCTCGGCGCTGACCTCCTATCACTGGGTCTATCGCCAGAACGTCAAACCGTGGCTGGTCGCCGACCTCCTCATGCTGCGGGACGAGATGCCGCGCTCGCTGGCTCACTGTTACGAGAACCTGGTGCAAAACCTCGACCGCATCGCCAAGGCCTACGGCCTGCAAGGCCCGGCGCAACGTCACGCCCGCACGGTGCGGGCGCGGCTGGAAAACAGCAAGATCGAGGAGATTTTCCAGACCGGGCTGCACGAATTCATCGACGATTTCGTCGAGGACAACAACCGCCTCGGCAGCGCGGTGGCGCAGCAGTACCTGCTGTGATCAAGGTCAGTAATCGGTAGTCAGTCATCAGAAAGGTCGTCTATTGTGCACCGTCTGATCACTGGTGACTGACCACTGACTCCTGATCCTCATGCGCCTTCGCATCGCCCATAGCTCGGTCTACCGCTACGATCCGCCCACAGCCGGCGTGATCCAGGTGCTGCGCCTGACGCCGCGCAACCACGAAGGCCAATATGTCGAGCGCTGGCGCATCGACGTCGTGCCCGATGCGCGGCTGGCGGCCCACGAAGACGCCTTCGGCAATATCACCCACGTCTTCACCACGGACGGCCCTCTCGAAGAATTGCGGGTCGACGTCGACGGCGCGGTCGAAACGCAAAACGCCAACGGCGTGGTGCGTGGCACCGTCGAGCGATTTCCGCCGAGCCTGTTTTTGCGCGACACCGCGCTGACCCAGGCCGACAGCGCGATCCGCGACTTTGCGCAAAAAATTCGCGACTCGAGCGGCGGCGTGGCGCTCGCGGAACTGCACGGCCTGCTGGATCGTTTGTTCGAGGATATCGCCGGCGCGACTGGCGACGCCGCTGCCGCAGCCGCGCCGACAAGAAATGCAGCCGAGGCTTTTGCGCGCAAGCGCGGCGCGCCCAAGGATTTGGCGCATATCTTCATCGGCGCCGCGCGCACGCTCGGCATCCCGGCCCGCTTTGTCCGCGGCTATTTTCGCAAGCCAAACGCCGAGGCGGACACCAGCCACGCCTGGGCCGAAGCCTATGTGCCCGATCTCGGCTGGGTCGGCTTCGATCCGTCCGACGGTCGCTGCCCGACCGATGGCCATGTCCGCGTCGCCATCGGGCTCGATTCGCTCGGCGCCGCGGCGGTACGCGGCACGCGCCTTGGCGTCGGCGCCGAGACTTTGGCCGTCGCAATAAAAGTCGATCAGTGATGCCGCCCGCGACACGGCGAAGGATGCTATAGAGAGCGGCCTTGGGAGCAGCGAATCGATGACCTATTGCTGCGGAATTCTGGTGCGCGAGGGGCTGGTGATGTTCGCCGACACGCGAACCAATGCCGGTGTCGACAATATCGCCACCTTCCGCAAGCTGCACATTTTCCAAGATCCGAAAAAGCGCATCATGGCGATCGCCACCGCCGGCAATCTGTCCATCACCCAGTCGGTGGTCAGCACGCTCATGGAAGGCTACGACAATCCGGACACCGGCGAGCGCGAAACGCTGATGAACGCGCCGACCATGTTCCAGGCGGCGCAACGGGTCGGCCATGTCATCCGCATGGTCCACGCCAACGAGGGCAAGGCGCTCGAGGCCTCCGACGTCAGCTTCGACGTGTCGTTTTTGTTCGGCGGCCAGATCATGGGCGAGCGAACGCGGCTTTTCATGATCTATTCCGCCGGCAATTTCATCGAATGCACCACCGACACGCCCTATCTGCAGATCGGCGAGCACAAATACGGCAAGCCGGTGCTCGATCGCGCCATCTCCTACGAAATGGACATTTACGACGCCTTGAAGGTCGGTCTCGTCTCCATCGACTCGACCATGCGCTCGAACCTCAGCGTCGGCCTGCCGATCGATCTTTTGGTGGTGCGGCGCGACACTTGCACCGCCGAATTGATCTATCGCATCGAGCCCGGCGAGCCCTATTTCACCGACTTGCGCGAGCGCTGGTCGTCGGCGCTGCGCGCCGCCCATATCGGCATTCCGCGCCCGCCCTACAGCAACCGGGCGTAAAACGCTGCAAATCCTGCATTTGCGCAAACCCGAGCCGCGTTGACACATTATTAACGCCGCCATTGGATTTACGCCGGCTTACCCGGACCTTGGTTCCATCGCTTTGAACTGCAAGCGTTTTTCAATCTTTCCTGTCTAGGGTCGGCAGGCCGTCTTTATAACTTTACGGGTGGAAGCGTGTTGCCTGCGGCGCAATCGCATATCGCCGGGGAACGCAAGCGGTCGCGCTGGAGCAAGGCGCGGCTCAGTCTGGTCGTGCCGATCGGCGCCATCGTCGCCGTCGCCATCGTCTGCGTCGTCGTCGCCGTGCTGACCTCGGCAAAACGCGCCGACGAGGTCTCGCTCAACCGCGAGCAGCTGTTGCTCCAGGAAGCCGTCGTCGCCAAGGGCATGCACATGCTCCGCGTGCTCGAAAGCGCCGCGGCAACACCGAAAGCGACGGCCGAGCTTCGCAACGCCTTCGATGTGCAATGGGCGGACCGCCGCATCGGCAAATGGCTGCAATCCTTCTATAACCAGGACATCGTGGTGATCGTCGATGGCAACGATCGGATCACGTACTCGCTGTTCCGCTCGCCCGGCGACGCCGTCGCCGGCGACCTCGGCGCGCAGATCAAATCGAGCCTCGATCTGTTGCGTGGCCGTCTTGATGCCGTGCCGGAACACGCCGTTGCGGTCAACGCCCGGCAAGATCCGGCAAAGCCCGGCCGCAGCACGGCGCTGATCCAACGCTTCCTCGACCGGCCCGCTCTGGTCGGCGCGGTCGCCGTCGGCACCGACGCCGATCTTGCCGCCGGCAATGCGCAGGCGCCGGTCGTGTTCTCGGTTCGCTTCATCGACAGCGCACTGCTTGCGGAGGTCGGCGATCGCCTGCAATTGACCGGCTTGCGCAAGATCGACGATCCGGCACCGCCGGCCGGCGAGCACGCCATCGAATTCGCCGACGCCCAAGGCAACGCCATCGCCCGCTTTGCCTGGCAGCCGACGCGGCCGGGCGGCACCATCGTCGGCAGCGTGTTGCCGTTCATCGCGGTGGCGCTCGGCGGCTTCGCGCTCCTGGTCGGCGTCGGGTTGCGCTACATGCGGCGCACCGCCGAGGAGATCAGGGCCGGCGAATCGCAGCTTCGCCATCTCGCGTTGCACGATCCGGTGTGCGGCCTGCCCAACCGCATCTATTTCGGCGAGCGGCTCGAAGCCGTGATCAACGACGTGCGCGCCGGCGGCCCGACCGCGGCGGTGTTCTACATCGATCTCGATCACTTCAAGGACGTCAACGACACGCTCGGCCATCACATCGGCGACGAGCTCATCCTCAACGTCACCCAGCGGCTGAGCCGGGTCATGCGCGAAGAAGATCTGGTGGCCCGCCTCGGCGGCGACGAATTCGCCATCATCACCCATTGCGAGTCCGATTCCTATTCGCTCCAAGCGATCGCCGGCCGCATCATCGCCGCGGTCTGCGCGCCCTACATGATCAGCGGCCACAACATCATCATCGGCGCCTCGATCGGCATCGCAGCGATCGACCGCCGCGCCCGCGACGCCACCGACATTCTGCGTTACGCCGACATGGCGCTCTATCGCGCCAAGAACGAAGGCCGCAACCGCGCCTGCATCTACGACGCGGCGATGGACGCGGATTTGTCCAACCGAAAGCTCCTCGAAGGCGACCTGCTCTACGCCATCAAGAACGACGGGCTCAAGGCCGCCTACCAGCCGATCATGAATTCGAGCGGCGAAAAGATCGTCGGCGTGGAAGCGCTGGCGCGCTGGAACCATCCGACCATCGGCGAAATCCCGCCGTCGCAATTCATTCCCATCGCCGAGCATTCCGGCCTGATCATCGATCTGGGCGAATGGATGCTGCGCCGCGCCTGCCTCGACGGCCGGGCCTGGCCGAACCTGACCGTCGCCGTCAACGTCTCGCCGCTGCAATTCCGCCGCTCCGACTTCGTCGAAGTGGTCGAGCGCATTTTGGCCGAGACCGATTTCGACGCCAACCGGCTCGAGCTCGAGCTCACCGAGAGCACGCTCCTGGGCAATCTCGACACCGCGGAGCTGTCGATGCTTCGCCTCAAAGCGATCGGCGTGCGCTTTGCGCTTGACGATTTCGGCACCGGCTATTCGAGCCTGCTCTACCTGCGGCGCTTTCCGTTCGACAAGCTCAAGATCGATTCGAGCTTCGTGCGCTCGATCGAAAAAGCGCCCGATGCCGCGGCCATCGTCCACGCCGTAGTCAGCCTCGGCCGCGGTCTCGGCATGAAGGTGACCGCCGAAGGCGTCGAAACCGCCGAGCAGCATCTCTTCCTGCGCGCCGCCGGCGTGCATTCGATGCAGGGCTACCGCTTCGGCAAGCCCGGCACGGCGAGCGATATCAACGCGCGGCTCGCCCACCCCGACGACTACAGGGTCGGCAGCCCCGATCTCGAAGTGGCGATGGCGAGTTAGCGCGGTCGCGCGCGCCGCGCGCGATAAATTTAGCGCAACCAGACGTCCAGCGAACCTTATTTGCATCACCCCGGCGAACGCCTTAGTCTTGGCTTGGGCGCGCGCGGCGCGTCGATCGGGGCGGCAGTGAACCGAGATAATCCGATGACCGGCAGCTATGCGCGCGACATCAAGCCAAAATTTCGGCCCGGCGATGTGACCTGCATGGCGCGCGCGCATATCAAATTGGCCGACGCCACTTGGATGTGCGATCCGGCGTCCGGCTCCGGCCATGCCGATCACGCCAACGCGCGCCGGGTCTACGCCGCGCTGATCGCCAAAAAAATGCCGCCTGACGGTCCGTGGCCGCAGGATTGGCTCGACACTTACCGGAACTGGATGGATACCGGCTTTCAGCCGTGAACAAGTTAGCTCGTCACCGACGCGCTGGCGCAGGCCCAGGTGCCAATCGGCGCCCGTAGTGTACAATCTCAAGCCATGAGAATACTGGGTCGTCCGCCTGCGCGGACGATGACAGGCATTGCATACGGGGAGACGCCGATGACACAGAAAATCGCAATCGTGACCGGAGCCGGCACCGGCGTCGGCCGCGCCGTGACCTTGGCGCTGATGCGCGAGGGCTACACCGTCGTCCTCGCCGGCCGGCGCCAGGAGATGCTCGACGCGGTCGCCAAGGAAGGCGCGCAGACGCCCGGCGCCGCGCTCGCCGTGCAGACCGACGTCGCCGATCCGGCCTCGATCAAGGCGCTGTTCGCCAAGACCAAGGAGGTTTACGGCCGGCTCGACCTTCTGTTCAACAATGCCGGCATCGGCACGCCGGCCACCTCGATCGAGGACATGCCGTTCGACAAATGGCAGGCCGTGGTCGCCACCAATCTCACCGGCGTGTTCCTGTGCACCCAGGAAGCGATCAAAATCATGAAAGCGCAAAACCCGCGCGGCGGCCGCATCATCAACAACGGCTCGATCTCCGCGCACACGCCGCGGCCGGGCGCCGCCGCCTATACGGCGACCAAGCACGCCGTCACCGGGCTCACCAAGCAGACCTCGCTCGACTGCCGGCCCTACAACATCTGCTGCGGCCAGATCGACATCGGCAATGCGGCGACCCCGCTCACCGACCGCATGGTGCAAGGCGACGGCGTGCCGCAGCCCGACGGCCGCAAGATGATCGAGCCGCGCATGGCCGCCGACGACGTCGGCCGCGCCGTGGTCACCATGGCGAACCTGCCGCTCGACACCAATGTGCTGTTCATGACCGTGATGGCGAACTTGATGCCGTTCGTGGGACGCGGCTGACATTTCGCAATGCTCGCGCAATGGCATGAATTTTATGAGCTGCTCGGCACTGCAGCGGCGGCGCTGATCGCGCTCTTGTTCGTTGCTGTCTCGATCAGCACCAGCGTGCTCACGCCGGATCCGGAGAGCCGCCGCAACACCAGCACCTACATGAGCCCGGTCGTGTTCCACTATGCCAATCTTCTGTTTCTCAGTTTGATCGCGCTGATCCCGACGCAAACCTGGGAATCCTTCGGCCTGGTGACTGGTGCCGCCGGCATCGGCAGCATGATCTATTCGATCGTCATTGCGTTGCGCGTGCATCGCAGTTCCATGTCCGATTTTGCCGACCGCCTGTGCTACGGCGCCATTCCGGCGCTCTGCTACGCAACGGGCCCGGTCGTGACGCTGTTTCTTCTCGAAGAGAAGCCCGCAGGCCTCGACCTATTGGCCGGCGCGGCGCTCTCTCTGCTCGTCATCAATATCCGCAACGCCTGGGATCTGATGATTTCGCTGGCGCGCCGGGTCAATCAGCCGCCGTCACCTTGATCTTCGTGCCGGCCTTCACCTTGGCGAGCGTCTTCACGTCGCCGAGCGCGTTTGCCCAAATATTGCAGGGGCTGGCGAGCCGCGTCTCGTCGCCCTGCGAGATCGGCGTGCGGCCAAAACCGAGCGCGATAGCGTGACCGTCCGGCCAATAAGCAATCTCGCCCGGCGTCACCACGGCGCGCGCATCTTTTTCCCGCGGCATTTTTACGGGGATATCGAAATAAACCTCCTCGCCCCACGTCATCGCCGAACCCGAAATCGGCAACGCCGCCGCGATCGCCTTTGCGGTCGGCGTGTCGAGCAGTTCGGCGTCAAGCGTGAGCGAACCGAAGTCGAAGCGTATGCGCATGGGGCTCTCCTAACTTTCCTGCCCCGCGATAGCGGGGAAGGGGGACCACCCGAAGGGTGGTGGAAGGGGCGCAGGACTCAACGCGACGCAAGCGATTCAAGGCGAGCTCGGCGCCAAAGTTCATTGTCCTGCAACGACACCAACACGTCGAGTCACGCGCCCCCTCCACCACGGTTCGCTCGCTTCGCGAGCTCCAGTGGTCCCCCTCCCCCGCTATCGCGGGGGCGGATGAGTGAAGCCGTTCTCGCGGCGCGCTTCGCGCCCGAGTTTTGCAGCAAGAACCAAAGCCACTGCTGTTTCGCCTCCAAATAAAATAAGGGAGGCGGAGCGCCGGAAGGCGCAAATCAAATTGGCCGCACCACACGAACAGATGTTACCACCTGTCCGCGCCACGGGCGCGGCGCGCGCCACGGACGATCCGAACCGTCCGCTTCGGGCGCGCTCGCCTTTCGGCGCCCCACCGCGGCTCTGGCCGAGGTTTCTAGGCCCCGGTTTTTCGGCTTCAGGCCAGGTTTCCTGGGACGCGGCTGCCAGCGGGCGTTACCCGCCTTCGCCTGTCCCAGTCCAGCGGCTGCACCCCGCGCACCGGCCGTAATACCGGCGGACATGATGCCCGAAGCCGCCCGGGAGCGGTTTGCGAGACCGCCCGCGGGAACCGCACTCGCTCCACCTTCAGGATCGCATCTAGAAAGCGCCCTTGTTGAGCGAGACGGTGGCGCAATTAGTCGTGACGGAGATGAAGGTCAAGCACGATCGGCGAATTGATTCGCGCAGTTTTCTAAGCCCTTGAAATTCAATTTCTTTGGCGTGAAACAATTTAATGTGAAACATGCCCTGGGTTTTTCAATTCAGGGCAACAGAACTGAAAACTGCAAAGAAAAGATTCGCAAACCCGTCGCGCGTCATGGCCGGGCTTGTCCCGGCCATCTACGTCTTTTGTTTCGCAGCAAAGTAGACGTGGATGCCCGGCACATAGGCGCGCGAAGCGACGCCGTTCTTCGAACGGCTATGGCCGGGCATGACGGATGAGTAATAACCGGCGCACCGATCGCGCTTTTCACCAGCGCCGATAGCCGCGCCAATGCCCATAACCATAGGCATAATGCGGTCCGTAGCCGCGCCAATACGGTCCGTAATACGGCCCCGGCGCCACGACGTAAGGCGGCGCGACGTATGCGACGGGCGGAGGCGGCGGATAGCCATACGCAGCAGGCGGCGGCGGTGGATAATAGCCCTGCTGCGCCGGCGGCGGCGCGTAATAGCCGGGCGGCGGCGCCGGGTATCCCGGTGCGGCCTGCGCCTCGGGATAGCCCATGTCGGCAGCTTGCGCCGGAAGAACGGCGCCGAGGCCCAGCGCCCAGGCGCCGGCGGCTAAGGCCAATTTCGCGAACGTTTGCATTGAAGTGCTCCTCGTCGGGTGACAGCGAGTGAACCCGATTAGAGGAGCGCGGGGCGGCGGAATTAGAGCGCGTCCGCGGCGGATTTTTGCAATTGCGGCAACGGCTGTTCAGGTTGGCGGCGGCGCGCCCGGGGCACAGCGCTGCGCGCCTTTACTTAATCCTACGCTTACTGCGCTTGGTATATTTCATGTTGCAGGTCGCGAGGTCTACGCAGAGGACTATTCAGTCTCAGGCGTGGATCGAGTTTGCCTAGCTCTTTTTAGCAGGTCATTTAGCTGCTGCTGTTCTTCAGTAGAGAGCGGTTTGGTATCGGCGTCAGCTTCGAACTCAGCCTCGTTCTGGCGGTCCTTTCTTCTTGTAGCAGGATGAGTATTTTCCTTAACTCTCTTTGCACGTCCGGATTTGTTCGAAGTACGCTCCTTTGGGCTCGCAGGGGGGCCTTCCAGGAGTAACGTGGGGGCAGTTGCGAGCAGCGAGCTTGGTCGATAACGGTCTTTTTCATTCAGCTCCGGAATGCTCGATCCCGTTTCCAAAAACTTTGTTGCGCCCCCTATCAGATCCCTTTTCAGTAACTCCGCTTGTTCAGCGGACAACCTCTTAGTCTCTACCATTTCAGCAATTTGATTCAGAATTGGCAACGACTCCGCTACTAGCTTAACTCGCTCGGAGAATTTTCGCTCCCGAAAAAATATTACTCGGTCCATCAGGCCAAATATAACACTTTTAACCTGTTCAATAATTTGCGGCACCCCAGTAAAATCAAACGACTTATCACTCCCGGAATCGCATTTTGTGAGAGCCAGTGTATTGTCAGCCTCGTTGTGAAGCCTGCACATCGCTCGATAAAGTAACGTTATGCCCTCGATGGATGTTACGATTCTCTGAGGGGTCGACTTTTGTCCGGCCGGTTCCGAAATTAGCAATGTGAGTTTTGATTCGCCTGATTGACTTTCATCGTCATCAGTATAGGAGAGCAGTTCCACAATCTGGGGCAGCTTTTCGAGAGCAAAATTTACATTGCGGTACATCTTTATCCGTTCTGCCCGTCCTCGATCTGATTTGCCGCTCGAAAAAACTACACTCCACCAATCCGCTTCAAATAAGTACTTTAGTCCAAAAGTACCAACTAGAACACGTTCGGTTGGGCCAAGTGGGGAAAGCTCAAATAATAACTTATTGTATGCAGTCAGAATTTCCTGAAACTGCTTTTCCTTGTCGCCGCCCAGGACATCGAGAATATTTGCCTCTGTAAGCGCTGCCCTTACCCGCCCCGCCGCGCCAATAATTTCTGATCTCAGCATAGACCTCTCCTAATTCAAGATATTAAAGCACCATATCAAAAATGTAACCATGAGTTGAAGGCCATAGATGGGGCTTCCGGCCCCATCGTCGCCACCGGACTTGACTCGGTGGTCCATGCTGAAGTCGTTTCGGGAAGTGCGGATCGGCATGGATGCCCGGGTCAAGTCCTGGCATGACGAACGGGAGACCGGCAAGCTACAGTGATGCCCGGGAATCGGGGCCTCACACCTAATGCTCAACCTCCAATCCACCCTCGGCATCCTCGCCATCCTCACCCTCGCCTGGCTCATCAGCGAGAACCGCCGCGCGGTGAATTGGCGGCAGGCCGGCATCGGGCTTGGCGTCACCCTCCTCCTCGCGCTCGTCATGCTCAAGGTGCCGAAGGTCGAGGTGGTGTTCGCGCTGATCACTGAAGCCGTCGATGCCATCGCCACCGCGACCCGGGCCGGCACCGCGTTCGTGTTCGGCTATGTCGGCGGCGGGCCGTTGCCGTTCGACGTCAAAGAGCCGGCCGCCACCTTCATTCTCGGCTTTCAGGCGCTGCCGGTCGTGCTGGTGATGAGCGTGTTGTCGTCGCTGTTGTTCTATTGGGGCATCATGCCGCCGATCGTGCGCGGCTTCTCGCGGGTGCTGGAAAAGACGCTCGACGTCGGCGGCGCGGTGGGGCTGTCGACGGCGGCCAATATTTTCGTCGGCCAGGTCGAGGCGCCGCTGTTCATCCGGCCGTATCTCGCCAAACTGTCGCGCGCGGAAATGTTCGTGGTGATGACCGGCGGCATGGCCGGAATAGCGGGAACAGTGTTCGTGCTTTATGCGACGATCCTCGCCAACGCCATCCCGGATGCCGCCGGCCATATCGTGGTCTGCTCGGTGCTCGGCGCGCCGGCGGCGATCTTGATCAGTTTCATCATGGTGCCCGATCCGGAGGGGCCGAAGACCGGCGGCGCGCTCGGCGAGGTCGAGCAGGTCGCGTCGAGCACCATGGACGCCATCGTCAAAGGCACCGGCGCGGGGCTCGAGCTTTTGCTGAACATCGTCGCCATGCTGATCGTGTTCATCGCGCTGGTTTATCTCGCCAACGCCATCCTCGGGCTGTTGCCGGATATTTTGGGTGCGCCCATTACTTTGCAGCGGATGCTCGGCTGGGTGATGGCGCCAATCTGCTGGCTGATGGGCATTCCGTGGGCGCAAGCGGTGACCGCGGGCGGCCTGATGGGGATCAAGACGATCCTGAACGAGCTGGTCGCCTATCTGCAGCTCGCGGCGCTGCCGGCGGACGCGCTCGATCCACGCTCGCGGCTGATCATGCTCTACGCCATGTGCGGCTTCGCCAATTTCGGCTCGCTCGGCATCATGATCGCGGGGCTCTCCACCATGTGCCCGGAGAAACGCGACGAGGTGGTGTCGCTGGGCTTGAAGTCGATCGTGTCGGGGACGCTGACGACGTGCTTGCTGGGAGCGATCGTGGGGGTGCTGAGTTAGGGATCAGGTGTCAGGGATCAGGGATCAAGAAGCAGAAATATCATCTTGATCCCTGATTACTGATCCCTGAATTCCTTGATCCCTGATTTCTGATCCCTGATTCCTCCACTCCCCGTACCACCGCTCAAAACGATTGCCCTCCTGCCCTTTCCGCCACATCGCGTAAGCCGCGCCCTCCTCCGCGATCATCACCACCACGTCCATGCCCTTGGCGCGGCGCAGCGTCTCGATGGCTTGCTCGGGGGTTTGCGCGATCGGGCCGCCGACGTTGAACGAGGTGTTGACCGCGACTTCCTCGCCGTTGCGGCGGCCGAGGGCTTTCAGATAGGCGTAGGTCAGCGGATCGGTGTGCTCGCGCACGATCTGCAGCCGCCCGGTGCCGTCGGCGTGGATCACAGCCGGAATGCGCGCCTGCGCGTCGGGCTTCGCCTGGGCGGTCAGCACCATGTAATTGTAGGCATTGTAGTCGGCGTCGGCGGTGCCGTCGGACAGATCGAACCATTTGAGCGCCGCCTCGCGCGTCATCATCGGCGCCAGCGGCCGGATCGCTTCGCGGTATTTGACCCGTGCATTCAAGAACTCCCGCGTGCGCGGATTGCGCGGATTGGCGAGAATGGAACGATGCCCGAGCGCCCGCGGCCCGGTTTCGGCCGCGCCTTGGAACAGCGCGATGATGCCGTCCTGCGCCGTCATATAGGCCATGAGATCGGCGATGGCTTCGCGGCCGGCGGCGCTCGTCACATCGCCGATCGGCGTCCACGCCACGTCGGGCGCTGAGGCGAACGCATCGCGGATCGCGGCATCGCTCGGCGCCGCGCCGCAATAGAAGGCGTGCTCGAGCGGTTCGCCGGGGCCGGCGCCGGCGAGATAGGCCCCCATAAAGGCCGCGCCCATCGCCACGCCGGCGTCGTTCGGCGTCGGCGGCACCCACAGATGCAAGCGCGCGCGGCGGCCGAACTGGCGCTGGTAATAGCTTTCGTCGAAATGTTCGAGCAGCCGCATGCTGGCGACGGCGTTGAGCGCGGTGCCGCCGGTGAGCACCAATTGGTCGCTGCCGGTGGTGCGGATCAAATGGTCGATGATGTGGATCAGCGCATCCTCGAACACCATTTGCGTGGCGGCGGCCTTGTCGAGCCGTTCCTGGGTGTCCTCCTTGTGGCGGATATCCTCGACGCGGAGCATTGCATCGGGATTCCACATGTCCTTGAGCGCGATCGGCTCGCCGAGGATGCGGATCAAATCTTTGGTGTAAGGTTTTGAGAAATCGCGTTGCCAATTCGCCAGGTCGCGATTGACGTGCACCTGGCCGTCGGGCGCCAGCTGCAGGATTTCGCGCAGCGGCCCATAGAACGGATTGGTCTTGCGGTCGTAGTTGCCCCAGGCCGCTGCGCCCATATAGCGGCCCTCGCTGGAGAGCAGCGTCCAGCCGCCCTGGGTCGACGAGATGACGGCATAGAAGATGCCGAGCGAGTCGAACATGCTGCCGTTGCAGTACAGTTCCCGCATCACGCCGCCTTCGCAGACGTAAAGCGTGATCGCGCCGCGATCGCCAAAACCGTCGATGGCCGCGACCATCACTGGGCGTTCGCTCTCGGCGAACGGCGAGACCGCAAACGAGAACCAGGCGTGATTGTCGTGATGCGGCACGGCGATGACGGGGGCCGGAGAGCCAAGGCGGCGGCCGAGGCGGCGCGCCATGCGCAGTCCGCCGTCGATGTTGCGCATGGTCAGCGCCGGCAGTTCGGTGGTGCGGAACAGGCCAAAGCTCGCCGGCGCTTCTTCCGCCACCGTGCGCGCGATCATGGCAATGAAGGCGACGTTGTCCCAGGCGGAGAACCAGGCGTCGATGCGCTCCGGCCCGAGGCCCATGCGCCGCAGCATCGCCGCCAACGCGTCGATCGACTGGTCGGGGAATTTGGTGGTGTGGCGTTCGCCGGAAAAACGCTCTTCCTCGTTGTTGCAGATCAGCGTTGGGCCGCGCCGGCGCGTCACCTCGACCAGCGCCACGCCCGAATTGTGCGTCCCCGAAGCGCAGATGCCGCCGAGATAGAGTGTCTCGCCACGATCGAGCTTTGTCCGCAGCGCCTTCAAGCGCTCCGCCGCGAAGGCGCTGCTGGCGCGATGAATGTCACGGCGGGCGCAAAAGCCTTCGAGCAGCGGCAGCGCCAGCCGAAAGGCCGCTCTGCCAAGCCGCGGGTGCCGGGGACCAATACGCATGGGAACAAACAATCGACGGAGGTTGCAGCCGTTCAACGTGTCAGCAATCTCCGCGCCGACTGGCGGAGGAAAGCACGCGCACCGGGCGCCCGCAACGGTCAGTGCAGCCGGAACTCGCCGTCGATGGCGCGGATTTCGGCCGGCTTGATCAGCCGCGCATGCGCCACCGTCACCGAGTGCAGCGGGCCCTCGAGCTTCTCCAGCCAGAAATTGAGGAATTTGTTCAGCGCCGGGAAGTTCGGGCAGAGATCGTAGTCCTGCCAGACGTAGGTTTGCAGGAGCCAGGGATGGTCCGGCCGCCGGTAGAGGATGTTGGCGGTGGTCAGACCGTAGCCCTGGAGCTGCCGGCGGAAGTCGTCGGAAACGCTGCCTTGTTGCGAAACTGAAGCCCCTTTCGACACCATGGTGCCCTCCAATCCCCGTCTGGGGATGTTTCGAGACTCGCCCCTCCATTACAAGCCTCAAGTTTAAATAAGTTGTTTATTATCAAGGCACTAGCAGCATCCTTCGGTCCGTGCTAACAGTCTTGCTCCGCTAGGTCCTGACGCGATTGGCAACGGAACTTGCGGCCGAGAAGTTTCCTCGTCGAGCCGCTCTATATTTTTGTAATTGCTAGGGAACCGGCGCCGGTTAACCTTTTTAAAAGAGTCGTTGGCAATCGCTCGCGGCGAGTGCTAAAAAATTTTCAGGGACCTCTTGTGGGCAAAAATTCGCGCCCCATGTCGTTGCCAGGGGCATGAAAGTGCTCGCCGTCAGGCGATTGTCCGCGGTTTTCCGTGGGCCATCGCTCCAACCACAAACCTCGTCGTTTCAATAACTTAGGAGGACACCATGAAGTTTCGTCCGCTTCACGACCGCGTCGTCGTAAGGCGCCTCGATGCCGAAGAGAAGACCGCCGGAGGCATCATCATCCCGGATACCGCCAAGGAGAAACCCTCCCAAGGCGAAATCGTCGCCGTAGGCCCCGGTGGCCGCGACGAAGCCGGCAAGCTCATCCCCATCGATCTGAAGGTCGGCGACCGCGTGCTGTTCGGCAAATGGTCGGGCACCGAGGTCAAGATCGACGGCAAGGACCTCCTGATCATGAAGGAGTCCGACATCATGGGCGTGCTCGACGAGCCGGTGGCCAAGAAGAAGGCC
>Ga0210395_10002194_pt1 | contig 15228 bp, 24 predicted proteins | sample IncBWH4OmetaG_FD_150861 | JGI IMG/M metagenome (GOLD analysis project Ga0210395, IMG submission 150861) | Forest soil microbial communities from Barre Woods Harvard Forest LTER site, Petersham, Massachusetts, United States - Inc-BW-H-4-O ... | reverse complement strand
TTCCCCTCCTTGTTTGGGACGTGGTGGCTGGCTTCCTGCAGTAGTTTACCCACGCGATTCTCCGCGTGGGGGTCCTGTGTTGCTGTATTTTCGGGGTTCGGCACCCGCCTTGTACTGCGGTGACAGCGAAGAAACCTATGGCGCAATTTATCGTTGACGAAGACTTACAATTACTTACTGGCTGTCGACTTCGTCGACGGAATCCTTGCTGGTGTTGGTGTTGCATATTAAATCGGTGTTGTTGAATCAATGACTGCTGTCTCATGCTTACACACTGCCGGGGTCTATTTGTGGAACAAACATCAGGAAAAACCTCCTGCGTTAGCGAAAGATAACGACCATAAATTAGCGGGGATTATTGATTTAACATTCCTTATCCTATGCTCGAGTGCCACCAACTTAGATAGCAATAAATTCGAGGTATTGATGCTAAGACTGATAGCACGGCAAATACTACCGGTAAATTAGGTCAATCTTACTGAACGTGATCACTCCATAACAAAGCAATGATGACTTTTTATTCAACGGTAGGCACACCAGTGTGGTACAAAAATGAGCGATAACTCAGAACTAGAAGTAGGAAGACGAGAAATGTGAGGCTGAGGCACCACACAACACGACGCAAATGGGCGTTGCGGTTCTTTTTGTTTTTTTGGGGGTTTTTGGCAAGGGTTTGAGTAAGGCGCCAGGCCATCATGATCCGACACTGTTGACTGAAAGTCATCTCAGCTAAGTCGTATACAGATTCTTGGAAATTCTCACAGTGGGTCTTTTTGAAAGAATGGATGTTGAAACCCGCGTTTTGCGTTCACTCTTCCAGTGTGTTTAAATCAAGCTCGGCAATTGGAGCGGCCGCTAATGGAGTTCCCGGTGTGGTGCTAGTATAGGAGATCAGTAAAAAGGTCCAGTGGTTTGAGCGGTGCACTCACCTTGCTTGGGTGTAGATGTCACTCATCATTATGTGAAAAGCACATTCCCGATTTTCCATAACATGCCTAAGTGTATTCACGTGGCCAGCATACACATCCATGTAAGCATTGGCTGAAAACTCCTGGGCTTGCTGTTCACCAGTACGCCATTCATATAGAGTAGCGTACAGCTAAGATAGATTAGCTCCATTGTAATAAAAATAATCTAAGTGACTTACCGCGGTCGCTACCAGAGCAACCATAGGGATGGGAACCTCCCGACTCGGTCGCCCATTGTCCGCGAAGTGGACTGGGAAGAGGTGTCCAAACTGGGAAGCAAACGACATTGGCCCACCAGAGAAATACAAGTCCCGGATCACTGTGATGATCCGTTCGTTTCGATAAGGTAGGGAGCGTTTGATGAGTCCTCCAGCTCCAAAGTTCTGGTATCATATCAGTAGAGGTTCTTTTGTAAGGCTCGCACTCATGGGGGGCACCCTCAGGAAAGTGTATGTGTAATGCGACAATTGATTGCTGACGACCTGGGCAACCTCAGTCACTGAACCAATGCCAAGAATGGCCGCAACACTGACTGCATTGCAGCGGTCTTTGACTTCGCTCTGGATCAGGGAGATCCATGCACGGGGCTGTCATTGAACATTAGTCGACTTATTTGCGATGTGAGTTCACTTACCAGTGAAACGAGCTTAGTAATGTACTCGTCGTCCTCTTGAAGTCGGAATTGAATGATAGATCCACCTGGCTTGTCACAGCGCTCAGCAGCAAGACGAAGAGCGTCCTTCGTGAAGGCAAAAGCTATGACAGGATCAGGGAAGGCGTTCCTAACCAGGAGAGAACAATGGAGATGTTCGATTGCATCTTGAACAATGGCACGGATGATGGGCCGCTGGTTGGTCAGCAGGAGTTTCGTCGAGCCCTCGAGAAAAACCAAGTCGGTATTGACACGCGAAATGGGTGTGGTTGACTCAGATGATGCTTCGATCTTGACGGGAGTGTCGTTGGGCACAGCAGGGACTACACCACCAGCCACTCCGATTGGAGAGTCACCATAAGAGAGATCTGCCAACCAAAAAACCACTCACCCAAGATATTAGCTGTTAGTATGGCTGAATCGGGGATTGGCGTGGAAATCCGTGTGGGTACAGGGGTATTGACTTCAGGAGTATGGCCACTCAGCCTGGCCGTGGTGTCTATATATTTCAGACCAGATCCGGGTATTACTGTGGATGGATGAGGCACTTCCATATCATCTGACGTCCAGATGGGTCGCTGTGAAAGTATATATCAACTTGAATACAGTAAAGGACATCACAAACATACCTCGTTGGCCATCACCTCCGAGAATCTAGATGGGTTTTTGATGGCGAGCTCAACTATGTGCTCGTCATCATTCCATCCCCCGTCAGATTCAACATCGTGGTCGTCAACGCTCGGTTTGAGGAATCCATCGGTTTTGGGGTCAAGATGAGAGAGGATGTGGGTGGTATCACCGCGACCAGGGTAATAAGACGAGTCTGAAAAATTTCTTATTTGGTTGTGAACAAATAGATTAGTAAGATTTGCCTCACTTCGTTGAAGCATTTGTTTACCCTTCCCTTTTATCATGCTGTCATTGATCTGTGGCTGACTTACAAACTCACTTTGCAGGCCCAAGTCAAGAGGCATTGGACGCCCATGAGGGGGTCCTACACATTTAAGGTCAGGCCCACCATGACTTGTCTCTGAAGCACTGACCTTTGGTACGGGCCCTTTTAGATGTACTCGTCTCTGTTTCCAAGGCCATGGACATTGTACCACTGGAATCAAAGGTACGTTTCTCACGTACTAGTGCCTATGAACTTAGCCTCTTACTCTACAATGTAGTAGACATACCTGTGAGAGGGTTGATTGCTTGGGCATTGTTGTGGTTGGAGCTGGGACCGTTTACTTGGTTTGATGTTACCATGTGAGTAGGACTGAGGAATGGATCATTGTTTTCGTTTGCTACAGTGCCTGTGTGACTGTTTGGCCCTCCGATATGAGACCTGCGGGTTCGTGGCGCCATCTATGAAGCTCAACACAGAGGTAACAGATGAGAAAATATAATGCGCAAATTGGAGGAGTACTGATGGGACTTGGGAATGAGGATTGGGTATGACAGTACGCCCTCTTTATATTCTTGTACATATATTGCACTAACTAAAATTGTTAGAGATCCCGCTCTCCGTGCTATACCCTTAAACCCTACACCCCCTGAAGACATCTGCCCTCATGAGCTGGGCACGAATGCATTGCCATGGCTGCAACCAGGCCTTCACGCTGCACGGCCTTTCTCAACATATCAACAGATCTCAAAATTCACGTTGCCGTGCCTCACAAAAATCTCCATTAGTCACAAACCAGGTTGCGACGTCAAGGGAACATGGCCCTGCAGGTGGTGACTCAAGTTTTGAACAAAGTGTCCTGCAAAATGGTATTATCTCAATGTTATGTGTGTAGACAAGATGTTAACATGTAATTTCAGATGAGCGCAAAACAGCTGCTTCTGCCTCCCTTGCATGCATGGACTCATCAGAGGATGCAGTTTCCACCGACTTTGCACCTGCTGAAGATCCCGTCGAACACGCTGCTGGAGCTCCAAATGAGGAAGACACGCTGATCCAGATGATACTCTCGATGCAGATCTCCTTGAAACACTAGGTCAAGACTCCAATCTATTGTCTGCTGAGCATGAAGACCGACATCTTGGGCCATCAGATCCATTTCAATCAGTTGGGTCAGGGTCATCAGACCCTGTGCAAGCGCTACCTACTCACTTCGAACGTGGTGACTTAGATGGCTCCTCACCGTTAACTGTTGATGGCTTTCCACACGGCAACCCTGGTGCACCAATACCTGAGGCACCAGAAGGTTCTCATGTGTATAACTCCAGTCAAGAGGCGTTTTGGTCATCACTTTGGGCACTGTTTCACTCCCAGTGTGACTGGGAGATTGCACGGTGGGCTAAAACACGTGGGCCTTCATCATCTGCACTCGCTGATTTGCTTGCGATACCAGAGGTACGACAGCCCCATTTGTTTATTAGCTTGTTACTAAAATAGTTCGGAAGGTGGTTGACAAACTAGGATTATCTTATCACACGCCTAATGAACTCAATGACATCATCGATAACACATTACCAGGCCGCCCTCCGTTCAAGTGCCATGACTTGGCCATTGCAGGTGAAACTCTTCAGTTTTATTACCGCGACATATTGCAGTGCATTCGGACCCTTTTTGGTGATCCTGAATTTGCACAAGATCTGATCTTTGCACCGGAATGCCACTATACTGACCGTGAGAGGACAAGCCGCGTGTACAGTGAGTTGCACACCAGCAACTGGTGGTGGGCTGTCCAGGTATGATCCCACTTCTTTCTGAGGTTCAAGTTCTCAGATATTGCCATAGACATCACTTGAAGCTCGACAACCAGGAGCTACAGTTGTCCTGGTCATCATTTCCTCCGACAAAACTCAAATTGCCCTTTTTCGGACGAAGGCTGCTTACCCGGTGTATCTGACAATTGGAAATATCCCAAAGCACATCTGACAAAAGCCATCACGCCGTGCTCAAATGCTGATTGGCTATATTCCAACAGCGCACCTTGACAGGATCGGCAAGGCTGCTCGCCGGCGTGCACTTGCCAATATATACCACTTTTGCATGCGAACACTCCTAGCCCCAATTGCAACATGTGGTGAAACGGGCATTGCGATGATAAGCGGAGATGGGGTTTGGCACCGATGCCATCCCATTTTGGCCGCATTCATTGGTGACTACCCTGAGCAGGCGCTTGTCACGTGTACATACCATGGCCAGTGCCCAAAGTGTACTGTGCATCCAGACGATCTTGGTGCAAATATCAGCTCCCCTCTTCGCAATTATGACAATGCTTTGGAAGCATTTCAAATGGCCAATGCTGACATTCATATCTTCCATTCTGCTTGTCGTGAGGCTGGCCTGAAGCCAGTCTTCCACCCATTTTGGGAAGTGCTTCCTCTTGTCGACATATTCATTTCTATTACTCCTGATATTCTCCACCAAATGCTTTAGGGAGTTATGAAACATCTGATTGCATGGCTGACAAGTTCAGAGGCATTTGGCCCCATACAAATTATGCACGCTGTAGGTCCATGCCACCCAATCACCACATCACGACATTTGTCAGGGGCATCACAATTCTATCTCGTGTTACCGGTCTCGAACACAAGCAAATGTGCAAGATACTCCTGGGACTCATCATCGACCTCTCACTCCCTTGTGGAGAACCTACAATACGGATTATTAAGGCAGTGCGCGCCCTACTTGATTTCCTCTACCTTGCACAACTTCCCTCACACACAGCCGACACTTTACTCCACCTTGAAGAGTCCCTGGCTCAGTTCCACAACAATAAAGATGTATTTGTCCATCTTGGTGTTCGCAAACACTTCAACTTCCCGAAGATCCACAGCCTATTGCATTACAAATTGTCAATTACTCTATTTGGTACTATGGACAATTACAACACAGAGCAAACGGAGCGACTTCATATGGATTTTATAAAGCCTGCTTTCCTTGCATCCAATCACAAGGATGAGTACCCTCAGACAACTGTATGGCTAGAGCGACGTGAGAAGGTACAGCAACATGCATTGTTTGTTGCGTGGCGGCAGCAGGCTCAACTCAAAGAGGCCCGGAATTTGGAGCGCATAGGACCCCCAAAACCAGATCCACGGACCGTCCATATGAGTCGGCACCCAACCATGAAGGCCATTTCATTCAACAACCTTGCTGACAAATACGGAGCTTTTGACTTTCAGGATGCACTCGCTGATTTCATTGCTTGCGTCAACCACCCTCAAGCATCTGCAACGGCATTGAGAGCTCTGGCTGAGGACACCCTTTTGCCTTTCCGAACTGTCCCAGTTTTCCACAGGATCAAATTCACCTCAAAGCATGACTTGGAAATCATCGACGCCATCCATGTTCGGCCACATCAAAGGGATGCACATGGGCGTCCTGTTCCGGCATGTTTCGACACTGTTCTTGTCCATGGTGGACCTCAAGGTAGTGTGCCTCGGAAACAAGGTAAGCTCCAACCATATCATTAGTGTCAGTGTATTTTGACCACAGCTCAGCTTTCCGAGTTGCACAAGTCCGAGTTGTGTTTCAAATCCCTGAGAAGATCATTCCCCAGGTTATACCATCTTCCAACATTGCCCTTCCAACACATCTCGCCTACGTCAAGTGGTTTTCACCTATTCCTACCACACCTGACAACAATAGCCTTTTATACAAGGTGTCTAGGTTGACTCGAAATGGCCAGCGTGTTGCTAGCATCATCCCCGTTGAGTCCATAATTTCTAGTGTACATTTGTTGCCCCGTTTTGGAGGAGACATGGCAGGATGGAACACTTTTTCAGTACTAGATTTATGTCATAGCTTTTACATCAATCCCTACAGTACGCGAGACATGTTTTTGCGATTTATGTAGAAACCTAACAACAAATTATTGTCCGTGCTTCCACGTGACTGATAGTTCGCTCCTATCGAAAAATACTAGTCCATTATTTACATTACTCGTCTTACTGCTAAATTTCCTGTCCTCTATCCCTCGCTAACGCGGGAGGTTTTCCCTGATGAAGCTGCGCAGTTGTGCCAGCATTCGCCGACAGCACATTGGTCACGTCGCCACCCCTCAGTAGTTCCCATCGCACAATGTCGTTTGGTTCTGTCCTGGTGTCGTTCGCGGTTGCAAGGATTATGGTAAACATAAACGCAAACACCTGTATACGCATACAGTGACGATGGGCGACTGCGGCAAAGACTACAGCAAACAAAAATAGGCGCCGAGCAGGAATGCAGGGCACAGTCCTATGATGTCCCTGCATCACGGTGGCCACCACGGTGACGCGGGTGACCCGTGACGGTGGCGCTGTGACCGACCGTACGCGGGCGTCAAATACACGCTTGGTGATGCGACCACTGGCGCTTGATACATTGTGTACGGCGGTGGCCGTGTGGACGTTTTGGGCAGATTGAATGATTTCGAGGTGCCCAATCTGTCCGTCACACGTAACTCATTTTCTCCTCCCCCCATCGCACCTCGAGTGAACGCAGAGCGAACGAGAGCGAAGATGCGAAGATGCATAGCTTCCACGAGGCCGTTCTCCCTCGAAGAACGTCAATGCCAGCCCCGCTCATCAGTGCCAGGCGTGATCGTGGGGTCGTGGCCATGCTGGTCGCCTCCGCTGCAGCGGCGCCTGCGGGCAAACTGTCGGTTCGTGCGGGGGCCCATACACGAATCAACAACATGGCTTCTAACTTCGTTGTGTGGCCCCCCCAAAGAGGCACGCGATGATGGCGAAGAATGACCGAGGCTGCCAGTGTGCCGCTTCGAACCTTCGAAAGGACCGTAAGGACGGTTCAACACTTTTTCAGTGTGCATGCACCCCCTAAGGACTCTAAGGTCGTTTTGGACCTTTTTTTTTTTGTAAATCAAAATCCTTCCGAAAGCATTTTTTCAGTCAAACTTCTCGAATTCTCCCTTTCATTCGCTCGCCAAGACCCACTCCGAGCTGCCAGTGTGCCGCATTGAACTTTCGAAAGGATCCTAAGGCCGATTGGATGCCTTTTCTGTGCATGCTCCCGCTAAGGACTCTAAGGTCGTTTCGGATCTTTTTTGGTAACCCAAAACATTTCGAAAGCGTTTTTTCAGTCGAACTTTTCAAATCCTCCCTTTCACTCGTTGCCGCATCGAAGCTGCGAAAGGACTCAAAAGCCAATTCGATGCCTTTTCTGTGCCTGCTCCCCCTAAGGACTCTACGGTCGTTTCGGACCTTTTTTTTTTGAGTAACCCAGAACCTTTCGAAAGCGTTTTTTCAGTCAAACTTTTCAAATGCGCCTTTTTTTCCATTTCATTTGTTTGCCAGGTTCGGCTCCGGGGCCCGGAGCCAAGCCCACTCCGAAGGCGGCACACCTGAAACTTCGTAAGGACCCTAAGTTCATTTCGAAGCATTTTTTTTGGCGCCTGCTCCGCTCTGAAGACTCTAAGTATGTTTTGGACATAGTGTCTGGTATTACAGCGAACATTTCGAAGCTTCCTTACAGTCGAACCTTTCGAACCTTTCGAATTTGTTTGCTTGTTTCCTTTATTGAATACAACTATCTGTAGTACTCCACGCACGCCTCATGCCCACATAACCGACCAGAATTGCTTCTCGTTTGACCTCGTCAATCCACGATAAGGAAAAGAGATATGTTAGGCGTGTGTCTGTCGTGCTTGGTCAGGATTGTGTATAAACGGAAACGATGGGCTACACACCACACGTTGCACTGACGTCAACCTCACGAGACCGGCAGATGATACCATCCTGTTCCAAATGCTCGCTTTCCTTTCGAACTATGGAAAGGAGTTCTGAAGCAATCATCTGCTTTTGTGCATGGTCAGCGATGGGGTGAGAAGAGTGCCCAGACAGATTGTACTGACGTGCTCTCTCCGCACGTCTGTATTCCACGACAGGAAAGTCAACCCGTTCAAATGTAATTGCAAATTTTCTTTTAAATCCGATACCGCAGCATACACCGGCGGCATCGCGTAGAATGCTGGTGTAGATGGGCGTCCATCTTTATGGCACGTACATTTCCTTCAAGAACTTCACATCTTTATAGGTCGTGGAGAGGCCGAATTTGTCTTGCAGTTGAACTAATGTGCCTTGCTTTAAGTATGCCGCATACAGAATGTAAGGCCGTCAGAAGGGCGAGCGGGGTCTTAGTACTGACCAAGTGATGGGGAGTGTGTCGAGTCCGAATTCATGCGCTTTGAGGAAGAAGTCTCTCCAGCATCCAGAGCGGTGGAGCGCATTACGCTATGAGCACAGGTGATGCACGTTGGTGCATGCAGCAAAGAGGTTAGTGTACGGATGGGGATAGATGTAAACAGCGTGGATGAAAGAAGGCTTACAATTTGACAGGACGATACCCTGGTAAGTAGCAGACTGCATCACACATGATGTGTGATGCAGACAGAACGGGGACAGATGTGAGGTGCGATGGTGGAGGATAAGCCAGACAGTGAACAGCTAACTGGGACATGGATGAGTACGATGGTGAGAAAATCGCTAACAGATGTACATAGTCAAGATCATCCATTCAGGAGGAGAGTATTCATTGGAAAGCCAAGTAAGTGCAAGTCGGAATCGGAGATCTTCATCAAGGTAGTATAGACTTCCGACCATGAACAGCCATTAGTCTTGGTGTATGCTTTTGATGTCCTAAGGTGTATTAATCGGAAAGCCAAAGTAAGTGCAAGTTGGAAGCGGAGATCTTCATCAAGGTAGTATAGACTTCCGACGGTGAAATAGTCGTTTGCCTTGGTGTACGCTTTTGATGTCCTAAAAGGCCAATTAGTAAGCGACATAGACCGGTATGCTCAAGACAAACTTCGTCTTCGTCCTTGGGCTTCGATGGGGTCACGCATAGTATTCAAGGCGACGGCCATGTGGTCAGGTGGTGGCGGCTGCACTGGTGACGAACTCCTCGGTGCCGCAGTTGGAGTAAATTGCTGAGGTGTTCGTGAGGTGGAGCTCTGTGCCACGAAGCTTTTCCCAGCTGTGGTGGCTGAGAGTGTGTCGCAACGTAGGGGATGTTCACGGTCATAGGAGTATCGGTTGGGCAGGTGATGAGAGAAGTTTGATAGATTCAATCCTTTGGTTTCGGTCAGCTCGCAGTATATTATGAAAAACGTGCAGGGAACCAACCTGTGCAAGTACGTCAAGAGCAGCTTGAGAAACAGTGGTGGACGCGGTGGGCTCGAACCAGTGCGTTTTCGTTGAAGGTACGGCGGCCAAGTTGACAGCACCGTGCAGTACTGAGGCACCTCCCTGATCTGAAGAATATCCCTGGACCAGCGGCAGCGGGCATGTGGTCAGAATGGTGACAGTTGGTTGATGTGGCAGTGAGGTGGCCGCAGATGTGTACAATGGGGTGCTCGAGTAATTGATGGGTGAGTTGTGATGCAAGGTTGGTTCAAGTCGTAAGCAGTGTGAGGAGTTGGCGGGAAGGTTGTGGCCGCTGTTGTCCTGCATGGGTTTGAGACGAGACCGTAAAACATAATAATAATAAACCCTCATCTACATGCTGTGAACACTATGCAGCGGCAGCCATGAGATATAAGGGCGGGAGGCAAAGATAACGGCGATGGTAGTGTAGCGATTAGTGGAGGTGAAAGAGGCGGGCATAATCAAAACAAAAAAAACAAACTTACCAGTGTTGGCCGGTAATAGAGAAGACAAAGGCATGACGGTAGGTCAGCGAGTAGTGGACAGAAGCTTCCCACGCTCATTTCAATCAACGAGAAAGGGCATCGTGCGACTTAAATGTAGTGAGTATTTCACTGCATGGTTTTTGCACGGAAACTTTGGAGCGATGGCGCGCTTTGACTGGGTCGGAGGGTGGATGAATTGCAATTGCCAGGGAACTGGAGAAGTGTGGATGGTGGGGAACATGGAACAAGCTGCGGTTGCGGGAAATTTGGGTTTGATTCAACCGCGTCAATTGTGTGGGACTGATACATTAGTTGCTCAGGGGAATAATTAGAAGGTTCATCGATGTGTGCAGTCTGCAACACGAGCTGCTGCTGCGCTTCGGGTGAGAGCTTGTCCTTGCCTGGAAATGCATCGGGCTTCGTCAAGACGTGCAGCAGCGGGAAGAATGTGTCCGGGTTCTTCTAATGAAATTGTTTCGCTGCAAAAAGAGATGTTCAAGGTAGGCCATTGTGAGGAATATACATGAGTTCAAGGAGGAATGGACGGGAAGACCAAGCAGTACACAGGGAGACTTTGACTGATGGAGAAGAACTAGTACACAAAACAGAGGGAAGGGAGACGGGGCGAGACCAGCCCCTGCTAAGACGGAGCTCGTCCTCATTTCTATGCGACTGAGTTATGGGACAGCGGGAAAGCGGGCGGCGAGCCACAAGTGTACCACGGAGAATCAACAGGCATAAGCAATCGTGTATAACTCGACCTGTGCAGCTCTACGCCCATTTGCTCACCCTGAAGAAGACTTTGGGGACTGGTGACGGGTCGTCTTGACTTCTGAGAAGATTCGCATGCTAGTATGATCGGTAGTGTTGTGGGCATTGTCAGGTTCTGAGGTTTACAAATTCCTGGATAAATGCAATGAAGGAGCGCCACGGTTGACAGAGGGAGAGGGGGAAGGGAGTGAGTGAATAAGTCGGCCAGCTGCTCGAGTGTCGGCTTTCTTCGGGGTAGCACGTATTTTTTGCAGGGAAGGTGAGAGGCAGTGGTAACCATGCCGTAGCTTGAATGAGACGCGCAGTGAGATGACCGCTGTGCTATGAGGGGATAGAAACGAACGTCAATTAGAACGGAAGAGGAGAAATAGGAGGATACACTGGAATGTAGACACTGCAAGTGGTGATCTCAAACTACGCAATTGGGCCAGCTAAGGAGGGATGGCGAAGGTACGGTGGATGGGTCCAAGGCCAGGTCTAGCTGAAACGGGCCGTGCTTGGGAGAGTAAAAGAACCGTAAACTGAGGCAGCCGGGCATTGAAAATGCGGGAGAGATTCAGGCAATGCTTTTGTAGAGCACAAAGATAAATACATTAAATCAGATGGGATGCTCGGTCTCCCAGGTTCTAAGCCATCGGAGCAACTTTGTGGAGCCCTCAGATGCTCCGGCAAGTTTGTCAATGACTGGCTGAGAACTATGGGTACCGCCTTCACCATACTTCTTCAGAATTGCCACTCCCTTGTTGGCATTGTGAAACCAGGATGTGCCAACACCAAGGGCCTTAATTATATCACGCTTGGAAATCTTCTGGAATGTACCATTCTGTAAACCAGTTCATATGAGGCATCAGGGTTGGCAAAGTTAAATGATGCTCACAACCATGCGTGTCCTTTGATATTCCTCCATGAATTGAACAGCAAAAGTCCAAGATCTCACTGCACTTGGATTGTCCTTGATGTGGTTCATAGTTGAGCAAAATTCATCATATCCTGGGCGGCTCCCAAGCTCATTCATGAGCCACTCCACAGTTTTATTGCTCTGTTCCTGTTTTGAAGGTTTTTTGATAGGATCATTTGCTGAGCCATGTGTCTTTCTGGAGGGCTTGACACCAACAGCTGTTGAGCAACCTTGTCCAGTAGAAGCTTGGCTGGCATCATCCAATGCAGTTGTCATAGGGTAGTCAAGTTTGGCAGAATCAGTAAACAGAGGCAATGACTGAAAAATTGGCCAACAGTAATGAGAAATAGACTGGCACAACCAAAAAGACAAGTGACAAGTGACTACTCACATCTCTGAAAGGAGCATTGTCATTGACTGACATGAAAGAATGAGCTGGGTCATCCTTGGGGGCACTGGGACCACCAGAAACTAAAAAGTTTGAGCCATTGTCTGTGAAATTGGGCATTTTATAGCTAGAGATATCAAACGTCAGTGGTTGCCCATGGTTTGAGCCCTCGGGCTTTGCACAAGTCAGCTATCACATTGCAAGCCTTTAGGATAGACAGTGAACTCACACTGAAAAGTTGCCCTTGTCCCATGCCAAGGTGTGAATATGTAGCTGGGTTGATGGTATCAAGCCTATCAATACCATAATTTGAACCTGCTGGGTCTGATCATGATAAGTAACTTTAGGTCAGGACAGAACTCAGGTACCTCCACACAAACTCACCTGGCTCATTCACATCAGTCACTGCCCTCTCAACAGGCTGATCTGCACTTGCTGCAGTCACATCCTGATCCATGTCATGGCTTTCTTGTGCCTGCTGATCATCACTTGAATGAGGCCAGTATGGCACTGCAGTCATCTAAAGGGAAACAGTGAACAATGATGCAATGACAAGTCAGATACCCCAATGCCAACACACCTGGCTCATTCAAGTCCATCACTGCCCTATGAATAGTGAAGCCAAACTCTGGATTGAGCAGAGCTGCACACATGGTTGTCATGTTTGTTTTGGAGGTAAACTTTCCATGTGCTGAAGCAGGCCATTTTTCTTTTTGAGCATTGACAATCCCCTGAAGGGCTCTCTTTGAAAGTCCTTGCCTGTGTAAATGTTGTTTGAGCCAACAGCATGCTGGCATTGCCGGGTGTGAGAAGAACTATGCAGGAGACTCACAAATCAGACTCTCTCAACTGATCTTCAGTGGTTCTCGGTTCAGCATCAATAGTGGCATCAGGCGTGGGCATCTTTGCGAAGTTGTCTTTGGATTAATGGGGCACTTTGAACAGGATGAGAGCAGAGTTAGCCCTCAGGGGCTAGTACGAGTGCCATCCTGGTGACCGATTTGTTCAGTACAAATTTCGATCTGTCTGAGATCCCTCATGTATGCCATCTTGCATGGCACCCTTCTCACTGACCCTCGACATATCTTTCTCTGACTTTTATCCTTCAGATCCCTCAGGTATTAACTTGTCATCTGAAGAGGATGAACCCCCCCTGCAGAAGTCAAAAAGCCGAGCGCCAGAAAACGAATGGCAGATCAAAAGCAGCCTTAGTCACCGTACACCTGGAAATACACAGGCACTCAGTTCACCCGCTCAACCTCCTACTCTGTAAGATCGCTATACGGTAATCCATCCATCTCTTTTGCCTTGTACATCTTTCTCTTCTATCATTCAGATACCTCAGATATTGACTCCCCATCCGAAGAGGACGAACCCCTACAAAAGTCAAAAAGCCGAGCGCCAGAAAAACAAGGCCAGATCAAAAGCAATCTTTGCTACTGTACACCTGCCAACACACAGGTGACAGGCGCTCATTTCACCCCGCTCAACCTCCTCTTCTGTAAGATCTCACTCACTCTACATGGTAGTACATCCACTGGCATCTCTTTTGCCCTGTACGCTGTCCTCTCAACCCTTCTCAGAATAAATTGTCGATGTGGGGATCAATCTTGATCAAGATGACCAAGAGGTGCGCATTTTCTCTTGTCATCCTGAATGGAATCTGATCCCATCTAGATGTTGTCTGAGCAGAATCAAAACAGATTGGCCTCGTCGATTCCATTTTTCGCATTCACAGTATCCCTCCGCTCATCTTCGGTGACTCAACAACTACCTTTGGGCCGCCACCACCCCGACGTCATGCTCCCATCCACAGCCGTCCATCCCGCCTCATAGGCCTCATACACCGTAAGATGATGTCCAGTGACGCCACTTAGCTAGCTAGTTATCACTATTGCCACGCAGGTCTGCAGTTTGAAACTGCACTACTATCATACCATTGTGCGCCGTCTCACTCTCTCTCTTTGTGCCCATGCCCATTTTTGAGCATCTGACACCTCTCAGCACTTTTCTCACAAAATAAGAAGACGAAGATTACCGTACCCTCAAGCTCATCTCCAAATATGTCTCATCACTCCGGCGAGCGGTTTTTCTCATTCGTACCCTTTTGTTTGTTAACATTTTCTCTATCCAGCTTGTCCCCACCCTCACACCTCAGGTCGCCTCTCCTTTGTGTTCCCTCTTACACCCTGCGGGTACACGCAAGCTAGGCGCCTACCTGTTACCGCCCCCTCCAAAATGTAAGTCTTTCGTCCGTTCACCTCTGTCGTTTACACCTATTCTCACGCATACACATGCCACCGGGTTGCACCTGTCAGGCTGTCATCGTCCTCTCCTGTAGTCATACCACTTTGCGTGCACAAAAACTCTCACCACTGCAGCGGCTGTGCTAATCACTTGCAAAGCAATTCAACCTCAGACAGGGGCAGGGCAACACCACCACCATTCGTCCCCCTCGTGGCCTGTGGGTATGCAGGCCACCCCCACTCGCCAGCCGCCCCACTATCTGCGGTATGCTACTGATCCCGCCCATGCAATGACCGACCAGCCCTGTCATGCCCAACCATCGCCACTCACTGTCACCCAACCAAGAACACAAGAACAGTCTCTGATGGATGACCTTGACCCGACCCGAAATATGGCCCCCAGAGTGGCAAATAACACAAAGGAGGTGGACCCCTTCAAGTTCGGCCATGGCAGGTGGGACGACAGCGACGATAGTGATTGTGCGCCCGGGAATACATTCGTCTAGGTGCATTGCAAAGCGCATTTGGTCGTGATGGCCATTGCAAAAACTCAAGTCGCGCCGCTGTCTAGTGTGGGAACTTTCTTTCCCATTTCGTTTCATTCCACATCCCCTCCTTGCCCCTCTCGTCAAACCTTCAACTACCACATAAGTACGCACTCCCGAACCCACTCCTCTTCCACTGACTGGAATCACTTCAAATGTCTCGTCCCACATGTATACAATTTTTCCT
>Ga0210395_10002193_pt1 | contig 15232 bp, 12 predicted proteins | sample IncBWH4OmetaG_FD_150861 | JGI IMG/M metagenome (GOLD analysis project Ga0210395, IMG submission 150861) | Forest soil microbial communities from Barre Woods Harvard Forest LTER site, Petersham, Massachusetts, United States - Inc-BW-H-4-O ... | reverse complement strand
TGGCTGATGAGCGACGACAGCGTGATGTAGGCGACCCCGTCGCGGGCCAGCAGCGCGGGGAGCTTGGTGAGGAACGCGTCGATCAGCAGGCGTCCCCAGGGATCGAAGTCGCGTGCCACCGGATCCTGCTGTGACGGGTCTGTCGCGGGCTGTTCCAGGCTCGCCACCACGACCTGGTAGTGCTCGCGCGGCTGCCACGCCGTGATGTCCGCCGTTTCGGCGGTCACCGCGGAGCTCACGTCGTTGCGGAACGCGCTGCGGCGGGTGCAGTCGACCGCCGCTGGCGAGCTGTCGATCGAGTGGACGTGCGATGCCCCGTTGAGCGCGAGCTGGACGGCCAGCAGCCCGCTGCCGGAACCCACGTCCAGGCAGCGCCGGGCGTCGCCGATCCGCTCCCGGTAGAGGTACTCCCAGAGCAGCAGATCGCCGACGGCGGGCGTCGCCGCGCCTTGCTCGCAGGCGAGGGCCGGAAACGGCAGCGGGAACAGCGGCCTGCCCTCGGCGACCTGCCACGGTTGCCCGGCCTGCGGCTGGCCGGGCTTCGGATGGCGCTGCGACGCCTGATCGCCGCTTGCCGGGACGGCCTGTGCGGGCGCGGCGTCCGTCGCGGCAGGCTGCGCCGGCACCGGGTCAAGGAGCTTGCGCCTGGCGGCCTTGAGATGCTCCGGCCCGACGCCGCAGCATCCGCCGATGATCTGGGCGCCCTCCGCCCGCCACTGGAGCGCGAGATCGTCATAGCTGACGGGCGGAGTCCGGTCGCTGAGAGCCGCTGGCTCGAAACCCCGCTCGATGTTGGCGTAGACGCCGAGCGGCAGATCCGTGAAATAGCGCAGGTAGCCGATCGTGCCCGCCACATGATCGGGCGGTATGCAGTTGATGAGCAGCGCGTCGATTCCCATCTGCTCAAGCCGCCTGGCCGCGCTGGCGAGGCGGTCGGGCTCGTCGCCCGCCCAGTGATGGCCGCTCGGCCCGCACAGGCCGTCTCGGCAACGGCGGAACGACAGCCAGATCGGGAGGCCGAGTGAGCTCAGCTGCGCGACGGCCGTGAACAGCGACGGGCGGATCACCGACAGCGTCTCGACGAGTATCAGGTCCGGCGCGGTCTTGCTGAACAGCCGGTCGAGCGCATGGACGAGTTTCGCCGGGTCGGGGCCGTCGACCTGTCGGCCGAGTGTGTAGGCGACGGCCGTCGGGGTCCCCGATACCGCGACGCGGGCCGCCTCGATGCGTGACCATGCCAGGTCCGCCCAGCGCACCGGAGCGCCGTCCTGGTTCTCCCCAGTCGGCCACAGCGCCGCGGTGCTGGTCCGGATGACGTCGCAGCCTGACTCCACGTGGCCGCGGTGCGCGGAGACCAGTTCTTCCGGGTCGGCTATGGGAGCCAGGGCATGTCTGGGGGAGCGCGGGCCGGGCGCTACCGGACCGTCGAGCAGCACGTAGCTCCCGGCCGCCAGCAGCTTCCCGACGTTTTCGTAGCCCTCCGCTGCCGGCCTGGGGTGTCCGCGGCCAGCCATCTGGTCCGCGGGCAACTCGGTGCGCACCATTGCCCTCCTAGTGCCCGGCCAGCGCTGTGCACGCAGCATCGTCGGCGTTAGCCCTCCCTGGCCCGGTCAGCCCGCGCCCTCGCGCACGCAAAGCCAGACGAGCTGGAACGGCCGTGCCAGCCTGGCCCGGCTTGCACCCCAGCATGAACCGTCGCACCAGGGGAGGGAATACCCCATATGTATGCGTTATCAAGCCTTGACAACGTCGGCCGTGCGCCGAGGGGCTGGGCTCCGGCTCAGCTGAGCGCGGGCCGGAGGGTTCCGGGGACGCTGCGGACCTCCAGGCCGGGCGGTGCCCAGGTGTACACCGACGTGCCGTCCGGGCTGCGGTTACTCACGAAGCGCAGCCGGTCGGTGACGACCATGGAGAAGCTGCCCGCGGCGTCGACGAGTCCGTTCCCGGCCTTGGTGATCAGCTGGCGCGCCCGCGCGTCGGCGGCGAACGCCGCGAACTCCGCCCGGCTGCCGAAGAACAGCTCCTCGATGCCCCAGTAGGTGCCGAAGGCGCCCTCCCCGTACGGGCTGCCTTCGAACGGGCTGGCATCCAGCGGCACCGGGGGGCTGAGGGCGTACTTGCGCGCGGCGCCACCCGCCGCGCCGCGCACGGCAGCGGCAACCGCCGTCGCGTAGCCGTCGCGCCACCCGTCGACGAAGCGCTCGCGGCTCACCCCGGGGGCAGGCCGGAGGAAGTGAACGAGCTTGACCGTGTCCTCCTCGGGGGCCTGAAGGGCTTGCAGCTCATCGAACAGCACTACCTCCTCGCCGGTGACGTCGACCACCATGCTCGGGTGGCTGAAGTCGTGTGTGGGCCCGCCGCGGCGTGGCTGGACCGACGTGAGGAACTCTTCCAGAGTCGGGAACGCCAGCGACGCGAACCCGTCCCAGTGCTCTGGCGAGTAGGGATACGCCAGCCGCACGTCAGGGAAGACGTCCTCGAGGCTGTACCCCTGAACGTACCGCCGGATCCGCTCCGTCGCGCCCGGGCTCGTGACCATGATGGCCACGTGGATGACGCCCCACTCGTAGCGGAACTCCGCCAGCGTCATCCCGTCCTTGCGGCGGTTGGCGAGCACGAACTTCACCGTCATGCCATGCCCCCGTCGGCGTTCTTCTTCGGCGAGAAGCCGCGGCCGAGCGAACCGCCGCCGTCGACGGGCATGGCCACGCCGGTGACGAACGACGCGCCGTCCGAGACGAGCCAGGCAGCGACGCTGCCCATCTCCCGCGGGTCGGCCCACCGCCCCATGGGAATGGAGCGGAAGGCAGTCTCCAGCCGCTCCGGCGGCTGACGCCGGATCATCGGGGTCCAGGTCCCGCCCGGGCAGATGCAGTTGACCCGGATGTTCTGCCCGACCACCTCGGCCGCGGCGGTCTTGGTGAGCCCGATCACCCCGTGCTTGCTCGACACGTAGCCGACCGCCTCCGGCGAGCCGTTCAGCCCGGCCATCGACGAGGTGTTGACGATAGCGCCGCCGCCCTGCGCGAGCATCTGGCGGAGCTGGTACTTCAGCCCGAGGAAGACGCCCTTCATGTTGACCTCGATCTGCCGGTCGTAGTCTTCCTCGGGGAGTTCGGTGATGAGGCCCTCGATCACGATGCCGGCGTTGTTGTGCGCGAAGTCGAGGCGGCCGAAGTTCTCGACGGCGTACGCGACCACGCGCTCCTGGTCCGCGGCGCTGGTGACATCGAGCGGCAGCCAGACCGCTTTCCCGCCGGCCTTTTCGATGATCGCGACGGTCTCGCGGCCTTCTTTCTCCATCGATTCCAGGTCCGTGACGATGACAGTGGCGCCCTCTTCCGCGCACACCTCCGCCGAGCCCCGGCCGATGCCCCCGGCGGCTCCGGTGACCATCCCGATCTTGCCTCGAAGCATCTGCTCCATTGCTGCTCCTTAGTTCCGCTAGTAGTCCGGTAGTCGTCCGGCCGACGCTCTTACGGCCACAGGTCCTGGCTGGCGAGACGGGCGCCTTCCGCGAGGCTGCGCAGCTTGGCCCACATCACCAGCGGATGTGTGCGGCGAATGAACGGGTGCTGGGCGAACCCGCAGTCGACGCCCGCGATGACCCGTTCCCGGCCGACGAGCCGGGCGAGCCGCACGATGCGCTCGCGCACCAGTTGGGGGTGCTCGACGACGTTCGTCGCATGGCTGATGACCCCGGGGATCAGCACCTTGCCGTCCGGCAGCTTGGTGTCCTCCCATACCCGCCACTCGTGCTCATGGCGGGGGTTCGCCTGCTCGATGGCATAGCCGCCGACCGGGACCTGCAGCAGCAGCCCGACGATGTCCTTGAGCTCGACGTCGTACAGGTGCGGCCCGTTCCACGAGCCCCAGCACAGGTGATAGCGCGACGACTCGGGCGGCACGCCCGCCAGCGCCCTGCGCAGCGCCTCCAGTCGCACCTCCGCCCACGCCAGGTAGTCAGCGAACGTGCCCGGCGGCACCACCGAGTCATACATGGTGGCCATGAACGCGTCGTCGACCTGGACGATCAGCCCCGCATCGGCGATCGCCCGGTATTCCTTATTCATCGCGTCCGCGATCGCGAAGATGTAATCCTCTTCGGTCGCGTAGAACTCGTCTCGCCGGAACGGCACCGCGCTGCCCGGCGTGACGACCGGCATGAACGCCCCCTGGATATCGGCCGACTGCGTCGCGGCCTTCAGCCGGTCGATGTTCGCCTGGAGCGCGTCGAAGCCGACGTACTCCACGGGACCGGTGCAGACCCACTGCCCGTCACGCGCCACCGGCGCCTCGGGCATCGCCTGCCGGTTGTATTCCTCGTAGAAGGCCGCGAACTCGGTGCGGTCACGGCCGCGCCGCTCGGGCTCGTCGCGGACTCCTTTCGGCCACGGACGCTCGGTGAAGCCGGTCAGCCGCTCCCGGATGTAGCCCCACCATGAGTGGGTGTTGCCGTACTCGCCGTCGTTGACGATGTCGATCCCGGCCGCGGCCTGCCGCAGCACCACGTCGTTGACGTGATGCTGCAGGGTCTTCTGGTAAGCGTCGACGTCGACGTCGACGCCGTCCCGGATCGCGCGCAGGTAAACGAGCAGCGTCTCGGGGCGCACCAGGCTGCCGGTGTGGGTAGTGAGGATCCTGTCGGGCATGTGTGAGCTCACCTAATGATCGCGATGACATCGAGCACGGGCACCGTGCTCCCGGCTTCGGCGAGGATGGCGGAGAGGACTCCCGAGACAGGCGACTCGATGTCGACGGTCACCTTGTCGGTCTCCGCGGTGGCCAGGATCTCGCCCTGGCCGACGGGGTCGCCGACCCCCTTCAGCCACTCCACGATCGTGGCCTCGTGCATTGTCATTCCGGACTGCGGCAAGCGGACCTCAGTGGCCATGCCACGCCTGCTTCGCCACCGAGAGGACCGCGGCCTTGATCTTGCCGGCGTCGGGGTAGATTTCCCGCTCCAGGCCCGGGGTGTACGGGCTGTGCACGGGGAGGGATGTCACCCTTCGGACCGGTGCCCGGAGCGCCTCGAAGCGGTGCTCGGCGACGGTCGCCGCGATCTCGCTGGCGGCGCTGCAGATGCCGACGGCGGCGTCGGCGACGACGAGCCGGCCCGTCTTGGAGACCGAGCCGAAGATCGTGTCCCAGTCGATCGGCGACAGCGACCGCAGGTCGATGACCTCCGCCGACACGCCGCTGTCGGCGAGTTCGGCGGCAGCGGCGAGGGCGAACGCGACCGTGCGCCCGATGCCGACCACCGTCACGTCGTCGCCTTCCCTGGCGATGGCGGCGGTCCCGATCGGGGCCGCGGCCGGCGGGTCGTCCACCGCGCCGCGGGAACTCCAGTTGTAGGTGTCCTCGAAGACGATCACCGGGTCGTCGTCGCGGATGGCCGCCTTCAACATCGCCTTCGCGTCCGACGGGGTGGTCGGGCAGACCAGCTTCAGGCCCGGCATCTGCATGAACATCGGGTATGGCCGGTCGGAGTGCTGAACGCCGACCCCGCCGTTGTACATCAGCGGTATCCGGTAGGTAACCGGCACCCTCATCCGCCCCGCGCTCATGTAATGGATCTTCGAGACCTCGCTGATGAACTGGTCGAGGGCGACGAACGAGAAGCTGGCAGATCCCATGTCCACCACCGGGCGAAGTCCGGTCATCGCCGCACCCACCGCTGCCCCCACGCATGCGGTCTCAGACGTCGGCAAGTCGCGGATGCGCTCCTCGGCAAACAAGTCCAGAAAGCCCGCGGTCCCGTAGAGGTTGGCCCGGATGTCCTGGCCCAGCAGAATGACCGCCTCGTCGCTGGTCATCTCCTCGATCAGGGCCTCGCGGATGGCCGCCAGGTATGTTAGCTCGCGCACTGAATTAAGCTCCTCTCCAAATGGCAGCGAACTCACGACCAGCTCACGGCCAGCTCAGGGCCGCCGCGGGACGGTTGAGCGACTCATCGACATACATGTGCTCCCACAGCGCCGCGGGCTCGGGGAACGGGCTGTCGGAGGCGAATGTCACCGCCGCGGCGACCTCTTCGCTGACTTCCTTCTCGATCTGATCGAGTTCGCTTTCCGTCGCATGCCCCTCTTGCAGCAGCCGGCCGCGGAAGCACGTGATCGGGTCGCGCTCGCGCCAGCTATCCACCTCCTCCTGCGGCCGGTACGGCTGGCTGGGAAGGTTCTCCGCGTGATCCACAGTCCGGTAGGTCTTCGCCTCCACCAGGCTGGGACCATTCCCGGCGCCGGCCCGGTCCCTGGCCGCCCGCACCGCCTCGCGGACCGCCACCGGGTCGCTCCCGTCGACCACGGTGCCCGGCATGCCATACGCCACGGCCCGGTCCGCGATGTCGCGCACCGAGACCGCGTAGCTGGCCGCGACCGTCACCGCGTAGCCGTTGTTCTCGCACAGGAAGACGATCGGCAGCTTCCAGATCGCCGCGAGGTTCATCGACTCGTGGACCGCTCCCTCATTGGACGCGCCGTCTCCGAAGGTGGCGAGCGTGACCCGCCCTGATCGCTGCAGCTGGCTGGTCAGGGCCGTGCCGACGGCGACCGGCAGGCCCGAGCCGAGGATGGCCGAGCTGAAGAACGCGCCCACCGACGGGTCGATGAGGTGCATCTCGCCGCCCCGGCCCTCGCAGACGCCGGTGCTCTTGCCGAGCACCTCAGCCATCAGCGGGCCGAGGTCGCCACCGCGGGCGACGGGGTACCCGTGATTGCGGTGGGTGCCGATCAGCAGGTCGTCCGGGCCCATCGCGGCGCTGCTGCCAGCCACCACGGCCTCCTGCCCGGTGGTCAGGTGGAGCACGCCCGGCATCCGCCCGGATCTCAGCAGCCGGCTGGCGGCCTCATCGAACCGCCGGATCCGCAGCATCTGCCGCCACATGCTGACTATCGAGCGGGTGTCGTCGGTCGCTGGTTGCATCCCGGTCATAACTGTCCTTTCTCCGATGCGCCGATTTCGCCGGTCTCCGATGCGCCGAGGTAGGCGCGCTTGAGGATGCCGGGGTCGTCCTTGAGCACCTGGCACGGGCCGCTGTAGGCGAACACCCCCTGGCTGAGCACGTGCGCCCGGTCGCCGACCTGGAGGGCCAGGGCCGCGAACTGCTCGACCAGCAGGATTCCGAGGCCGGTATCGGCCAGTGCCCGCATCGTGTTCACCAGGGCGCTGGCGACGCTGGGGCCAAGGCCGAGCGACAGCTCATCGGCCATGAGGATCTTCGGGCGGACCGCCAGCGCCCGGGCGACGACCAGCATCTGCTGCTCGCCGCCGGAAAGCAGCCCGGCCCGCGTCTTGCGCCGCGGTTTCAGCAGCGGGAACAGCGCGAACGCCTCGTCGATGGTCCAGTCGTCGCGGCCCGCGACTACCAGGTTCTCCTCGGTGGTCAGGTCGCGGAAGATGCGCCGTCCCTGCTCTACGTGGCCGAGGCCGCGGCGGACCCGCTCGCGCCTGGTGGCCTTGCGGATGCCGGCCCCGTCAAGCTCGATCGTGCCCTTCGCTGCGGGAATGATCCCGGAGATCGCCTCAAGCAGTGTCGTCTTGCCCGCGCCGTTGATGCCGAGCAGGACCGTCACCTCCCCGGGCGGCACCTCGAACGAGACGCCGCGGATGATCGGGAACGTGTCCCGCTCGACGACGAGCTCGGAGACGGCGAGTCCGGGGCCGTGCTGCCCGTTCTGGCTCCCGGCCTGGGCCGGTGCCTGGCTGTCGGCGGTCATCGCTCGACCACCGCGGCCTTGTCGGCGGTCCCGAGATAGGCGGCCACCACCGTGTCCATCTTCAGTACGTCCTCGGGGCGGCCCTCCGCGAGCTTCCGGCCGAAATCCATCACCGTGATGTGCGAGCAGGACGCGCGGACGACCTCCATGTCGTGTTCGATGAGCAGGACCGCGCAGCCGAAGAGGTCCGGCACCCGCGATACCCGCGCGGCGACCGCGAGCGAGTCCGCTTCGGCGAGCCCCGCGGTCGGCTCGTCGAGCAGCAGGATCTTCGGCCGGGCGGCGATGCAGCCGGCGATCTCGAGCAGCCGCCTGGTCCCGACGTCGATGTCCGAGATCCGGTCGTAGGGCGACGGCCCGCCGATGAACTCGAGCACGCCGGCCACCTCCTGGATGGAGATACGCCGCCGCGCCGCGACGCGAACGTACTCCCCGGCCGTGAGCTCGGGAATCGTCCGCTCCTGCTGGAACGTGCGGCGGACCCCTGCCCGCACGCGCTGGTGCACGAGGAGGTTGTCGATGTCGCGCCCGGCTACCTCGACGGTCCCGTCGTAGTTCTTGATGAACCCCGACACGACGTCGACGAGCGTGGTCTTTCCAGCGCCGTTCGGGCCGATCAGCCCGCTCACCGAGCCCGCCGGGACCTCCATGGACATGTCCTGCAGCGCGATGACGCCGGTGAACCGGACGCCGATGCCCGTCACCCGCAGCGCGGGCGGTCCGGCCGCCACCAGGCTTACGCCAGGGGACGGGGCAACCGCAGAGCCAAGATCAAGAGCGCCTAGTGGAACGACCGGGGTGCCGGCGCCGTCTCCGACAGCGCCGGCCGCGACCGCAGCCGCGGTGGCGGTGGCGGCGGGCGTGCTTGCCGCGACGACCGCCGTCGTCGTGTCCGTCGTCGTGTCCGGCGCGGACGCGTTCTTACTCCGGCGGCGCCGCAGCATCCGGCGGAAGCTCAGCCGCCAGGCGGCACTGGCGGACGTCCCGGCCGCCAGCACCTGAACCGTGCCGATCGGGAACAGGATGTTGCCGAAGTCCTGGGGGACGTGAATGCTGCTCAGCACCTGGGGGGCGAACGCGGACAGCAGGCCGCCGACGGCGGCTCCCTCCGCGAGGCCCGACCCGACGAACAAGGCGACCGCGAACAGCACGAGCGAGGCGACCGGGGAGAAGTTCGACTCGACCGCGGTGTACACCTGGCCGACTATCAGCCCGCCCGACACCGCCGCGATGAAGGCGCTGATGATGAACACGCCGAGCTTGGCGCCGCGCACGGACAGGCCCATGGCCGCGGTCGCCCTCTCCGAGCGGGCGACGATGCGCCAGGCCGCGCCGAACGGCCGCCGGTCCAGGATGTACAGGATGACCGCGAAGACCACGAAGATGATCCAGCAGAAGACGAAATAGGCCCGGTCGCTGCCGATCGGCGACGGGCGGGTCAGGACTTCGGTGTAGCTCTGTGAGCCGGGGAACGGCGTGACCTGGAAGATGGAGTCGAGGGCGAAGGCGAAGCTGAGAGTGATGACCGCCAGGTTCAGGCCCCGCAGCCGAAGCGCGGGGAATCCCATGATCAGCCCGAACGGGATGCCCGCGATCCCGGCCAGCAGCAGCCAGAAGTAGAAGCCGCCGGGCCACCCCCAGACGAACAGCTGCAGGACGACCCAGGCGCCGATGCTCGCGAAGGCCAGCGGGCACAGGACGAACAGCTTCGTCCGGTCGGCCAGCACGCCGATGCTCTGGAGCACGATCGCGTCGATGGCGCCGGTGATGCACAGCTGGACCCAGTAGTCCCCCAGCATGAACACGACGACGGGCACCGCGATCACGGCCACGAGGGCGGCGATTTGCCCGTTCCTCCGGTCAATCCGCAGGTAGCGCTCGCCGGCCGCGAGCGAGCTCCGGTAACTGGCGGCCGACGTGGACTGGCTGCCGTCATTCGCTACTTGCGTCATGAGCGGGCTCCCCCCGCGCTCGCGCGGCTACCTGGCTTCATCCCACAACTCCTTGCGCTGGTCCCACATGAGAACCCCGAGAACGACCACGAACGGGATGACCTCCTCGTAGCGGATGAGGGTCTGGTAGTACAGCAGCAGGCCCTGCAGACCGCCGAGTACCAGCGCGGAGATCAGGGCCAGCCAGTACCGCCGGAAGGTGGCGACCAGCGTGGCGGCCAGCGCCGGGACGATGACCAGGCTGATGGACTCGACCTCGTCGGACAGGCCGGGCGAGATGATCATGACGGCGATCGTCCCCATCGCCCCCGACCCGCCCCAGATGGCGAGCGTCAGGGGCCTTACCGGAAGGCCGAGCAACTCGGAAGCGACCGGGCCCTGGGAGATCGCGCGGAGCTGAAGCCCCCGGCGGGTCCGGTGCAGCATCTGGGTCACCAGGAGCGTGAAGACTATGGCCAGGGCGATCCCGAAAATGGTGGTGGGGGTCATCACGACGCCGTCGACGGCGAACCCCGAGCCGGGGATCAGAGCCGGAATCTCCCGCGGCTGGTCGCTGAAGATCCGGATGGTAACCGCGGCGGTCCCGACGAGGAGCGCGATGGCAACTCCGGCCCGATAGGTGGGCGTGGCGTCGAAGAACCAGCGGATGTAGATGAGCCCGCAGACGACCGAGGCGGCCGCGCCGATGAGGATGCCGAATATCGCGGCCTCAGCCAGGTTCATCCCGCTGGTGTAAAAGGAGGAGAACGCGTACGTACCCGCGACCCCGATCGCCGCCAGCGCGAAGTTGAGGACCCCTGTCGTCCGGTACATCAGGATGACACACACCGCGAGCAGCGCGTACGCGCCGCCGCTTTGAACGAGTCCGATGAGCGCCGACTGCCACACTGGCGGACCTCCCTGCGTTCGTCGTCGGACGGGACTGGCGACCCGGGCCGCGGCCGCGGCCCGGGTCGTGTGGTGGCTGGGTTCAGCTGGCGGTGAGCCAGGATTCGCCGGCCTTGTAGTCGACGAAGGCGCCGTTCTGGACCTTGACGACGTAGGCGGCCTGGTTGGGGTGGTGCGCGGTGGCGGTGCCGAAGGTGAACGGGGTGCCCATCGTCGGGACCGACAGCGGCTGCATCGCGCGGAACGCGGCCAGCACCGAGGCCCGGGTGATCGGGCCCTGGATGGTGGCCAGGACCGTGCCCAGCACGTAGGCCGCGGTGTAGCTGGACTCCTCCGGCTCCGACAGGGCGATGTTGTCGGCCTTGAACGCGGCCGTCATCTGCGCGGTCCCCGGCGCGCCGGGCGGGGCGAACTCCAGCCCCAGGTACATGCCGTTAGCCGAAGACCCGGCCGAGGACAGGAACGACTGCGCGTACAGCGCCAGCCCGGAGATCCAGGTGATGTTGGTGATCCCGTCGCTCTTGGCGTCGGCCAGCAGCGGCACCGCGCCCGAGGGCTCGAACGGCAGCGCCACCGCCTGGCAGCCGGCGCTCTCCAGCTGGGTTACCGCCGGCGCGTAGCTGGCGGTCAGCGGCCAGTCCTTGATCCACTTGGTGATCGTCAGGTGGGTCACCTGCTCGAACCCGGTCACCGCCGCCTGGAAGTCGGGGTCCTCCCCGGGCACCGCGTCGCTGATCATGCAGATCTTCGTGTCGTGCAGGTCCTGGGCCGCGAAGACCATCTGCAGCTCCGAGTCGGTCGACGGGCCCGAGTTCACCGGGTCGATGTTCGGGTTGTCAAAGCACGTCGGGTCCGACCCCACGTCGATCGACACGATCCCCTGCTGGTCGTAGTACTTGCCGTTCACCGCGCAGTCAGACAGGCTGATCGACCCGGCGAACGCCACCACCCCGGCGTCCACTTCCTTGCGCGCCAGCAGCGCCGCCTGCGTCGGGCTGCCCGCGTCATCCAGGATCGTGAAGTTCACCTTGTGCCCGTTGATCCCGCCGTGCGCGTTCACGTAGTCGAAGTACGCCTTCGCCCCCAGCTGCCAGCCCGCGAACGACGCCGCCCCGGTCAGCGACGCCAGCGACGCCACGCTGATCGGCGCCCCGGCCGCCGCCGCCGACGCTGCCGACGTCGACGTCGCTGCCGGCGTCGACCCGCTCGATGCCGGCGTGCTCGATGACGACGAACTCGACGGCGAGCTACTGCACCCTGCCGCCAGCGCCGCCAGCACCGCCAGCGACACCGCCGCAACCGCCCGCCACCCGCGCCTGATACCCACGACCGCCTCCCTCCATCGGCAGCTCCCGCCTCCTGTGCCGGCAGCTATGCGGTCTGAGCGTAAAGACGCAGCTCACCCCCCTCCACCCACCCACGAGCAGGATTCCCTGCCCTCCCGGGCAGTTCAGGCACCATCCGCACCGCGGGCGGAAACACCGGAAGCAGAGCGGGCGGCCGAGGCGGCGCACCGCCGCGGAGCGGTGCGAAAAAGCGATCTAACCGACGGGCGCGCTAATTCAATAGGCGAAGGCGTCAAATGCTGGTCATTTCCTAGGAGTTCAGGGCTATCCGGAAATACTGAGCCGTGAGCTCTGACCGGTTACGGGCGCCCATCTTGCGGAGGATGTTCTTGACATGAAATTTGACGGTGCCTTCCGTGACGAATAGCTGCTGGGCTATGTGCCCATTCGATTCGCCTTTGACCATGAGTTCAAGCACCTCGATTTCACGCCGCGTGAGATTCGAGACTTGCCCCGTGCTCGGCGACGCTGGCCTGGGCAGCGAGTAGAGAGCCGCGTTTACCTCTTCGCCATCGTCGTCGGAATTCAGGGTGATCGCCCGGTCGCTGAGCTCACTGGTCCGGGTATCCGCCCAGCTCGCGATCTGCCTCATCTCCTGGCGCTGGACCCGCAGCCGGTGGCGCAGTACCGCAAGCTCGTACACGGCCGGGAACGCGACGGCGAACATGCTCAGCGCATCACGGTTCACATCGGTAAGCGGACGGCCGGAGATCGCGGTGTCACCGTGCAGGAACCCGACGACCCGGCCCTCCAGGACCAGCGGTGCCGTGACGTACTCGCGCCAGTCCATGACGTCCTGGTGAGCGTGCCGGTCCAGCGGGTCCTCGTCCTCATCGACGCGGGCGAGAACCGGCCAGCCCTTGCGCATGACCTCCCACTCGACGAGCGGATAGTCGAGCCTGACCGGCGAGTCCCGCAGCCGGTCAAGCAGGACCACCGCGCCCCGGGGATCGCCGGTTACGTAGACCGACTCCGCGAACAGGTAGCCGTCCTGAACCCGGCTCAGCACCACCCTGTCGAGCTCGGCGGTGTAGGCCGCCTCGTAGGGTGCTACCTCAAGCAGTTCGCTGGGCGGTCCGATCTCGCGCAGCCGGCGCATGGCAACACGACCGCGCTCAGCCCCGAGCACGAATCTCACCAGCACGTTCTCCACGAGCTCGCGCGCGGTTGAGTGCAGTTCCACGAGGTGACTTTGGCCCAAGTCGGTCAGCGCGGTGCCGAACTCATCCGCGAGCCGCCGGTAGGCGTGCAGCACGGACGATCCAGTTTCCCTGGCAGGGGGGAGCTCTACGGTCATGACAGTCACTTCCCGTTCGCGTCGGACGTTACGGCGGCCCGTGCTGATAGGCGGCGACGCCGGATCTCGAGCAGGTACACGACGACGACGTCCTCGTGATCGGCGACCTGCAAGCGGAACGCGTCGCTGGCTTGCTCGATCTGATCGAGGTGCGGCCTGTCTTCCTGCTGGACGTCAGCGGGCCAGAAGTGCCAGGCGACCACCTGCGCCTCCATGCCGACGGACCAGAGCATCTGCATCGTCCGGCGCTGACTGATCAGGGAGGTCTGCGTGAGGTAGGCGAGGCCTTCGCGGGCAAGGAAGACCGGGAGCCTGGCGATCAGCCCGTCGATGAGCCGTCGCCCCCACGGGTCGAACTCCCGGACGGAGGGATCGGGTTCGCACGGGTTAACGGGTGGCTGTTCAACGCTCGCGACGACAAGCTCGTAGCGCTCGCTGGGGCGCCAGGTGCCGAGGTCCGCGACCTCGGCGGTCAGCGATGAGCTGACGTCGTTCAGGAAGCCGCTCTCGAGCGTGCTGCGGACGGCCTGCGGGTTGATGTCGATCGCATGGACGTGCGTAGCGCCGTTCAGCGCGAGCTGCACCGCAAGCAGCCCGCTGCCCGAGCCGACGTGCAGGCAGCGCTGGTTCGCGCCGCCCCCCTCCCGGTACAGGTACTCCCAGGCGAGCAGGTCCCCGGCGGCCGGGGGCGCGACCCCGTCGGACAGGGCGACTCGCGGCAGCGGGATCGGAAACAGGGGCCGTCCCCTCGGGTTCGTCCATGGCCGGAGGCGCGGTGACGTGGTGGCACCTCGCGCGGCCAGCGGGGCTGGCTGTGCTTGCTGGGTTAGCTGGGCCGTCGCGGCGGGCCGCTGCCGGGGCACGGGCGCCGGCTCGGCCGGCTCGCTCGCGAGCTCGCGCCTCAGCTCGGCAATCAGCCCCGGATCGCCGCCACAGCACGCTCCGACGACCTGCGCACCAGCCGCCCGCCAGCGCAGCGCCAGCTCCGCGTAGCCCGCCACCCTGCCGTCGGCTCCAGGCTGGCAGCCCAGCCCGGGATCGAGATCGGGATAGGCGCCCAGCGGCAGATCGGTGAAGTAGCGCAGGTAATCGATCGTGGCCTCGACGTGGTCCCGGGGGATGCAGTTGACGAGCAGGGCGCCGACCCCGAGCTTGTCGAACTCGGAGACGGCGTGTCCGAACGAGTCAGGCCCGTCGCCGGCCCAGTGCTGCCCGCCCGGCCCGCACAGGCCCTCGCAGCAGCGGCGGAAGGATAGCCAGACGGGAAGGCCGAGCGAGCGCAGGTCCGACAGCGCCCGGTACAGGGAGGGGCTCAGGACCGTGAGGTTCTCGACAAGGACGAGGTCAGGCGGCATCTGCCGGAACAGCCGTGATAGCACGCTGACGATCTCGTCGCCGTCGGGGCCGTCGACCTGGCGGCCGAGCGTGAACGCGACGCGGACGGAGGTTCCCGCCGAGGCTGTCCTGGCGGCCTGGATGCTCTCGCGCGCCAGGTCGACCCAGCGGACGGGTCGCGGGTGACCCGCGAAGCCGGACGAGCCTGCGCCGCCGGATGCCCTCGGAAGCCCGGAGGTCGGAGTCCTTATGATGTCGCATCCGGCGTCTATATAGGACCGGTGAATTCTTACCAGGTCTTCTGGGTCTGCAAAGGCGCCCGCAGCCGGATTACGGTCGCTTGCCGCCCCGGGACCGCACGGCTCCACCTGAACCGGACCGTCGAGGAGCAGCAATGTCCCGCGGCTGAGCTGGCCGCCGATGGGATCCCGACCGGTGTTCATTTATTCCGTCACCTCAGTGATCGTGGGTAATCCGGGGCTATTCCTGATCGCTGGGAGATGGCCCACCGCGCACGCGGGCAGCCGGGAGCTGGTGGAAGTGGTATCCGGACGTCAGCGTGCCGAACGGCAGGCGCGCCGCTCCACCCTGGCGGGCTGCCGGCGCTTCAATGCGCGACAAAGCCTCCATATGCCCACCATAACTCTCTAGCGCCGACACGAGTATCTCCAAGATCAGCGACCACGCGCCTGAACT
>Ga0210395_10002192_pt1 | contig 15238 bp, 10 predicted proteins | sample IncBWH4OmetaG_FD_150861 | JGI IMG/M metagenome (GOLD analysis project Ga0210395, IMG submission 150861) | Forest soil microbial communities from Barre Woods Harvard Forest LTER site, Petersham, Massachusetts, United States - Inc-BW-H-4-O ... | reverse complement strand
ACGCTCCTCCACCTGGTACGGTGCCACGCCATCAGACATGATGCGACAGCGCCTGCAGGAGGAAACCCGCGCTGTACAGCACCGTGGAAAGACCAGCGCAGGCAACACCGAACGTTGCAAACAGGACGCCGACGCGGTCCCAGTCGAGGTGCAGAGCGAGTGTAATCGTTCCGATTCTTGGCGTTTCCACGGTCACTTCTCCTGACCTGGGGTAACGGGACGAATTATGCTGCTTCCCATAGCGTTTTCGAATTGGTCGAAACTATGAAGTCCCGCACACCTATTAGCGCCCAATTTTGGCCACAATGCAAGTACAATTTTGACACTTTCGTACAAATTACGAGAAATCCATCGGCGCCCCGCCCCCAGGCGTCTGCCGCATGACCGTGAACTCGGTTCGGACTGACGCCGGTCGGCCAAGGGGTATAATCTGGGCGGTAATGCGACATCGGGAGGTAGAAGGTCAGAAATCATGCTGACAATTGATGCTCAAGTGCACGCCTACGAACGAAATCACCCGGGCAGGCCGTGGGCCGGGGTGCTTCACGGACCGCCCCAGGTGACAGGCAAAGACATGGCGGCCGCAATGGACGCCGTCGGCGTCGACGGCGCTGTGCTGGTATCGCCATTCTCCATGTACCGCTACGATGCCAGCTACGCCCTCGAGGTTTACGCCGCGCATCCCGGTCGCTTCGGTCTGGTCAAGCCGGTCGATCCGGCCGATCCCGCAGTGGCCGATACGATCGCCGACTGGGCCGCCACCGACGGCACCGTCGGCATCCGAATCATGCTAAATCGCGAAGGGGTCTCGACCGACCCTGGCGATCCCGGCCTCAATCGCGTACTCGCCGCCGCGGCGCACCACACCCTGCCGGTCAATCTCATGGCTACCGGGCGACTGGAGCAGGCCGGACAACTGGCAGCGCGCAACCCCAATACGTCGTTGGTGATCGATCATCTCGGGCTGCCACAGCCGTCCCAGCCGCCAGCTCCCGCGGCGCCGTTCGCCGATCTCCCCAGGCTGCTGGCGCTGGCGCCGCACGATAACATCGCGGTGAAGATCAGTGGCGCGTGCACCTTGTCGCACGAACCGTTCCCTTACAGCGACATCTGGGATCCACTCTGGCGGATCTTCGACGCCTTCGGGCTCAATCGCTGTATGTGGGGCACCGACTGGACCCGCGCGGTTGGCGTGTTGACCTACCAGCAGGGTGTCGAGCCGTTTCGCGTCACCGACCGTCTGTCCGACAGCGATAGGGTGGCGCTCATGGGAGAGACTCTCGGGCAGGTCTACGACTGGTCACCGTCGAACGCCTGATCAGGACGCGTCGCGGAAGAACTTCGGCCGCACGCGCACCGGGTCAACGACCAGCGATCGCATGACGCGGTCATCCGACTTAGCATTGCAGGAAGATAGCGTTTCGGTTGCCATCTCAGTCGAACAAGGTGGCGAGGCGCTGCTTGATGCTGTCCGCGACGTAGAGCGCCAGTGCCTGGATGGTCCGCGTGGGGTTCACGCCAGCCGAGGTGACGAAGATGCTGCCGTCGACGATGAACAGGTTCTTCACGTCGTGACTGCGCCCCCATTCGTTCACCACCGACCGCGCCGGGTCAGTGCCCATGCGCGCGGTTCCCATCAGATGCCAACCGCCGTCAGTGAGCGGCGCCTCGGACCAGACGTCGTGCGCGCCCGCGGCACGCAGGATCTCGCTGGCCCGCGCCACCGCATGATCAAGCATGCGGCGGCTGTTCTCGCTCAGTGTATAGCTGATCTTCGGCGCGGGAATTTTATTGGAATCCTTCAGCACCGGATCGAGCGTCACCGTGTTGTGCTCTTCCGGCAGGTCCTCGCAGATCGCCACCATGCCGGTGCGGTGGCAGAACAGCCTGCGATAGGCGCGGTGGTGATCGGCACCCCAGGGCAGGCGCCCGATCTGCATGCCGTGCACCGCGGCCATCACTGGTCCCTGGCCACGCGAGAACTCAAACGTGTAGCCGCGCACGAATCCACGCGAGCGATCCGTCTCGTAGAACTCCTGGCTCCAGATGCAGTTTCCTGGGCCGCGATAGCCATCCAGCGTCTCGTCGAAATACCCGGCGATCCGTGCGTACGGGTGGAACATCAGGTTCTTGCCGACCTGGCCGGAGGAATTGGCGAGACCGTTGGAGTTCAGCAGGATGCGCGCCGTGCCGATCGCGTTGCAGGCAAGGATCACCACCTCGGCTGGCTGAAAATGCTCGACACCGTCGGCGTCGTAATACACCACGCCGGACGCCATGCCGTGCTCGTTCCTGGTGATCTCGCGCACCCGGCACCGCGTGCGCAGCTCGACGCCGGCGCGGATGGCGGAAGGCCAGTAGGTGATGTCGGTGCTCGCCTTGGCGCCCTGCGCACAGCCCGAGGTGCAGTGCGCGAGGTTGATGCACTTGGCGCGGCCTTCGTAATCCTCCGAGGCGATCGCGCTGTCGGACGGCCACCAGTGCCAGCCAAACTTGTTCAGTCCGCGCGCCAGCGTGGCTCCCGATTTGCCCAGCGGCAGCGGTGGCATCATGGGTTCATGCGGCGGATAGGCGGGATCGCCCGCCAGCCCGGACACTCCCATCATCCGGTCGTTCTCGGCGTAGAAAGGCTCCAGCGTCGCATAGTCGATCGGCCAGTCGTCAGCGACCCCATCCAGCGTCCGCACACGGAAGTCCGACGGATGAAAGCGCGGGAAGTGACCTGCATATAATACCGTCCCGCCGCCGACGCCGTTGAAGTTGGCGATCTTGATCGGCGAGTTGTCCTCGTTGATCGGATAGTCGGTGTCGCGCGCGCGGCGGTTCGGGCTGTAGTGGAAGTCGCTGAGCTGACGTGCCTCCCAGTCGCGACCTGCGCTGGGGTATTCGGATGGCTTCATCCAATCGCCCTGCTCGAGACACAGGATGTGCATCTTCGTCTCGGCCAGACTCCACGCTACGGCCGCGCCCGAGGCGCCGGCACCAATGATCAGTACGTCAACCGGTGTCGTCATTGTCGGAAGTCCCGTCAGGAGTGAGCCATTGCCAGTCCATGGGGTCGCGGTGGGGTTGTCAACCACCTCGTAGGCGGCGTCTGGAGAGCAGGCGACGCGCTGAAGGCACGCTTCGTCTTATACCATTCTGAAAGGAATCCCCTCGTAGAGGGACGGCCGGCCGACACTGATAGTTCGGCCGCCGCTTTCCGGCATCGGTCAGGAGCGTCGGATCGTTACTCGATCGCTAACGCCACGTTATTGCAAGAACTCATAGGTTCGATGCACAGATTTTCGTCATCCCACACGACTGCCTGGACCGGCATGGCGGCACCGCGCCGCTCCACTGGGCCATGCCAGGCATAATGAAAGTTCTCTCCGTCTTCGGCACGCGGCCCGAGGCCATCAAGATGGCGCCGCTGATCAAAGCGATGCAGCGTAATGCGGCAATCAGGTCTGTCGTGTGTGTCACCGGTCAACATCGGCAGATGCTCGACCAGGTGCTCAGGCTGTTCGATATCGTGCCGGACTACGATCTGGGCCTGATGACGCAGAACCAGACGTTGAATGCCTTGGCCGGGCGCGCGCTTATGGCGCTCGATGATGTACTGGAAAAGGTCGGGCCCGATCGCGCGCTGGTGCATGGCGACACGACAACCGCGATGGCGGCGGCACTGGCCGCCTTTCACCGTCGCATTCCGATCGGCCATGTCGAGGCAGGCCTCCGGACGCGTGATCTGGCGCGGCCTTGGCCTGAGGAAATGAACCGACGCGTCGTTGACGTCGTAAGTGATCTGCTGTTCGCGCCTACATCTGGTGCAAAAGCCAATCTGGTTGAGGAGCGACTGGGCGGTCGTATTGTCGTCACGGGCAATACGGTGGTCGATGCTCTTCTGGCGACAGTCGCACGTATAAAGGATGATACCGGCCTGCAGGCACAACTGGACGCGCAGTTCTCATATCTTGCGGCTGACCGCAAGCTTCTGCTCGTGACCGGCCATCGCCGCGAGAGTTTCGGTGCGGGGTTCAACAAGATCTGTGTAGCACTTCGCCGGCTGTCAGGGCGGCCGGATATCGAGATGGTTTACCCGGTCCATCTCAATCCGAATGTCCGCGGTCCCGTTCTGGGCACACTCTCGGGGCGGCCGAACATCCATCTCATCGAACCCCTCGAATACGTGCCGTTCGTATATCTGATGCAGCGGGCCCACGTCGTGCTGACCGATTCGGGTGGCGTTCAGGAAGAGGCGCCCTCGTTGGGCAAGCCTGTCCTGGTGATGCGCGGCGTTACCGAGCGACCCGAAGCCGTTGAGGCAGGAACCGTCCACCTTGTCGGCACCGATCCGAGCCGCATCATCACGGCCGTCAATAAGCTGTTTGACGACGACGATGCATACCGCCGTTTTGCGCGCCGGCTAAATCCCTACGGCGACGGCGCGGCCTCTGACCGGATCGTTGCCGCGTTGACCGGCGTTGCAGTTCATGAGTTCACCAACGAGGCGTCTAGCGATATCTCCCACGGCCGAATCGGATCCGATCGTGTCTTGGTGGAATGAGGTGCCATTGACCTCGGTGGTCGTTGACGTGCGACCGTAGTGAAGTTTGCCAAAGATGTCGCCCGACTCATCGCAGCTCGTCGTCGGCTATCAAGACGCATTGGCATTCCTTACGGCGGCGATAGCCCTCGTAATGCTCGTTCTCGGCCTGGACGATCTGTTTGTTGATATCTGGTACTGGTGCCGTGAGCTCTATCGGACGCTGACGGTGCGGCGCCACTACAAACCGTTGACCAGCGCTCAGTTGTACGAACGCGACGAGCAGCCTATTGCAATCATGATTCCGGCATGGCTGGAGCATGATGTGATCGCGCCAATGCTCGAGAACATGGTCGTCACACTTGATTATCGAGAATACGCGATCTTCGTCGGAACCTACGTGAATGATCAAGCAACAATCGACGAAGTGGAAAGGATGCGCCGGCGGTTCCGGCAGCTGATCCGGGTCGAGGTGCCGCATGCTGGGCCAACCTGCAAAGCAGACTGTCTGAACTGGGTGGTGCAGGCCATCTTCTCGCATGAACGGACGCACGGCATCGAATTCGCCGGTGTCGTCCTGCACGACTGTGAAGACGTGCTGCATCCAATGGAACTCAAGCTGTTCAATTACATTCTGCCAAGGAAGGACTTGATTCAAATACCGGTCGCCTCGCTCGAGCGCAATTGGCACGAGTTTGTCGCGGGGACCTACATGGATGAATTTGCCGAGTGGCATGCCCGCGATCTGGTGGTCCGCGAGAGTCTGTCCGGCATGGTGCCGTCCGCAGGTGTCGGCACATGCTTTTCCCGCTACGCGCTGATGACGCTTGCCGCGGAGACGGACAATCAGCCGTTCAATACAGACACATTGACGGAAGACTATGATATCGGTGCACGGCTGATGCAGCACGGGATGAAGCTGATCTTCTGTCTCTTCCCAGTGGATTTCATCGTGCAGCGCAAATCCTGGTTCGGACTCGGCCGCCTCCGCGAGGTCCGCGTGAGAATGCCGCTCTGTGTGCGAGAGTACTTCCCCAGCACATTCAAGACAGCGTACCGGCAGAAGGCCCGTTGGACCCTCGGCATTTGTTTTCAGGGCTGGCAGCAGGTTGGCTGGTCCGGTTCGCTTGCCACCAAGTATCTGCTGTTCCGTGATCGCAAGGGCGCAGTCACACCGTTCATCAACATCTTTGGATACTTGCTCACCGCGCAGCTTCTGCCGCTCTACATCATTGCCACCGGCGGGTTCTGGGGGAACCGCCTTTCTGCGCCGATTTGGCGCGATTGGATCGTCTGGCTGCTGTACGCCAACGGCGCCCTGCTGCTTTGGCGTGCCTCCCAACGCATCTACTTCGTGCGGCGGATTTATGGTTGGGAGCATGCCCTGTTGTCGTTGCCACGGTTGGTGGTAGCGAACTTCGTCAACTTTGCCGCTGTAGTTCGCGCCTGGAAGCTATTCCTGGTCCACCTGATGTTCCACACTCGGATTACGTGGGACAAGACAGCGCACAACTTCCCTTCGAGTGCAATTCTCTCGCGCCGACGTCAGCGACTTGGTGAATTGCTTCTGGCGTGGCGTGCCGTCGACGATGCAAAGCTCGCCAGCGCTCTGGACCTGCAGCGCAACCGTGGTGCGCCACTCGGCCGCATTCTGATCTCTGAAGGCTTGCTGGACGAGGAGACCGTCGCCGAAGCGATCGCCTTTCAGGCGGCTTGGCCAAGGGCGCACCCGAGTGCGGAGCAAATAGCGCAGGCAGCCGGGATGCTGCCGATCAATCTCTGTGTGCGGTGGCGGATTGTGCCCTTTGGCGTCGATGCCAGCGGGCGGCTGATGGTGGCGACAGCAGGCCCGGTCGCGGAAGAAGCGCGTCAGGCCATGGCCGCGCTGCTGCCGCAGCAGCCGAGCTGGCACATCGTGCGGGAGAGCGAGATTGCTGCCGCGATGCGGCTTATGCGGCGCCACGGGGTGGCAGCGGACGTCTTCACGGTCGAGGTGCCGTTGCTGGGCGACATTCTGCTCGAAATGGATCTCGTTCACCGCGACGCCCTTGCGACAATGCTCGCGCGATATCATCCAGACCGAGACGGCCGCATTGGTGACTTCCTGGTCGCACATGGCGTGGTAACGCAAGAGGCTGTCCAGACGGCCGCTGATGTACAACAGCGACTGGCAATTGCTGCCGAAGCCTCGGCTGACCGCGGTAAATGATCCGGCGGTGCGCAACTGGATTGCTGACCGCTCTGCTGTCTCAGAGCCTCGGAGCGCATCATTCCTCCGCCGCCGAATTGGCGCCGGGCACGACACCTTCCGTGGTTGTGCATCCGGCGGCTCCGGCGCTCGCTTATACCGCGGCGGATGCAGCGTACAAGGCCTATGCCCGTGGTGACTATGCGGAAGCGGTACAGCGGGCAAGGGAGGCGGTAACTCTCGCACCCGACAATGCTGATTATCGCCGCCTGTTGGAGACGGCGGAGGCTGCCGTGCGCAACACCGAGCGTGAGCGGGCATTCAGCGCTGCCGATGCGGCCTACAAGGCCTACGGTCGCGGCGATTACCCTGAGGCCGTTCGACAGGCGCGTACGGCGGTCGCTCTTGCGCCGGATAATGCAGATTACCAAAAGTTGCTGCGCACTGCCGAAACCGCGGTTGCCTCGTCAATTCGCGAGCGGGCGTACCGAGCGGCAGACAGCGCTTATAAGGCGGAGGCCCACGGTGACTACCCCCTTGCCGTAGCGGACGCGCAGGAGGCCGTCCGGCTGGCACCGCAGAATGCTGACTATAAGCGGCTGCTTGTCGACGCGATGGCGAACGCGGGCCATCTGTCCGAGGCGGATCAGCTCGCAACCGACGCACTCGCGCAGTCCCCAAGAGATGCGGCGATGCTGGCGCAGCGTGGCTACGTCCGCCAGCGACTGGGAAAATTCGCCGCGGCGGCGGACGACTTCGCGGCTGCGCTGCAGGCCGACGAAGCCAAGACGCTTGACCGTCGGAACATAGCGCTCGGGCTGGCGGATGCCGCGCTGGCCGCCAAGCAGGATCAGCGTGCGCTTGACGCATTGCAGCCCTACGCCAGCGAACAGAACTATGCGATCGCCTCTCGCCGAGCATTTGCGTTGCTTGCACTTGGGCGAAAAGACGAGGCGCTTGCTGCATTCAACCTTGCCGCGCAGCTCGCGAAAACCTCGCAGGAGAGGGCAACAATGGTGAAGGCCCAAATCGGCCTCCTCGCCGATTTGGGACGCACCACTGAGGCGAAGACGCGGTTCGCGCAGGCTCTGTCCGATGGCTCGCTCGACGCAGCATCAAATCTCGACGTGGCCTACCTCGGAGCGCGTCTTGGCGACGATACGGCGGCGACTTCACGATTCGAGCGCGCGAGGCAGAGAGGTGAGCTTACCGGGTCTGCGATTCTCGACGCTGCGTATGCCGAAAAGCGCTCGGCACACAACGCGGAAGCGATAGACTTCTTCAAGACCGCGATCGACGAAAACGCCGCTGGCAGCCTGCCGCTGCAGCCGCAAGCACTGTACGATGCACGTCGCGAAGTGGCTGAACTCGAGCGAACCTGGGGAGCCTTCGTGACATTGTCCTACGGGGCCATTGGCGTGATGCCGAGTTCGCCTCTCGCCCCGCCGCTTGTGGGCGGCGACCTGCTTCAGGCCGGCAGCGAAATTTATTGGCGCCCGCCGGTGATAGGTAATCGCAACGGCAGCATCTTCGAAGTGTTCGAAAGAACTTTTGAGACATTGTCGGACGGCACAGGAGGCCCAACGGGCGCACCGACGCTGCAAGGCGCTATTGGTGCGCGCTGGAAGCCATTTTCGGCAATCAACCTGGTGTTTGAGGGCGCACGGCTATTTGCGATCGGCAGTGATGCACGTAACGACTGGTTGGGGCGCGTGGCATTTTCCGATGGGCAAGGCACAGATCTGCGTGTAGACGCCGAGAATTGGACGATGTGGCAGATCTATGCGGAATACGACAAGTTCTTTGTGATTCCACAGACGGTCGTGTCGTTTGAGGGGCGGCTAGGCCGAAGCTTTCGGCTCGATCCGATCAGCGATCGTGTCGTCGTCACGCCATTTTTGGCGCTGGGTGGCGGCTACAATAACCTGCTTGCCACGCCGGATGCTCTTGGAGCCGGCCCAGGTGTTGCATTCCGCTGGTGGTTCCGTGAAAGCACCTACGCCGCCCCGAAATCATACATGGATCTGAACCTTCAGTACCGCATCAAGCTCGCAGGTGACGATCGTGCCCGAGGCGTATTCGTCGGTCTCACTTTTGCCTATTAGGCAAGCATGCCGCGCGTCGCAGAACGACCGCCCTCAATTGCAATGCTGCAATGCAGCATGCAAGGCCTGCGCGCCGCTGTATTCATGCATAATCCTGTCGTCGACATCGACATGCACAACTGGAATGAGCGATGGCCCAGTCATCGGACCCCGGACTTACGATCGATCCCACGCCGTCAGGATCAGGTCGGCAACCGACAGCCCTGAACGGCGCAGGTGATCGTGCCGGACACTGGGGCGCAATCGATCTCAATTTGTTGATCGTCTTCGACGCACTCATGCAGGAGCACAATCTGACACGAGCCGGCCGGCGGCTCGGTCTCAGCCAGCCGGCGACCAGTCACGCCCTCGCGCGGCTCCGCCACATGCTGAACGACGAGTTGTTTGTCCGCGCACCGGACGGCATGCAGCCTACGCCGAGGGCCCAGCAGATGGCCGAACCCATCCGTGACGCGCTGCGCGTGCTCCGTCTCGCGCTGGAGCCCGAGAACTTCGATCCGGCACAATCGTCCCGCGGCTTCACACTCACCGTTAACAACTACGCGGCCCGTGCGGTGGTGCCGACACTGGCCCGCCGGGTCGCCGAGGCTGCGCCCAACGTCACGTTGGACATCAAGCCGGTCGGCCTGATCAATGTCCTCGACCAGTTGGATGCGGGCGGCGTCGACGTTGCGCTCAGCCGGCTGGTCGATGGCGGGGAACGCTTCAAGTGCGTGCGGATTACCGATGACGATTATGTTGCACTGCTCGACCGCGAGCATCCCGCCGCTCGTCAGGCCGCCTTATCCGCAGAGAGACTGGCGAGTATTCCCCATGTCGTCATTACCTCCAGCGGCGATGACACGAGCTTCGTGGACGCGGCACTGGAAGAGCGTGGCCTGGCGCGCCGGATCGCGACGCGCGTACCGTTCCTGTCGATCGTCCTGATGCTGGTCGGATCGGATCGACTGGCGATCGTACCGCGCCGCGCGGCCAATGATCTGACAGTGATCTGTCCGCTTGTGGTGAAAGAGCTGCCGTTCCCTTCGCCGCGCATCGGGTTGTCGATGATCTGGCACCGCCGGCTCGACAGTCATCCGGCCCAGCGTTGGCTACGCAGCATGATCCGGGCCTCGGTCGAGGCCTAGCTCCCACCGCCAACGCGACCGGCATTCCCCTCCTGCATGTCCCCATGCGCCGCGTCGAGCCTTCAGCCCGGCGCATCCGCTTCGATATTGCGCTGCAGCATGGCGGAGAAGGAGCGGAAAAATGCGTGGACGAAGGGGGCGGGTCGCTCTGCGGCTGGGGGCAGTTGCGGTTTGTGCGGCGGCAGCAGTCGCGTTTGAGATGCGGAGTTCGTCCGCTCAGCATGCGGCGGCGCAACAGGATGTAACAGAGTCCGCCAGCGTTCCCGCAGTGGTCGCAAAGGCCAGCCGACAGGACGTTCCGATCTATGAGACAGGCGTGGGCTCCGTCGAGGCCTATCAATCCGTGCTGGTCCGCGCCCGCGTCGATGGAACGCTGATGAGCGTTCCCGTGACCGAGGGGCAGGAGGTCAAGCAGGGTGATCTCATCGCCGTGATCGATCCGCGCCCCTATCAGGCCGCGCTCGATCAGGCCACCGCGAAGAAGGCGCAGGACGAAGCGCAACTCGTCAATGCCCGATTAGACCTGGCGCGCTTCCAGTCGTTATCAACCCAGGACTTCGCGTCGCGCCAACAGGTGGACACGCAACAGGCGCTGGTCGGAACGGACGCCGCCGCCGTGGCTGGTGATCAGGCAGCGATCGAGGCGGCACAGCTCAACGTGGCCTATTGTTACATCACATCGCCGGTGAACGGCCGCGTCGGGCTGCGATTGGTTGATCCTGGCAACCTGATCCAGGCCGCCAGTGCGACCGGCATCATCACCGTCACTCAGATCCACCCGATCTCGGCCACGTTCACCTTGCCCCAGGATGAACTGCCTGGTGTTCAGGCAGACATGCGCCGTGGACCGCTGGCGGTATTGGCATATTCCAGCGACGATAGCACCGAACTCGATCAGGGAACTCTGCTGACACCGGACAACACGATCGACGCCACCACCGGGACAATCCGACTGAAGGCAACCTTCCCGAACCCACAGAACAAACTCTGGCCAGGCCAGTTCATCAACGCTCATTTACAGACCGGCACCGCGCACGATGCCGTCACCGTCCCGCCCAGCGCAATCCAACACGGTCCTGACGGCCTCTACGTTTATACCGTCGGCCCCAATTCCATGGTGACGCGCGATCCGGTCAGCGTCGGGTATCAAACTGCGCAACTCGCCATCGTCACGAAGGGCCTTGGCGGCGGTGAAGACGTTGTGGTCAGCGGTCAGTCGCGTCTCCAATCGGGCACGAGGATCGCCGCGCGATGAGCATCTCGGAACCCTTCATCCGTCGTCCCATCGCGACATCACTGCTGATGGCGGCAATCCTCCTCGTCGGCCTCGCCGCATATCCACTGCTGCCGGTGGCGCCGCTGCCGCAGGTCGATTTTCCAACCATCACCGTCACTGCACAGGACCCCGGCGCAAGCCCCGACACCATGGCGTCCAGTGTGGCGCAACCGCTCGAGACGCAGTTCAGCCAGATCAACGGCCTGGCACAGATGACCTCGATGAACGTGCTGAGCACCAGCACGATCACCCTGCAGTTCGATTTGGACCGCAACATCGACGCGGCGCAGACCGATGTGCTGGCGGCGATCAATGCCGCGCAAGGTCAGTTGCCAAAGGACCTGCCCAGTCAGCCAACCACCCGCAAGATCAACCCGGCGGATGCGCCGATCTTCGTGCTGGCCGTGCAATCGGACGCATTGCCTCTGACGGCGGTGGATGACTACGCCGAGAACGTCCTGGCGCAGCACCTGTCGAAGATCTCCGGCGTCTCGGAGGTGTTGGTTGGCGGGCAGCAGAAGCCGGCCATCCGTGTCCAGATAGATCCTGCCAAACTCGCAGCCATGGGCCTGACGCTGGAAGACGTGCGCAGCGCGCTGACCAACGCCACCGTCAACAGCCCGAAGGGCAGTATCGACGGTCCGGACAGCTCCTACACGGTGCTGGACAACGACCAGCTTATTCACGCCGCGCCCTACAACGACATCGTTATCGCCTGGCGCAATGGCGCGCCGGTGCATATCGGCGATGTCGGCCGGGCGATACGAGGACCGCAGAACCGCGAATTGGCCGCCTGGCAGAACGGCAAGCGCGGCATCCTGCTGCTCGCCTTCAAACAGCCCGGTGCCAACGTCATCAACACGGTCGAGCGCATCAAGGCGGCGCTGCCGGCGCTCGAGGCGTCGATCCCTCCGTCCGTGCATGTCAGCACGATCGTCGACCGAACCCAGACCATCCGGGCTTCGGTCGACGACGTCGAATTCACCCTGGCCCTGTCGATCGGTTTGGTGGTGATGGTGATCTTCCTGTTCCTGCGCAACGTCTGGGCCACCATCATCCCCAGCGTGACCGTGCCATTGGCCCTGGTCGGCACACTCGGTGCGATGTACCTGCTGGGTTTCAGCCTCGACAATCTGTCATTGATGGGCCTGACGATCGCGGTCGGGTTTGTCGTCGATGACGCAATCGTCATGCTGGAGAACATTTACCGACACATCGAAGATGGCATGTCGCCACTCGACGCCGCAATCAAGGGCGCCGGCGAAATCGGCTTCACCATCGTCTCGATCAGTCTGTCGCTCGTCGCCGTGTTCATCCCGCTGCTGCTGATGGGTGGCATCGTCGGCCGTCTGTTCCGCGAATTCGCGATGACCGTGTCGATCACCGTGTTGGTATCCGCGATTGTCTCGTTGACCTTGACGCCGATGATGTGCTCGCGGTTCCTGACAAACCATCACACGCAACACGGCCGACTCTATCGGCTCGTCGAGGCCATGTTCGACGGCATGCTCGCGTTCTACCGCACCACACTCGACGTTGCACTCCGCTTTCGCTTTTGCACGTTGCTGGTGTTTCTCGCCACCGTCTCTCTTACCGCGGCATTGTTCGTGGCGATCCCCAAGGGCTTCTTTCCCACGCAGGACGTGGGCCTGATCATCGGCATCTCCGAAGGCGCGCAGGACGCCTCGTTCGCGCAAATGGTCCGGCTTCAGGAGCAGCTCAACGACATCGTTTGGCACGACCCGGCGGTCGCTTCATTCGCGTCACAGGTTGGTGCAGGAACTGCGGGTCAGCAGGGCAATGACGGCCGCATGTACATTAATCTAAAGCCCTGGAGCCAACGCCAGAATGACGGCGTGATGCGGGTGATCGCCCGCCTCTCAGCCAAGGCGCAGACGATTCCCGGTGTGCAACTCTACATGCAGCCCGCGCAGGACATCACCGTGGGCGGCCGGCTGACGCGCACCTTGTATCAATACACGCTGGAGGATTCGGACCCTGCCGAATTGAACACCTGGGCGCCTAAAGTGCTGCAGCAGATGCAGGCGCTGCCCATGCTTCGCGACGTTGCCACGGATCAGCAGATTGCCGGCACCACCGCGACGCTGAGTATCGACCGCAATGCGGCCCAACGCTTCGGCATCCAGCCCCAGCAGATCGACGACACCCTGTACGATGCCTTCGGCCAGCGCGAGGTGACGCAGTATTTCACGCAGCTCAACTCATACTTCGTCATCCTGGAGGTGCCGCCGCAACTGGAAGGCGACGTCGCGACACTGCGCAAGCTCTACGTTCACGCGCCCAGTGGCCAGGCGGTGCCACTCGCCACTCTGGTCCGCGTGGATACCAGCCCGGTAACGCCACTCGCGATCAACCACGAGAGCCAATTCCCGGCAGTGACGATCTCGTTCAACCTGGCGCCCGGTGCGTCACTCGGTGATGCGGTCACCGCGATCAGCCACATTCGTGAAACGCTGCACGCACCTCTGTCCCTGCAAGGCAGCTTCGAGGGCTCGGCCCAGGCGTTCCAGACTTCGCTCAGTACGGAGCCCTACCTGATCGCGGCCGCCTTGGCTTCCGTCTACATCATCCTGGGTGTTCTCTACGAAAGCTACATACTCCCGCTGACAATCCTTTCCACGCTGCCGTCTGCCGGCGTCGGTGCCCTGCTGATGCTCATGCTCGCGCACACGGACCTGTCGGTCATCGCCATGATCGGCATCATCCTGCTGATCGGCATCGTGAAGAAGAACGGCATCATGATGGTGGACTTCGCCATCCATGCCGAGAGACAGGATGGTGCATTGCCTGCCGATGCGATTCGTCAGGCCTGTCTTCTGCGCTTCCGCCCCATTCTGATGACGACGATGGCTGCCCTGTTGTCGGGTTTGCCCCTGATGCTCGAGAACGGCGCCGGATCCGAACTGCGTAAGCCTCTGGGTTACGCCATGGTGGGTGGACTCCTGTTGAGCCAGGTCCTTACGCTCTACACGACGCCGGTGATCTATCTTTATCTCGACCGGTTGCAGCACTTGCTGGCGCCGCGCCGCCGCCCGCGCCTGTCGACCCTGTCGGCCAAACTCGGTGAAGCCAGCGCGAACTGACGACATGCCCGGATGCAGAGCATGCATGGACAGAGGTGTTGGTCGCGCATGTAGATCGCCTATCTCTTGACCCGCAGTGCAGCATCGCCTTTCTCGACATCCCTAGTGACCAAAGGACCGCACGATGCCGAACCTCACTGTCAATGGCGTTTGCCACAGCGTGGATGCCGCCCCCGAGACGCTCTATGGATCCACAGGCGAGCTCAGCCAGGGCTTGGTGGACATGCCATTCGATAACCGCATGTGCGGTGCGAGAACGGCGAAGCCGAGGCGCATGTGCACATCGGCGAGTATCGCTCCGTTTACAACATCCCGCATGCTCGCACCGTCGGTTCATTCGTGGATGAGCTCGCGGCCGCGGCCGGCAAGGACCCGCTTCAATACAAGCTTGCGATGCTGGGCAGCCCGCGCAAGCTGGATCCGCTGGTGTTCGGTCCCAGGTATGGCAACTACGGCGCCTCGCTTGAGCAGTACATTGACGTCGGTCGCCTGCGCAATGTGGTGCGGGTGGCGGCTGCGCGCTCCGGCTGGGTTCGCTGCTCCCTGCGCGAGTTTCCTGCCCTATGTTGCGGCGGTCGCGCATGTTGCGGTGGCAGACTATGGCAGCGTGACCGTCCCGCGCATAGACCTCGCGGTAGATTGTGGGTGGTGAATCCAGATCGCGTAATTCGAAGGTGCCGCGATCATGAGCCTCGGAAACGCATTGCTCAGCAGTCTGACGTTCAAGGATGGTCGCGCCCCACAGAGCGATTTCGACCGCTACCAGGTGCCGCGGATGGTTGCCACGCCGGAGACGCACGTTTACATCGCGCGCAGCGACGCGCTTCCGGGCGGTGTTGGCGAACCAGGTGTGCCGCCAGTATCTGCGGCCATCGGCAACGGCATCTTCAGTGCAGTCGGACAGTGCGTT